>ERZ791744.171-NODE-171-length-78289-cov-6.252857_pt1 | contig 78289 bp, 64 predicted proteins | sample MGYA00510039_ERZ791744 | MGnify/ENA primary metagenome ERZ791744 (study PRJEB30046, sample SAMN00791969) | human gut metagenome | study: EMG produced TPA metagenomics assembly of the A metagenome-wide association study of gut microbiota in type 2... | reverse complement strand
GATGGATTATTCGATTCAGAATGTGTGAATGCCTTTTTTCATGCATTCACACATTTCGAATCTTTTACGTGTTTAAGTGATAATTCTTTTGAAATGAAGCTATGGGAGATTATCCCAAGAAAAAAACAGGTTTTTGATTGGGAAACGTGTAAAAATGTCGCAGACTTTTTTGCAAATATTGTAGATTATAAATCTTCTTTTACAAGCAGACATTCTATAGGAGTGGCTGAAAAAGCAGCTTTTTTTGCTCAATATATCGGATATGATTCTATTAATGTGCAAAAAATGTATCTGGCTGGTGCACTGCATGATATTGGGAAGATGGCAGTAGGCAATGAAATTTTGGAAAAACCGGATAAGCTTACGGATGATGAATTTTCAAAAATGAAGAATCATGCTGGCTATACATACCTTATATTATCAGAGGTTAATGATTTTGAAGAAATACGAGACTGGGCAGCTTTCCATCATGAAAAATTAAATGGAAAAGGGTATCCTTTTGGAAAAATCGCAGCTGAATTAAATGAGCCGGAACGTATTATGGCATGTATTGATATTTATCAGGCATTAACCGAGGACAGACCATATAAGAAAGGTTTATCGCACGAAAAAACGTGTGAGATGCTCGATGACATGGCGCAGAAAGGTTTTGTTGATTCTGATATTTCCAAGAAAATTAGGGAATGTTTTGGTGGAATCTAACATTAAAAACGAGAAAATATAGGGAATTCATGATAAATGTATCTTGATATAATTAAAGAAATAATTGTTGTAAAAAGCAGAATATAGAGATTTGCGTTAAGTAATTTATTAAGTATCATTTTATAAAAGCGTGATTTTTACAGAATGGAGATAAAAGTATGATGCTAGAAAAAGGGCTGGAGAAAGATAAAATAGAAGCTGAAGCACTCTCTGAAAAAATGAAGCGATATTAATGAAGATAATTACATATCAGTGCCAAACAAATAACCTGAATTAATAAAGAATAGGTGGATAACAAAGTGAACATAACAGTGTATTTAGGAGCTAACAAAGGCATAGATGATACATTTTCAATAGCTGTAAGGGAACTTGGAAAATGGATAGGAGCAAATGGACACACTTTAATATATGGTGGTTCTAAGACAGGACTTATGGGCGAACTTGCAGAAAGTGTGCTTATGGAAGGTGGCAGAGTAACCGGCGTTGAGCCACAGTTCTTTGTAGAGGCAGAAGTTCAGTATGACGAGATAACAGAACTGATTGTAACTAAAGATATGACAGAAAGAAAGACAAAGATGATAGAACTTGGTGATGCTTTTATAGCATTTCCGGGTGGAACAGGTACGCTTGAAGAGATAACTGAAGTTATGTCAAAGTTATCTCTTAACCAGCTTTTTGCACCGTGCATATTCTACAATCTTAATGGATATTATGACAGTATTAAAGAATTTCTGTCTCATATGATTGCAATGGGATTGTCAACTGATGAACGTCAGAAAAATATATATTTTGCATCTGACTTAACAGAAGTCGTGTCTATTTTATCCCATTTTTAGAAAGCCACGCTGATATATCAGAGCCAGCACCAGCTACCTTTTATTGTCAATGTGTGATGAAAGTGCAGGCTTAACTTTATTTCTTGCATCAGTACGCGCCTGTTCAACCACGCCGTCATCATAATTAGGAGAGTACTGCTGTTCTGTAATGATTGAGAACACATCAGCTCCTGTCTGTTGTTTTAACATCATTAATATGTACTATGGCTGTAACTTATAACAATGGATAAGGAAAAGAGGTTGTACAATGAAAAATAAAGTTAAAGTAAGAGAAGAAACTGTAAAAGTTAAAAATATAATTTAAAGATTGTATGTATTAAAAAGAAGATAATAGATATTGGGAAGGACACTGATTAGATTTACATTAATCAGTGTTTTTTTGCAACTTAGTATGCTAAAAATGCAACTTACTGTTATGAGTGTAGACGTGATAAGAAAAAAAGTATATATATGTTGTAAGACATTTATATAAACAAAAGAAAGTAAGGGTGATGTTTTGAAATTCACGGTAGAACAGATTACAGAAAAGTAGTGAGGAAGAAGTATTCGTAAAATGTTATGACACACAGACGGTCTGGGTAGAAAATATACATAAAGTGGTATCAGGACAGAATGTGATTGGTGCGTATAAAAATGGAGCATTTTTTCGTCTTGAAATGTCTGATATATATTATTTTGAAGTTGTTGATGGTAATTCATTTATATATGGCAATAAGGACGTGTACATTTCACGCGACAAGCTTTATGAATATGTATGGATAAATTAATGCTGTGGGTAAAAAAATATGTGACACTGTGTGGAGTTCTTATGATTTGCTCATTTTTTATGTGTCTGTTTTTTGACCCGACAAGAAAACTGAATTTAGTTACATATTTTGGTCAGTGTCTTTTGCTTGCACTGATAGCATTAGCTTCATTGGCCGTTTACTATTCACTTGTAAGTAATGAAGCAGAAAAAGCGTTTTTACAGGTGCAGCAGGTTGCCGACAGGCTGGTGCATATAGCTATGTAGTAATTAATTATTATTGCATTTAATAAAAATGCCGCACAGCAGATAATAATTATATGAATTAATAAGTATTATGAAGTAATAATACAGGCAGGAGAATAATAGTGAAGATTACAATACTGGATATCGCATCTGAGGAAGAGGATGAGATAATAATTAAATGTCATTCCTTAAGTGATGATATTAATGAGCTTATATGCAGATTAAAGCAGGGAAGCCGTAAGCTTATAGGCTATGATAATAATGGAATATGTATGTTGGAAGTCGGGGAAATATATTACTTTGATACGATAGACAACAGAGTGTTTGCTTACTGTAAAAAAGATGTTTATGAGGTAAGGGAAAAGCTTTACCAGCTTGAAGAATTACTTATTTCATATCATTTTATGAGAGCATCAAAGTCGATGATTATTAATCTTGATATGATAAAATATTTATCTCCGGCGTTCGGAGGCAGATTTGAAGCTTTGCTTGAAAATGATGAAAAGGTAATTATATCAAGGCAGTATGTGCCAGTGCTTAAAGAGCGGCTGGGACTATAAGGAGGAATAATGATTAAAAGATTAAAAATATTAGTAGATACATTTGCAAAGATTACATTAGGAGTGTCATTTGCGGCGGCGTTTTACATATCAGTAATATGGGGTCTTGATGCACATATCAGTGTAAAGGTATTATGGGAAGTTCTTATAGTGTCGGCAGTATGCACTATTCCAATACTTATGTTTCCAGTAGATGGCGAAAAGGAACTATCAAAGAATGGTATGCTGTTAAGGCGAATAATATATTTTATATTTGTTAATTGTGTGGTACTTGGACTTGGCTGGCTGTTTGGCTGGTTTTATATAGAAAAGCCAGCGATGGTAGCTTTTATGGAATTTCTTATTATATTCGTGTATGTAACAGTAAATGCAGTTGTATATATAAGTGAAAATGCTGAGGCAAAAAATATGAATAAAAGACTGGAGGAGATAAAGAAAAACACGAGAATTGAAAAAATCGGACAAAAAGAATATTTTAAAATTTAAAGACAGTGGAAAAGTATAATAGACGGTATAGATAAGAGATACAAGTGCGTCAGATATTGAAGGTAATGTAGTAGATACACATATGTCAGATATTGAAGGTAACGCATTATATACACATATGTTAGATATTGAAGGTAATGCAGTAGATACACACATATGTCAGATATTGAAAGTAATGCAGTAGATACATATATGTTACATATTAAAGGTAAGGCAGGTGATACAAGTATGACAGATAATCTATGTAAAACAGATAATATGATTACATTAGATATTATAAAAATAGAACATCTAAATAAAAGCTTTGGCGATGTCCAGGCAGTTAATGACTTAAGCTTCAGAGTAAAGAAAGGTGAGCTGTTTGCATTTTTAGGTGTTAATGGTGCAGGTAAAAGTACAACAATTTCTATAATATGCGGTCAGCTTCGCAAAGATAGCGGTCGTGTCTGGATAAAAGATAAAGATGCAGACTGCGCAGGAAATGAAACTAAAAGAATGTTGGGCGTTGTGTTTCAGGAAAGTGTTCTTGATAAGCCGCTTACGGTCAGGGAAAATCTTAAAAGCAGGGCTGCTTTATATGGAATTACTGGAAAAGCATTTAAAAAAAGACTTAATGAACTTAAAGAGCTGCTTGACTTTGGCGATTACATAGATAGACCAGTTGGAAAGTTGTCAGGAGGACAGAGAAGAAGAATAGATATTGCGCGTGCATTGCTTCACAGACCAGAGATACTAATTCTTGATGAACCGACAACAGGACTTGACCCACAGACAAGACTTCTCATATGGAATGTTATTGAAAAGCTTCGTATCAATGAGAAGATGACAGTATTTCTTACAACACATTATATGGAGGAGGCTGCCAATGCCAGCTATGTTGTTATTCTTGACAAAGGAAGAATTGTCGCAGAGGGAACACCGCTTGAGTTAAAGAACGAATATGTCAGGGATACGATATCGCTGTATGGCGTTACAGAGGATGAGGTTAAGTCACTTGGAAACGAATATAGAAAAATACGCGATGGTTATAGCATTCAGGTTAAGAATACTCTTGAAGCGACAAGACTTATTGTAGAACATCAGGAGATATTCCGTGATTATGAGGTTACAAAAGGTGGTATGGATGATGTATTTCTTGCCGTAACCGGAAAAATGCTGGGAGGTGGACAGTAATGAGAGAAGTAGCTGTGCTTGTAGACAGAAATCGTAAATTATTTTTTAAAGATAAGGGAATGTTATTTTCATCAATGATAACTCCTTTAATTCTTATAGTTTTATATGCTACATTTTTAGCAAAGGTTTATAAGGACTCTTACACTTCTGCATTTAATAATATGATTGAATTGTCAGATAAGATGATTAATGGGGCGGTGGCAGCACAGCTTTCCGCGGCACTTATTGCAGTGAGTTGTGTGACAGTTACATTTTGCGTTAATCTGACAATGGTACAGGACAGGGCAAATGGAACAAGGAGAGATTTTGATGTATCACCTGTCAGCAGGTCAAAGATATACATAGGATACTTCCTGTCAACAGTAGTGAATTCACTTATGGTCAACAGTTTTGCACTTGTATTATGTCTGCTTTATGTATTAAAAATGGGCTGGTATATGAGCTGTCTGGACGTGATTTTGGTTATTGTGGATATGGTTATTCTGGTGCTTTTTGGAAGTACACTTTCAAGCATTATAAGTTATCCGTTAAAAACACAGGGACAGTTATCTGCGGTAGGAACGATTGTAAGTGCAGGGTACGGCTTTATATGTGGTGCTTATATGCCTATTTCTAATTTTAGTGAAGGCTTACAGAAGGTGTTGTCATATCTTCCGGGTACATATGGTACATCATTAATTAAAAATCATATGTTAAATGGTGTATTTAAGGAAATGTCAGATATAGGTCTGCCAGAAGAAGTAATTACGTCCATAAGGGATACACTTGACTGCAATCCCGTATTCAGGGGACACGTTGTAAATGTATGGCAGATGGGAATTATTATGGCTGGAAGTATAGCTGTTTTTGGAATAGTGTATCTTATTCTAATAAAGGTCCGTAAGAATTAATTCCACTTGAAAAGCTGTATACATATGACAGGGAAGAACAGACGTGGAGATTTGAATAACCAGCAATAAAATATTATTATGGTATTGCATTAAAATAGCGTGGCAGAGTATAGTATTAAGCATAATACATAAGGAGACAGATGTAATGGAGAACAGTTACAGGTATTTTAAGAATGACCAGTGTAAGTATTATCCTTGCCATAAGATAGAAGAAGGGCAGGATTTTAACTGCCTTTTTTGTTATTGTCCTATGAATTGTTATACTGATTGTCTGGGAACGCCGAATTATATAACAAGAGCAAGTGGAAAGCGTATCAAGGATTGTACCAATTGTACATTTCCGCATATTCCTGAGAATTATGATCATATAATACAATTTTTATCAAAGAAGATGAGATAAAGGATAAGAAATACGATGAAGAAAGCTATTTTAATTGTAAGTTTTGGAACAACTTATACAGATACAAGAACTAAGAATATTACAGCTATTAAGCAACAGGTAAGTATGCTTTATCCGGATACAATTGTAGAAGAGGCAGTATCAAGCACAATTGTAAGAAAGCATATGCAGGAGAAGGAACATATTAATGCGAAAAGTCCGATTGAGGCACTTATAGGCTTAAAAGAGCAGGACGTAACACAGGTTGTTGTATTTCCAACACACGTAATAGACGGAATTGAGAATAACCAGATGAAAAATGCAGTAGAGGAGTGCAGGCATTTATTTGATAAGATAGTTGTAGCTGATGCACTTTTGGCAAATGCTGATGATTATACAGATGTTGCCAAGGCTTTGTGGGAGTCGTTAAAAGAGCTTACTGGTAATTCAGTATTGATATTTATGGGACACGGAACAGAGCATATGGCTGACAGCAGTTACAGGGTAATGGAACAGGCATTAAGGGCATATGCCGGAAAGCCTGTCTATATTGCTACAGTCGAGGGAAAGAGAACAATTCAAGATGTAATTAACGATATGAGGGAAGAAGGAATTGTCAATACTGGCGTTTTTCTTGCACCGCTTATGTTAGTTGCAGGTGACCACGCTAATAATGATATGGCAGGAGATGATGAGTCATTTGCCACTATATTAAAAGCTAATGGATACACACCACAATGTGTTATAAAGGGTATAGGTGAATATCCAGCAGTACGTCAGGTGTATTTATCACATTTGCAAAAGGCAGTTAAAGCATTAGAAAATGTATCAGATACAGATAATTTGCCTGATAAAAAGAGTGGAATATTATATGGCATTGGAGTGGGTACAGGCAATCCTAAGCAGATGACATTACAGGAACTGGAAGTGATTAAGTCGTGCGATTTAATAGTTATTCCAGCAGTATCCAAGGAAGAATGTTATGCGTACCGCATAGCAGAGCAGGCTTGTAGTGAAATTTCCACGAAGCCAGTTTTGTGTATGCCGTTTCCGATGATTAAGGATGAGGGAAAGCTTGAAATCTCACATAATAAAATATATGAAGCGATTGAGGAATATCTGTATCAGGGTCAGAAGGTCGGGATGATTACAATAGGTGACCCAAGCATATATTCTACATATATGTATATGCATAAGCGTGCGATGGCTAATGGATGGAGGACTGAGATAGTAAGCGGAGTTCCGTCATTTTGTGCTGTTGCGGCAAGGCTTGGCATATCTTTAGGTGAGAAGGGCGAAGAGATACATATTATTCCATCATCAGATAATATAGAGAATACATTTTCATATAACGGAACACTTATATATATGAAGTCAGGAAGAGGTCTTAAGCAGTTAGTTAAGGCACTGCGTGCACAACAGGAAGCAGGAGAAATGTATGAGATAAATGCAGTATCTAACTGTGGAATGGATAGTGAAAAAGTATATCACAGCCTTGAAGAACTTGAAAATGCTGATGTATATCTCACAACCGTTATAGTAAAAAGAAAAAAGAAAAACAATTGAAATTAATAATTGCATTTCTAGTAATAATATGAAATAATGAACGCTGGATAATATCCAGATGATAACGTAATAGTCACTGTAAGCGAAGTACGATAAGTATTTCAGGGAATCAGGTGTGAATCCTGAACAGTTCCGCTGCTGTATACAGGGAGGCGATATCCATTAATGCCACTGGAAGAAGCTTGATATTAATATAAGCTTATTCTGGGAAGGCGGATATTGCTTATGATCTGTGAGTCAGAAGACCGGCTTACAGGCAGAGTCATAATAGTCGTTGCGAGAACAACAGACTATTGTTTTTTATGCAATAGGAAATTTCGATAGAAATTCCAGATTGTTAAGACACATATGTGTCTGTTCCTTTTCTGCTGATAATAACGTAATCATCAAGCACTTCATAAGAAAAGAAAAGGAGAATGAAAATGAAGAAAAAAAGATTTCTGTCACTTCTACTCACAATCGTAATGCTTGTGTCTACACTTGCAATGAGTGGATGTGGAACAGGAGAAAAGTCAGCTAATGGTAACTATGATGGAGAACTTGTGTATGACCATTCAATGGAATTAGAGTATGCAAAGCTTTTCTCTGTAGATTATTACAAGGGCGGTTATAAGCTTATTACAATAACTAACAGAGATGAAGATACAGCAATTGTATCTAAGCAGTCAAAGCTCTTACTTGTTCCAGAGGGAATGTCTACACCATCAGGAATTGATTCTGACACTGTAGTATTAAATGCACCTGTAACTAATATGCTCGTATCATCTACACCAGTTACATCGCTTATGAATGCGAGTAACTGTCTTTCAGGCATAAGCCAGGTTACTTATGATAAGAAATCGTGGTATATAGATGCGGTTAAGCAGGCATTTGATGATGGCAAGCTTACTTATGTTGGCGATTACAAAGCCCCTGATTATGAAACAATAATAGCAGGTGCACCAACACTTGCAATATTCTCAACAATGCTCACAAGCGTTCCAGATGTAGCAGAGAAGTTAAAGGAATTAGGAATTAACTATATATTAGACCAGTCTACATATGAAGACCATCCATTAGGAAGAGTAGAATGGGCTAAGCTTTATGCAGCACTTTGTGATAAAGAAGAGTCTGCAACACAGATGTATAATGCACAGGCAGCATATGTAAATGCTCTTTCAAAGGCTGAAAATACAGGTAAGTCAGTTGCAGTATTCTACATTACATCTAAGGGCAAGCTTTATGTAAGAAATGCAGGAGATTATCTTGCACAGATGGTAAATATAGCAGGTGGTAATTATGTATTCTCTGACCTTAATACAGATAAGACAGGAACACAGGAGATGGGTATCGAAAGCTTTTATGAGAAAGCCAAAGATGCAGATTATGTAATCTATGTATGGAATCTTGGCGGTAAGCCATCAACACTTAGTGATTTCACAGGTTATAACAGTGTTCTTTCTGATTTAAAGGCTGTTAAGGATGGAAATGTATGGTGTACAACACCTGATTTCTTCCAGATTGCAGATACAATCGGAAGTATGATTAATGATATTAACCTTATGTTAAATGCTGATGCTGATACAACAGAGCTTACATATTTAAAGAAGTTAAAATAAAATGATGAGTGGGGTATACTCACTTAAAAAATCTATTTATAATTTTGCCAATTAATTAGGTGATTGCGAAACTCGTAAAAAGTTACAAATAACAATCAATTTTGCTGAGTTTCGCAAACGCTTATTGCCAATTAATATCAGAATGGAGAAAATATGCAGATAAAACAGATGCTCCGCTACCAGCTTGTATATATACTGCTTGCAGTATTACTTGTTGTGGCGGTTATATTAAATATTAATACAGGCAATATCCATATATCTCCTGCGAGAATTTTCAGAATTATATTCTTAAAGGGTGATATGGGAACACCTGAATACAATATTATCTGGAAAATACGACTTCCACGATTATGTATGGCGGCTATTTTGGGCGGTGCTTTGTCTTTATCAGGCTTTCTGTTACAGACATTTTTCAGAAATCCAATAGCAGGACCATTCGTGCTTGGTATTTCATCTGGTGCGAAAATGTTTGTTGCAATCACAATGATATTTCTTTTAAAGTATGTATCAGGTATGCCACTCTGGGCACAGGTTGCGGCGGCATTTGTTGGTTCACTGCTTGCAATGCTTTATGTACTTATATTTGCCAATAAAGTTAAGAGTATGTCTATGCTCTTAGTTGTGGGAATTATGATTAGCTATATATGTTCTGCAATAACAGATATTTGCATTACATTTGCGAATGATTCAGACATTGCCAATCTTACACACTGGGCTATGGGAAGCTTTTCAGGAAGTTCGTGGCCAACTGTAAAGCTTGCAGCTTTTGTTGTGTTCCCAACAGCTATTACTACATTTCTGTTCTCCAAGCCAATCAGTGCATATCTTTTAGGTGAAGGCTATGCCCAGAGTATGGGAATTAATATAAAGTTCTTCAGGGTATGTATTGTACTGCTTTCGAGCCTTCTTTCAGCTTGTGTTACAGCACTTGCAGGTCCTATATCGTTCGTTGGAATTGCAGTTCCACATATTACAAGATTATCACTTAAGACGACAAAGCCGATTGTTACAATCCCTGCAATATTCTTATGCGGTTCGGTGTTTTGTATGTTCTGTGACCTTATTGCAAGAACAATATTCTCACCATCAGAGCTTGCGATAGGAACGGTCACAGCAGTATTTGGTGCACCAGTCGTTATATGGCTTATGGTAAAGCAGAAGAGATAATTGTTGTAAGGAAATGGAAAGTGGAGAAATATATGGAACAGATATATGTACAGACAGAGGATTTATGTGTAGGTTATCATAAAAAAGTGCTTCTGTCAGATATAGCACTTAAGGTTAATAAAGGTGAAATCCTCGTATTAATCGGACCTAATGGTGCAGGAAAGTCTACAATAATAAAGAATCTTATAAAGGAAATGAGTCCTATAGGTGGCAATATATATATAAAAGGCAGGAAAATAAGCGATTACACAAGTAAAGAATACGCTAAGACTATGTCTGTTGTGCTTACAGAAAAGATTAAGACCGAGATGATGACGTGCCGAGATGTTGTTGCGATGGGAAGATATCCGTACACTAATTATTTTGGCAGACTTACCAATGAAGATGAACAGATAGTAAATGAGTCATTAAAGAAGGTATCAGCACTTGATATAGCAGATAATGATTTTTCGCAGATTAGTGATGGACAGCGCCAGAGAATTATGCTTGCAAGAGCAATATGCCAGAAGCCTGAGGTCATAGTGCTTGATGAGCCGACTTCATTTCTTGACATAAGACATAAAATTGAGCTTCTGGATATACTGCAGGAGATGGCTGTTAAGGATAATGTCGCTGTTATTGTATCTTTACACGAAATAGAACTTGCGGCTAAGATAGCAGACTATGTTATGTGTGTTGGTGCAGATAGAAAGATAGAATTTGGAAGACCGGAAAAGATATTTACAGATGAACGCATAAGCAGGCTTTACGGAATTACACACGGAACGTATAATTGCATGTATGGAAGTACAGAATTAAAGAAGCCGGAGGGCACACCTAAGGTATTCGTAGCTGGCGGTGCTGGAACTGGAATATTAATATACAGGGAATTACAGCGTATTGGTATTGCATTTACAGCAGGGATTCTTTATGAAAATGACTGTGATTATCCGATAGCCAAAGCACTGGCGGCAGATATTGTCACAGAGAAAATGTTTGAGCCTATAGGAAAAGAAACATTAGACAAAGCCTGTAAAAGAATTGATGAGGCAGATTATGTTATAGATACAGGCTGTCCAATCGGCAGTATTAACAGTGCAATGAAAGAATTATTAGATTACGCAGAAAAGAAGAATAAGAGAATTCTTACAAAGCCAGACATAGATACAATGAAATCATTATTCTAAGGAGAATAGATATTATGAAACCAATGGATATTGAAAAAGAGTCATTTGCAATAATAGAGAAAGAACTGACAACTGATATTCCAGCTGAATATAAGCCGGTTGTCAAACGTGTTATTCATACAACGGCGGACTTCTCATACGAAACAAGTATGACATTTTCCAAAGGAGTTATTGAGGAAGCACTTAAAGCTATTAAAGAAGGTGTGGATATTGTTACAGATACCAATATGGCGAAGTCAGGAATAAGCCACAAAATGGCAGAGAAGTTTTCTTGTTCGCTTAATTGTTATATGGCAGACAGTGATGTTGCCAGTGAAGCGGCAAAGCGTGAGGTTACAAGAGCAACAGTCAGCGTGGAGAAGGCGGCAAAGGATAATCCAGACTGTATTATGGTTGTAGGCAATGCGCCAACAGCTCTTATGAGAATAAGAGAGCTTTATGATGAGGGCATATTTGTGCCAAGACTTGTTATTGGAGTTCCAGTTGGTTTCGTAAATGTAGCCAGCGCAAAAGAAGAGATTATAGAAAGCGGAATGTCATATATAGTAGCAAGGGGCAGAAAGGGCGGAAGCAATGTTGCCGCCGCAATTATGAATGCTTTGTTCTATATGGCGGCAGATGATGATAAAGAGTGGCGCAGATGTTAGAAAGATATGTATACAAAAATCAAAAGAAAATGCGTTGCGGATATACAACAGGAACCTGTGCCTGTGCCGCCGCCAAAGCTGCGGCATATATGCTTCTGTCAGGCAGGGAAGTAAAAGAGATTAAAGTGATAACTCCTATGGGAGTATCACTTACACTTCCGGTTATTGACATAGATATTAAAAAGGATAAGGTAATATGTGCAATTAAGAAGGACAGTGGGGATGACCCTGATGTGACTGATGGAATAATGATATATGCACAGGTTGCTTATGCTAAAGATGATATAATGAGCACGATAAATACTGACAGAGTAATTGTAGATGGTGGAATAGGAGTAGGAAGAGTTACAAGAGAAGGCTTGAAATGTGCTGTTGGAGAAGCGGCAATCAATCCAGTACCGCTTAAGATGATTAAAGAGGCGGTAGCAGAGGCAGCAGAAAGTTATTCTTATGAGGGAAGTCTTAAAGTTATAATATCAGCACCCAAAGGAGTTGATATTGCCAAGAAGACGTTTAATCCGAACCTTGGAATTACAGGGGGCATATCAATTCTTGGAACAACAGGAATTGTAGAGCCTATGAGTGAACAGGCACTTATTGATACAATTAAGACAGAGATTAATATGCACAAAGCACAGGGGGAGAAAGTATTTCTTGTTGCACCGGGTAATTATGGACAGGATTTTCTGCTTAATACACTTAATATTGAGCTGAAAAGAAGTATAAAATGCAGTAATTATATTGGCGATACCATAGATATGGTGTGTGATTCAGGTGCTAAGGCAATGCTTCTTGTGGGGCATATAGGAAAGCTTGTAAAATTAGGTGCAGGAATAATGAATACACATTCCAAAGTGGCAGACGGACGAATGGAAGTCATGTCAGCCTGTGCAATAAGGGCAGGAGCAGATGCTGATACAGCAGGAAAGATACTTGATTGTATCACGACAGAGGCGGCACTTGAAATATTGAAAAAATCAGACATACTAGAAAAGACTATGTATCAGCTTATGCTTCGTATAGAAGATGTATTACAAAGAAGAAGCGGCGGCAAGATAGTAATTGGAGCAATTGTATTTTCAAATGAATATGGAATATTAGGGAAAACACCGGCGGCAGATAAGCTGTTGGAACTTATAAAAAGCAGTTAAAAATCATAAAAAGCAGTTAAATTGTGAATTATGTATGATAGACATAAATTATGAATTAATATAGAGCAGACACAGGAGAATAAATATGGTAAAAATAGTCGGAGCAGGACCGGGAGCGAAGGATTTAATTACAGTCAGAGGTATGCGTATGCTTAATGAAGCGGATGTAATTATATACGCAGGTTCACTTGTAAATGAGGAATTATTAGAGTATGCAAAGAAGGATTGTGAGATATATAACAGTGCATACATGAACCTCAGGGAAGTTATTGATGTGATTGTAAAAGCAGAGGGCGAGGGAAAGAATATAGTGCGCCTTCATACAGGAGATCCGTCATTATATGGTGCAATAAGAGAGCAGATTGAAGAACTTGCCAAATACGGAATTACCTGTGAGATATGTCCTGGAGTGAGCAGTTTCCTTGCAGCTGCATCGGCAGTTAAGTGTGAGTATACAGTTCCAGATGTAGCACAGACGGTAATTATTACAAGAATGCCTGGCAGAACCCCGGTTCCGGATAATGAGAGCATAGCAAAGCTTGCACAGCACGGCACATCAATGGCGGTATTCTTAAGCTCATCACATTTAGAGGAACTTAAAGAAGAATTATATAAAGGAGCATTTACACCCGACACACCTTGTGCGTTATGTTATAAGGTAAGCTGGGAAGATGAAAAATGCATACGAACAACATTAAAGAATCTTGACAGTGAAGCAAAGAAAGCAGGTATCACAAGAACTGCACTTGTATTGGTCGGGGAATTTCTTGGAGATAAATATAATTTTTCTAAACTGTATGACCCAGAGTTCACTACGGAGTATAGAAAATGAGAACAATTATAATAACCTTCACACACGAGGGTATGAAGGCAGCAAAGAAAGCCCGTGAGGCAACGGATGGTGAAGTAATAATATACTGCCACCAAAGATGTGCAGATGCTTATAAGAATGAAGTGGTATCATTTGCGGCAGTTGGAAGTGTTATAAAGAGTGAGTTTGCAGTAAGTGACAGAATATTATTTGTGTGTGCTGTTGCAATAGCTGTAAGAACTATAGCACCATATCTTATAAGCAAGGTTACAGACCCGGCGGTGCTTGTTGCAGATGAGGGTGGAAAGTATCTTATATCACTTCTATCAGGCCATATTGGCAGAGCTAATGAGTGGTGTAATAAGCTTGCTGTCAGGATAGGTGCAATGCCGGTAATTACTACAGCGACCGATGCAAGAGGAATGTTTGCAGTTGATATATTTGCCACGGAACATAATATGAGAATAGTCAATCCGGTTATGATAAAAGACATATCAGGCAGGATATTAAATAATGAGCCTGTTGGAATAACAGGCAATGATAAATATAAGAACCTGTTAAAAGTAACAGAAGAACGCTGGAACGGACAGATTAAATATACTGATAATAGTAATAATGAGTATGAAAGCGGTGTACAGATAATTACAGGCAAAGACGATAAAATAGTATTTAAGCGCACATTAAAGCTTGTACCACAGGAGCTTGCTGTAGGAATTGGCTGTAAAAAAGGCAAGTCAGCACATGAAATAGAGCGGGCTGTCAAGAAAACATTTGATAAAGCAGGGCTTTTGCTGGAAGCAATTGCTGTTGTGGCTTCGGTTGACAGAAAAGCAGATGAAGCAGGAATAATTGAATTTGCAAGAAAATGTAAAGTGCCATATAAGACATATACGCCTGAATATTTAAGAGATGTTGAAGGTGACTTTGTATCTTCAGCTTTTGTTGAAGAACAGATAGGTGTAGGAAATGTATGTGAACGCAGTGCGGGTGCCGCGTCTTCTGGTGGAGAAAAGCTTGTAGGAAAGACAGCAGATAACGGAGTTACAGTAGCTATTTACAGAGTGGCACAGAAAAATAAGGAGTAGATTATGCTTAAGATAGTAGGTTTTGGAAGCGGAGCAAAAGATAATATGACACTGGAGGCATCAGCCGCAATAGCTGGTGCTGACCTGATAGTTGGATATACTACATATGTTGATATATTAAAGCAGTATTTTCCTGATAAAGAGTACTATTCAACTAATATGATGCAGGAAAAGGAACGCTGTCAGTATGCAATAGATACAGCTAAAGAAGGAAAAGAGGTAGTGCTTGTATGCAGTGGAGATAGCGGTATATATGGTATGGCAAGCCTTGTATATGAGCTTGCAGAGGATAATCTGGATATTAAGGTTATATCAGGTGTAACAGCCGCAAGCAGTGGTTCAGCCTGCCTTGGTGCACCATTGTCACACGATTTTGCGGTTATCAGCTTAAGTGACTGTATGACACCTTGGGAGCTTATTAAGAAAAGAATAAAGGCGATGGCTGACAGCGATATGGTAATGTGCATATATAACCCATCAAGCCGCAGAAGAAGCGGATATTTAAAGGAAGCCTGCGATATTGTATTAAAGGTACAGTCACCGGATACAGTGTGCGGTTATGTAAGAAACATAGGAAGAGAGAACGAAACTACAGGAATTCTTACATTAAAGGAGCTTGCGGATTTTAAAGCGGATATGTTTACAACAATATACATAGGCAACAGCCATACTAAGGTAATTAATGGGAAAATGGTTACACCAAGAGGATATAAGGTTGTATGAGAAAGACGATAATGCTTTTTGCGGGGACAACAGAGGGCAGAAAGTTATGTGAATATCTTACAGGAAAGAACTGCGACACTTATGTATATGTAACGACTGAATATGGCAGGGAATTACTGCCGCAGGCTGATAATGTTCATATACATACTGGCAGAATGAATGAGGCTGATATGTTAAAGGAGTTAAAGTCTAAAACGCCGTATATGGTTATTGATGCCACGCACCCATATGCCATACAGGTTACGCATAATATTAAAAATGTGTGTGACAGCCAGCAGGTTTCGTATGTGAGGGTATTAAGGGAAGATAATGATGAAAAGCCAGAGTTTAAGCCAGATAATATTATTTATGTTAAGTCAATAAAAGATGTAGTGGAATTGCTTAACAGTGAGCAGTATAACAGTAAGAATATTCTTATGACAACAGGTAGTAAGAATATACCAGAATATGTATATATTACAGATTATAAAGAAAGAGTATTCTTAAGGCTTCTTCCTAATCCTGAAATGTTACAGAGTGCAATAGAAGCAGGGATTATGCCGTCACATTTAATAGGTATGCAGGGACCATTTTCACAGGAATTAAATGAGGCAGTAATAAGACAGTTTAATATAGGTGTTCTTGTGACAAAGGAGTCTGGCAGTAATGGCGGATATGAAGAAAAGGTGTCTGCCACAGAGAATACAGGCATTGACTGTATAGTAATAAAACGTCCAGTAGAAGAAAATGGAGTAAGCCTGCCAGAGCTTATTAAATATCTTAAGACAAAAGGGTTATAAAGCCTAAAAGCTATGTGGTTTTAGAGTTATAAAGTTTTAGGAAAATGGCTGTCTATAATGTTAATGAATTAAGGTGGAGTGAATAATGAAAAGGGTAATTATAGCTGGTGTGGGGCCGGGCAGTAAAAGCTGTCTTACAGAGGAAGTAAAGGAAGCAATTGATAATTCAGAGGTGCTGATTGGTTCTAAAAGGCTGATAGAAGAATACACAGATAAGAAGACATTTTATGCAGTAACAGCAAAAGATATAATAGATATTATTAATAATGAAAATGCCAATAACTATGTTGTGCTTATGTCAGGTGATACAGGCTTTTACAGCGGTGCAAAGAAGCTTGCAGAGGCACTTGCTGGAAAGTATGAATACAGCATTATGGCAGGTGTATCTTCTGTAATATATCTTGCGGCAAAGATAGGAAAGTCTTGGGAGAACGCAGCTTTTGTAAGCCTGCACGGTAAGAAACAAAGCTATATACCTGTAGTTTTACAAAATGAATTGACATATTTTCTGACACAGGGAAATGTATCACAGATATGCCAGGAGCTTTATAGGGCAGGACTTGGACAGGCACATATATGGATTGGTGAAAATCTTTCATATGATAATGAGAAGATAACTAATGGAAATGTGTCTGAATTTACTGAATATATTTCAGAAGGACTTACGGTATTGGCAGTTTATAATGAACATTCGCGTGCATTTTCAATAACAGGAATTGCTGACAGCAGTTTTATCCGTTCTGATGTGCCGATGACGAAAAGGGAAATTCGTGCAAGCGTTGTAAGCCGAATGGCAGTATCTAAGAATTCCTGCGTATATGATATAGGTGCAGGAACAGGCTCTGTCACAGTGGAGCTTGCACTTCACGCACTTTACGGAACAGTGTATGCAGTTGAGAGGACAGAAGAGGGCTGTAGTCTTATAGCTAAAAATGCAGAAAAATTCGGACTTAATAATATAGAGATTATACACGGCAATGCGGCGGCTGTTATTGACAGTCTGCCAGTACCCGATAAAGTATTTATTGGTGGAAGCGGTGGAGAGTTAGAATACATGTTCAGCAGTATTCTTAAGAAAAATCCATATGTCCATATTGTGGTTACGGCAGTGACATTAGAAACACTTAACAATACTATTTCATTAATGGAAAAGAATGGTATGAATGTCCTTGATATAGTCCAGATTGCAGTGACAGAGGTAAAGAAAAGGGGCAGATATCATATGATGTCTGCGAATAATCCAGTATTTATTATAGAAGGAAGAGGTGCAAAGTGAGCCGTATAATGATAGCAGGGACAGGCAGTGGAAGTGGCAAGACAACAATTGTCTGCGGTCTATGCCAGTGTTTTAAAGATATGGGACTTAATATATCAGCGTTAAAATGCGGGCCTGATTATATAGATTCTATGTTTCATTCGCGTGTGTTAAATATGAGCACAGGTAATCTTGACAGCTGGTTTTGTGATAATGCAACAATAAAATATCTGCTTGCAGGTAAAGAGGATAAGAGTGATATAACTATTGTAGAGGGAGTTATGGGCTACTATGACGGACAGGGCTTTAGCACAAAGGGAAGTTCTTATGAGATAGCAGACATTACAGATACGCCGGTTATTCTTATAGTGAACTGCCGTGGAATGAGTAATTCAATCGGCGCAGTTGTAAAGGGCTATCTTGGATATGAAAAGAACAATAATATCAAAGGTGTAATCTTTAATAATCTTTCAGACAGGTTATATGGTAATGCCGCACGCATAGTTAAAGATATGGGGATAGAACCACTAGGCTATATGCCATATAAGAAAAATGCTGTGCTTGAAAGCCGTCATCTTGGTCTTGTGACCTCGGCAGAGGTGGAACATTTTCAGGAAAAAATCAACAGTATTGCAGAGCAGATGAGGGAAAGCGTTGATATAGAAGGAATACTTAGAATTGCAGAAAATGCTTCAAAGCTGGAAGCCATACATAAGAGCATAGATAAAAAAGATGTAAGGATTGCAGTTGCAAAAGATGAAGCTTTCTGTTTTCTTTATGATGATAATATAGATTATCTAAGGCAGTGCGGTTGTGAGATAGTGTATTTTAGTCCACTTGCAGATAATAAGCTTCCGGATAATATAGACGGGTTGTTACTATATGGCGGTTATCCAGAGCTTCACGCCAAAGCGTTGTCAGAAAATGTATCAATGAGGAATGATATTGCAAATAAGATAAAAGAAGGACTTCCCTGCATAGCAGAATGTGGAGGATTTCTTTATCTGCACGAATACTTAGAAACACCAGAAAAAGATAAATATCCTATGGCGGGAATTATAAAAGGAATGGGATATAATGCAGGAAGACTACAGCGTTTTGGCTATATGACGCTTACGGCAAAGAAAGATACATTGATTGCCTCTGCAAATGAAAGCTTTCGTGCACACGAATTCCATTACTGGAATAGTGACTGCCCTGGTGAAGATTATGAGATAAAGAAAGCTTCAGATAACAGTATAGCATCAGCCGGTTATGGAAGTGATACGTTGTATGCTGGATTTCCACATATATATTTCTATGGCAATGAACAGGTGGCAGATAATTTCATAAATGCCTGTGTCCGCTATAGAAAGAATTATAAAAAATATAATGACAGGCTTGAAGGTTATGATATTAAAAGTTTTATTCCAGAATTAGGTTCTGATATTAAAAGTCTTATTCCAGAACTGTCAAAGATAAAGGCAAGCAGTAAAGATAGTGTACAAAAAGCACGTAGTCATTGGAATGGGATAGCAAAGCCACTGCACGGGCTTGGACTTATGGAGGAAATAATAAGCCAGATAGCAGGAATCGAGAATACAGCAGATGTCAATATTGACAGACGTGCTGTTATTGTAATGTGTGCAGACAATGGCATAGTTGAAGAAAGTGTTACCCAGACAGGACAGGAGGTAACCGCGATAGTGAGCTGTAATATGGCAGACGGAATATCAAGTGTATGCAGAATGGCGGCATATGCCAATGCAGATGTTATTCCTGTGAATGTTGGAATTGCCATGGATACGCTTGAGGACGGAACAGATGTAGGAACTTATAAGGGGCTTGTCAATAAGAGGGTTATGTCTGGCACTAATAATTTCCTTAAAGAGCCGGCAATGTCAGAGGAACAGCTTATACAGGCTATATATGCAGGAATTACACAGGTTAAGGAGTGTAAGGAACAGAGGTATAATATTCTTGCAACAGGAGAGATGGGAATAGGCAATACAACCACAAGCACGGCACTTGCCTGCATACTTTTAAATCTTGAGCCACATATGGCAACAGGCAGAGGTGCAGGGCTTGATGATAAAGGTCTTAAGAAAAAGATAGAAGTTATTACCAGAGCTAAAGAAATGTATGGAAGCTGCCAGGACAATCCATTAGGTCTTTTACAGAATATAGGCGGACTCGATATTGCAGGGCTTGTCGGAGTATATATTGGTTGTGCACTTTATGGAATACCTGTTGTTATAGATGGTGTTATCTCGGCAGTTGCGGCACTTATTGCAGTAAGGTTGAATAGTCAGATTGGTGATTACATAATAGCTTCACATCAGGGAAAAGAGCCTGCGATGAAAGCTCTGCTTAACGAACTTGGAAGGAAGGCTGTTATACACGGAGAGCTTGCACTTGGAGAGGGAACAGGTGCGGTTATGATGTTTCCACTTCTTGATATGGCTTTGCAGGTGTACAGGGAAAATACTACATTTGATGATATACGCATAACTGCCTATGAGGATTACGAAAAATGTTGATTATGGTTACAGGAGTAAGCGGCAGTGGCAAGTCAGAATATGCCGAGCAGATAAGCTGTCAGCTTGCAAAGGACAATAAAAAATATTATGTGGCTACTATGTATCCATATGGAGAAGACGGCAGAAGCAGGGTTAAGAAGCACAAGCTGCAACGTGATGGCAAAGGCTTTGAAACGATAGAGCAGTATCAGAATATAGGTGGTGCACTTAAAGGATGTAAAAGAGATACAAAACCGGTAGTATTGGTTGAGTGTATGTCTAATCTTCTTGCTAATGAATGCTTTGAAGAAAACGGACATCCAGATAATATATTTGCTGAATGTATGCAGTTGTATTCAGAGTGCAGTCACCTTGTAATTGTGACTAATGAAGTGTTTTCAGACGGGTGTGAATATGATGATAGCACAACTGATTATATAAGACGGCTTGGAGAGCTTAATGTAAAGCTTGCAAAGGCAGCAGACACAGTTGTTGAGGTTGTATACACTATTCCTGTAGTATTAAAGGGGGATATCAGTTATGTCGGTAATTAAATCATTGGTAATTGCATTTTCAATGTATTCTAAAATACCAATGCCGCATTTGGAATTAGAAGAAAAAGATATGAGATATGTAATGGGCTTCTTTCCGTTAGCAGGTCTTGTTATAGGTGCAGTCATATATGGCTGGGTGTATATCAGCGGTCTGCTAAATGTGCCGGATATCAGCAGGACACTTGTTCTTGTAGTAATTCCTGTACTGATAACAGGGGGAATACACATTGACGGCTATATGGATACAAGTGATGCACTTAATTCATATGGCGACAGGGAGAAGAAGCTGGATATATTAAAGGATTCGCACATTGGAGCATTTGCGGTTATAAGATTGCTTATGTATTCTGCGTTATATTATGCGGCGGCATATATTATTGTGCAGAAGCCAGATAATATGAGACTTTTGCTTCTGGCACTTACGTTTTATCTGTCAAGAATTATAAGTGGTCTGGCAGCAGTTAATTTCCGAGGAGCAAGAAATAATGGAATGTTGCATACATTTACAAGTGCAACAGCAGGAAAATGTGTAAATGTAATGCTTGTAGTGCAGTTAATTATATGTGTTATACTTATGTGCCTTTGCAGTGTTACAGATACTGTTGTAGTTATCGCTGTGGCATTTATTGTTTTATTGTATTACAGATATATGGCATATAAGCAGTTTGGCGGAGTGACAGGCGATTTGGCAGGGTATCTGTTATGTGTAAGTGAACTGTGTATGACAATAGCTGTTGCTGTTATAGCATTGCTTTAGTGAATAAAAATGTGCACAGAAACGAGGAATAATATGGAATTATATTTTGGCGGAGCTTATCAGGGAAAGCTTGATTATGTATGTGGCAGAAAAAATATAGTTAAAGAATTGGGTAGTAATGCAGAAGATACAACGAGCAATATATATTCAGAGAATGAGGAATATATTAAAAATAAAATATACAATAATAATATAGCTGATGGAGCGTATTGCAGTATTGAAGATATAAAAAATGCCTGTATATTAAATCATTTTCATCTGCTTATAAAAAGACTGCTTAAAGATGGGAAATGTACAGATACGCTTATAGATACCATTTATGCCGGCAATCCATCAATTATAATAATATGTGATGAGATTGGCAGTGGCATAGTTCCTTTGGAAAAAGAGGACAGGATATACCGTGAAACAGTTGGGCGTATGCTTTGCAGGGCTGTAAAAAAGTCCGACAGGGTGGAACGTATAGCGTGTGGCATAGGACAATGCCTGAAAGGTGAATAATATGAAGATTGTATTAATCAGACACGGTGCAACAGCAGGTAATATCGAAAAAAGGTATATAGGCATAACTGATGAGGACTTATGTGCTTTTGGGATTGAAGGTATATGTAATAACATTAAGGCAGGTTATTACCAAGAGGTACAGGCAGTGTTTGTAAGTCCGATGAAAAGGTGCAGGCAGACGGCTAAGCTTATATATCCTGAATATAAACAGCATATAGTGCCAGATTTCAGGGAATGTGATTTTGGTATGTTTGAGGGAAAGAATTATAAAGAGCTTTCAGGTAATGAACAGTACCAGAGATGGATTGACAGTAATGCAACGATACCATTTCCACAAGGAGAAGATGTTGCGGATTTTAAGAAAAGAAGTGTTAAGGGCTGGTATGATATGATTAAACAATGCCGTTTATTGAATTATTCGGACATTGCATGTGTAATTCACGGCGGCACAATAATGTCAGTAATGTCAGAGATATATGGTGGTGGCTATTATGATTATCATTGTGGCAATGGTGATGGGTATATATGTGATGTGGCTTTAGATGGAAGCATTAATAATTATACAGAACTTTTACGTTATGAGTAAAAATATGCGTATTCTATGAGTAAAGATATGTATTTATCTTGAGTAAAATATGTGTTTGTTATAAATAAATATGTGTGTCTATTAAATGTTAAAGTATGAGTTTATTCTGAGTAATAGTGTGTGAAGGAATGAGGAGTTTATGAATTTATTTATATGCCAGACAATAGCAATTGGCTGTGGTTATATACTGGATCTGCTTATTGGCGACCCTCACTGGCTGTATCATCCGGTACGCCTTATAGGTAATCTTATTTCGTTGTTAGAAAGTATTTTATTAAAAGAAAAAGATACATCTGCTAAGAAGTACAGAAAGGGCATGGTACTTGCAATATTAACACCATTAATAACGGGTATTGTTACTGTATCTATTCTGGCTGCCTGTTATCATATTAATATGATACTTGGCTGTGTAATTGAAACAATAATGTGTTATCAGATACTGGCAGTAAAATCGCTCAAAGTAGAAAGTATGAAGGTATATTATGCTTTGGATAAAGAAGGGTTACAGCAGGCACGTAATGCCGTTGCAATGATAGTCGGCAGGGATACGAAACAGCTTGATGAACACGGCGTTGTAAGGGCAGCTGTTGAAACTGTCGCAGAGAATACATCAGACGGAGTTATTGCACCATTATTTTATATGATGTTATTCGGGGCGGCTGGCGGTTTTGTATATAAGGCTGTTAATACAATGGATTCAATGATAGGTTATAAGAATGATAAATATTTGTACTTTGGAAGATTTGCGGCGAAGTTAGATGATGTTGTGAACTTTATTCCGGCAAGAATAGGCGGCTGTCTTATGGTTGTGTCAGCAGGAATTGCACAGCTTGCAGAAAAATGTAATACAAAGGATAAAACAAATTCACACTATAGTATAGGGAATGCGTGGAAGATATTTAAAAGTGACAGAAAAAAGCACAGCAGTCCTAATGCCGCCCAGACAGAGTCGGCCTGTGCAGGAGCTTTAAAAATAGCATTATCAGGCGATAATTATTATTTTGGAAAGCTTGTGCATAAGCCACAGATAGGAGAGGCAATACGTCCGCTGGAAGCTGGTGATATAGGAAGAAGTAATATTTTATTATATATTACTGCATTTCTTATGGTAATTATTGTGTTATTAATAAGATTGATAATAATGTTGGCAGTCAGATAATTATATTTTAATCAGATTGGCATATTGATACGGGGATTGCATACTGATAAAGAGATTGTCAGGCAGATGAGAGGTTACAGCTATGGAACAGCAGATACACGGTGGAAATATATATGATAAAAATATATACAACAAAGAAATAACACTTGATTATTCGGTTAATATTAACCCTTTAGGAATGCCGCAGGAAGTGTGTAATGCGATTACGCAGGATATTGGTGGTTATCAGACATATCCAGACATTAAGTATACGGCATTAAGAAATGCAATTGCCAGCAAAGAGAGTATTAATGCAGATAACATTTATAAGGTTAATATTAATGCTAGGAATATACTCTGTGGTAATGGTGCTTCAGAACTTATAATGGCAGTTGTAAGGGCTGTACATCCAGAAAAATGTGCCATTGCTGCACCTTCATTTTCAGGCTATGAGCGTGCAGTTAAGGCGTATGGAGCAGGGATTGTATATTATGAGCTTGACAGTAATAATGGCTTTAGCTATGAATATGTAAGTGGACGATTAGAACAGCTTGATGTCCAGTTATGTTTTATATGCAATCCGAACAATCCAACAGGGAATATTATACCTGAAAATATTCTTATCAATATATTAGACATATGCAGAAGAAGAAATATTATAGTTGTTGCGGATGAGTGCTTTTTAAGATTTAACCGTAATTATGAGAAGATAAGCTGTAAACGTTTTCTAAAAGATTATAATAATCTTGTAATAATAAATGCGTATACCAAGTTCTATGCAATGGCAGGAATAAGGCTTGGATATCTCATGAGTTATAATGATGAATTAATCGACAACATATCTTTACAGCTTCCAGAGTGGAATATATCAACAGTGGCACAGCGTGCAGGAATTGCGGCATTTAAGGATAAAGATTACGAGGGGCACACATATAGGCTTATCGAGAAGGAGCGGGAATTTCTTACAGATAAATTATCGGCTATGGAATGTATCGTATATCCGTCTGTGGCAGACTATATAACTTTCAGGCTTCCGTCAGATAAGGCTGGCTGTCAGCTGCAGGATGAATTATTAAAAAATGGAATTCTTATCCGTTCGTGTCAAAGCTACCGCAATATGCCGCCAGACTGCTACCGCATAGCAGTTAAGAAGCATACAGATAATGAAATTCTTATTGATTTCATAAGCAATATATTAATAAAAAGGACAATATAGATTAAGAATAGATAATTGCAAAGTGGCAATATATCCATAGATATCAATAACGGACAAATTATTATATATAAATATTATAATAAAGTTAATTAGGATAGGAATTTAACATAGATAACAGGGAAGGTGCAGTGATTATGGCAAGAAATCTGATGATTCAGGGAACGATGTCCAATGCAGGAAAGAGCATTATAACAGCAGGAATATTAAGAGTGTTAAAACAGGATGGCTACAGTGTAGCACCATTTAAGTCACAGAATATGGCGCTTAATTCATATATAACAGCCGATGGCCTGGAGATGGGAAGGGCACAGGTTATGCAGGCAGAGGCAGCAGGGATAGCCCCTTGTGTAGAGATGAACCCGATACTTTTAAAGCCGACAAGCGATGTTGGTTCTCAGGTAATTGTAAATGGAATACCATTAAAGAATATGCCGGCTAAAGAATATTTCCAGTACAAAAAGCAGCTTATTCCAGATATATTAGAAGCGTATAATAAGCTTGCCAGTGCGTATGACATTATTGTTCTTGAGGGTGCTGGCAGTCCGGCAGAGATTAACCTTAAAAAAGATGATATTGTTAATATGGGAATGGCAAAGCTTGTAGATGCACCGGTACTGCTTGTAGGTGATATTGACAGAGGTGGTGTATTTGCACAGCTTGTTGGAACAATTATGCTGTTAGAGGAAGAAGAACGCAGGCGTGTAAAAGGTCTTGTTATGAATAAGTTCCGTGGAGATAAGAGGATATTAGAGCCGGGCATAAAGCAGTTATATGATATATGTCCAATTCCGGTTGCGGGTGTAATTCCTTATGTTAAGCTTGATATTGATGATGAGGACAGCCTTGCGTCACGAATTGAGCCGTCAGCCTGCAATAAACATATGTCAGGTGAGCAGTTCGACATAGTAGTAATACGTGTGCCTCACATTTCTAATTTTACGGATTTTAATGCACTTGAGCGTATTGAAGAGGTCAATCTGCGTTATGCAGATAAGGCAGAACAGATTGGGAATCCTGACCTCATAATTCTTCCGGGAAGCAAGAATACAATTAATGATTTAAAATGGCTTCGTAAAAATGGAATGGAAGCACAGATTATAAAATGTTCAAGACAGGAAGTTCCAGTATTTGGAATATGCGGTGGCTTTCAAATGTTAGGAAATGTCATTGACGATTCGTGTGGTGCAGAAACTGGAGAAGTTGTAGCAGGAATGGGACTACTTCCGGTAACAACCAAATTTTCAAAGAATAAACATCGTACAAGAGTGCAGGGGATAACTTGTATACAATCTGGAATGTGGGAAATGATTGGTCAGAAGAAATGTAAAGGCTATGAAATACATATGGGTGAAAGTACAATAAGTGAAGATGGTGCGAATCCATTTGCAAGAATATTCAATACTGTTGATAAGACTGAATATATGGATGGCTGTGTACGAGGGAATATAGCTGGAACTTATATGCATGGGATATTCGATGGACAGGAATTCTGCGACAGCTTTATTAATATGCTCTGTGCAAGGCGTGGTATTACATCAAAGAGTGGTGTCAGAATAAGCTTTGAGGAATACAAGCAGAGAGAATATGATAAGCTGGCAGATGCAATCCGTGAGAATATGGATATGAAGTATATATATGAAATTATTGGTTAAAGCTAAATTGAATAAAATGTATAATGTTTAATAAAGGTGTATTATTTTGAAGAATTAATACACCTTTTATTGTACATAAGATGCATATACATGGCATCCTGGGTACGGACAGCATTATGTTCTGCGATAGCCTCTGCTATTTCGCGATGAGTTTCGATGGTTTCAGTTTTAAGGATGTTGCCGGTTGTTTCAACAAAAAGAGGGATAGAGCTGTTTATTATTGGGTATTGACAGAAATTAATGACAAGAGTATAATGCAAAATGACAAAAGAAGTTGTCATTATAACAATGAAGGTTGTCAAATTGATAATAAAAGTTGTCATATGGAGGTGTGGTATGATACTGCGAAATCGTCTGAAGGAACGCAGGGCTGCGCTAGGTGTCAATCAGCAGGAGATGGGAAGACTGTGCGGAGTGTCAAGGCAGACAATCAGTCTTATAGAAAGGGGCGATTATTCGCCATCAGTCAATCTTGCATTAACGATTGCAAAAGTATGCGGAGTTACCGTGGAAGAAGTATTTTATTTACAGGAGGAAGATAATGATGGGAAATGAAGAAATTAAGAAAGCAAACAGAAAGGCGTTGCCTAAGTTCATACTGCTTTGTATTATAGGAGCTGTAATCGGAGGTATAACTGGGTATCTTGTTGGAGCAAATGGAATTGATACAATGTCAGGAAATTTTAAAGCCGTAGTTAGCGGTTATATAGTATTAACTGCACCCTGGATTATGCTTGCTATTGCAGTTATAATTCCTATAGTGTTAGTGCCATACTACAAGAAGGCTAAGAAGCAGCTATCACAGTGGGATGGTGAAGATGAAGAAGTATCAGATAGTGTCGAAGAGAAGCTTTCTATAATTCAATGGGTTTCAAGTGGGGCGCTTATAATTTCATATTTTCTTATTGCGGCATCATATTCAGGTGGTACAGCAATGTTTGAAAACGTTAACAATATGATAGGATTAACTGTCAGCATTGCAGCATTTTTAGGAATTATGGCAGAGACTGTTATTATACAGCAGAAAAGTGTTGACTGTGTAAAGATAATGAATCCTGAAAAGACGGCATCGGTATATGATATGAAGTTCCAGAAGAAATGGCTTGAAACCTGTGATGAAGCAGAGAAGATTATAGTTGGGAAATGTGCATTTAAAGCATTTAATATAACGAATAGTATGTGCAGTGTACTTGCAGTTGTTCTTGCAATCAGTGCGCTTATGTTTGGAATTGGTTTTCTTCCTTCATTTGTTGTATGCCTTATCTGGATAGTTAATATGTCAATATATTGCAAAGAATGTCTGAAATATTCAAAAGTTGGTAACAAGATTATGTAGATAAATATTTTCGGAAAATGGATGTAAGGAATTAAATGCGTAGCTGGACGTGGTTACTATCAGGAAGAAGGAAAAGAGGCTGCAGATTTGTAAGACATGAACCCAGTGTTTTAGCGGCTTATAGCACGTATAAAGATCTGTTTTTGAATTTTTTGAAATTTTTTCAAAAATTTTTCAAAAAAGTGCTTGACGAATTACACTGGGTCGTGTATTATAATAAAGTGCTTTGCGATAGCAACTAACACAAAGCAAGACTTAAGATGTGGCTTATTGGTCAAGTGGTTAAGACGTCGCCCTCTCACGGCGAAGACAGGGGTTCGACTCCCCTATAAGCTATTCTGCGTTATAATTGATTCGAAAGAGTGGACTTTATGTCCACTCTTTCGTTTTTGCAATATAATTATTGTTTGATTAATGCAGAATGAAAACTGAATATTATTAAAAGAAAGAGGTAGTAATGGGTAAGAGAGAAGATTATGAAGCTAAGACAGAAAAGCTTATAATGCCGATTGTTGAAGCCAATAATGTAGAACTTTTTGATGTTGATTATATTAAAGAGGGTCAGGACTGGTATCTGCGCGTCTACATAGATAAAGAAGGTGGAGTTACAATTGATGACTGTCAGGCTGTAAGCAGAGCTTTTAATGAGATACTTGATAAGGAGAACTATATTACTGACCAGTACATTTTTGAAGTGAGTTCACCGGGACTTACAAGACCTTTAAAGAAAGAGAAGGATTATGCAAAGAGTATTGGGAAACTTATAGATATTAAGCTTTACAAAGCTGTTGAAGGCATAAAGGAATATACAGGCATTCTTAAGGAATACGATAAAGACAACATTACAATAGAGGTTGATGATAATCTTATAAAGATTGAGAGAAGCAATCTTGCAATGATTAGATGGGCATATGTTGAATAGATATATAACTAAAGTTGTTAATAATGGAGGATAAGAAGATGAATAAAGAATTGATACTTGCGATTGAAGCCTTAGAAAAAGAAAATGGAATCGACAAAGAGATTATGTTTGATGCCATTGAAAAGTCATTAATGGACGAATATAAGGCTGAATTTGACAAGGCAGATAATGGCAGGGTTGTACTTGACAGAAGAACAGGTGATTTCCACATTTATTCAGACAGAACTGTAGTTGAAGAAGTAGAAGTTCCAGAGTTCCTTGATACTAAGAAAGGAAAGTATGTATCTGGTACAGAAATAGCACTTGTTGATGCAAGAAAGATTAAGCCGGGATGTCAGCTTGGTGATGTTATTACTATAGAAGTAAAGTCAGAAGAATTCTCAAGAAAAGCAGCTAAGAATGCCAAGAATACAATTGTTCAGACTATAAGAGAACAGGAAAAGAATGCACTCTACAACGAGCTTCACGCCAAGGAGAAGGAAATTGTTACAGGTGTTGTACAGAGAATTAACGACAACGGTGATATGACTATTGACATAGGAAGAACACAGGCGGTTCTTAAGGCAGATGATAACTTTAAGGATAAGCAGTTCAAATGCGGAGAAAGAATCAAGGTATATGTTGCAAGTGTAAGCAACAGAGAAAGAAGCGGTTTATCAGTTAAGATTTCAAGAAAGTCACAGGAACTTGTAAAGAAACTTTTTGAAGAAGAAGTTACAGAGATTAAAGATGGTACAGTTGAGATTATGGCTATCGCAAGAGAAGCAGGTTCAAGAACTAAGATGGCTGTAAGAGCTAATGTTCCTCATGTGGATCCAGTAGGTGCATGCGTAGGTATTAATGGTGCGAGAGTTAAGAATATCGTTAATGAACTTGGTAATGAACAGATTGATATTGTTGAGTGGGATGACAATCCTGCCCAGTTAATTGTTAATGCTTTAAGCCCTGCAAAGGTTGTATCAGCAGTAGCAGATGAAGAAGAGAAGAAGGCTAAGATAATTGTTTCAGAACAGCAGTTATCACTTGCAATCGGTAAGTCGGGACAGAATGTAAGACTTGCAGCTAAGCTTACAGGTTACGGAATTGATATTAAGAGCGAAGCTGATCCAGAAGCATTTGCTGATATGGATAAAGACAACGCAGAAATCGTATATGGTGAAGACAGTGAAGGATATGATGACAATCAGGCAGATAATGTAATGTCATTGGATGAAGACTATAACGAAGATGCAGCCTCTGACACAGAAGTTGTAGAAGAATAATATTATTGGAGAGTGATAGTTTGGCAGCAGTAAAGAAGATTCCACAAAGACAGTGTATAGGTTGTAATGAGATGAAAGACAAAAAGCAGCTTATACGGATATTAAAGACTCAGGATGAACAGATAATAATAGATACAACAGGCAAGAAGAACGGAAGAGGGGCGTATATATGTCCTGACGCAGAGTGTCTTAAGAAAGCAAGAAAGTCAAGAGGACTTGAAAGAGCTTTTAAGATGGCTGTTGATGCATCTGTTTATGATGAGTTAGAAAAGGAGATGAATAATCTTGGACAATAAAAGAGCATTATCAATGATAGGTCTTGCACAGAAGGCTGGAAAAGTAGCAAGCGGTGAGTTCTCTACTGAAAAGGCTGTAAAAGAGCATAAGGCATATATGGTAATAGTAGCAGATGATTCATCTGATAATACCAAAAAGAATTTTAAGAATATGTGTGAATATTATAAAGTGCCAGTGTATTTCTTTAGCAATAAGGATGACTTAGGGCATGCTATAGGTAAAGAATTCAGAGCATCACTCGCAATCCTTGATAAAGGGTTTAAGAATAGTATTGAGAAACATTTTAAACAAGATTAGAGATAATCGGTGTAAATAATACAGAAATATTATTCCTGTATTGGAAAAGAGGTTAAATGGCAAATATGAGAGTTCATGAGTTGGCGAAAGAATTAAATATTTCATCAAAAGCGATAACTGATATTTTAAGTAATGCTGACAAGAAATATACAGCTATGAGCGGACTAGGTGAAAGTGAAATAAACAGTGTAAAGAGCAAGTTTACAAAAGCAGCTGGAAATACAGCTAATAAATCAGAACCTAAAAAGGCAGAAGAAAAACAAGTGAAATCAGAGGAGAATAAGAATATTAAGGCACAGGATAAGACTGGTAATAAGTCAGAACAGAATACACAGGATACTAAAGCGGCAAACACATCTAAGGATGTAGATAAGAAGCACATTTCTCAGGTGTACTTCCCACAGAACAGCCAGAAGACTGATTCAAGAGATAGAAATAATAATAGAGATAATAACCAGAATAGAAATAACAGAGATGGTTATAGAAATGACCGTAATAATGGCGGTTATAGAAATGATAGAAACAATGATCGCAATGGCAGTTACCAGAACAGGGACAATAACGGCCAGAACAGAGATGGTTATAGAAATGACCGAAACAACGGCGGTTATAGAAACGATAGAAACAATGACCGTAATGGCAGTTACCAGAACAGGGATAATAACAGCCAGAACAGAGATGGTTATAGAAATGACCGAAACAACGGCGGTTATAGAAACGATCGAAACAATGACCGTAATAGCGGTTACCAGAACAGGGATAATAACGGCCAGAACAGAGATGGTTATAGAAATGATCGAAACAACGGCGGTTATAGAAATGATCGAAACAATGACCGTAATGGCGGTTACCAGAACAGGGACAATAACGGCCAGAACAGAGATGGTTATAGAAATGACCGTAATAACGGCGGTTATAGAAACGATAGAAACAATGACCGTAATGGAGGTTACCAGAACAGGGATAATAACGGCCAGAACGGCGGACGCTCAGGAAGAGATGGCCAGGGATTCTCTGGTCAGAGAAGAAATGACAGAGGTTCTTCAGCACCTAAGGACGATTTCATTTTTGAGACAAAGCCAGACTCAAGAAGACCAGACTCAAGAAAGAATGATTCAAGAAAGAATGACAGAAAGAAAGATAATGAGGCAAAGGAAAATCTTAAATTTGCTAACAGCAAGTTAGAGAAGAAACCGGCTCCAAAGCAGGAGAAGAAGGAAGAAGAGACAATTAAGCAGCTCATTTTACCAGACAGCCTTACTATCAAGGAACTTGCTGATAAGATGAAGGTTCAGCCATCTGCAATTGTTAAGAAGCTTTTCTTACAGGGCAAGGTTGTAACAATTAACCAGGAAGTTGATTATGATACAGCAGAAGAAATAGCACTTGAGTTCAACTGCATATGTGACCACGAAGTTAAGGTTGATGTTATTGCAGAACTTCTTAAGGAAGATGAAGAGTCAGAGGACGATATGGTTGCAAGACCACCAGTTGTCTGTGTTATGGGACACGTTGACCACGGTAAGACATCTTTACTTGATGCAATCAGGGAAACACATGTAACAGCTAAGGAATCAGGCGGTATTACACAGAAGATCGGTGCTTATATGGTGGATGTCGATGGACAGAAGATTACATTCCTTGATACTCCTGGACACGAAGCGTTTACAGCTATGCGTATGCGTGGTGCACAGGCTACAGATATTGCTATTCTTGTAGTAGCAGCTGATGATGGCGTTATGCCACAGACAATCGAAGCTATTAACCACGCTAAGGCAGCGGGCGTTGAAATTATCGTTGCTGTTAATAAGATTGATAAGCCTAATGCTAATATCGAGAAGGTTAAGCAGGAACTTACAGAATATGAACTTATCGCAGAAGACTGGGGTGGTTCAACTACATTTGTTCCAGTATCAGCTCACACTAAGGAAGGTATTGACGAACTTCTTGAGATGATTCTTCTTACAGCAGAGGTTAATGAGTTAAAGGCTAACCCTAACCGTAAGGCAAGAGGTATCGTAATTGAAGCTGAGCTTGATAAAGGACGTGGTCCGGTTGCGACTATCCTTGTACAGAAGGGTACATTAAGAGTTGGTGATGCAGTTGCTGCAGGTTCTTGTTATGGTAAGATAAGAGCTATGATTGATGATACTGGAAGAAGAGTTAAGGAAGCTACTCCATCTATGCCTGTAGAGATTCTCGGTCTTAATGATGTTCCTAATGCTGGTGAAATTATTATGGCTACAGAGAGTGAGAAGGAAGCAAGAAATATTGCTGATACATTTATTGCAGAAGGCAAGAAGAAGCTTCTTGATGATACTAAGCATAAAGTATCACTTGATGCATTGTTCGAGCAGATTCAGGCTGGTAATATGAAGGAACTCGATCTTATTATCAAGGCTGATGTACAGGGTTCAGTCGAGGCTGTTAAGCAGAGTCTTGTTAAGCTTTCTAATGAAGAAGTTATCGTTAAGGTTATCCATGGCGGCGTTGGTAATATTAATGAGTCAGACGTTGTGTTAGCTTCTGCTTCTAATGCTATTATCATCGGCTTTAATGTTAAGCCTGATAATCAGGCGAGAATAGTTGCTGAGAGAGAAAAGGTTGATTTAAGACTTTACAGTGTAATCTACAATGCAATTGAAGATGTTGAGGCAGCTCTTAAGGGTATGCTTGAGCCTATATATGAGGAAAAGATTATCGGTCATGCTGAGATAAGACAGATATTCAAGGCTTCTGGTGTTGGTAATATTGCCGGTGCTATCGTTACAGAGGGTAGAATTACTAAGGATTCAATTGTAAGAATTACAAGAGATAAAGAGCAGATATACGAAGGTCCTATCGCTACACTTAAGCATTTCAAGGATGATGTTAAGGAAGTTAAGGGCGGTTCTGAATGTGGTATGGTATTTGAGAACTTTGGCCAGATTCAGGAAGGCGATCTTGTAGAAGCTCATATAATGGTAGAAGTACCTAGATAGAGTTATCCGATAGTCCAGAAAATTGAATTTTCTGGACTATATGGTTTTGACAGTGATATAATTATATATTAGAAAGTAGGAGTATATGCGTAAAAATAGTGTTAAGAATACCCGCATTAATGGGGAAGTATTAAAAGAGCTAAGCAATATAATCCGTAGTGAAATCAAAGACCCAAGAATCAATCCGATGACATCGGTTGTATCTGTTGAGGTTGCACCAGATTTAAAGACTTGTAAGGCATATATAAGTGTACTTGGCGATGAGCAGTCACAAAAGGACACTATTACAGGACTTAAGAGTGCGGAAGGCTATATAAGAAGAGAACTTGCTAGAACAGTGAATTTAAGAAATACACCAGAAATCAAGTTCATTCTTGACCAGTCAATTGAGTACGGAATTAATATGTCTAAGCTTATAGACGAAGTTACACAGAAAGATAGTGATAGTCATAATAAGTAAGAAGGTGTAATATATGAATATTATTGAAGAGTTAGGTGCTGCAAAAGTAGTTGGTATAACAGGGCATATAAGACCAGATGGTGACTGCACAGGTTCAGTGCTTGGTCTGTATAATTATTTAAAGGATAATGCACCAGATATAGATGTAAATGTTTATCTTGAACAGCCATCAGACAAATTATCATATCTTAATGGTTTTGATGCTATAAAAAATGTTATTGAGCCGGATAAGAAGTTTGATGCATTTATTGTTCTTGATTGCAGTTCAATAGACAGAATAGAGCCATTCGCAGACGGCTTTAAGAATGCGGATAAGACTATATGTATAGATCATCATATAAGTAATGACAGTTTTGCAGATGTTAATAATGTTATTCCAACAGCGAGTTCAGCGTGTGAAGTGCTTTATGACACATTTGATGCCGGTAAAGTAAGCAGGAATACTGCTGAATGTATATACACAGGTATTATACACGATACAGGTGTATTCAAATATAGCTGCACATCACTCCACACTATGGAGATAGCAGGAAAGATGATGCAGATGGGAATAGATTATTCTGATATAATAGATAATAGCTTTTATAAGAAGTCTTATGTACAGAACCAGATTCTTGGAAGGGCGCTTCTTGAAAGCGTGCTTTTTTATGACGGAAAATGTATATTCTCAAGCGTGACAAGAGATGAAATGGATTTCTATGGAGTTACTGGCAGGGAGCTCGGAGGAATTATTGAACAGTTAAGGCTTACTGATGGAGTTGAAGTTGCAATATTCTTATATGAAACAGGCGATAATGAATATAAGGTAAGTCTTCGTTCTAAGAAAGAGATTGATGTAAGCAGGATAGCTGCCTGCTTTGGCGGCGGCGGACATATAAGGGCTGCCGGCTTTAATGCTAAAGGCACTGTATATGAAATTGTCAACAGAATAGGCGAAATGATTGAACAGCAGTATGCACAGGAGTAATCACTAAGAAAGGTTAAGTTGGTATGAACGGAATTATTAATGTATACAAAGAAAAAGGTTTCACATCACACGATGTGGTTGCAAAACTTCGTGGAATTCTTCATATGAAAAAAATAGGTCATACCGGTACACTTGACCCTGATGCAGTTGGCGTGCTTCCAGTGTGTCTTGGTAAAGGAACGGGTCTGTGTTCCATGATTACAGACTGGACTAAGACCTATGAGGCTGTAATGCTTCTTGGTACAGTTACTGATACTCAGGATACATCGGGAACTGTTCTTAAGACAAGAGAGGTTAATGTCACTAAAAGACAGATATTGGAAGTTTGCAGCAGCTTTGAGGGAGAATATGATCAGATTCCCCCAATGTATTCGGCACTTAAGGTTAATGGAAAGAAGCTTTATGAGCTTGCAAGAGCAGGGGTAGAGGTTGAGAGAAAACCGCGCCGTATAAAGATTAATTCTTTGAGGGTTAATGATATTAACCTTGAAGATGATATTAAGACGGTTACAATTACTGTAGACTGCTCCAAAGGAACCTATATAAGGACGTTGTGTCAGGATATAGGAGAGAAACTTGGCTGTGGAGCTTGTATGATGGAGCTTATAAGAACAAGAGTGGGGGATTTTCTTATTGATGATACTCTTACACTTAATCAGATAGCAGCTTATATGATTAAGGGAGAGATGGAAGAACATATTATCAGCATTGATTCTATGTTTCCGTCATATACCAGACTTACAGTAGATGAAGCTTACAACAAGCTTTTGTATAATGGCAATAAGCTTCCTTTAGAAGCGGTTGTTAATGAAGATTGTGAGTTTCTTGATATGGAGAAATTCAGGATATATGATTCTGGCAATACATTTGTTGGCATATATCAGTATATTGCGGGACAGTTTGTCCTTGAGAAGATGTTTTATGAAGGATAAATGATGTACCTGAAAGGCGGTGTAGACCAGTATGGAATACATACACGGAACGGAGGATTTCAAGCTGGAAAGGTCCAGCGCTGTAACGCTTGGCAAGTTTGATGGTGTTCATCTTGGACATCAGAAGCTTATATCCATAGTTAAAGAGAAAGCAGAGGAACAGGGACTTTTGTCGGTTATGTTTACGTTTGACAGAATTCCACTTAGTATCTGTCCTCAGAAGAACCAGCATTTTTTATCTACTAATTCTGAGAGAAGAATGTTATGCGAGAATTATGGAATAGATGTCGAGGTTGAGTATCCATTTACTACAACACTTATGAATATGGAACCAGAAGAATTCGTAAGTGATATATTGATTAATAAATTGAAAGCAAAGGTAATTGTCGTTGGAACTGATTATTGCTTTGGCAGGGATAGAAGCGGCAATGTGGAATTTCTTATAAGCAATGCGGCTAAATATGGCTATGAAACCATTGTTGTAGAGAAAGAGAAGTTTCAGGATAAAGATATAAGCAGTACATATGTAAGGGAAGAATTAAAGTTAGGACATATGGAGACGGTCAATGTGCTCCTTAACAGACCTTATTCGATAACAGGAATTGTTGCCAAGGGTAACCAGCTTGGCAGGAAGTTAGAGATACCTACCATTAATGTATATCCTACAGAGATTAAGCTTCTTCCACCGAACGGAGTGTATGCATCCAGAATATTAATAGATGGTGTCTGGTATTATGGTGTTACTAATCTTGGTACTAAGCCGACAATAAGTGATGGATATGAAGTGAGCGTTGAGACTAATGTATTTGACTTTGATAAAGATGTATACGGAAACAGGGTTGAGGTGGCACTTTATCATTTCTTAAGGCAGGAAATGAAGTTTGAAAATGTTGAGGCATTAAAGAAGCAGATGGAAAGTGATGCAAGCTTTGCTAAAGAGATGTTTCTTATACAATAAAAGATAAATGGAAATATTTTGAGATTTAAAAAATATTTCTGCAGTGATTTAGACAAAATTAAATTTGGAAATGTTTTGAAAATATCTTGGATTTATTTTGTAAATCCACTTGATTTCATATTGGTGTTATGATATATTATCAACGTATGAGCCGTCACTCAGATACGGGACACTCCGACCCCAGGCTTGGTGGCAGGTGATTAATATTTAGGAGGAATCAACAATGATATCTAAGGAAAAGAAAGCAGAAATTATTGCTAATTACGGAAGAAAAGCAGGAGATACAGGTTCTCCAGAAGTTCAGATTGCAATCTTAACAGAAAGAATTGCTGAATTAACAGAACATTTAAAGATTAACCAGAAGGATCATCACTCAAGAAGAGGTCTTTTAAAGATGGTTGGTAAGAGAAGAGCTTTACTTTCTTACTTAAAGAAGAACGACATCGAAAGTTACAGAAACTTAATCGAACGTTTAGGAATCAGAAAGTAATTAATTATTTATGGCGGAGTTGTATAACTTCGCCTTTTTCTTTTGGTAATATGCTTGCAAATCAGGCAGTAATTACTTATTATTAAGCTAATAACAGAAAGATTTCACCGAGACCACTCAAAAGCGTACTTAATTAAGTGGGTTTTTGAGTTGTTTCGGACTTTCTGTTAATACAATTAAGCAAGCCATAACAGGCGGAAACGAGGAAATTTATGTTTAAACAGTACACAATGGAATTAGCTGGCAGAACATTAAGAGTTGATGTCGGCAGAGTATGTGCACAGGCTAACGGAGCAGCTCTTATGCACTATGGTGATACAGTGGTACTTTCAACAGCTACTGCATCTAAGGAGCCAAGAGAAGGAATTGATTTCTTCCCATTAAGTGTTGAATTTGAAGAAAAGATGTATGCCGTAGGCAAGATACCTGGCGGATTTAATAAGAGAGAGGGAAAGGCTTCTGAGAATGCTATTCTTACATCAAGAGTAATAGACAGACCTATGAGACCTTTATTCCCTAAGGATTACCGTAATGATGTTACACTTAATAATATGGTTATGGCAGTAGATCCAGAGTGCCGTCCAGAGCTTGTTGCTATGATTGGAGCCTCTATTGCAACTTGTATATCAGATATTCCATTTGACGGTCCTTGTGCTATGACACAGGTTGGTATGATTGACGGAGAATTCATTATTAACCCATCACAGGCTCAGTGGCAGGAAGGTGATCTTCAGCTTACAGTAGCTTCTACTAAGCAGAAGGTTATTATGATTGAAGCCGGTGCTAATATCATTCCAGAGGACAAGATGATTGAAGCTATATATATGGCTCACGATATCAACCAGACAATCATTGCATTTATTGAGAAGATTGTATCAGAAGTTGGAAAAGAAAAGCACTCATATGAGAGCTGTGCTATTCCAGCAGAGATGTTTGAAGCTATGAAACAGGTAGTATCTCCAGAAGAAATGGAAGTTGCTGTATTCACAGATGACAAGCAGACAAGAGATAAGAACATTGATGAGATAATGGAAAAGATGAAAGAAGCATTTGCTGATAATGAAGAATATCTTGCATTACTTGGTGAAGCTCTTTACCAGTATCAGAAGAAGACTGTCCGCAAGATGATCTTAAAAGACCATAAGAGACCTGATGGACGTGCAATCAACCAGATAAGACCGCTTGCAGCAGAGGTTGATATCATTCCTAGAGTTCATGGTTCTGCTATGTTTACAAGAGGACAGACACAGATATGTGACGTTGTAACACTTGCTCCTTTATCAGAAGCACAGAAGGTGGATGGACTTGATGATAATGTTACAACTAAGAGATATATACATCACTACAATTTCCCTTCATACTCCGTAGGTGAGACAAAGCCTTCAAGAGGACCAGGACGTAGAGAGATTGGACACGGAGCTTTAGCCGAGAGAGCACTTATTCCAGTACTTCCTTCAGAAAAGGAATTCCCATATGCAATACGTGCTGTATCAGAGACATTCGAGTCTAATGGTTCTACATCAATGGCTTCAACTTGTGCATCTTGTATGTCACTTATGGCTGCTGGTGTTCCAATTAAGAGTATGGTTGCAGGTATCTCTTGTGGCCTTGTAACAGGTGATACAGATGATGATTATGTTGTTCTTACAGATATTCAGGGTCTTGAAGATTTCTTCGGAGATATGGACTTTAAGGTAACTGGTACAACAGAAGGTATAACAGCTATCCAGATGGATATTAAGATTCATGGTCTTACACGTCCTATCGTAGAAGAAGCTATAAGAAGAACAAGAGAAGCAAGACTTTTCATTATGGATACTTGTATGAAGCCAGCTATCGCTGAACCAAGAAAGACTGTAGGTGAATTCGCACCTAAGATTATCCAGACTACAATTGATCCGGCTAAGATTGGTGAAGTTGTTGGACAACGTGGTAAGGTTATCAATGCCATTATCGAAGAATGTGGTGTTAAGATTGATATCACAGATGACGGCTTTGTATCAGTATGTGGTGTTGACCAGGCTGGTATGGATAAGGCTATGAAGTATATCAGAACTATTGTTGATGAATTTGAAGAAGGAAAGATATACGAAGGTAAAGTTGTAAGTATTAAGGAATTCGGTGCATTTGTTGAGTTCGCACCTGGAAAGGAAGGAATGGTTCACATTTCTAAGATTTCTAAGGAAAGAATTAATATGGTAGAAGATGTTCTTACTCTTGGTGACGTTGTCAAGTGTAAGTGCATGGGTAAGGATAAGATGGGAAGAATAAGCTTCTCCATCAAGGATGCTGAATAATTGATAGTTCAGACATTTAATAATTGATATATAAAGATATTAACTGATAAGCAGTTTGACCTGCTGGCTTGACTGCTTATTAGTTATTTATAGTGATTCTAATTATAAGGAGGATACAGATATGGTAGATCAGAATTGTGCATACTGTATGGAAGGTGAACTTGTTGCAAAGTTCGGTATTAAGATATGTGAATTAGAGACATCTAAGGTATATCTTTTCAAGGAGCAGAGTCATCCAGGAAGATGTATTGTTGCTCACAAGAAACATGTAGGTGATATGAACGAGCTTACAGCAGAAGAAAGAGCAGCTTACTTTGAGGATGTTGCAAGAGTTGCAAGAGCAATTATGAAAGCGTTTAACCCAGATAAGGTTAACTATGGTGCATATGGAGATACAGGACATCATCTTCACTTCCACCTTTGCCCTAAGTATAAGGACGAATATGAATGGGGTGGAGTATTCCTTATGAATCCAGATAAGAAATACCTTACAGATGAAGAATATGCTGATATGATTGAGAAGATTAAAGCTAATCTTTAAGATTAAGAGGTGTTTTAACATATAATTCTGCTGCTTTTGCAGAAAATATAAGAATGCATACAAAATATTGTGATATTGGTATAAAATTTATGCAATATCACAATATTTTTTGCTTTTTTTAATGTAATATGATATAATTTGCAATAAGTAATCTTGATATACATTTATAGAAAGATGTAGGAACGGAGATTAATATGGGAAATGCGGGAGATAATACTAAAGATAATACTACAAATTCTAAGATTGTGAGTGATGAATTATATCTTTATTCGTTGAAGAAGATGGCTGATCTTAACGCTAAGAAGAATGAGTCGCCGCTTACAGGTCTATATGGAATTAAGGCATTCTTTTATGAAGCTAATGAGCTTATGAAGAACAACAGTGATAAGAAGTTCGCTGTTATAAGAATGGATATATATCATTTTAAGACAGTTAATGAGTTCTGTGGACGTGAAGAAGCGGATAAGCTGCTTAAGTACATATCAGGATTGTTTTGTGATTATGAGGGGGAATTCTGTGTTGCAGGTCATTTCAGGGCTGACATATTTGTGTTATGCACATCATTTGATGACAAGCAGGAGCTTATTGATATTGTTAATTCGATTAAGAGCAGAATAGACCAGTATAATATACAGTGCAAAGTTCTTCCCGCATTTGGAATATGTATTAATCATAATAATATGGATGTAAGCCTTATGTGTGATTACGCAGATCTTGCGATTAAGAAGATTAAGGGCAAGGTATTTAAGACATATGAGTTTTATGATAATGCTATGCGTGAGTCTATGCTTTTGGAGAAGAAGATAGAAAATGATGTGCTTCCGGCACTTAAGAATGACTACATAAAAGCATATGTACAGCCTAAGGTTGATATGCACAATGGGCATATTATTGGCGGAGAGGCACTTGTAAGATGGCAGAACGATAAGGAGATGATATATCCTGACCAGTTCATACCTGTTCTTGAGAAGAATGGATATGTAATTGATGTGGATAATTTTATATGGAACAAAGTATGTGCCTGTATTAAGATGATGGAAGATAAAGGTATTGAACCGGTTCCTATATCAGTTAATGTATCAAGAATGCATGTATATCAGGAAAAGTTCACAGAGAATTTAAAGAATATGGCCGGTGAATATGGTATAGATCCTAAGTATATTCCGCTAGAGATAACAGAAAGTGCGTTTACTAAGGAAGAGGGCAGTCTTTTTAAGAAGGTTCAGTCATTGCAGGGATATGGCTTTAAGTTCTCAATGGACGATTTTGGTTCGGGATATTCTTCTCTTGGAATGTTAAAGAGCGAGCGTGTAGATGAAGTTAAGATAGACAAGACCTTTGTTGATGATATAGCAACAGATAAAGGAAAAGTACTTCTTGGCAATGTTATAAGAATGATTAATGAACTTGGAATAGATATGATTGCAGAAGGTGTTGAGACGAAAGAGCAGGCAGATTTCTTAAAGGAGAATGGCTGTATGTATGCACAGGGCTACTATTATTATAAACCTATGCCTATTGAAGAATTTGCTAAATTGCTTGAAAATTCAGCCAGATAGTGATAGAATATTTGTCGGCGTATTTTTAGATTAGAAATAAGAAGATAAGTAGATTAAAGGAGAAATAAAATGTCAGGACATTCAAAATTTGCTAACATAGCCCATAAGAAAGCTGCAAATGATGCTGCTAAGGGTAAGATTTTTACAAGACTTGGTAAGGAGATTATGGTTGCCGTTAAAGAAGGTGGACCTGATGTTAATAATAATAGTAAGTTAAGACAGGTTGTTACTAAGTGTAAGGCTGCTAATATGCCTAATGATACAATTGAAAGAGCTATTAAGAAGGCTGCAAGTACAGATATGTCTAACTTTGAATCAGTTACATATGAAGGATATGGTCCTAACGGAACAGCTATTATAGTTGAGGCATTAACAGACAATAGAAACAGAGCTGCTTCTAACATCAGAAATGCATTCACTAAGGGTGGCGGTAATGTAGGAACACCTGGCTGTGTATCATTTATGTTTGATAACAAGGGACAGATTATCGTTGCTAAGGAAGATTGTGATAAGGATGCAGATGATCTTATGATGATTGCCCTTGATGCAGGTGCAGATGACTTCAATGAAGAAGAAGACAGCTATGAGATTACTACAGCTCCAGATGATTTTGGCACAGTAAGTGATGCACTTTCTAACGAAGGAATTACATTTGCTTCAGCAGAAGTTACAATGATTCCACAGACAATGGTAGAGCTCACATCAGAAGATGATATTAAGAAGATGAGAAGAATATTAGCACTTCTTGATGAAGAAGATGATGTTCAGAATGTATACCACAATTGGGACGAGCCAATTGTGGACGAGGAATAATAACAATATAGCGTAGCCATTAGATGATTATATATCATTTTATGGTTATATGTGTTTATGATAAAAAGGCTGCTGGTATGTTAGTATATATTAGCAGTCTTTATTTTATGTAATAGGAAATTCCAATAGAATGTGTGGAAAATGTCTAAAATGTTGTCTAAAATGTCAAAAAACAACTTTTCAATAAGCGTGAAAAATGTTATTATTTAATTAAATATTTTTGATTACGTTTAATTGAATATATGGATATTTATATATTTCTGGAGATGATTAATGATAATTAAGGAAGTTCCGGCTGAAGGTAATTTAACTATTGAGGTCAGTCTTAAGGAAAGAAAGTTGGAATTTCACTCACAGTGTGTAGAATCAGGAGTGAATTATATATATGCCCAGCCGATAAGGATAGATGGTAAGATACTATCATTTAATAGTGAAGGGCATTTGATGGTTAATTTAATATATTTAAGAGAAGAAAAGAATCCTATAGTATGGAAAGGTGTCGGAATAACGACTGTCCAGAATAATGGAAAGAATGTATACAAGATAGTTGCATCAGGGGAAGGATTTGAGATGAACCGAAGAGAGTCGTTTAGATTGTTTCTTGGTCTGGGAGCGGTTGTCCAGATAGGTTCTAATAAGAAAGCTGTTAATGTTATTCTTAAGGATATAAGTGAGAATGGTTTCTCATTTGTTGAAATTGAAGATATAGATGCAGAGAATCTTCCTGTAAGACTGGTGTTTAATGATATGAAGACAGGTATAAGCCTTATTGGAAATATTGTAAGAAAGGTTACAGTAGGTGAGAAGAAGATTATCTATGGCTGTACACTTACATCCTGCAATATTGATGTGGCACGTTATATCAATGAGAAGCAAAGACAGTTCCTTGCTGCAAGCCGTAGTTCACGTAGTTCAGGGGAATCTAATAAGGAAGCACTAAAGAGGTCTTTAAGAGAACCTACACAATATGAATCAGCACTAAAGGCAGCACAGGCAAATCAGGACAGTAAGAAACAGGGTAAAAGAAAGAAGGGGTAAAATTGGAGAATAATAATAAAAGAGTTGTTGACAACAGACAGAATATCAATGGCGATGAAAAGATGAAGATTAATATGAGGGCAGAACTTGATGAGCATTATACAATGCTTAAGGAATGTCCTAAGTGTGGCACAAGAATGATATATGCATATGGAGAGGTATATGAATGTCCTAAATGTGGTAATAAAGAATTTACTGAATTTGGCAAGATAAGAGATTATCTTGAAAAGCATGGACCACAGAATGCAGTCACAATAGCTGATGCAACAGGTGTAAGCGTTAAGACTATACAGAAGTTCTTATATCAGGGCCGTATCGAGATACCAGATGGTTCTGGTTCATATATTAAGTGCCAGATGTGCGGTGCAGAGATAAGATACGGAAGATTTTGTCCGGAGTGTTCAGCTAAGCTTAGCAGGGATAATTCATCTATGGTATATGTTGGAGAGAAGCCAAAGCATAAGATGGATTACAATGGCAAGATGCATACACTTGATGAGAGTGAGATGAAGAATGTATCAAGAAAGCCAGTTGCAATGAGAAGAAAAGATAAGAAATAATGAAACAAAAAGAATAATCCCTAAGACTTTTTGTCAGCTTTTGCCAAAGAGCCTTAAGGATTAAAGATATAAAAATCCGCTGTATATTGATTTTACATTTCAATATACAGCGGATTTTAGTTTAATATTATTAACAAATGAATGTCTATAATACTATTTGTCCGTGCTTGATTTTATAAGTCGAAACCAAAGTAACGAACTGCATTGTTGTAAGAGATGCCTTCAACAATCTTCTTAAGAGCCTTCTCATCGTTAGGGTATTCACCGTTCTCAACCCATCCACCGATAAGTTCACACATAATTCTTCTGAAGTATTCATGTCTTGTATAAGATAAGAAGCTTCTTGAATCTGTAAGCATACCGATGAAGTTGCCAAGTAAGCTTAAGTTAGCGAGACTTGTCATCTGGTTAGTCATACCAACCTTATGATCATTGAACCACCATGCTGAACCCTGCTGGATCTTACCAACAGCCTTAGAATCCTGGAAACATCCAATAACAGTACCGATAGCAGCATTAACTGATGGATTAAGTGAGTAGATGATAGTCTTAGGAAGTTCATCTGTGCTGTTAAGAGCGTTAAGGAACTGAGCCATCTCTGCTGAACAGTCATAAGTGTTGATGCAGTCAAAGCCTGTATCAGGACCTAACTGATTGTATCTGAATACATTGTTATCACGGATTGTACCATAATGTAACTGCATTACCCAGTTAAGCTTGTTGTATTCTTTTCCAACAGATACCATGAATGCTGTCTTGAACTTGTTCATTTCTTCTGTTGTGATAGCTTCACCTGATAATCTCTTAGCAAATATAGCTTCGATTTCTGCATCTGTGTAAGGCTTATACATAACATATTCAAGAGCGTGGTCAGATACTGAACAGCCCATTGAATCAAAGAACTGCATTCTGTTTCTTAAAGCATCCATTAGAGAAGCGAAAGAGTTAACCTTGATTCCGCTTACATCTGATAATGTGTTAAGATAGTCAAGATATTCAGGCTTTTCAATGTTCATAGGCTTGTCAGGTCTCCATGCTGGAAGAACCTTTACATCAAATGTATCATCAGCAGCTAATACCTTATGCCATTCGAGTGAATCAACAGGATCATCAGTTGTACAGATTAACTTAACGTTAGACTTCTTGATAAGGTTTCTTACTGACATAGAATCTTCCTGTAACTTAGCGTTGCAAAGATTCCATACTTCTTCAGCTGTATCACCATTTAAGATACCGTTGTAACCGAAGTATCTCTGAAGCTCAAGGTGGCTCCAGTGGTAAAGAGGGTTACCGATAGCCATTTCAAGTGTTTCAGCCCATTTCTGGAACTTTTCACGATCAGAAGCATCACCTGTGATATACTTCTCATCAACACCATTAGTTCTCATCTGACGCCACTTATAGTGGTCACCGCCGAGCCATACCTGTGTAATGTTCTCGAACTTTCTGTCTTCTGCGATTTCCTTAGGGTTGATATGGCAGTGATAATCAACGATAGGCATCTTGTCAGCATAGTCGTGGAAGAGGTGCTGTGCTGTAGGTGTTGAAAGTAAAAAGTCTTTGTCCATGAATTGTTTCATAGTACATAATCCTCCTGTGAATTAAAAATGTGTTGTATTGCGTTTTATAATATCAGCAGAGATAATGCTGTGTTTATCAGCCTTATCGCCGCACAATACCTTCATTAGAACATCTACGGCACATGTACAAAGATGTTCGACATGGCTGTCGATAGATGTTAATTCTGGTTCGGTACATATAGAAAGAACCGAATTGTTATAACCAATAATCTCCAGCTCATCAGGAACACTGATGGAGTGGGAGTGTGCATATTTGACTGCACCTGCTGCAAGCGAATCATCAGAAGTTACAACAGCATCGAATTCGATACCTTTATTATAAAGATAATTAAGGTATTCCTTGGCGTGCGAAATGTTCTTGCCACATAGATGTCTGTAATCTTCAGGAAGCGAAATGTCTGCTTCTTTCAAAGCTCTCATATATCCTGCATATTTGTTCATACCGCTGTATGACTTGCTTGTGTATAAGTAGACTATATTACGATGTCCATTATTAATCAAGAGGTTAGTTGCATTATATATGGCAATTTCATCATTGCACATAACAGAATATATATTAGGTGCATCAAGGTATCCATTCACTAAGACAATAGGTATATCCTTAGCTGCATTAATTATGTAATCATTATTGTGGATATTGGTATTCTCAACAAACTGTGAACCGGCAAGTATTATGCCGTCAACTCTTTTGCTTAACAGGAGTTCAAGATATTTCTTCTTATTAGTATAATCCTTACCTGTACAGCAGAGTATGGAGTCATAACTATGCTTTCTTAATTCCTGTTCAAGATAATATACAGCATTGGCAAGGTAAATATCAGAGGAGTCAATACACATTATACCTATGGTCTTCATTGTATTAAGTCCTAAGCCTCTTGCAAATACATTTGGTGTATAATCGAGCTCTTTCATAGCATCTAATACTTTGTTCCTTGTAGCTGATGATACTTTGGCATTACCATTAAGAACACGGGAAACAGTGGCAATAGATACTCCTGCTTTATTGGAAACATCATATATATTCATAAATTAACCTCATTCTTGTAAGCTCTGGACAACGCTTGCATTAATGTAATATATAGGTGCAGTTGATCATTAGACCATTAATTATGATGAATAATTATAATTAACAGAATTGTGTAATTACAAAAGTAGTAAAATATCATAAAAATCACTTAATGTAAGCACTTACATATTGATAAACTGATTATACAATGGTATTATTATAAAAGCAAGTATGTAAAGTGTATTTTTATTGTACTTAATTATTACTATTAAAGAGTTGTGCAATTGTTTAGTAATGAATGAAGAACAGTAACTGATAATTAAATTTAACAGACAATAATGTATACAAAAATAAGTATTGACTAAAAATGCTTTTAAGTATATCATAATCTGTGAAAGATAATGAAAGCGCTTACATACGCTTTGGATACCATTTACTGGTTAAGAATGCGTAGTCCGGCAAAGCTGAGTGATACTGCGCTATAATAATGTTAAATATGGAATATCTTAATATTTTAATTAACACTGGGATATTTCATAGTCAGTGTCTACGCCCTGCGTGGAGCTGAGATGCCCTTAAAGTGGGCGGAATGGAGGAATAATATGCAGAGATTAAACAAGAGTATTACACATGCAGTTGACAGACCTGTAAAGGTTATGCAGTTTGGTGAAGGTAACTTCCTTAGAGCATTCGTAGATTATATCTTCGATGTTACTAACGAAAAGACAGATTTTAATGGTGGTGTTGTTATCGTTAAGCCAATCGAGTTTGGTACACTTGAAAGATTCCACGATCAGGAATGCCAGTACACACTTCAGTTAAGAGGTTTCGTAGATGGACAGCCTAAGGAAATCACACGTCAGATTACATCTGTTGTTGATGCTGTAGCAGCTATCGAAGATTATGACAAGTACATTGAATATGGTACAAGTGAAACACTTAGATTTATCGTTTCTAATACAACAGAAGCAGGTATCGTATTTGACGAGACAGATAACGATCCTAATGCTCGTCCTCCTAAGACATATCCTGGTAAGCTTACACAGCTTCTTTACAAGAGATACCAGAAGTTCAACGGAGCAGCAGATAAGGGACTTATCTTACTTCCTTGCGAACTTATCGCTGATAATGGTATCGAATTAAAGAAGTGCATTATGAAGTTTATAGAACTCTGGGGTCTTGAAGATGGATTCAAGGACTGGGTTAACAATTACTGCTCATTCTGCCCAACACTTGTTGATAGAATTGTTCCAGGTTATCCAAGAGAAGATGCTGCTAAGCTTTGCGAAGAGTGGGGCTATGAAGATCAGCTTATCGACAGAGCTGAGGTATTCGGTCTCTGGGTTGTAGAAAGTGATTCTAACCTTCCACTTGAACAGCTTGAGAAGGAACTTCCATTCAAGGAAGCTGGACTTAATGTAGTATTTACAAAGGATCATCATCCATATAAGGAAAGAAAGGTAAGAATCCTTAATGGTTCACATACATCATTCGTATTAGCATCATTCCTTGCTGGTAATGATAACGTAGAGAACTCTATGAAGGATCCAGTTATCAGAAAGTATATGGAAGAAACACTTTACAATGAAGTTATTCCTACACTTTCACTTTCTAAGGAAGATTGTGAAGAATTCGCTAAGGCTGTTATCGACAGATTCCTTAACCCATTCGTAGATCACAGATTATTAAGCATTTCACTTAACTCTGTATCTAAGTGGGAAGCTAGATGTCTTCCTTCATTCTTAGGATATGTTAAGAAGTTTAATAAGCTTCCTAAGTACCTTACATTCTCTATCGCAGCACTTATGAGCTTCTACACATCACAGACAGAAGCTGAGTTCAACGGCGGTATTGTATTAAAGGGTGACAGAAACGGTGAAGAGTACAACATCACAGATGATAAGGCTGTGCTTGATTTCTTCAGAGATAACTCTGGTAAGACACCAGCTGAATTCACACACGCTTACTTAAGCAATACTAAGTTCTTCGGTGGCGAAGACCTTACTAAGGTTCTTGACCTTGAAGAAGTTATCACAGGATATATTACAGATATCAGAGAAAGAGGTATGAGAGCTGTAGTTAACGATTTAGCTCTTGATGATGAAAAGTTAGCATAATTGCATTGGCAGTTTGCAGCAAAGTATTCATAAGCCTTAGCTGAATATAAGTTTCAGCATTGATTTATATCGTATTTTAAAGCATTAATAAGGGCGGGTGTTCTTTTTCATCCGCCCTTAAGTTATGTAAGAGGTATTGTGTATTTATACCCTTTTATTGTTATAATAAAAATGTTATGATGTGAATGTAATCATTGAATTTCATAATTCTATGATGTACGTGGTTAATGATACATAGAGATTATATTAATTACAGGAGGTAGTTATGCAGGATTTTATTAAGATTAATAAAGATGATAATGTTGCAGTAGCTCTTAAGCCAATCGCTAAGGGCACAATACTTAATGTTGCTGGTACAGAAGTTACTACAATAGAAGATATCCCTCAGGGACATAAGTTTGTTATCAAGCCTATCAAGAAGGGTGATGCAGTTATAAAGTATGGTTTCAGAATCGGTTTCGCACAGGCTGATATTGAAGTTGGTGGCTGGGTTCATACACACAACTTAAAGACAGCTCTCGGTGAACTTCTTGAATACACATACAATCCAGAAGGACATAAGGACGTTGAGCCAACAGAGGAAGCGTTCTTTGAAGGATATATGCGTGAAAATGGTACAGTTGGTGTAAGAAATGAAGTATGGATTATCCCAACAGTTGGCTGTGTTAATTCAATAGCAAGAGCAATCGAAGCTACAGCAAGAGCTAACAAGCCAGAAGGTGTTGATGAAGTTGTTGCTTTCCCACATCCATACGGATGTTCACAGGTAACAGAGGATCAGGAGAATACAAGACACGTACTTGCTGACCTTATCAACCATCCTAATGCTGGTGCAGTACTTGTACTTGGTCTTGGCTGCGAGAACAGCCGTATTGAAGTTCTTAAGGATTATATCGGTGAAGTTAACCCAGACAGAGTTAAGTTCTTACAGGTTCAGGATGTAGAAAATGAGCAGGAAGCTGCTGAAGGTATTATGAAGGAACTTATGTCTTACGCTGCTACATTTAAGAGAGAAAAGGTTAGTGCTAAGCATCTTATCGTTGGTATGAAGTGCGGTGGTTCTGATGGTTTATCAGGTATCACAGCTAACCCAACAGTAGGTCTTTTCTCAGATATGCTCGTATCTAAGGGTGGTACAACTATCCTTACAGAGGTTCCAGAAATGTTCGGTGCAGAGACTATCCTTATGAATAGATGTGCTAACAAGGAACTTTTCGAGAAGACAGTTCACCTTATCAATGACTTTAAGGAATACTTCATCAAGAATGGTCAGGAAATCTATGAGAATCCATCACCAGGAAACAAGGATGGTGGTATCACAACACTTGAAGATAAGTCACTTGGATGTACACAGAAGTCTGGTTCATCACTTGTAAAGGGTGTATTAGCTTATGGTGAAAGAGTATCTGATAAGGGACTTAACCTTCTTAGCGCACCTGGTAATGACCTTGTTGCTTCAACAGCCTGTGCAGCAGCAGGAGCACAGATGGTTCTTTTCACAACAGGACGTGGAACACCATTTGCATCACCAGTACCTACAGTAAAGATTGCTACTAACTCAAGACTTGCTGGCAATAAGAGCAACTGGATAGACTTCAACGCAGGAAGAATTGTAACAGATGACCTTCCACTTGAAGATGCAGCTAAGGAACTCTTCCAGCTTGTATTAGATGTTGCTTCTGGTAAGAAGGTAAAGGCTGAAATCGCTGGCTTCCACGATTTAGCTATCTTTAAGCAGGGTGTAACTCTCTAATTAACAAATTTTAAGGATTGTGTTAATTGTTTTTCAGAGGCAGTTGTGTATCTTTCAGATTTTGCGTGGCTCTGAATAACAGCATATAAATATAGTGACATATAAGATAAGGCGGGCAGATATTTACATTTCTGTCCGTCTTATAATGTGTCTGTGAATGCTGCTTATACGGAATGTGTCAGTGATATGTTTCATATATGCAGAGATTATAGTAATGTGTGTTCGAAACCTTCCACACATAAAACAAAACTAAAGGAGAATAAAATGGATACATTAAATCAAGGTAAAGAGGATAAGAATAAAGATATTATTGAAAATAATAATAAAAATAACAGCGGTAATAGAAATACTAAAAGTGCACAGTTTAAGGTTGCGTTTATTACACAGGCGGCCGTGATTGCGGCACTTTATGTTGTGCTTGTTATTATGTTTAACTATTGCAGCTTCGGACCTATACAGTTCAGAATAGCAGAGGCACTTACAATCCTGCCTTATTTCACACCGGCGGCGATACCAGGATTGTTCGTAGGCTGTCTGTTATCTAATATATTAGGTGGAGCGGCTATATGGGATATAATATTTGGAAGTATTGCTACACTTATCGGCGCAATAGGAACGTATGCGTTAAGAAAGAATAAGTGGCTTGCACCCTTACCACCAATTATCGCCAATACACTCATAGTTCCATTTGTATTAAAATATGCTTATGGTTCAGAGGGGATATTTGCTATGTTCTTTGTGACAATCGGAGCAAGTGAATTCATAGTGTGTGGTGTTATTGGAATGATACTTTTATTTGCACTTAATCCGGTAAGAAATGTTATATTTAAGGGCGTGGAGTAAGATATAGACCGATATGGCAGAGTATAAATTATATAAATAGAAAATATAAAAATATAATATGAAAATAAATAAAAAAAGACTTTCGTTGGAAATGTAGCTGAGAGGTTGTTGTAACCATTGGGGAGATTTCTAACGGAAGTCTTTTTGAATTTCAGCGTTTGCATAGACCGTCAAGATATGCTTTGAGTAATTTTTTATTTTGAACAGATAATTCTTTATAGGTGTTAAGTAATTCTTCTTCATCATCGGAAAGTAATTCATTTCTTAAAGGATTGCTTTCAAAAGAAAAGAATTCGGATAAGCTTATATTAAAACCGTGGCATATTTTTTCTAAAGTTACCATAGTAGGACAGGTTTGCCTGTTAAAAATGTTATTAAGGCTTGAATATGGAATATCAGATTGCTTAGCTAGTTTGTATAAAGACCAATGTTTAAATGTAAGCAATTGTTGTATCCTGTCAAGTACGTCCTGTTCTATCATTATATCCTCCATATTATCTGTTTTATTTAATTGTACTTAGACTAAAAAATAATATACAGATAATAAAATGAATTACAACTTGAAAATACAACCCATATGAGTTATATTTATATAGAGCTGTTTATTAATTTATAATCGATAAAGAAGATGTTAGTAAAAAGCTTAATACACGATATAGAAGGAGAAAAGATATGAGGTTGATTAAGAAATTTGCGGGCTGTGTAAATGCTATATTGGCTGCCGCAGTGGTTTCAGTTACATTATTATCTGGTGTAGCAGGAAGCAAGGTTAATGTTAATGCAGAGGAGATAACAGATAAGTCATTTTATTATCTTGAAGATGATAATACCTTTAATAAAAATGGTGATTATTATATTCAGAATGAGAAAGATGTAGAAGCGTTTAAGAAATATTTCAAATGGAATACTTATAGCGGTGCGATGAATATTTTTTATGAAGATAGTACATTAAGAATAGACCCAGAAAAATCTTTGTATTCTATTGATGATATATATGAGTGTAGTGTTCAGGCATATAAGCTTAGCAGAGATGATAATGGAAATCTTGAGTTTAAATTTAAAGCACGCACTTTAAAATCTGATGATGCTATTGGAGGCGGATTTGATGGGCTTAAATTCCAAAATCTTTTTGTAAAATGGAGTGGGAATTTTAAAAATTATACCAAAACTTTAAATACAATGAAATTCGCAGAGATGTATAATAATAAAAATGCTGATGGAAGATTGCAGGTTTCGTGGAGTAGGAGTAATTCAGTAAAAGCGGAAGATGCTGATATATTCGTTATTGCCGTAGGATATAAATTATCAGATGGCAGTTATGAAAGCACGTCTTTGGTGGCAATGCCAGATTATATGATTGATAAAACTGTGCTTGATATATCGAAAAACAAATCAGATGATAAACCTGAGAATAATAATGATACATATACATTTGATATAACCCAAAAAGATACACAGATAGTAGATAATAAGACATTTGCTAACATTTTAAAGGAAAATGAATCTAAGGATGTTGTTATTAAATCTAATAACAATGTAACATTTACTTTTGAAAAAGGAACTATGAAAGGTGTAGAAGGAAAAGAAAATTATGATTTTTCTACGATTATCAATTCAATATATGCAGATACTATGCCATCATATGTAACTAAGGATAATTTTATATCACAGATTAATTTTAACTATTCGGGAGAGCTTCCTGCGAGAGCTAATATCCGTATTCCAGTTGGAACACAGTATGCAGGAAAGACATTATATTACTCATATATGAATAACGATAATACATTTGCAGATACACAGACAGTTGTAGTTGATGAAGAAGGATATATAACAGTAAAGCAGGACCATTGTTCAAGTTATGTTGTGACAAATAAAGCACCGGAGTATATTAGTTCTGGTTCTAAAGATACAGAACAGGATACACAGATAACAGAGGGCAATACAGAAAATGTTTCTACAGATACTGCTGCACCAACAGATGAAAATGTAGATACACCACAGACATCTGACGGTAATAATGTATACATATATGTGGCTTGTATCATATTCGCTTTAACAGGTGTTATTAAATATGGTAAGATGAAAAAAGTATATTAGAATAAATGGAATGAATACACTTAAGGATTTTTTGAATAATAATAAGAAATATGTATATTTAATGATAAGTATATTAGTCATAGCTGTTATTATAATTGTTGCTGTGCTTGTCAATATTATAAATAAAGGAAACAGAGATACTTCAGATACTGCAGGAGCGACCATTGAAAGCAGAGCAGACAGTCAGGTATTTACAGAAAGCACTATAGATAAAAGCAATATTAATAAAAATGGAGATAATGATAAAGCCGTGTCAACAGATAATGAGAGTGCAGAGAATAGTGATAATGATATAGCACAAAAAGATGACACAGAAGCATCGAAAGAGACTTCGGAGTCAGATGAACAATCACAATTAGCAGGAAATGATAATGATGTATCTAATAATAACTCACAAGAGCAATACATTTCTAGTGATAATAGTGGTTCAGATGATGAGGAAGGAGTAGCTGCGGATGATAATAATGTTAATCAGGATGTGTCTTCTGACCATATTGTATACAATGCTGATGGTTCTTTGAATTTGCAGGAGAGCTACTGGGAGTCATACAAAGGCTGGAAAGAGTTTCAGAATGCGATAGGTTCAAACAGCCAGTTTCATCAGCTTATAAATAAAGCCCAATCGAAGGGGATACCTGTAAGTGGAAGATGGTCATTGGTTGGAGAAAAATGTAAGAATGTTTCAAAAAATGGTTCTCCAAAAGATGTACAGTATTATATTTATCCTGATGGATTAGATTATTATTATATGTTTAAATATGATGGCGATAATTTTTATTTTAATAAACAATATTTTATGAGTATAGGATATGTTGGAGATTCTGCTAGTCAGAATAATTTTGATAATAATATTGTATATAAAGCAGACGGAACATTAAATCTTCAGGAAAGCTATTGGCATTATGAAGATAGTGATTCGTTATATGAAAGCATTAAAAGCACGCCAGAGTTCAAACAGGCTATAAATGGATTTAGAAGCATACAGATAAGATATCCTAAAACAAGTGGAAAAATTACTGCAAAGACACAGCAATGGATTGTTGTATATCCTGATGGAAGCGAATATCATTTCTTATTTGACGGTTATAACTATCGTAAAATGCCTTTGTGGAATGATTAGTGTACACAAATAAAAATGTATTAATAACAAGCGCATTTTATAATATACCCCTAGATTTTAAAGTGTTTCAAAATCTAGGGGTATATGTTATATGCTATTTAATGACATCGCTCTTTATAAATATATTCAAAATATTCCAATAACTTCTTATATTCATCCCGCGAGGCACGGCAGGTTTCTAGTAAATAACCCTTTTCATCCTTGTATTCATTTAAGCCTCGTCTATAATAATCTTTCATAGTATCATCAATAATAAAAGGACAGATGTTATTTTTCAGACATTCTTTAAACATTATAAGTCTGCCAACACGTCCATTTCTGTCCTGAAATGGGTGTATTTTTTCAAATTTATAATGAAAATCGATTATATCCTCAAATGTTATAGTGCTGTTTTCCCGATAGTCTTTTAATAGACTTTTGGTAGCGGCGGGGACTTTGGAAGGGTTTGTTGTTTCAATCATATCACAAATGACATTAGGGCGTTTCTTATAATTGCCAACGGCAAACCATTCTTTTTGACTATCCGTTGTTCCGCTTTTTAATAAGAGATGACATAGTATAATATATATGTTTAGGCTTGTAAATATTCAATATTTAGATATATAAATACAAACGTATTATTTATATACACGCCTGAAAATAAAACATCCCATCCTTAGTAAAGAAATCATATACCCCGTTATATTTTTCAATCACAGATATTATGCTTCTAATACCGATACCGTGGCCGGCTTTATCTGATACAGGAGTATTATTTACAAATATAGGTTCAACAGCATAAGTATTAGTGATGTTAATACATAATTTATTGTTTTTATCAAACACCTTTACTGTGATAATACGGTTTGAATTAACCACGCCGTAGTCAGAAGTGCAGCTGGAATTGTAGTCAGAAGCAGTGTCGGATATGATGTTATATGAATTATTAATAGAAGTCCTGGCTGTCTGTACAAGCTTGCAGGCATTTATGGCATTTTCAAGTGCATTTGCAAATAGACTGCAAAGGTCTGTAGGCTTGTAGTCTGAAAGGTTGGCGGCAGTAACAGACACATGTGTGGTGATATTATATTCTTTAGCTTTGTCAATATAAGAAGATAATATAAGGTTGACGGTTTCGTTATCGCAATATCTCGTTATTCTGCTGTTGTTAAGACTGATACATATCTCCCTGATATAATCCTGTGCCTGTGCGTAGCTGTTATCATTAAGACAGCTTTGTATAAAGTTCATATGGTGTCGAAGGTCGTGGCGGTATATAGCTGCCTGTTTCTGATAGTCCGATAACTGGGCAATCTCTTTTTCTGCCTGTGCAGCTGCGGACAAGAGAATGATATTTTCACGCTCGGCGGTATTTTTCTTATTTAACAGAGCCAGTATAACTGTTGATAATATAAAATAGAGTATGACAATAAAGCTGTCCATAAATTCTATAACAACAGCTTCTCCGCGGTATAACAGGTCTGTGTATACAGTGAATGCGTACTCTAAAATATAATAAGTAAGAGGCAGGAGAAAGAACATTGATATAATGGTCTTTGATTCGTTCTTAAGCCTTATTATGTAAGGAGAAATGTATTTAATTACAATAAATATAAGTGGGATTGTAATAATAATAGTTACAATATCTGATATCATAGGAATATCTTTGAAAATGTAAGCGGCAGCAGTGCCGAACCATTTTCTTGGGGTACACATAAGATAAGCCGACAGAACTGCAATTGATGAAATGTATATATTCTTATGGCAGACAAATCTTATGACAAGAATTAAAGGTATATGTATAAGGAAAGGATAGCTTTTATAAAGCACATTCTGACCAAGTAGCAGATAGCATACAGCCTGAAATAACGCAAATGTGAGAGTTGTATATATAAACAGCTTATGGTTATCTTCCAAGCGTATATCAGCAAAATAAAATGATACAATAATGCCAAAGATAAGAACAAAGATATAATTAATAAGATTTAATAAAGTAGAAATATCCATATAGCCCCCTGTTATTCTTCCATCTGGAAAGTTAAATACTGCTTCTTGATTTCAACGACACGGCGTTGTGCCAATGGAACTGTTTTGTTATTGCTCAGATGAATTTCATTACTAATAATAGTACTTATGTAGTTCATATTTACAATATATGAACGGTGTGGAAGCGTAAATTCTTTGTGAATACTAAGTGTATCACATATTGAGGAGAATACGTCGGTTGATGTTATGTGTTCTCCATTTTTAAGATGAATAGTTACCTTGCGGTTTAATGCTTCCGCATAGACAATATCAGCTGTACGGATTTTGTGTATACCTGAATTGTTCTTAATAATTATGTTGTTTGTCTGTTCGATGTTAAAGAAGTCTATTAAATCATCAAGCGTAGTATACAGGCGTTCTTTGTTCACGGGCTTTAACAGATAATTAAATGCCTTGACTTCATAGCTGTCTACTGCAAATTCGGAAGATGAAGTTAAGAATATTATAGGTGCGGCTTTATCAAAGGTACGGATTTCCTTAGCGAGTGCAAGTCCGTTCATTACTGGCATAATAATGTCAAGAAAATATATGTCAAACTTCTCAAATCCAGCAGTAGAAGCAAGCTCGACACTGCTATTATAATATTTCACTGTGAAGCTGATATTAGATGAGGCTTCATAATTATCTAAAAGTTCTCTTATTATACCTAATTCGTATTGGTCATCATCACATACGGCAATCTTCATAGTAATCTCCACTTCTAACAATTAATACTTACGTTATTATATATTTCTTTTTGATAAAATTCCATAGAAATTTACATTGTTCGCGTTGAAAAATGTAGGTTGATATGATAAATAGTGTTAATTAGCTGATTTATTCAATTATTGTGTTATATAACTGAAAAAGGAGGTATACGGAATTCTGTATACCTCCTTTTTATGCTTAAAAGCATAAGTTTAAATGGATTAACTAAAACAATGTTTAATTATCTCTGAACTCTGGCACCAGCTCCACCGACGATACCTTCAACTTCCTTAAGAGAAGCCATTGTTGTATCACCAGGAGTTGTCATAGCTAATGCACCGTGAGCTGCACCGTAGTTAACAGCCTTCTCAGCATCTTCAAATGTCATAAGACCATATACAAGACCTGAAGCGAATGAATCTCCGCCACCAACTCTATCCATGATCTCAAGTCCATCATACTGAGCAGCCTTGTAGATTTCTCCATCAGCCCAGCAGATTGCTGACCAGTCGTTAACTGTAGCTGTCTTAACCTGACGAAGTGTTGTAGCAACAGCCTTGAAGTTAGGGTATGTAGCAGCAGCTTCGTTGATCATCTTCTTGTAACCATCAAGGTTAAGAGTCTTAAGATTCTCATCGTTACCTTCGATTTCGAAACCAAGGCATGCTGTGAAGTCTTCTTCGTTACCAATCATAACGTCAACATACTTAGCAACTTCCTTATTAACTTCCTGAGCCTTAGCTAAACCGCCAATAGCTTCCCACATAGATGGTCTGTAGTTAAGATCGTAAGATACGATTGTACCGTACTTCTTAGCTGCCTTACAAGCTGCAATAACAGTTTCACAAGCCTGTTCAGAAAGAGCAGCATAGATACCACCTGTATGTAACCAACGAACACCTAAGCCACCATCGCTCTTGTTCTTGAAGATGTAATCAAAGTCGAAATCTTCTGGAGTAGCCTGAGAAATAGCTGTGTTAGCTCTATCTGAGCAACCCTTGGCACCACGGATACCGAATCCTCTTTCTGTGAAGTTGAGACCATTTCTGCAAAGACGACCGATACCATCTGTCTTCTTCCAGCAGATAAGGGATGTATCAACACCACCCTGTTCGATGAAGTCCTTCATAAGAAGACCTACTTCGTTATCAGCGAAAGATGTGATAACAGCAGTTCTCATACCAAAGCACTTGTGAAGACCACGGATAACGTTATATTCTCCGCCACCTTCCCATGCTCTAAAGCTTCTTGCTGTACGAATTCTTCCTTCACCTGGATCAAGACGAAGCATTACTTCACCTAAAGATACAGCATCAAATGTGCATTCTTCAGCTGGTCTTAAATTTAATTTCATTTTTTAGATACCTCCAAATAAATTTTTACATAATCATATTAACATATAATTTAGATTTAATCTATATATTTAAGTAAAGTTTTGTATAAAGCTGTCAATTTTCCGCTGATTAAAAAGAATATTGGTAAGTTACATTATATATAAATTGAAATATAATGTATTATGTAAGATGTAATGCAATTTATAAAAAGTGAAATGTTAAAAAAATATACATAATTATTGAAAATAGAACTTTTTGCTTATTGAAAATATTGTGGAGATATTGTAAAATATTTCTAAAATAGTATACCAATGAATAATATTTATGAAATGAGGCATATATATGAGCAATATCAAGAAGTTAAGAAAACTCAAAATCCAATGGAAAATATTGCTTTCAGCAATGCTTGTTATATTCGTATTTGGCGGATATATGGTATTTGCTAAAGCTGATTCCAGTGTCACTGTATCAGTGACAACGACCGCGACAATTGTTAATCAGGGCACAGAGTCGAACAGCATTGTAGCAACTATGTCGGGAAGAGATGAGAATAATGTCAGTCAGGATTCACCGGATAATTATAAGCCGGCAGTAAGAAATCTTAAATGGACAGTATCCAACTCTGATATTATTAAGTTTGTCGTAAGTGATAGTGCGGGAACTAAATATGCAGACACAGCAGAAGGCACTGCCAATCCAACAATATATGGTAATAGAGCAGGTAAGGCAACTGTTACGGCTACATACTATACTAAAGCTTACGGACCAGACGGAAGCATTACTTATGAAGAAGAGCTTGGAAATGACTCAGTAGATATCATCGTTCCTTTAAAGATTAACAGCTTTAAGGCATACAGAAATGGTGTAGAGCTTACAAAAGAAGAAATGCTTTGTTATCAGGTAGGAGATATTATTGAGATAGCAACAAATGCCAATGATACTAATAAAATATTTGTTGAAACAGACAATGATAAGACAGGAAGTCTTTCTAAAGATGGTATTGTAGAGAAAGTATCATCTTCAGGTGCTAAAGTAACACTTAAGATTGTTGGTGGTGGTAGAACTAATCTTAAAGTAAGAACAGCAGATGGTGATGGTATCAATTCTCTTACAGCAACATACCAGATAACATCAAAGGTTGAATACACTGATGGAGTTGCTAACTCTGAAGGACATTCTATCCAGAAGCTTTCTGATGGTACAAGATTTATTACATTATCAGATAAAGATTTTGAAGACTTTAAAGAAGAAACAATTCCTTCTAATATTAAGTATCCAGCAACAGCAGGTGTTACATATGTATCATCAGATACAGACGTAATTACATATAAGGCTGGAAGCATAAAAGGTGTTAACGCAGGTGTAGCTCAGGCAACAGCAGGTGTTGCAAGTATTGATGTACAGGGTAACATAGGCTGGGCGACCAAAGATGTAGTTAATGTTGTCGTTCCATTTAAGAAGCTTGGCAATGATGTAAGCAATATGAATGTGGGTGACTCAATACAGCTTAAGACTTCTGCTAAATCAACGGAGGTTACCTGGTCAACATCTGATAACAGCGTACTTCAGGTTGATGCAACAACAGGTCTTGTTACAGCAATGGGAGCTGGTAAAGCTACTATATATGCAACAAGAGTTGACGATGAACTTTCAACAAAGTACAAGCTTAATAATCAACTTTCTTATGAGATTACAGTTATCGATGGATTTGGCTTAAGCCTTACATCAATGAGTGTTAATATAGGTGATACACAGAACCTTGTGGCACTTGTAACTAATAATCCTAGCAAGGATGATATTACATTTACAGTAGAGAATCAGCCAGATGCAGCAGGAGTTGTTCCAACTGAGACTTTAATTAATGTAGTTCAGTCAGAAGACGGAAGAACATTCAAGGTAACAGGTATTGCATCAGGTATAGCACATATTAAGGTGACACAGAATGTTAATGGCGTTATTAAGAAAGCAACCTGTGTTGTATATGTTACAACACCAGTGGGTGAGATTACTATTAATCCTTCATCACTTACAGTAGACAGAGGTTCATCTGATACTGTACAGCTTATATTTAACCCATCAGCACCAACTAATAATAAAGTATTATGGTCATCATCTAATACAGATGTTGCAACAGTAGAAGGTGACAGCTATACAGCTACAATTACTGGTGTATCTGGTGGTACAGCAACAATTACGGTCATAACAGAAGACGGACTTAAAGTAGCAACTTGTGATGTATATGTAAGAGAACCTGTAACAGGTCTTGTACTTAATGCAACAACAGTTGAATCATCGATGGCAGTTGGTCAGTATCAGCTCGTTGCAACTGTTCTTCCAGCAGGCGAAGGTGTTGACCGTGCTGTAACATGGACATCATCAGATCCATCGGTTGCAACAGTAGATGAGAATGGTCTTGTTAAGTATGTTAAGCCAGGATATTGTACAATCGTATGTAAGACAACAGATGGAGCATATATAGCTACTTGTAACTTTATCATAAGCATACCAGTAGAGCAGATTAAGCTTGATTATACTGATGAGATAATGTCAATAGGCAGTACATTAAGAATTACAGCAGAGGTTCTTCCGGTAACAGCTACTAATAGAACAGTAGTATGGGAATCTTCTAATACTAATGTGTGTATCGTAGATTCTAATGGTCTTGTAGAAGCAGTTGGAACAGGAAACTGTACAATCCTTTGTAAGTCATTGGACGGTAACTACACAGCAATGTGTAATATATATGTTAAACAGCCTGTAACACAGGTTATACTTAATACAACAGATATAACTGTAAGACAGGGTCAGGTATTCTGGCTTAATGCTACTTGTCTTCCAGAGAATGCAGATAATAAGATTATCAGCTGGGAAAGCCGTGATGAGAGCGTGTGTACAGTTGAGAGCGATGGTAAGGTTACAGCAGTAGGTGCTGGTACAACCTCTATTATTGCAACCAATGTTGATACAGGACTTACAGCATATTGTGTTGTAACAGTTACACAGCCGGTAACAGGAATTTCGCTTAACTCAGATTATCAGGAATTATGGGTTGGAGCTAAATATGCAATCATACCGGTAGTTGAACCTTATGATGCTGAGAATAAGAATGTTACATATTTATCAAGTGATCCATCAGTGGCAACAGTAGATGAAAATGGTGTTGTTACAGCATTAAAGGGTGGAAGTTGTATAATTGAAGTGACAACCGAAGTTAATAAGTTAACGGCGGCGTGTACGATTGTAGTAAAAGAGTATGTATCATCAATAACTCTTAGTGAAACTGATAAATTTATGAATGTTGGTTCAACAGGAACGCTTGTTGCTTCTGTTGGAACGGATACAGCTACTAATAAGAATATAGTATGGTCATCTTCTAATTATGATATATGTTATGTAGATGGCAATGGTAACTTAAGTGCCAACTCAGTTGGTAATGCAGTTATTACAGCAACAGCGGCAGACGGAAGTGGTGTTAGTGCTTCTTGTATTGTAAAGGTTGTTGATCCTGTAATAGGAATTACAGTTGAACCAGATACAGTAAGGCTTCTTGTTGGTGATTCAGCTAAGGTTACAGCAGTTATAACACCAGACAGTGCAACTGTCAAAGATGTATCATGGACATCATCTAATGAAGCTATTGCAACGGTGGATGAGTCGGGAGAAATATTTGCTCTTAGTACTGGTAAATGTAAGATAACAGCTACATCACAAGATGGTAACGAAGTTAAGGGTGTATGCTGGGTATATGTAACACCAGTTGTTAACATATCATCATTAAGAATTAACTCTAAAGAAATATATATGCTTTCTGGACGAGCTAGACAGTTATCAGTAATTGTAAGACCTGTTAATAATACAGATTCTTATGAGTGGTATTCAACAGATACAGGAATTGTACAGGTAGACCAGAATGGTGTAATCACAACAGTTGGTCCTGGTACTGCAGATGTGTTTGTTATAAGCAATAACAGCAGTGTAGAAGCTTCTTGTACGGTACATTCGCTTGCTATGAGTACATCACGAGTGAGATTGGAGCAGTACGATAGATTTAATCTAGATGTAATAGGTACAGAAGATACTGTTACCTGGAGAAGTTCTAATCCAAGAGTATGTACGGTTTCATCATCAGGTGAAGTTATAGGTAGACGGGCAGGAACAGCTACAGTAACAGCTACAGTTCATAATAAGACACTTAGCTGTACAGTAACAGTTACTAACATCAGGTAATGCTGCTGGAAAATTTCAATTCTTGATATAAGCTTTAAAGATATTATAGAACTTAAAGATGGTTATGCCAGACATTCAAGTCTGGCATAACCATTCTTTATATAATATTTTGACTGTTATCAGAACATAATGGAACTGACGGTAATAATAAACGGCTTATAGAACAAAATAGACAATATAAAAAGAAACAGGCACTATAAGATTATTCTTATGGTGCCTGTTCTTTATTATTTAATATGAGGGGGAGATAGAAAGAATTAACTTTGCTATCTAATTATTAATATAACCTGTAATTGTGTGCAAAGTATGTCTTATTTGTGAAAGAACAATAAAAAGAATTAAGAAAATAATAAAATAATATATATCAAATGGGTAATGGCTATAAAGTTCAAAAAGTTTAATTTGTTAATTTATTGATTATTGAGTATCAATATGTTAGAATTTATTCGTTAAAATATAAAGGCAGGGGAATATATATGAATAGCAATGACAAAGATGAGTTAGATGATGAGTTAATTAAATCAATGAAAAAGCTTGTTGAAGAAGAAACTAACGTTGCTAAAGCGTTCATAGATACCCAGAATGAGTTGCCAGACGAAGATGATGAGTCTGGTGATGAAACAATGGGTAAGACAAGAGTTATACCTAAGGTCACAGATGATATGCTTACTAAAGTAAGTGATGCTACAATTAATATCAGCGATTTGAATGTAGACAAAGAGCTTCAATCCAATAAAGAACAGAATAATATAGATGATACGAGCAGAGTAAAAGAATATAATAAGGCAGAACAGCAGGATAAGTGTTCTGATGCACATATGGATAATGGTAATAATGAGAAAGATGATAGTGCGCAGGAAAAGGCTAAGAAGCCTATGGATGCTAAGAAGAAAAAGATGATTATAGCTGTTTCCTGTGTAGTAGCTGCTTTAGTAGTTATTATAGGTATAGTTGTCGGAGTTGTTCTTAATAATAAGAATAAGAATTCGTACCAATATAATTATGATAAAGGAATGAGTTCTTATCAGAACAAGGATTATGATAATGCTATTAAGTATCTTGCTAAAGCTTCCAAGTTATCTGAAGGCAAGAAAAATGTAGATTTAAAATATACATTGTATCAGTGTTATGCTGCAACAGATAATACAGATATGTCAATTGAAGTGTTAAAGGATATTTTATCATTTGATGAGAATAATGAGAAAGCTATAAAAGCATTAGCTTCAATATATAATACTAAGAAAGATGGAACAAGTCTTAATAAGCTTATTAAAGATTATAAGGATAAACAGGGTTACAAATATCTTACAGATTATGTTGTTGAAACCCCTAAGCCATCAGTTGAAGCTGGAAGCTATGATGATGTAATTAAGTTACAATTTACAGAGAACAGCAGTTCAACAATATATTACACAACAGATAAGACTGAGCCAGATAAGAAAAGTAAACGTTACACAGGTACAGCAATAGAAATACAGAGTGGTACTACTACAATAAAGGCTATTGCTATTAGTGACATAGGAGTGTGCAGTGATGTTGTGGAGCTGGAGTATACAGTTGACTTTAAGAAGCCATCTGCACCAACAGTAGGTCCTGCCTCAGGAACATATGAGGAAGGACAGACGGTGACAATAGATAATATTCCAGTTGGCAGTACAGCGTATTATACATTAGATGGTTCTACGCCAACTAAGAATTCGGAGGAATACTCTGAACCATTTACAATTCCAACAGGTAATAATGTAATATCTGTTGTTATAATTGATTCGCATAACCAGTCAAGCAGTGTTGTTAAGCGTAACTATGTTGTCAACAAGGCTAAGACATATGTATATAATGAGGCACTTGAGATATTAAAAGGAAAGCTTATATCAAAGGGAGTGCTTAAGTCAGATGGAACTACAGCTGCTGATGGTTCTGCAGTTACATTTGTATATCAGTCAAGAACAACTGTAGATGGAGTTGAGATGTTCGTTGTAAGATATGATGTGACATCTAAGACGGGTAAGACTTCTACGGCTGGTTATTATGGTGTCGCGACTAAGACAGGTGACTGCTATACAGTGACACAGAATGGCGGAGCATATAGTGCAGCCGCATATAATTAAGTTTTGATGTGTGATTAACACTTCAGATAATATATAACTGAAAGGGGTAATAAAATGTACAAGATTCTTAAGGCTGAAAAATTAGCAGAAAAGATTTTTCTTATGGATGTTGAAGCACCAAGAGTTGCTAAGCACTGTGAACCTGGCCAGTTCATAATTGTTAAAATGGATGAAAAAGGAGAGAGAATTCCTCTTACAATCTGTGATTATGACAGAGAAGCTGGAACAATAACAATTGTATTCCAGATAGTAGGAGCATCAACAGAAAAAATGTCTCACCTTAAAGCAGGTGATGCTTTTAGTGATTTCGTTGGTCCATTAGGATGCCCCTCAGAATTAATTCACGAGAATATTGAGGATTTAAAGAAGCAGAATATCGTATTTATAGCAGGTGGTGTAGGTACAGCACCAGTATATCCTCAGGTAAAATGGCTTCATGAGCATGGTGTAGATGTTGATGTTATCGTTGGAGCTAAGAACAAAGACCTTATCTTATTAGAAGAAGAGATGAAGGCAGTGGCAGGCAATCTTTATATAACAACTGATGATGGCAGCTATGTAAGAAAGGGTATGGGTACAGATGTACTTAAAGATCTTTATGCACAGGGTAAGAAGTATGACAAATGTATAGCGATTGGACCATTGATTATGATGAAATTCGTCTGTCTTTTAACTAAGGAATTAGGTATACCTACAGTTGTAAGTATGAACCCTATTATGGTTGATGGTACAGGTATGTGTGGTGCATGCAGACTTCAGGTTGGTGATGAGATTAAGTTCGCTTGTGTAGACGGACCGGAGTTTGATGGACATTTAGTAGACTTTGACCAGGCTATGAAACGTCAGCAGACATATAAGACAGAAGAGGGCAGAGCTATGCTTGCAGCCCTTGAAGGAGATACACATCACGGTGGATGTGGACAGTGTAATTAATCAACAGAAAAGAGGTATATATAATGGATGTTATGAAGAAAGTTCCAGTAAGGGAACAGGCTCCAGATGTAAGGAATAAGAACTTTGATGAGGTATGCCTTGGATATAATGCAGAAGAGGCACAGGAAGAAGCAACACGTTGCCTTAATTGTAAGAATGCTAAATGTGTACAGGGATGTCCAGTATCAATCAATATTCCGGAATTCATACATAATGTAAAAGAAGGTAATTTTGAAGAAGCTTACAAGGTTATTGGAAAGTCATCTGCATTACCTGCTGTATGTGGCCGTGTATGTCCACAGGAAACACAGTGTGAAGGTCAGTGTATAAGAGGAATTAAGGGCGAAGCTATATCAATTGGTAAGCTTGAAAGATTCGTAGCTGACTGGGCTAGAGAGAACAATGTATCACCAGAGATGCCAACAGAGAAGAAGGGTAAGAAAGTGGCTGTTATCGGTTCAGGTCCTTCAGGACTTACTTGTGCCGGTGACCTTGCTAAGATGGGATATGATGTTACAATATTTGAAGCACTTCACGAAGCTGGTGGTGTATTAGTATATGGTATTCCAGAGTTCCGTCTTCCAAAGAAGACAGTTGTTGCATCAGAGATTGAAAATGTTAAGAAGCTTGGCGTTAAAATTGAAACTAACGTAGTAATCGGTAAGTCGATGACAATTGACCAGCTTATTAATGAAGAAGGTTTTGATGCTGTATTTATCGGTTCAGGTGCTGGTCTTCCAAGATTTATGGGTATCCCAGGAGAAAATGCTAACGAAGTATTCTCAGCTAATGAATACCTTACAAGAAGCAACCTTATGAAAGCTTTCAGAGAGGATTATGATACACCAATAGCAAGATTTAAGAAGGTTGCCGTCGTTGGTGGTGGTAACGTTGCTATGGATGCCGCAAGAACAGCATTAAGACTTGGTGCTGAGGTACATATTGTATACAGAAGAAGTGAGGAAGAACTTCCTGCAAGAGCAGAAGAAGTACATCACGCTAAAGAAGAGGGTATTATATTTGACCTTCTTACTAACCCAACAGAAGTCCTTACAGATGACAAGGGTAATGTTACAGGTATTAAGTGTGTTAAGATGGAACTTGGCGAACCAGATGCTTCTGGAAGAAGGAAGCCTGTTGAAGTCCCTGATTCAGAATTTGTAATGGATCTTGATGCAGTTATTATGTCACTTGGTACATCACCTAACCCACTTATCTCATCTACAACTAAGGGTCTTGAAATTAATAAGAGAAAATGTATCGTAGCAGAAGAAACTAATGGGCAGACATCTAAGGAAGGTGTATACGCTGGTGGTGATGCTGTTACAGGTGCTGCAACAGTTATCCTTGCTATGGGAGCTGGTAAAGCTGCTGCTAAGGGTATTGATGAGTACCTTTCAAAGTAAGTAATTATATTTACAATAATAGTAAAAAGCTGTTGATTTATTATCAGTGTTTAGATAATAAACCAACAGCTTTTGTTTATCTTATGTTGTAGCCTGATTATAGCTGGGTAATATTTAGCATTGACAGGCTGCGTGATTTTATAGCAGACTGTATGGTTCTATGGAAGCCAGTGTTTTTATAAAGCTGATTGTATGCTTTTTATAGAAGCCTGTATATTTTTTTGTCTTTGTAAAGTTGATTTACATATTGAAAATGCTGTCAATGTATTTATCAGAGATAGTGTCACATAACCCTTCGGATGTGTCAGGGAACTGTTTCATAATAGCATTTTTGATGTAATCACTTCTGTTGAAATATTTCATTTCTTCTGCAATATCATTGTTGTAAGAACCTTCAATATCTTCTTTGGTTATATTGTCATTAAGCCAGTTGATAATAGTGTCAGTTGCTTCATTTTCAATGGAGGCACTTGACTTGATTTTCTTGGAATACTTTAATGACCAGAAACCTATTGCGATAAATCCAACGAATAAAAGACCAAGAACAATATTTACAAGTATGAAGTTAGAACTGCCTTTTACTACGAATTTTAATATTCCTATGTCATTAAGAATAAGAATAATAATTCCGGCAGCGCCGCATACAAAAAATGTGATTGCTGATGACAGGTTATCTTTATATTTGTCATCTGTTGATTCGTACAGATTACCGGAGTGCTGTAAAAGCTCGATGCCTTCTTCTTCCTCGATAATATTTTTGGCTTCTTTTTCTGATATGCCTGATTTCTTAGCTTCGTCAATGATATTTTCATCAACTGTATTGTCTGACGGTGAATTTAAGCTGCTCACAATAATCTCCTTTCTGTGATATGAATAATGTGTAATGTGTAGCATTAAAATGCTTTGCGTAAATTAAACTATATATAATTGGTAAAATGTGGTACTATTACCAGATGTAAGCAGAATATAAATGCTGTCTGCTTATTAAAATATATATGCTTAATTACTATTTGGTTAATTATAAAGTATAAATGTGAAAAATTAAAGAACATGGACAGAAAATTTAAAAGATTGATAATTAAAAGGAGGTTATAGAAGATGAGCAAGGTTCTTATTGTTACAGGTGGAAGTGTTAATGTTGCGTGGGCAAAGGAATGGCTTGATAATCAGATGTTTGATTATTGCATAGCGGCTGACAGCGGGCTTGAGTATGCTGATAAGCTTGGTCTGAAGGTGGATTTTCTACTTGGAGATTACGATTCAGTAGATAAAGATGTGCTTGACAGATATAAGAGTGATACTGAATTTGAGATATATCCTAAAGAAAAAGATTATACCGACACACATCTTGCGATTATGACAGCACTTAAAAAGGGGGCAACAGATATATATATACTTGGTGCGACAGGAACAAGAATGGATCACACAATTACCAATATAGGAAATATGAAAGTGGCAGCTGATTGTGGAAAGGACTGTCATATAGTTGATGAGCACAATTATATATATCTTTTAAGCGAGGCTGTTGGAACACATATAATTGGTAAAGACAGCCAGTATGGAAGATATGTGTCAATTATTCCTATGTCAGAAAATGTCAGTTTAAGCCTTGAGGGATTTAAATATACGCTTGATAATTATGAATTAAAACAGGGATTAAGTATATGCCAGAGCAATGAAGTGGAAGATGAGCAGGGAATAATTAAGGTTCATAAAGGGGTTGTTATAGTTCTTGAAACAAAAGATTAATAACATAAATGTCCTATGTGCAAAATTAATGAAAAATGCGGATGAAATTAACAAAATAACGTGGAAAGCAACAACAAATCTCTTGTAATTTAACTTACATTGTTATAAAATAAACAATAGTTGTTTGCATTAAGCAATATATAACAAAGAGGAGGTCTCGGTGATGAGTAATACTACACAGGCTTTATCAAGAATCGAAGCAATTCTTGATGATAGCAGTTTTGTTGAAATCGGAGCGGCTGTTACAGCAAGAGCAACAGATTTTAACATGCAGGAAAAAAAGGCTCCATCTGATGGTGTAATCACAGGATATGGAGTTATCAATGGAAATCTTGTGTATGTGTATAGCCAGGATGCTGCTGTGTTAGGCGGAACAATTGGTGAGATGCATGCCAAGAAGATTGCTAATCTTTATGAGAAGGCAATGAAAATGGGAGCTCCTGTGATTGGTCTGATTGACTGCGCAGGTTTAAGACTTCAGGAAGCAACAGACGCCCTTGACGGCTTTGGACAGATTTATAAGAATATGTCATTAGCTTCTGGAATTGTTCCACAGATTACAGCCGTATACGGTGAATGTGGTGGAGGTCTTGCTGTTCTTGCAGAACTTTCAGATTTCGTATTTGTGGAAGAAAAGAAGGCTAAGTTATTTGTTAACAGTCCTAACGCATTAGATGGCAACTATGAATCTAAGCTTGATACATCAAGTGCAGAATTTATGGCTAAAGCAGGTGTTGCAGATTTCATTGGTGATGAAGAAACAATCGCTAATGGAGTAAGACAGCTTGTATCAATGCTTCCATCTAATAATGAGGAAGGTGCTGTATACACAGATAATCAGGACGACCTTAACAGAGTATGCGCTGATATGTCAGCAGAGATAGCTGATGCTGCACTTGCTCTTACAGATATTTCAGATGATGGATTATTTGTAGAAGTTAAGGCTGAATATGCTAAGGAAATGGTAACTGGCTTCATTCAGCTTGATGGAGTTACAGTTGGTGCTGTTGCTAACAGAACAGCAATATATGATGAGAATGGCGAAAAGGCAGAAGAGTTTGCAGCTGTATTAACTACAGATGGAGCTTATAAGGCAGCCGAATTCGTAACATTCTGTAACGCATTTGAAATACCAGTGCTTTCACTTACTAATGTTAAGGGCTTTGAAGCTAATGTAAGAGCTGAGAAGACAATTGCCAAGGCAGCTGCTAAGTTAGTATATGCATTTTCTAATGCAGATGTGCCAAAGGTTAATGTAATTACAGGTGAAGCTTATGGAAGCGCATATGTAGCTATGAATTCTAAGTCAGTAGGTGCAGATATGGTATATGCCTGGTCACAGGCAAGCATCGGTATGATGGATGCTTCTTTAGCTGCTAAGATTATGTATGCTGATGAAATCGCAGCAGCAGATGATGTTACAGCTAAGATTAATGAAAAGGCTTCTGAATATGCAGCATTACAGTCAAGCGTTGAGCAGGCAGCTGCAAGAGGTTATGTTGATACAATTATTAATCCAGAAGATACAAGAAAGTACATTATTGCAGCATTTGAAATGTTGTTTGATAAAAGAGAGGTTCGTGCAGATAAGAAGCATGGCACAGTATAATTGAAGAGGTGATAATATGAAGAAAATTAAGTTAAAAAAGTTCTTAGTGTTATTCTCATTACTTATCTGTGTATTCTGTATGACAGCCTGCAGTTCATCTAATGGTACTATATCAACAGCAAGTGCCAAGACAGAATTAAAACAGCAGCAGCTTGATGCCAGTGAGGCTTATCTTGTAGACTGGGTTAAAGATATGATTACATATCTTGATAAGAATGATTCTGCTAAGATAACAGCGGATGCAGAGGCAGCTCAATCACTTACAATGGTAAATAATAAGTTATACATTGTTGACCAGAGTGGAATTAGTGTTAAGACAATAGCTTTTTATAATAGCTGGAATAGCACAAGAGGTGAGTTAGGTGCTTTAAAGAGTATCAATGAAATTAATGTAGAACTCAACAGCAAGACAGGTGAGTTATGTACTATTACAGTTGATACTTCATATGAGAAGAATGATAAATGTACATTTGAATTCGTAATTAATGATGACTATACACTTGAAAATGGTGCTATAAATCCATCATATACTACAGGACAGAAGATGTATAAAGCAGTAATGAATACTCTTATCGGTATGGGAACAGTATTCGTTGTACTTATATTTATTTCATTCATTATTTCATTATTTAAGTACATCAATAAGTTTGAGAACAAAAATAAAGCTAAGAATGAAGCATCTAATGATGCCCAGGGTGTTGATAATGCTATTGCTCAGATAGTTTCAAGCGAAGAGCAGGATGAAGAAGTTGATGATCTTGAACTTATAGCAGTTATAACAGCAGCTATTGCTGCATCAGAGAATACATCTACAGACGGACTTGTAGTTCGTTCAATTAGAAAGGTTAATAGCAGGAGGAAATAAATTATGAAGAATTATACAATAACAGTTAATGGTAATGTATATGATGTTACTGTAGAAGAAGGAACAGGAAGCACAGCAGGTGCAGCTAAGGCAGCAACACCAAAAGCAGCAGCTCCTAAGGCAGCATCAAAGGCTGCAGCACCAGCAGGCGCACAGGGTGCAGTAAAGGTCAATGCACCAATGCCTGGTAAGATTCTTAAGGTTAACGTTAATGCGGGCACAGCAGTTAAGAAGGGTGATGTATTACTCGTTCTTGAAGCTATGAAGATGGAAAATGAAATCTGTGCACCACAGGATGGTACAGTTGCTACAGTTGAGTGTGCAGCTGGTGATTCAGTAGAGTCAGGTAAAGTATTAGTTTCTATGAACTAATTGATATATCAATTAGTTGTGTAGAGATAATATACGGAGGTAAAAAATGGAATATATTTTATCAACATTGGGAAACCTCGTTCACCAGACAGCATTCTTTAACCTCACTTGGGGTAATTATCTGATGATTCTGGTTGCGCTGTTTTTCATGTATTTGGCAATCAAAAAAGAATATGAACCTCTGCTTTTAGTACCTATTTCATTTGGTATGTTACTTGTTAATCTTTTCCCGGATATTATGTTATCTATTGAAGATTCAAGCAATGGCGTAGGTGGTTTGTTACATTATTTTTATTTATTAGATGAATGGAGTATTCTGCCATCACTTATCTTCCTTGGTGTTGGTGCGATGACAGACTTTGGTCCACTTATCGCTAATCCTAAGAGTTTCCTTTTAGGTGCAGCAGCACAGTTTGGTATATTTGCTGCTTACATTATGGCTATATTTATGGGATTCCCAGATAAGGCAGCAGCAGCTATATCTATTATTGGTGGTGCTGATGGTCCTACATCAATATTCCTTGCTGGTAAATTAGGACAGACTAATTACCTTGGACCAATAGCGGTTGCAGCATATTCATATATGTCACTTGTACCAATTATTCAGCCACCTATTATGAAGTTATTAACAACTGAAAAAGAAAGAAAGATTAAGATGGAACAGTTAAGACCTGTATCTAAGCTTGAGAAAATTCTTTTCCCTATTATCGTTACAATCGTTGTAGTATTAATTCTTCCTACAACAGCACCACTTGTTGGTATGCTTATGCTTGGTAACCTTTTTAGAGAGTCAGGAGTTGTTAAGCAGCTTACAGAAACAGCATCCAATGCACTTATGTATATAGTTGTTATTATTCTTGGTACATCAGTTGGTGCTACAACAAGTGCAGAAGCCTTCCTCAATCTTGATACATTAAAGATTGTTGCATTAGGTCTTATTGCATTCTGCTTTGGTACAGCGGCAGGTGTAATATTTGGTAAGATTATGTGTAAGGCTACACACGGTAAGGTTAATCCACTTATTGGTTCAGCAGGTGTATCTGCAGTTCCAATGGCAGCCAGAGTTTCACAGAAGGTTGGTTCAGAAGCAGATCCTTCTAACTTCCTTTTGATGCACGCTATGGGACCTAACGTAGCTGGTGTTATTGGTACAGCGGTTGCAGCTGGTACATTTATGGCGATGTTTGGTGTTATGTAAAAACGGACTAAGAGGCTCTAAGCTCGCATAATACGCGGGCTAAGACCCTCTAAGTCCGTAAGGAAATTGCCATAGGCAATTTCACTGAATCCAGGAGGTGTTAGAGTATATAATACGCAGACTAAGACCTTCTAAATTCATTAGAAGCTGCTTACGCAACTTCGTTGTGGACAGAGGAATGGTCTATATATATCATAAGACCTTCTAAGTCTGAATAGAAGTTACTTACGCAGCTTCATTAGAGTTTATTTACTTTATATATAGGAATATATAGGAGGAGTTTAAGATGGCAGATCAGGTTAAGAGACCATTAAAGATAACTGAGACTGTATTAAGAGATGCTCATCAGTCACTTATTGCTACAAGAATGACTACAGAGCAGATGCTTCCAATCATAGACAAGATGGATAAGGTTGGATATCATTCAGTTGAGTGCTGGGGCGGTGCTACATTTGATGCATCACTTCGTTTCCTTAAGGAAGACCCTTGGGAAAGACTTCGTAAGTTAAGAGATGGTTTTAAGAATACAAAGTTACAGATGTTATTCAGAGGACAGAATATCCTCGGATACAATCATTACGCAGATGACGTTGTAGAATATTTTGTACAGAAGTCTATCGCTAATGGTATTGATATAATCAGAATATTTGACTGTTTCAATGATTTAAGAAATCTTAAGTCATCAGTTGAGGCAGTTAAGCTTGTTAAGAAAGAAAATCCTAATGCTCACGCACAGATAGCACTTTGCTATACACTTGGTGATGCATATACTCTTGATTACTGGAAAGAAACAGCTAAGAGAATTGAGGATATGGGTGCAGATTCTATCTGTATCAAGGATATGGCAGGCCTTCTTGTTCCATATAAGGCAACCGAGCTTGTTCAGGCATTAAAGGAAGGTTCTTCCCTTCCAATCCAGCTTCACACACACTATACATCAGGTGTAGCTTCCATGACATACATGAAGGCTGTTGAAGCAGGATGTGATATCATTGATACAGCAATTTCACCATTAGCACTTGGTACAAGCCAGCCTGCAACAGAAGTTATGGCTAAGACATTTGAAGGTACACCATATGATCCTGGATTTGATCAGAACCTTCTCGCTGAGATCGCTGATTACTTCAGACCATTAAGAGAAGAGTGGATTAAGTCTGGTCTTCTGAATCCAAAGGTTCTTGGTGTTAATGTTAAGACATTATTATATCAGGTACCAGGTGGTATGTTATCAAACCTTGTATCACAGTTAAAGGAAATGAACGCAGAAGACAAGTTTGAACAGGTTCTGGAAGAAGTTCCTAGAGTTCGTAAAGACTTCGGTGAACCACCTCTTGTTACACCATCCAGTCAGATCGTTGGTACTCAGGCTGTATTAAATGTTGTTACAGGCGAGAGATACAAGATGTGTACAAAGGAAGCAAAGGCACTTGTTGCTGGTGAGTATGGTCAGTCTGTAAAGCCGGTTGATCCAGAAGTTAGAAAGAAAGTAATCGGTGATCAGGAGCCTATCACATGTCGTCCTGCTGATCTTCTTGAAAATGAGCTTGGTAAGATCGAGAAAGAAATGATCCAGTACAAGGAACAGGATGAAGATGTATTAACATATGCATTGTTCCCACAGGTTGCTGTTGATTTCTTCAAGTTAAGAGAAGCAAAGAAGACAAAGGTTGATGCAACACTTGTAAACAAAGAGGATAAGGCATATCCGGTATAAGATTATAAAGTGTTATGTCGTTTGAAAAATGACATATGCAGGTATACTATGGGAAGAGCAGACTGGTGGTATCCGGTCTGTATCTTCCCATGTTTATATCATGAATTTTGTTATCTGTCAGATATAGCAGAGGCAGGGGATTGTTTTGAGTAGAGGTCTAGAGAAATATCATGAATAAGAAGAAATATGTGAACCGGAATTATCTTACAACAACGAGAATTATAGCACTGGGCTTTCTGATTACAGTTATTGTAGGAACGATATTATTATCATTGCCGATTGCATCTGCAAACGGAACATGGACAGATCTTCTGACGGCTGCTTTTACATCGACGACATCCGTATGTGTGACAGGTCTGGTAGTCGTTGATACATTTTCCTATTGGAGTTTGTTTGGCAAAGGTGTGATTTTAATTTTGATCCAGATCGGCGGACTCGGAATCGTTTCGATCATCACACTGTTTATGTTGTTATTAAGAATGAAGATAACCTTGAAAAGTACAATGCTGTTGCAGGATGCATTTAACCTGAACAGCAAGCAGGGACTTTTGAAGTTTACGATAAAAGTAATAAAAGGAACATTTCTGATCGAAGGGATCGGAGCACTTATTTACAGTTTTTATTATTGCAGAGAATACGGATTTTTAAAGGGAATCTGGTTTTCGGTATTTCATGCTGTTTCAGCATTTTGTAATGCCGGTATCGACATTATGGGTGCGGACAGTCTGATTTCATATCATTCCAATCTTTTGATGATGCTGAATACGTCGTTTCTGATCATTATGGGCGGAATCGGATTTATTGTATGGTGGGATACGGTTGAAGCGTTTCGAAGAATCCGTACAAAGAGATGCAGTATCCGGTCGGCATGGAATGGCGTTCATTTGCAGACGAAGATCGCGATTTTTATGACATTGCTGTTATTGATCGGCGGTACAATTGTTATCTATTTCCTTGAACGTTCCAATCCGGACACTCTTGGTAATTTATCCGAAAAAGACCGGATATTAAATGCTTTTTTTCAGTCGGTAACATTCCGTACGGCGGGATTTGCGGCAGTATCTCAGGTGGCGCTTCGACCGGTGACAGCTTTCTTTGGAGTGCTTCTTATGATGATTGGCGGTTCTCCGGTTGGAACGGCAGGAGGAATGAAGACCGTAACCATCGCAGTTATTTTCTATACCTTTGCTGCCATGATCAGAAACCATGAGGATACAGAGGTTTTCAAGAGAAGCATTCCGGTATCCGTTGTAAAAAAAGCAGTTGCAATTGTATTCTTAAGTATGAGTACGATATTTATTATGACGATATTATTGCTGGCTACAAATGATGTGAATCTGCTGGATGCTCTGTATGAAGTGGCAAGTGCCGTCTGCACAGTTGGCTTATCCAGAAATCTGACTCCTGTTTTGAACACGGCAGGAAAGATCATTATTATAATCTGTATGTATATTGGACGAGTTGGACCGATATCTATGGTGGTAGCATTTAATACACAAAACGGAAAACATCGGCTTCTTCATTATCCGGAAGAAGATGTGATCGTTGGATAAGGAGAAAAGTATGAAAAAATCATTTGCGGTAGTAGGACTTGGACGATTTGGAACGAATGTTGCCCTTACTTTGATGGAGTCCGGTGCGCAGGTTCTGGCAATCGACAGTAATCCTGAATGTGTGAAGCGGATCTCATCACAGGTTACATGTGCAGTGACGGTTAATGTATGTGAGACAGAGAGCCTGAAAGAAGCAGGACTTGAGAATATGGATGGTGTTGTAGTTGCAATGGGTAATAATCTGGAAGCCAGTGCAATGACGATCATAACAGCAAAAGAACTGGGCGTTCCATATATTCTTGCTAAATCGAATAACGATGAAGCAGCAAAGATCCTGTCCAAGATCGGAGCGGATAAAGTTATCTATCCGGAAAAGGATGCCGGAATCAATGTTGCAAGAAAGCTCTTATGCAGTAATTTTCTGGAATTCTTTGAGATTTCGGATGACATCAATGTAGCAGAGATCTCGGTTCGACCGGAATGGGTCGGCAAGACATTAAAAGAACTTGATTTCAGAAGAAGTTATAATATGAATATCATTCTGGCAAAGGAAGACGGACGTTCGATTGACCATATCACCCCGGAGCTACAGTTAAAAGAAAGTTACAGACTGTTAGTGACTATATCGAATGAAGGTTTAAAGAGGATGATGCAATGAAAAAAATAATAGTAGTCGGTGGTGGTGCGGCCGGCATGATGGCTGCGATCACAGCTGCGGAAAATGGCTGCAAGGTTGTATTATTTGAAAAGAATGATCGCCTTGGAAAGAAGTTATTCATTACAGGTAAGGGGAGATGCAACCTGACAAACGCAGGGGATGCAGACCGCTTTTTTCAGTCGGTGACAACAAACAGTAAATTCATGTACAGTCCGTTTTATACCTTTGATAATCAGATGACGATTGATTTCTTTGAGAAACTTGGACTAAAGACAAAGGTAGAACGCGGAGATCGTGTATTTCCGGTCAGCGATCATTCATCTGACGTGATCGGAGTATTAAAAACGAAATTAAACCGAAATCAGGAGATTACAGTAGAACTACAGACGGAAGTTCAGAAGCTTATTATAGAAGATCAGGTAGTAAAAGGCATACAGATCAAGACGGCACATGGAAAGAAAGATGTGTATGGAGATGCAGTCGTCATAACAACTGGCGGGATATCGTATCCGCTTACCGGATCGACCGGAGATGGTTACCGGTTTGCAAAGAGCGCCGGTCATGCGATCAAAGTGCCTTTACCATCCCTTGTTCCATTTGAATTAAAGAATGAATTTTGCAAAGAACTTATGGGACTATCATTAAAAAATGTAGAGCTTGTGATAAAATGTGGTAGGAAGTGTCTGTTTGAAGAACAGGGAGAACTTTTGTTTACACATTTTGGCGTGAGTGGTCCGACTGTGATCAGTGCCAGC
>ERZ791744.157-NODE-157-length-81509-cov-7.833084_pt1 | contig 81509 bp, 65 predicted proteins | sample MGYA00510039_ERZ791744 | MGnify/ENA primary metagenome ERZ791744 (study PRJEB30046, sample SAMN00791969) | human gut metagenome | study: EMG produced TPA metagenomics assembly of the A metagenome-wide association study of gut microbiota in type 2... | reverse complement strand
ATTTAGCAATTAATCTATGTTTTTTAATACATAAAAGGCGTTAAACATCGACAAATGGGGAGAAAAAGACGATTAAAGTTTATACAAATCGCTAGCCGCCAGCAGATCGACTTTCTTTTCTTTCAACACCTCAATACATTTATCCAGATCGCTAGGACGAATCACTACATTGGCCACATTATTATTGGCAAACGAGTACATATATTCGATAAATACCCCTTCGGCAGACAAATATCCCAATACAGTTGCCAAAGCTCCCGGCACATTAGGACAACTGATTCCGACCACATCAGTCACATTTACTGCAAAATGATTATCCTTCAAAGCTTTATATGCTCTATCCGGATCGGACACAATTCCGCGCAAAATACCGAAATCAGCATTTTCAGCGATGCACAAAGCAGAAAGATTGATACCTTCTTTCGCCAGCACTTCAGTCACTTCCGTCAAACGGCCTGACTTGTTTTCCAAAAAGATAGAAAGTTGTTTTGCTACCATAATCGTAGAGTATTAATTTTAAGTTTTAAAGTTTTCTGTTATCAATCACCCGTTTCGCTTTACCCACACTGCGTTCAATGCTACGTGGTTCTACCAGCTTCACATTGACTCCCAATCCGAGTACACTCTGCAGACGCGCACCCAATTTCTTCTTCAGAGCCAACATCTTATTGATTTCATCAGAATAGAACTCCGGCCGTACTTCTACTTGAAGTTCCATCGTATCGGTATTATTCTCGCGTCCCACTATCAGCAGATAATGCGGTTCAAATTCCGCCATTTCAAGAATAACGGATTCTATTTGTGTCGGGAATACATTGACACCACGAATAATCAACATATCATCACTGCGTCCCAAGATACGATCCATGCGTACCAATGTACGTCCACAGGAACATTTGTCATAATGTAGAGCGGTAAGGTCGCGCGTACGATAACGGAGTAGCGGCATACCTTCCTTTGTAAGGTGGGTAAACACCAGTTCGCCTGTTTGACCGGGTTCTACCGGCTGTAATGTATTCGGATCAATAATTTCGGGGAAGTAATGGTCTTCATTCAAGTGGGTTCCATGCTGGCATTCACATTCGTACCCCACACCCGGTCCGGCAATTTCACTCAATCCATAAATATCGTATGCCTTAATGCCCAGCTTTTCTTCAATCTCATGGCGCATATTTTCCGTCCAAGGTTCTGCACCGAAAGCACCGACTTTCAGCTTAAACTCCTCACGCGGATAACCCGAATCCTTAATCGCATCTGCCAGATACAGTGCATAAGAAGGTGTGCAACAAAGTACTGTCGAACCGAAGTCATGCATCAACGTTATCTGCTTTTCAGTGTTACCGCTAGACATCGGAATCACAGAAGCTCCGATATTTTCGGCTCCGGCATGTGCCCCCAGTCCGCCTGTGAAAAGTCCATATCCGTATGATACTTGAAAAATGTCCGATCGGCCTGCCCCGTATGCGGTAAAGGCACGAGAAATACATTCCGCCCATGAAGACAAATCCTTACGAGTATAGCCGACAACCGTCGGTTTTCCCGTCGTACCAGATGAAGCATGGATACGTACGATCTGACTCATCGGCACAGCACAAAGCCCGAACGGATAATTATCTCTTAAATCATGTTTCGTGGTAAACGGCAGTTTCACAATATCATCAATGCTATTGATATCGTCGGGAGTGACTCCCATTTCCTGCATCTTCTTCCGATAGAAGGGTGTGTTGTGATAAACGTAATCTACAATTTTCTTGAGTCGTATGCTTTGAATCTTACGAAGACTCTCACGATCCATACACTCAATGCTCTCATTCCAAATCATGCTTTTCATTATTAAAATTAAAAAATAGAGAATCGAGAATGAAAGGGAATTATCTGCTTCTGCAATACTTTTTAATTTTCAATTCTCAATTTTCAATTATTTTGTTGCAAAGTAAAGGATTTATTTGGAAAAATGATTTGTAATCTCGATTATTTTGCCGAATATTGTTCCAATTTTAGAATTAACTATGAATTTTGAACTAACATCAGCTTATAAACCTACCGGAGACCAGCCGGAAGCAATCGCACAACTGACTGAAGGGGTACTTCAAGGAGTTCCCGCACAGACTTTATTGGGGGTCACAGGATCGGGAAAAACATTTACCATTGCCAATGTAATCGCTAATATCAATAAGCCGACATTGATTTTGAGTCATAATAAGACGCTGGCTGCCCAATTATATGGAGAGTTTAAGGGATTCTTTCCGAATAATGCGGTGGAATATTACGTTTCTTACTACGATTATTACCAGCCGGAAGCCTATTTGCCTAGCAGCGATACTTATATAGAAAAGGATCTTGCCATCAATGACGAGATAGACAAGCTCCGTCTCGCCGCAACTTCCGCCCTACTCTCCGGACGAAAAGACGTAGTAGTGGTCTCTTCCGTTTCCTGTATCTATGGTATGGGAAACCCTTCGGACTTTTATAAAAATGTGATTGAAATAGAACGGGGACGCATGATTGACCGCAATGTTTTCCTCCGCCGCCTGGTAGACAGTCTGTATGTCCGCAACGATATCGACCTTAATCGTGGTAATTTCCGCGTCAAAGGAGATACTGTGGATATTTATCTGGCATATACGGACAACCTGTTGCGCGTCACATTTTGGGGAGACGAGATTGATGGCATAGAGGAGGTAGACCCAGTCAGCGGAGTCACTGTCGCCCCCTTCGAGGCTTATAAGATTTATCCCGCCAATTTGTTCATGACTACTAAAGAGGCAACCCTCCGAGCCATTCATGAGATAGAAGATGATTTGACCAAACAGGTCGCTTTCTTTGAGTCTATCGGCAAAGAATATGAAGCGAAAAGACTATACGAGCGTGTCACATACGATATGGAAATGATTCGGGAATTGGGACATTGCTCCGGCATTGAGAATTATTCCCGCTATTTCGACGGTCGTGCTGCAGGTACCCGTCCTTATTGTCTGCTGGATTTCTTTCCGGACGATTTTCTGATTGTCATTGACGAAAGCCATGTCAGTGTTCCTCAGATCCGTGCAATGTACGGAGGCGACAAGGCACGTAAAATCAATCTTGTGGAGTATGGTTTCCGCCTACCTGCCGCCATGGATAACCGACCGTTGAAATTTGAAGAATTTCAGGAAATGGCGAAGCAAGTGATCTATGTCAGCGCTACACCGGCAGACTATGAACTCATCCAATCCGAAGGGATTGTAGTGGAACAGGTAATCCGTCCTACCGGACTGTTGGACCCGATTATTGAAGTACGCCCGAGCTTGAACCAGATCGATGATCTGATGGAAGAAATTCAACTGCGTATTGAGAAAGAAGAGCGTGTTCTTGTTACTACTCTTACCAAGCGCATGGCGGAGGAGCTAACTGAATATCTCCTCAACAATAATATAAGGTGTAATTATATTCATAGCGACGTTGATACTCTCGAACGTGTAAAAATCATGGATGACCTCCGACAGGGAATTTACGATGTGCTGATCGGGGTCAATCTGCTACGTGAAGGTCTCGATTTGCCGGAAGTATCTCTTGTAGCTATCCTTGATGCAGACAAGGAAGGCTTCCTTCGTTCCCATCGTTCGTTGACGCAGACAGCCGGACGTGCAGCGCGTAATGTGAACGGAAAAGTAATCATGTATGCCGATAAAATTACGGACAGCATGAGACTGACCATCGACGAGACCAATCGTCGACGAGAGAAACAGTTGGCATACAATGAGGCAAACGGCATTACTCCACAGCAGATCAAGAAAGCGAGAAACTTGGATGTATTCGGCAATGCTAATTCGGAAACAAATGAATTGCTGAAAGAAAAACAAGCCTATATTGAACCGACAACTCCGAACATTGCGGCAGATCCGGTAGTACAGTATATGAGTAAAGCACAAATGGAAAGGAGTATCGAACGTACGCGCAAACTAATGCAGGAAGCAGCCAAAAAGCTTGAATTTATTGAAGCTGCCCAATACCGTGACGAATTATTAAAATTGGAAGACTTAATGAAAGAGAAATGGGGATAGATTTCCCCACTTCTCTTCTATTACAAACTTGATTATCAAGCATAGAAAATCTTAACAAACCTGTATCACGGCATCCATTCCGTTAATTAGAGTTATAAAAACACTTATCAATGACTGATAATTTGCAAAGTTGCCGGAAGTCCGTATCTTTGCATTGTGTTTTTCATAGTATTAGATTTAAGGTTAACAAAGGTTGGAGCAAGGCGTTGCTCCTTTTTTTATGTCTATACGTTATCTTCGTATTCAAAGTGCTTTCTCAATCGCTTTCTTTATCAACGGTTCCATGATATCATATCCTTCACTGTTCGGATGTACTCCGTCTTTTGTATATTGAGGATTCAATGCTTGATTCTCAGAAACAACCAATGCTTGATAATAATCCACATACGGAATTTTATTTGCTTTTGCATAAGCCTCTATCCGATCATTTAAAGATTTAATCTTCTGAGGAGCATCTTTAATTTCCATTCTCCACTTGAATGCAGCAGCAGGAAGTACGGAAGTCAGAATAACTTTAATCTTATTCGCTTTAGCCAATTCGACCATGGAGATGATATTTCCAAACGTATAATCTTCATTATAAGCCTGTGTATTTTCGGCAATATCATTTGTTCCGGCATTAATCACTACTAAAGCAGGAGAAAGATTAATCACATCTTCCCGAAAACGTAACAAGAATTGATAAGAAGTCTGCCCACTGATTCCGCGACCAACATATCCATTTGTCTTGAAGAAGTCCGGATGAGTCCTTACCCAACCTTCAGTGATGGAATTTCCCATAAAAACAACCCGTTTATCTTTTTTTGTCGCTTGCGGAAGCGCAGCATTTTGTTTTGAATAACGAGCTAAATTTGCAAAATCCTTTTTCTGTGCATAGCTCTCTCCCATTGAGAAGCTTAAACAAATAATTGCCAACAGTAACCATTGATACATTCTTCTTTTATCCATATTTATATTAGGTATTAGTAATAGATATTGGACGCAAAGATAAAAAAATCTCTGTACATAGACAGTAAAATTCCGAATAACCGTTAAGACAGGAATGCATTTTCTTAATCTATGTTATATAACATGCATTTTTTCTTGGATTATTTGCAAATATCACAGAAGTCCGTATCTTTGCAATGTGTTTTTCATAGTATTAGATTTAAGGTTAACAAAGGTTGGAGCAAGGCGTTGCTCCTTTTTTTATATCTATACGTATAGGATCTATCGTAAAATAGAAACAATCAATTCAAATAACTAAATCCAATGGAACAACAAATTCAACTCAACGATCACAACAAGCAGGAATATCCTCCTATGCATACAGCAGAGCATTTACTCAATGCCACCATGGTGAAAACCTTTGGCTGCCCACGTTCTCGCAATGCCCACATCGAAAGGAAAAAGAGCAAATGTGACTATATACTTTCGTCATGTCCGACAGCGGAACAAATCCAGTCTATTGAAGATAAAGTGAACGAGGCAATCAGTCAGAACCTACCTGTGACAGTTGAGTTTATGACTCATGAACAGGCCAAAGACATCGTAGATTTAAGTAAGCTACCTGCCGATGCAAGTGAAACTCTTCGCATTGTCCGCATTGGAGATTATGATGCCTGCGCCTGCATCGGATTGCATGTATCCAATACTTCTGAAGTGGGTACCTTTAAAATCATTAGTCATGATTATGACGAAGAAAGGCAAACACTAAGAATAAGGTTCAAACTGATCGAGAAGAAGTAAACAGGTTATCAAATTAATATCTATCTTATATAAAATAAATAAAAACAGAATACATTTTGTCACCTATATTGCAAATTTGGCATTATTACAATGACAAATAGACAATTTTAGTCTCCAAAAACTCTTGGCATAAGGTTTGCATTTATAGAAGCGAACAACGGTTCGAGAGCGGACGATGGAAGGCGGGACAACCGATACCATCGGAAGTGAAAATACCGAAGTTCAAAATTTATTAATTGAATGTTTAACTTAAAGATAGGAGACTAAAATTATGATGCCTGTTAGAAGAACTCAAAGTTGGTTACCAAGTATCTTTAATGATTTCTTTGATAACGATTGGATGGTAAAAGCAAATGCTACCGCACCTGCAATTAATGTTTTGGAAACAGAAAAAGAGTACAAAGTGGAATTGGCTGCTCCTGGTATGACGAAGGATGATTTCAATGTTCGCATTGATGAAGACAACAACCTCGTTATCAGCATGGAGAAGAAGACTGAAAACAAGGAGGAAAAGAAAGACGGTCGCTATCTGCGTCGCGAATTCTCATACTCTAAGTTCCAGCAAACAATGATTCTACCGGACAATGTGGACAAAGAGAAAATTGCTGCATCCGTAGAACATGGTGTTTTAAACATCGAACTTCCGAAACTCTCTGAAGAAGAAGTGAAGAAGCCCAATCGGCAAATTGAAATAAAGTAATCTATATACCACCTAAAATGGTGGTAGAGTAATCTAAACAGCTCTTCTCAAAAAATGAGAAGAGCTGTTTTTGTATATACTCCCCACACAAGAACAACGTTTATTAATTAATATAAAGAAAAAGAGAAGAATTATCAGGTTTATATTAAAAAAATGAATACATTTGCAGTATTTTTAAGATAATATTAATAAAACTATTAAAACAAAACTTATGAAGAAGTTAGTATTTATTTTATTTGCCACTCTATTAATGGCGGGAAATTTATTTGCACAAAACAAACCGACAAAAGGTTCATGGAGCACAGAAGTCCAAATTAACCCCTTTGATCAGGATGGTGAAACTTTTAGTCTAGATGGTCTAAAAGTACGTTATTTCTTTAGTGATAAAGATGCTGTTCGATTAAAAATCGGAATCAAATCAATAAATTCAAAATATACAAACGATGAGTTCGATGAAGACACTGAAAGTAGTTATAACGAAGAATACAAATATAAAATGGGAAATTTTAATATCGACTTCGGTTATGAACGCCACTTTGACTTATGGAAAAGATTGGATGCATATGTAGGAGGTAGTATTGGATTTGGAAAGAATTTTGCATCTACAAAAGTTAAAGACTATTCAAAAACAATATCCAATACATACAATGGAGAAGAAATAATTGAAACGTCAAAAACAGGAGAACTAAAGAACGGTGCCATCGTCAGTGGAGATAATAGTGGCAATATATTCGAGCAAGCCCAAAGAGCAACATTGAACATCAACGCTGCTATTTTTGCAGGTGTAGAATTCTATATTTATAAAGGACTTTATATCGGAACAGAATTAGGACTTGGTTGTCAGTCAGCCAAAACATTGAAAATGGAATATGACGCAACCTCTATCACTAAAAACACCGTAAATGGTCAAACTACTACTCACGAAGATTCTATAAATGAAGAAACAACCGATAATTACCGGGTAACGAATTTTAAAACATACATCGAACCTAGATTACGTATTGGTATTACATTCTAAATAAGAATACTCTAAAAGAACAAAGGCGGAGCAAAAGACTTTATCTTTGCCCGCCTTTGTTCTTTTAGAGTATTCTCTTTGCAACATAAGTACTAATTACTTATTTTTATGATAACTAAGCACCGCCCAAATATTGAAGACAACAACAAACAATAATAATATACCCAATTGTGGCAACAGGTCCACAAAACCACTCCCCTTTAAATACACCATTCGCATCACTTCCATAAAATAACGTAAAGGATTAAATAGTGTTATTAGTTGAGCCCATTCAGGCATACTAGTAATCGGTGTAAACAATCCACTCATCAAAATTACAACCAACAAACAGAACCACATAACAAACATAGACTGTTGCATCGTTGCCGAGTAGTTGGAAATAACAAGTCCGAAACCGGACATTACCAGAACGAAAAGAACTGCGAAAAAGTAAATCAATAGAAAATGACCGACTGGCACTATGCCATAAATTAACCAGGCTAATATGAAACATACAGTCAGCACCACAAAACCAATCAACCAGTAAGGCAGGAGCTTTGCCAAAATAAAGATAAACTTCGGAACCGGCGTCACATTGATTTGCTCAATCGTTCCTACTTCCTTCTCGCTAACTATATTCAATGCAGGCAAGAAACCACAAATCAGAGTCAATAACATGACCATCAATGCCGGAATCATATAGAGTTTATAGTTCAGATTCGGATTAAACAACCCCTGTGTATCAATACCTATCGAAGGGAAAGCACCGGAGAGTGTAGCAGTTGCAGGATATTCCGAACGCAGCTCGGCTACATAATCATTAATAATAGAAGATAGGTAAGAACTCCCCAGCCCTCCTTTTGTCCCATTCACAGCATTGGCTGCTATCAGTATGTGGGTATCTTCTCCATTCATCCAATCCCGTTCCAGATACCGCGGAATTTCCATCACAATATCCGCCGTTCCAATTTCAATATTCCGTAGGCCTTCTTCATATGAAGCCGGCACTTCCACCAGACGGAAATAGGTAGAGGCGGCAATCTTATTGACTAAACGTTGTGAAATAGCCGAATGGTCATTATCCACAATATTCAGCTGTATATTCTTGATTTCCAGGTTTACCGCCCAAGGCATCAACAGCATAATCATGCATGGAAATACAAGAATCAATTTCGGAAGAAACGAATTGCGAAGCAATTGTTTAAACTCTTTTTCTATCAGGAACTTTATCATAAATAATTCTTCCATTTATCAATCTGCCCATTAGCACACTGTATAGTATTCATGCAGCCAATTGGCATATCGACATATTATTCCAATCTATACTTAAATTTCTTGATACTGATCGTAATAAGTACCGTCGCCATCAATAACAAGATACCAATCTCTTTATACACCAATGCAACTGGTACTCCTTCAATCATCAGTTTACGCACAGCCTGTATATACCAACGTGCCGGAAGTATATCCGAGATCCATTGAAGTATCACCGGCATACTCTCTATAGGGAAAATCATGCCCGATAAAAGCATCGTGGGCATCATCAGCATCAATCCGGAAACCAGCATGGCCGCAACCTGTGTACGTGTGACTGATGAAATCAATAAGCCCAATGCCAAGGATACGAAGATAAACAGCAAAGATACCGTGATTAACCAGAACAAACTTCCTACCACCGGAACATCCAACACAAAGACCGAAAGCAAAAGAATCGTTATCAGATTGACGAACGACAGCACAAAATAAGGTACAGCCTTTGCCAAAATAATAAATAGCGGCTTCACAGGTGAAACTAATAATACTTCCATCGTGCCTGTTTCTTTCTCACGAACAATGGAAATCGAGGTCATCATGGCGCAAATCAGCATCAGGATCAAGCCCATCACTCCCGGAACAAAGTTATAAGCACTCTTCATCTGCGGGTTGTAGAGCAATTTGATATCAGGAGTCAGGCGGGCAGCCGACATATTCGGGGGAATCATCTCCTGGCCTACCATAGAAACGATTCCTGTCGCATAATTAACTTGCGAAGTCGACATATTGGGATCTGTTGCATCTACTATCAGCTGTACACGAGCATCACCCGTATAGAGATCATCCGCAAACCGTTCGCTAAAGACAATCGCCATATCAACTTCATTCTTTAGGAAAGCAGCTTCCATTTCCTGGGGCGAATGAAAACGTGCAGTAACGGTGAAATACTCACTGGCATCCAAACGATCAATTATTTTTCGCGTTACCACATCATTAGAAGGGTCAAGCACCGCCAACCGAACATTCTTCACTTCCGTGCTGATAGCAAAACCGAATAGAATAATTTGCACGACAGGCATCCCCAACAAAATCAGCATGGTTCGCCGGTCACGGAAAATATGATAAAACTCTTTCTTTATAAAAGCTATAAACTGTCTCATAATCAATCTGCTTTGCGCACCGCACCGCGGGCTAATTTCTGAAAAACGTCATCCATCGTTTCCGCACCGAATTGTTGTTTCAGACGGGCAGGTGTATCAAGTGCTTTTATCTGACCGTCCACCATGATAGATATCCGGTTGCAATATTCTGCTTCATCCATATAATGGGTAGTGACAAACACGGTAATACCCTGATCGGCTGCCTGATAGATCAATTCCCAGAACTGTCTCCTCGTAGCAGGATCTACTCCGCCGGTCGGCTCATCCAGAAAAACGATTCTCGGTTCATGAAATATTGATACTGAAAAAGCCAATTTCTGTTTCCATCCCACCGGAAGACTCTTCACCAGAGTATCCCGTTCGGCAGTAAGCTCCAAACGATCCAACAATTCTTCTGTCTTCCGTTCTATGTCTTGTTCCTTCATACCATAAATTCCGGCAAACAGACGGATATTCTCCCACACTTTCAGATCTTCATATAGCGAAAACTTTTGGCTCATATATCCGATATGTTTCTTAACTTGTTCGGCCTCCCGATAAATATCATATCCTGCCACCTTTCCGATGCCTGATGTCGGTTTACTTAATCCGCAAAGCATACGCATAGCTGTCGTCTTTCCTGCTCCATTAGCACCCAGAAAGCCAAATATCTCGCCCCGGTTCACCTGAAAGGAGATATGATCTACTGCGGTAAAATCTCCAAAACACTTTGTCAACTGTTCCACTTCAATGACCGGAGCTACTTCATGCTTCACTTCCTCCCGCTCCAAAGAAGGAGGGCAAAGGATAGACGCAAATTGATGAAGAATACGTTCGGGAGTATCAATGCCATGAATCTGTCCATGATTGATGAAAGCAATCCGGTCACATTGCCGGGCCTCATCCATGATGGGAGTAGAAACGACAATGGTAATCCCCTGTTCCCGTAAGTTTCGGAGCATTTGCCAGAATTCCTTACGCGACACGGGGTCTACTCCGGTAGTGGGTTCATCCAGAAATAAAATATCCGGTTTATGAATCAAAGCACAGCTCAATGCCAGTTTCTGCTTCATACCACCTGACAAAGCCCCTGCCCTTCTTTTCCTGAACGGTTCTATCTGTTGGTAGATATCTTTAACTAAATCATAATTCTCCTGAACTGTCGTATGGAACACGGTAGCAAAAAACTCCAGATTCTCTTCTACCGAAAGATCCTGGTAAAGTGAAAAACGACCGGGCATATATCCCACTTTCGTACGAATCTGTTTATAATCCGTTACCACATCCAGCCCGGCAACCATGGCCGTTCCTTTATCCGCCAGCAACAAAGTAGTCAGAATACGGAATAAGGAACTCTTACCGGCACCATCAGGCCCTATCAGCCCAAAGATTTCTCCCCGTTCCACAACGAAAGAAACTTCTTTCAGCGCCTCCACTGTTCCATAGTTCTTGCCGACTTCTTTCACAACCACTATGGGTTCTCCCTTTTCCATCTCCTCTCCTTTAATTTTTAATCATTAATTTTTCAATGTCACTCCTCCGTACATACCAATCTTCAATGCTCCGTCATTCTTCACGGCAATTTTCACTGCATATACCAGATTAGCACGTTCGTTCTTCGTCAAAATCGTTTTGGGAGTGAACTCCGAACGGTCGGAAATCCAGGTCACTACCCCCGGATAAGCTTTCTGCTCCGAGTTTCCATAATCGGCATACACAGTTACCTCATCTCCCAGTTTCACTTGCGACAACTGTTCGGAGGTAATGTAAGCCCTCAAATACATGCGATCCACTTCAGCCACTTTAAACAGCGGTTTACCTATCGCCGCCAATTCACCGGCTTCTGCATATTTTGCCAATACTGTACCTCCGATAGGCGACTGGACATGACATTTAGCTAACTGATCCTCCATCTGTGCAACCTGTATGGCAACCGAATTTCCTTGTTCTATCAGGCTATTTGTACTATTCTGCAATGATGATTCCTGTGCGACAAGCTGCCTTTCAAGCAATTTGACTTGTGCATCCCAGTCGTCCAACTGTTTCTGATTCGCCGCTCCAGCGGCAAGCAGGTTTTCCACGCGTTTCTTTTCACGTTCAGCTGTTACTATTTGCTGTTTGGTAGCAGCTATCTGTTTAGCAAGATCCGGACGTTGGCTTTCCACAGATTTCATACTGGCCTCCAGTTGTAATTTCTTCAAATACAATTGCACCGTATCCACCAGTCCAATCTCCTCACCTGCTTTCAGTCTTGTCCCCTCTTCTACCTCCAGTCGCAACAACTTTCCGGCAGCTTCGGCAGAGACTATCACTTCTGTGGCTTCAAACGTGCCGGTTGCATCATAGCTGGGTATTCCCTTACCACAAGCAGCCAACATTATCAATGCCACTCCAACCATTCCTATCTTTGTCATTCGTTCCATATCTAAAGAAGTTATATTAATCATTCGTAGTATATTTCAATTGATAAATTCCCATTAACCGTTGAATTTCATGCAACGCTTTCGACTGACGTGCCAAACTCTCATTGGTCAATTCCCGAAGCATCTCGGTCACCGTCAATGTTCCATTCGCCACTTTGGCTTCTGCCGATTTGCGAATATTGGTACGCAAACGGATAATCTCATCATCATCCTGCATTTGCTTTTCCAATGATTGGATGGCCTGATCCTGTTGTGTCATCTCCAATCTTGTATTAAAAAGAAATACATCCCGATTATTATCCAATTGCCGACGTTTATTTTCAATTACCTTCCGGTCATTCTTCAAGGTGTACAAACTACCGAAATTCCATGAAAGGCGAACACCCGCAATATAGTAAGGAGAAAATTCATTTTTCAGCATATTCAGTCCGGGGTTTCCATAGGCTCCCTGCACAAACAATCCGAACTGTGGAAGATGACGCACATTCAAAGCTTTCTCCTGTACTTGTAATCCTACTCCTTGCGCATTAAACAAAGACAATTCCGGACGACGAATCTCACTGACAGCCGAAATCTCATCTTGAGGAACAGGTTTCTCCAAAACCGTTTCCTGCGACAACTTCTCTCCTACCAGAAGTGAAAGCATCTTCAAATATGCCATACGCGACGAAACCAGTTCAACTCTTTTCTGCTTTGTGTTCAACTGCTCCACTTTCACAGCATCCAAATCGGCCTGATTGGCAATGCCATTTTCTACGTAGGCAGTAATCTGGCGATAATTTCTCTCCAGTTCATCTTGCAACAATGCATTCTGTTTCAGCTGCTCGTCCAACAAAAGAATTCCAAAATAAAGGTCATTTACACGACTATTCAGCGCATACATATCCACATTCAGCTTTTCTTTCTCTATCTCCGCTTCCGCAGTCGTTTGTTTCTTCTGCATCCGGATTCCTCCGCCATCCCAGATTTTCTGTTGTAACTCCAACATCACCTGATATTGATCTTTCGGCAGTCCTTTCAAATCCACTCCGGGAAGCTTCACCGGAATTTCTGTTACCTCACTCTGATAAGAAGCCTTAGCCGAAAGGGCAAACTGTGGCAAATATCCTTTTGCCGCATTCTCAAGATTATATTCCTTTGTTTTCTCCACCAAGCCATACTGATGTACCAACGGATAATTTTCCTGCGTCTTCCGTTGACATTCTTCCAACGTTATCTGCGCATTTATTCCCGATACAAACAATAAAAAGGAGAAACTGAAAAACATTCTTTTCATACACATCATTTCTTTAATTTCTTCAAAAGACAAAGATAGGGGTTTCAAAAATACATTCACATTCCGATAGTTAGTAAAAATGTTCCAATAGTTCGATAAAGAGAAAGAATAAAAGGCTATTTGCTGATTTTTATTATCTTTGGCGGAAAAACAGATAGAAATGGAAAAGAAAATACCATTGAACATAGGTCTCGAAATCTTAGTAAATCCGGATGTCGTCCGATTTAACGAATTTCGTTTTATATCTCCGCATTTCGGATTCGTAAACAGCTTCGCCAAAATAGAATCCAATCTTATCACAGTGGATCAACCTTACCGTATCAAAGAGGGACGTATCGCAGTCATCAAACAGGGATATGCACGCGTATTAATCAACCTGATAGAAGAAACTTTTCAGCCGGACAAGCTATTAGTAATTGTTCCGAATTCCATTCTTCAGATTATAGAAGTTTCTCCGGATTTTGATATGCAGATGGTAGGCATGGACGCAGAATTTCTTTCTATAGCCGGAAAAGACAATTTCTTCACTCATCTTTCACAGTTACAGAAAAACCTCATATTATCTCTGACCTCACATGAATACGACTTGTTTAAGAGCTACTTTGCTTTAATATGGAATATATTACAAGAACCAACGTTCCGACGGGAAGCTATTCAATATCTACTAATCAGTCTTTTGTGCAATATAGAGTATCTTGTCAAAAACAACAATCAAAAAGAACAAAGTTGTCAGACACATCAGGAAGAGATTTTCCAGCGTTTCATTTCTTTAGTCAATGCTTATAGCAAGAGAGAACGTAATGTTAGTTTTTATGCGGATAAGCTATGTCTCACTCCTCGTTATCTTAATACTATCATCCGCCAAACCAGTCAACAAACAGTAATGGACTGGATAAACCAGTCCATTATATTAGAAGCTAAAGTATTGCTAAAACATAGCAATCTGCTTGTTTATCAAATTTCTGATGAGTTGAACTTCCCTAATCCTTCTTTTTTCTCGAAGTTCTTTAAGCGAATGACAGGAATGACACCACATGAATATCAATTCTCGAAATAAATTTTATTTCGAGAATTCCTTAATTCTTTGCTCTTCTTCCAACTTGCAGATCAATAATGTGTTATCTTTCTCTGCAATGATATATCCATCCAAGCCTTGAATGACTACTCGTTTTTCTTCGCTGGCATGCACAATACAATTTTTGCTTTCGTACAAACGGATATCGGTTCCTACGGTTGCATTTCCAGACTTATCCTGTGGAAGCAAACCGCGAAGTGCTCCCCATGTACCCAGATCTGACCAGCCAAAAGAAGCGGGAAGTACATAAATCTCCTGTGCTTTCTCCATCACTGCATAGTCGATAGAAATGCTTTCGCAAGTAGGGAATAACTTCTTGATCGTTTCATTTTCTTTCTCTGTATAGAAATCAGGGAAAATGCGATCGAAAATTTGTGCGATGCCCGGAGCATATACACGCATCACGGAAGTAATAGTACGCACATTCCATACAAAGATTCCCGCATTCCAGAAGAAATTGCCTTCTGCCAGATACTTTTCGGCAGTCTCTTTATCCGGTTTTTCCTTAAATGCATCTACGGTGTAAATTTCTTTATCTGTCTGGAGCTGATCGGCAGCAGCAATATATCCGTATCCGGTTTCCGGACGAGTTGGCCGGATACCTATCGTTACAATGGCACTGCCATCATCTGTGAAACGAAGGGCTTTCTCCATCACTCTACGGAATTCTCCCGTATCAATGACTAATGCATCCGAAGGAGTTACTACAATGTTAGCATTCGGATGTTTTTTCTTGATCTTCCAGCAAGCAAAAGCAATGCAGGGCGCAGTATTGCGCGCACAAGGCTCCGCCAAAATATTACTTTCCGGAATTTCCGGCAACTGCTCCCGAACAATATCAATGTATTTTTCAGAAGTTACGACCCACATATTTTCCCTAGGGCAAACACCGTCGAAACGATCTGCCGTCAACTGAATCAGCGACCGGCCACATCCCATTACATCAATAAATTGTTTAGGACATTCCGGAGTGCTCATCGGCCAAAAGCGGCTCCCTATGCCACCAGCCATTATTACAACATGATTATCCATACCTGTTATTCTCCTGTTAAAAAAATATTCTTTAAAATAGGTGTGCAAGGTACTTCAAAATGTCCAAATCTACAAGAAAAACAGAACACTTTTGTCTTAATCCGACAGAATCTCCTATTATCAGAAAGTGATAGTGCAAGAACTTCCCCATTGGATACTGGTTTTGTTTTCCGTATTCCACAAACATTCACGAGCCGTCAACAAGCGTTGATTCACATCCATGGTAACTACAATAAAGGAAAGTAGACGTTCGTCAGCAGAAGAATACTCACCTTTCATAGGGGAGTCCACCCGGAAAACAGGTAAATCAATTGTTCCATTTACCCCATTCCAGGTATAAAATTCATTGTAATTCTTATCTCCATGAAAGTAAGCCTTAATCATAGAATGAGAATGGATAAACTGCTCCAGCTTTTCCCAATTCTTTGTGGCTTTCTTTTTGACATCAGTCACCAGACAGGTATCTGCCAACAAATTCTGAAACTTATCTACTGAATTGATCGTATGCTTGCCGTTCGGATTCGTAAAATGCTTGGTATCGGCAATGGGAGGATCGTGGGTGAATAAAACAACAGGAGTAATCGTATCGGTTCCTATTTCCTGATCAAACCATTGACGCATATATGCATCAGGCCACATTCCCATAAAGACAAACCGTACTCCATCCTTTACAAAGGAATAATGCACCTTATCCGTTTGATAATTAAAAGTCTCCGCCGTACGTTCCACCGCAGGGCGCATCATCCGGTTGAAAATACCGGCAGCACTGGATGCATCTTTTTCTGGAGATAAAACCTTGGGATAACCTATCGCATTAGAAATATCGTGATTACCCGGTACCAGATACAAAGGAGAACTTATCGATGAATCCCAATCACTGCAAAATTGACTCCATGATGTAGTAGCAGATTGAACTCCTTCTTCCATCCGATTGGCAATATCACCCGTACAAACAACAAAATCAGGAGAACCGAATTTTATTCCTGCACCCACCCCACTATCTTCCGGCAGCCGAGTTTCAGAAAGCAATTTGAAGGTTGCCAACATAGCACGACTTACCTCATCACTTCCCACTTCTTTTCCCCGAAATTCACGTTCAAGACCATAATGTACGTCTGAACAATATATAAAACGAAGAATTCTTCCTTCGTCTGCTCCGGCAGCGGTGCAGCTAAAAAGAAGAATTCCCGTAAATAATAAAAGGATTAGCTTTCTCATTCCTTACAATTATAATCTTACCATTCTATTTTTGTACTTAGTTCGGCAGTGGTACTATTACTCTCACCTTGAGTGGCTTTCATCATATACCATTCAGCACCGTTATCCTTACGGGCATACGCCATTCCCTCTGTTTCTCCATTGTATTTAGGTGTTTCTCCCCAAACCTCTTCACCGGCATCCGTTAGATTCTTAAATACGTCTATGGCAGTTTCTTCCGGTGAAAGAAGCTCAATCTTCACAGATTTTTTAGCGGAGAGTCCACTTGTAAAGCCTGTAGAATAATCCGCTTGATCCGAAAGAAGCACTAAAAAACCATGAGACTGTATTTTAGTTCCTTCGGGAGCTATATAAACAATATCCTCATCATCTTTTTTAATCTTTACTCCGGTTATATCCAGTTCACGACCTGTACTATTATACAACTCAATATATTTGGGTTTATTACCATTCAACTCATTCAGCACCAATCCAGTATAATCAATATCGGAAGGTCCTTCAGGTTCCGTAACTTTATTAACCGTTCCTTTAGTAGCTTTCAATACAACAGTCCATTCTCCCGTACCGTCAGGAATACGTGAATAACTTCCTCCCACTTCATGCTTACCTCCATCACCAAATTCCGCATCCTTATCAAATTTGTCTATATCTTTACCAGAGGGCATTTGCAAAGTGATAGAAACAGATTTAGTATTTGATATTCCTTGAGTAAAATCAACGCCTTTGACTTTCAGCAAATATGCTTTACCGGCAATGGTTGCACCTTCCCCAAACGTATAAATAGCCTCCGAAACACCTTCCTCATCAGTTTTCACCAGTTTAACGCCATTGAGATTAATTGTTGTATTGGAAGTATTATAAATCTCAATCCAATCTTCTTCACTTGCATTCCCATCGTTTCCACAAATTTCATTCAATACCAATCCTGAATAATCAATATCAGTAGGAATTTCCGGTTCCGAGTCATCTTTACACCCAACCAAAGCCAAAGCACAAAGTGTGCTCATCAGCAAAAACTTTTTCATAATCATCTTTTTTAAATTTATATCGTTATTCGCGTTTAAAAAGAAATCATTGTACGCAACTGAAATACATTAAAATCGATTCCTGAAGGCATTACTTCACTTAAAGGTTTACCTCCTTTGGTAATTTGTCCTTTAGAGTCGGCATATTTATCATTATTCATATAAATGTAATTCAGTCCAATCACCACATTACGTACAGGATACCAGTTCAGCGAAGCAGAATAGCTGGTTGCCTTACCTCCTGTAATATACGCAGCCGGATCATGGAAATCATTCATATTTATATTACTGATACGAGCCGCAACTTCCAAATTCCCCCCTTTACGACGCATTTTCATTGGACCAAATTCCGCCTCATCCGGGGAGTATTGACGGTTTTCTCCCAATATCATATAAGATGCCGTAGCATACCAACCATTAAATACTGCATTTTTCAAATCAGTCTTTTGATTATTAGCACCATAGGTATAGCGGGATATGTTGTTATAAATATATTCTCCATAAGTCAGCAACTTACGATAACGGAATCCCAGTTCGAAGCCTGTAGTATAATAATGATTGACATTCGAAATCTCGGCTTGCACAAATCGGCGACGGTCTACCCTGCTCTCCGGGAAAGTCCGGAAAAGAACCGTCTTATCCTCCAGCCCTGAACCGGAAGGTGTCTGATAGTTAAAGTATCCGCCGACATGAATCGTCATATCTTCATTGTAAATAGGCGACACTGCTACACGGGTAGCCAGCGCATAACCGTCATTCCCTCTATTACGCTCTTTCTGAATGATATCCACTTCCCTACCAAATACTCCAGCGGAAGCCCACCAATGTTTTCCCCAACCAGTTCCGGCAAGTCCCAGACGGCGTCCGTCAGCAAAAGCTTCCACTGCCATCGGACGTTCCGAAGCCATCAGATATTTGGAACTTGTTGTGCGTTCCATACTCATCGGAACTTTAAAATTTCCCGCCTTTACAAAGAAATGATTATTAAATTTATAGCCCAGATACATATCTTTTATTTCCACTTCATTGTAAGCGAAATCCAGATCCAGTTCTGCAAACCATTTTTTGTATAAAGTGGCTTTCACACCGAAACGTGCACGACGAATACTCACCCCGTTACTAAAACGGAATTGATTGTCATCGTCCTCCAGATCCTTGTTCGTTTTGGATGTCAGATCATCCACATTCGATGTGGGCGAATAAACCGCTGCATCCAAATAAATTCGATTATCAAACCATAAATGAAAGTTTTCATTTTTAGAAGCAAAGTGAAGTTTTCCACTCTCAAAATAAGCCTTTACAGGTATCTTACCCGATTCATCTTCCCAACCGGAAGTCGTGTTTTGTCCCCATACTGAAGTAAATGCCAACAGACCGGCAACCAGAATCATGTTTCTTTTTCTCATATCGTATCTCTATCGTTTTGCAGGCGCAAAGTAAACGACATGGAAATACAAATGAATGACAGAGTTATTACATTTCTACAACAACAAAGGCCGCTCCCGAATAACAGGAACGGCCTTACCATTTTCATTTCAATGTGATGTCAGCCTCTTTTCAAAAAGATGACATTCTGCTTATTTATACTCTGCCCAGCTCTTGATAGCTATATCATCCACACTCATCGTACAGAAGGCATTGATAAATGCACTAGCCAGACGGGCATTCGTAATCAACGGTATATTCAAGTCAATGGCAGCACGACGGATTTTATACCCATTACTTAATTCTCCGGCTGTCAGATTCTTCGGGATATTGACTACCATGTCGATCTCCTTGCGATGAAGCATCTCCAATGCTTGCGGATGTCCCTCCTCACTCGGCCAATAGACATGAGTACTTTCAATTCCATTCTCTGCAAGCGTTTTGTGTGTACCACCCGTTGCAAAGAGTTTGTATCCCTTATTCACCAACATACGGGCCGCATCCATCATATCGGCTTTCTGTTTCATTGTTCCCGTAGACAACAGGATATTCTTCTTCGGAATACGATAGCCCACGGAAAGCATCGCTTTGAGTACGGCACAGGAAGTATCCATTCCGATACAACCCACTTCACCGGTAGAAGCCATATCTACTCCCAACACCGGATCAGCCTTCTGCAAGCGGTTGAAGGAGAATTGGGAAGCCTTGATTCCCACATAATCCAGTTCGAAGAGATTTTTTTCCGGTTTCTCCACAGGCAGACCGAGCATTACTTTCGTTGCCAGCTCGATAAAGTTGATCTTCAACACTTTGCTGACAAACGGGAAAGAACGACTGGCACGCAGATTACATTCAATCACCTTGATATCGTTGTCTTTCGCCAGATACTGAATATTAAACGGACCGGAGATATTCAAAGCTTTAGCAATCTCACGGCTGATACGCTTAATACGGCGAACAGTTTCTACATACAGCTTTTGCGGTGGGAACTGAATTGTTGCATCGCCGGAATGTACTCCCGCAAATTCGATATGCTCACTTATAGCGTATGCTACAATTTCTCCATTCTGCGCCACCGCATCCATTTCCACTTCCTTGGCGTGTTCGATAAACTGGCTTACTACCACCGGATGTTTCTTCGATACATTAGCTGCCAGTTTCAAGAAACGTTCCAATTCTTCCTGGTTGGAACAAACATTCATCGCAGCTCCCGAAAGCACATAAGACGGACGAACAAGTACGGGGAAACCTACCTCTTCAACGAACTCCTGAATGTCATCCATAGAAGTTAATTCACGCCAACGGGGCTGATCCACACCGATACGGTCAAGCATGGCAGAGAATTTCTCACGATCTTCGGCATTATCAATACTCTTGGCACTCGTACCTAGAATATTGATCTTCTGTGCATCCAGACGCAAAGCAAGGTTATTTGGAATCTGGCCGCCGGTAGATACAATTACCCCATGCGGATTCTCCAGTTCCAGAATATCCATCACACGTTCAAAAGTCAATTCATCAAAGTACAAACGGTCGCACATATCATAGTCCGTAGATACGGTTTCAGGATTATAGTTAATCATGACACTGCGCCATCCCTCTTTGCGAATGGTATTCAAAGCCTGTACGCCACACCAGTCGAATTCTACGGAAGAACCGATACGATAAGCACCGGAACCCAATACGACGATGGATTTATGGTCGCCCAGATAACGCACATCATTTGCTACACCGCTATAAGTAAGATACAGATAATTGGTTTGTGCCGGGTATTCGGCTGCCAACGTATCGATCTGTTTCACTACCGGAAGAATGCCTGCCTCTTTACGGTGTTTGCGGATATAAAGAATTCCATCTTCCATATCACCTTCGTAACCGATGGCACGGGCAATCTGGAAATCGGAGAAACCTTGAACCTTAGCTTTACGAAGCAATTCGTTCGGCAAATCGGCAATCTGTTTGTGATTGTTTCCCCAACTATGCAGTTCTTCGGAAGTCTTCATGATATTCATTAACTTCTGCAAGAACCATTTATCAATCTTAGTCAATTCGTGCACCTGATCGATGGTGTAGCCAGCGCGAAACGCTTTCGAGATCACGAAAATACGTTTATCGGTCGGTTCGCGCAAGGCTTTGTCAATGTCGGAAATAACCAATTCTTTGTTCTCCACAAAACCATGCATTCCCTGTCCGATCATACGAAGACCTTTCTGGATAGCTTCTTCAAAAGTGCGTCCGATAGCCATCACTTCACCCACAGATTTCATAGAAGAACCCAACTCTTTATCTACACCGTGGAATTTACCCAAATCCCAACGAGGAATCTTACATACGACATAATCCAATGCCGGTTCGAAGAAAGCGGAAGTAGTCTTGGTTACAGAGTTCTTCAGGTCGAAGAGTCCATAACCCAATCCCAATTTGGCAGCAACGAAAGCCAGCGGATAACCGGTTGCCTTAGATGCCAAAGCCGATGAACGGGAAAGGCGGGCATTTACTTCGATCACCCGGTAATCTTCGGATTCGGGATCGAAGGCATATTGTACGTTACATTCACCCACGATACCGATATGGCGGATGATACGTATTGCCAATTCCCGAAGTTTATGATACTCTTTATTGGTAAGCGTCTGTGAAGGAGCAATAACGATAGACTCACCAGTATGGATACCCAGCGGATCGAAGTTTTCCATATTACAAACGGTGATACAGTTATCGAAACGGTCACGTACCACTTCATATTCCACTTCTTTCCAGCCGCGAAGTGATTTCTCCACCAATACCTGCGGGGAGAAAGAGAATGCTTTTTCTACCAGCACATCCAGTTGCTGTTCATTATCACAGAAACCGGACCCCAAGCCTCCTAACGCATAAGCGGCACGAACAATTACAGGATAACCCAGTTCTTTTGCTGCGCGACGTGCATCTTCCACATTTTCTACGGCTTCACTCTTGATGGTTTTTACATTGATCTCATTCAATTTATGAACAAAAAGTTCACGGTCCTCGGTATCCATAATGGCCTGTACCGGAGTACCCAGCACTTTCACATTATATTTTTCAAGAATACCTTCTTTATACAATGCTACTCCACAGTTCAGAGCTGTCTGACCACCGAACGCCAGCATAATACCTTCCGGTTTTTCTTTCTGGATCACTTTCTCTACGAAATACGGAGTCACAGGAAGAAAGTAAATTTGATCTGCCACTCCTTCGGAAGTCTGTACCGTAGCAATATTCGGATTGATAAGAATGGTTTCAATCCCCTCTTCTTTCAAGGCTTTAAGTGCCTGTGAACCGGAATAGTCAAATTCACCAGCCTCACCGATTTTCAGGGCACCTGAACCCAATAGCAATACTTTCTTTATATTTTCTTTCATTGTTACAATAGTTTTACAAATTCGTCGAACAGGAATTCCGTATCCGTAGGTCCACTCGCAGCTTCCGGGTGGAATTGCGCAGAGAACCAAGGATTCTTTTTATGTTTGATTCCCTCATTGGATCCATCGTTCATATTGATGAACAACGGTTCCCAATCTGCACTCAACGTATTATTATCTACGGCATAACCGTGATTTTGTGAAGTGATGAAACAACGTTCTGTACCTACCATACGCACCGGCTGGTTGTGGCTACGATGTCCGTATTTCAATTTATAAATCTTGGCTCCGCCCGCTTTTGAAAGCAACTGATTACCCATACAGATGCCGAAGATAGGCAATTTTTCATTTGCCATCGCCTTACGTATATTCTGTACCGCAGCATCACAAGTATCCGGGTCACCCGGTCCGTTGGAGATAAATAACCCGTCAAATTCGAGTCCGTTATAATCATAATCCCAAGGCACCCGGATCACTTCTACATTACGTTTCTGCAGACAACGAATAATATTTGTTTTTACACCGCAATCTACCAGGACAACCTTCTTAAATTGAGAACTGAAAGTTGAGAATTGAGAATTAAGCTGCGCATAAGAGCTATTTACGGAGAAAGTTTGTGAAGTTCCGGCAGGAAGATAGCAAATAATCTCTTTGCAAGATACACGATCTACATAATTGACGCCTGCGTATGCTGCTTCAGGCACATTATCCGGTTCATCATCGAAAACGATTTTTCCCATCATTACTCCATGTTCACGAAGAACCTTAGTCAGCTCGCGCGTATCAATGCCTGTGATACCGGGAATCTGCTCACGTTTCAACCAATCACCAAGACTTTCCACCGCATTCCAGTGGCTGTATTCATAAGAATAGTCACTTACGATAATCGCTTCCGCGTGGATTTTCTCACTTTCCATGAAAGTGGCAAGTCCATTCGGTTCGATGGTAAAAGGAGGAACACCGTAGTTACCTACCAAAGGATAGGTAAGCGTCATCAACTGTCCGGCATAGGAAGGGTCAGTGAGGCTCTCCGGATATCCGGTCATGGCAGTATTAAAAACTACTTCGCCTGCCACCGGCTTCTCGTAGCCAAACGACTTACCGGAAAACCGGCTCCCGTCGTCAAGGATTAATGTCACATTTCTCATTCTTATTATTGAATCGTTGTATGGTTGTTAGAATTGATACATTTGTTCTATATAGTCGATGAACGCCCGGTTCACCATTTTCACGCCTCCCGGTGTAGGGTAGTTACCGCTAAAATACCAGTCGCCTTTATGATGCGGACAAGCCTCGTGCAATCCCTCCAACGGTTGATAGACAATTTCCACTTTCGCCTTTGTTCCCTTGGGAGTCAGCAGTTCCACCATCTTGGCAGAGATTTCCTCATCGGTGAACGGAGCATAGATATCCTTCACATAGTTTACCATCTGCTCTTTCGGCAGTCCCACCTGATCTTTCGATTTACGGTAGGCAGCCGCAATCACATCTTTCATATCCCGCTCCTTTAAAAGTTCGACAGCAGCCCTGAAAGCGATAAACTCGCTCATCTTTGCCATATCGATACCGTAATAATCAGGATAACGGACTTGCGGAGAGGAAGATACTATCACAATCTTCTTCGGACCGAGACGGTCGAGAATACCGATAATACTTTGTTTCAGCGTAGTACCACGCACAATGCTGTCGTCAATAATCACCAGATTATCGACACCGGGCACCAGACTTCCGTATGTAATGTCATACACATGGGCTGCCAGATCATTACGACTGTTTCCTTCGGCAATAAACGTACGGAGCTTAATATCCTTGATCGCCACCTTTTCGCTACGGATACGACGGGAAAGAATGACTTCCAGTTCCTCCATATCCGGATGATGCCCCAATGCGGCAATTTGCTGCACTTTCTCCTCATTCAAGTAGTCGTCCAGTCCCTGCAACATTCCGTAGAAAGCCACCTCCGCAGTGTTGGGAATAAAAGAGAAAACCGTATGATCGATGTCATTATTGATAGCTTTCAATATTCTCGGAACCAACTTTTCACCCAACCGTTTCCTTTCCTTATAAATATCGACATCACTCCCACGGGAGAAATAGATACGTTCAAAAGAACAGGCATGATTTTCGCGCGGCTTGTTAATTTGCGAAGTACGGATTTTACCTTCTTTGCTGATTAACAATGCTTGCCCCGGTTGCAATTCTTTGATTTCCTCAAACGGAACATTCAAAGCCGTCTGGATCACCGGACGCTCGGAAGCAAGAACAGCTATCTCATCATCCTGATACCAGAATGCCGGCCGGATTCCCCACGGGTCGCGGATGGCGAAGGACTCGCCGCTTCCGGTCAATCCGCAGATCACGTATCCCCCATCCCATTCGCGGCTGGAAGTACGCAACACGTTTGACAAATCAATATATTCTTCTATATAATGAGTGATTCCCATGCCCGTAAGCCCCTCGGCTTCGGCAAGATTGAATACACGCTCCACTTCACGGTCAAGACGGTGTCCCACCTGCTCCAACATGATATATGTATCGGCATATTTACGCGGATGCTGACCAATGGCAGTGATACGGGCAAATATCTCGTCAACATTCGTCATATTGAAATTTCCGCAGAGAGCCAGATTCTTGGCGCGCCAGTTATTTCTTCTTAAAAATGGATGCACATAAGAGATTCCGGATTTTCCCGTAGTGGAATAACGAAGATGTCCCATATATACTTCACCGGCAAAAGGCAAAGTTCGTTTGGCATACGCTGCATCGTGCAACTGTTCGGGAGCGAGATCCTTAAAATTGTTTTGAACGTTTTCAAAGATTTCCGTAATGGCTCCGGAACCTAAAGCGCGTTCACGAAACATATATTCTTCACCCGGATTTGCTTCCAGTTTCACACACGCCAGTCCCGCACCTTCCTGTCCACGATTATGCTGCTTCTCCATCAACAGGTAGAGTTTATTAAGACCGTACATCCATGTCCCGTACTTTTTCTCGTAATACTCTAACGGTTTGAGCAAGCGTATCATGGCAACGCCACATTCATGTTTCAATTGTTCCATCTCTCTATATACTAGTTACTACTTAAAGTTACTCTACTGTTACCGACTTCGCCAGATTTCTCGGCTGATCCACATCCATCCCTTTGCATACCGCAATGTGGTAAGCAAGAAGTTGGAGAGGTACCGTAGTTATTAACGGATCGAGACATTCGATTGTTTCAGGAAGTTCGATACTACAGTCAGCAATCTTGCTGATAACGGTATCTCCTCTCGTCACGAACGCAATCACTTTTCCTTTCCGTGCCTTGATCTCCTGAATATTACTTAATACTTTCTCATACAATCCATTCTGCGTAGCAATCACCACTACCGGCATTTCCGCATCAATCAGAGCAATCGGTCCGTGTTTCATCTCCGCAGCCGGATAACCTTCGGCGTGAATATACGATATTTCTTTCAATTTCAATGCACCTTCCAGAGCAACGGGATAACTATATCCGCGTCCCAGGTAAATAAAATTATGCGCATAAGTGAAAGTTTTCGATAACTCCGCCAAAGTATCATTCAATTCCAACACCTCTTTCATTTTTTCCGGAATATGATTTAACTCCTGTACGATTGAAAGATAATGCTGTTCGTCAATGGTTCCTTTCGCTTTGGCAAGTGTCAATGCCAACATCGCCAATACAGTGACCTGTCCGGTAAATGCTTTGGTAGAAGCCACTCCGATTTCCGGACCCACATGAATATATGAACCGGTATGAGTGGCACGGGGAATAGAAGAGCCGATCGCATTGCAAATACCATATATAAATGCTCCGCGGCTTTTCGCCAATTCCACAGCAGCCAATGTATCTGCCGTCTCACCACTCTGGGAAATTGCTATCACCACATCTTGCCCGTCAATCACCGGATCACGGTAGCGGAATTCGGAAGCATACTCCACTTCCACCGGTATGCGGCAGAAACTCTCAATCAGATGCTTACCGATCAGTCCGGCATGCCAGGAAGTTCCGCAAGCAACAATAATAAACCGTTTGGCATTCAGCAGCTTTTCCCGATGATCTATCACAGCAGAAAGTACCACATTATCAGCTTCCACATTAATACGTCCGCGCATACAATCATGAATACAATCGGGCTGTTCGAAAATCTCTTTCAACATAAAGTGCGGATATCCCCCTTTTTCCAACTGACCGAGGTTGAGTTCCACCTTCTTTATTTCAGGTATCATTTCGACATTGCTCAAGTTGACCACCTTCAACTCCTTCCCCAGATTCAAGACAGCAATTTCCCCGTCTTCCAGATAGACCACCTTGTCGGTATATTCTACAATCGGAGTAGCATCCGAAGCAAGAAAGAACTCATTCTCTCCAATCCCCACTACCAACGGACTGCTCTTACGGGCAGCAATAATTTCATCAGGATGCTCCTTATCAAGAATCGCAATCGCATAAGCACCAATCACCTCTCCTAATGCCAACTGAACAGCCGTCAACAGACTGACCTGATTAGTGACTTTCATGTATTCTATTAATTGAACGAGGACTTCGGTATCTGTACTACTTTTAAAAATATAGCCTTTGGCTTGAAGTTTTTCTTTGAGAACGGCGTAGTTTTCAATAATACCGTTATGAATGAGAGCGAGCTTTTCGGAAGAAGAGTAATGAGGGTGGGCGTTAGCGGAACAAGGTTCCCCGTGAGTAGCCCAACGGGTATGGGCAATTCCGATTGTACCGGAAATATCTTTCTGTGTGACGAAATTTTCAAGATCAGAGACTTTTCCTTTCGTCTTATACACATTTAACTGTTGGTCATCACTAATGATTGCTACCCCCGCGCTGTCATATCCACGATACTCCAGTCGCTTCAGCCCTTTGATAAGGATAGGGTAGGCTTTTCGTTTACCAATATAGCCTACTATTCCACACATATTATGATATTTTTATTTCGCCTGCAAATATACACATTACAAATAACATAAAGACAACAAAAAGCATATTTATTTGACAGAAACGCATAAAAAAGTTGCAAACACATCAAAAAGTTAAATAATATATTATTTTCAGCTCAAAAAGAAACAAATTACAATCAGCTTCAAATAAGGATAAATAAGCTAACAAATTAAAAGTAAATTTCCTGTTTTTAATAACAAATTAAAAGAATAAAGATTCCTATTCTTATTTCGCGTCACACAAAAGCTAAATTTTACTATCATTTTGAAATTAAAACATTAACTTTGCCAAACAATTTGATACATCAAATAGGTATTATCATACAATAAAGCTAGTAAGAATGAAGAAACAAGAACTTTTTAACAACGTAACAGAAGGATTCCTTTACCAACGACAGCCCCAGCAGATGGGCTTGTACGATGCGGCATACGAGCACGATGCCTGCGGTGTCGGTATGCTGGTTAACATTCATGGAGAAAAGTCACACGACATTGTTGAGTCGGCTTTAAAGGTATTAGAGAACATGCGCCATCGCGGTGCCGAGGGTGCGGATAACAAGACCGGTGACGGTGCAGGTATCATGCTTCAAATTCCGCATGAGTTTATTTTATTACAAGGCATTCCTGTCCCCGAAAAAGGACGGTACGGCACAGGATTATTGTTTTTACCGAAAAACGAAAAAGACCAGGCAGCTATTCTAAGTATTATTATTGAAGAAATTGAAAAAGAAGGACTCACATTGATGCATTTGCGCAATGTGCCCACCTGCCCCGAAATCCTGGGAGAATCGGCTCTGGCAAACGAACCGGACATCAAACAAGTATTCATTACCGGATTTACGGAAACGGAAACTGCCGACCGGAAGTTATACCTGATCCGGAAAAGAATCGAAAATAAAGTCAGATTGTCATCTATTCCGGCAAAAGACGATTTTTATGTTGTGTCATTATCTACCAAAAGCATTATATATAAAGGTATGCTTTCATCATTACAGCTGCGCAACTACTATCCGGACCTGACAAATAGCTATTTTACCAGCGGACTGGCATTGGTGCACTCTCGTTTCAGTACCAATACATTCCCCACATGGGGATTGGCACAGCCGTTCCGCCTGCTGGCACACAATGGTGAAATCAATACTATCCGTGGTAACCGAGGATGGATGGAAGCCCGTGAAAGTGTACTCTCCACTCCCACTTTAGGCGATATAAAAGAAATCCGCCCGATTATACAACCGGGCATGAGCGACAGTGCTTCTCTGGACAATGTACTGGAGTTCCTAGTGATGTCAGGATTGAGCCTGCCACATGCCATGGCTATGCTCGTGCCGGAATCTTTCAACGAGAAGAACCCGATCAGTGAGGATCTGAAATCATTCTACGAATACCACTCCATCCTGATGGAACCATGGGACGGACCGGCCGCACTACTATTCAGCGACGGACGATTTGCCGGAGGTATGCTCGACCGCAATGGCCTGCGCCCTGCCCGTTATCTGATTACTAAAAACGATATGATGGTAGTGGCTTCGGAAGTCGGTGTTATGGATTTCGAACCGGGAGACATCAAAGAAAAAGGTCGCTTACAGCCCGGCAAAATCTTGCTGGTGGATACGGAAAAAGGCGAGATCTACTATGACGGCGAACTAAAAAAACAGTTGGCTGAAGCCAAGCCTTACCGCACCTGGCTATCTACCAACCGAATCGAGCTGGATGAACTGAAAAGCGGGCGCAAAGTTCCTCATCACGTAGAAAACTACGACCGGATGCTTCGTACTTTCGGCTACTCCAAAGAAGACATCGAGAGGCTGATTATGCCAATGGCAAGCACCGGAGCAGAACCGATCAATTCAATGGGTAACGATACGCCACTCGCCGTACTTTCAGATAAGCCACAGTTGCTTTACAACTATTTCCGTCAGCAATTTGCACAGGTAACCAATCCGCCCATCGATCCACTTCGTGAAGAACTGGTGATGTCATTGACGGAATACATTGGAGCAGTCGGTATGAATATTCTGACGCCCAGTGAAAGTCATTGCAAAATGGTACGCCTGAATCATCCGATTTTAAGCAATACTCAACTGGATATTCTTTGTAATATCCGGTATAAAGGCTTCAAAACAGTCAGACTACCCATGTTGTTTGAGGTTGCAAAAGGGAAAGCCGGATTGCAGGAAGCACTGACCCATCTTTGTAAAATGGCGGAAGAATCCGTGACGGAAGGTGTAAATTACATTGTCCTGACGGACCGTGAGGTGGATATTACCCATGCTGCCATTCCATCATTGCTGGCAGTAAGCGCTGTTCATCATCACCTGATTTCAGTTGGTAAACGGGTGCAAACGGCATTGATCGTAGAAAGTGGTGAAATACGTGAAGTGATGCACGCCGCGTTATTGTTGGGTTTCGGAGCAAGTGCCCTGAATCCTTACATGGCATTCGCTGTCCTCGACCGACTGGTAAAAGACAAGGATATTCAGTTAGATTATACCACTGCTGAAAAGAACTATATCAAATCCATCTGTAAAGGCTTGTTTAAAATCATGAGTAAGATGGGTATCTCTACGATCCGCTCCTATCGTGGTGCTAAGATTTTCGAAGCTGTCGGTTTGAGTGAAGAATTGAGCAAGGCTTATTTTGGAGGACTCGGTTCACCGATCGGAGGTATCCGTCTGGAAGAAATAGCCAGAGATGCCATTGCTTTCCATAAAGAAGGATTTGAAAGTATTAAAAATGAAGAGTTATTAAAAAATAACGGTTTGTATGCTTTCCGTAAAGATGGAGAAAAGCACGCATGGAATCCGGAAACAATCAGCACTCTGCAATTGGCTACACGACTGGGGAGTTATAAGAAATTTAAAGAGTACACCCATCTGGTAGACGAAAAAGAGAAGCCTATTTTCCTTCGTGACTTCCTGGGATTCCGTCGTAATCCTATTTCTATCGATCAGGTGGAACCGGTGGAAAATATTCTGCATCGTTTCGTCACAGGAGCTATGTCTTTTGGTTCCATCAGCAAAGAAGCCCATGAGGCAATGGCTATTGCCATGAATAAAATCCACGGACGCAGTAATACCGGTGAAGGTGGTGAAGATGCCGCGCGTTTCCAACCGTTGCCGGATGGCAGTTCTTTACGAAGTGCGATCAAGCAGGTAGCTTCCGGTCGTTTCGGTGTAACGGCAGAGTATCTGGTGAATGCGGACGAAATTCAAATTAAGATAGCACAAGGAGCCAAACCGGGTGAAGGGGGACAACTTCCGGGATTTAAGGTAAATGATGTGATTGCGAAAACACGTCATTCCATTCCGGGGATTTCGCTGATTTCTCCCCCGCCCCATCATGATATTTATTCGATTGAGGATTTGGCTCAACTGATCTTCGATTTGAAAAATGTAAATCCACAGGCCAAAATCAGTGTAAAACTGGTAGCAGAAAGTGGTGTCGGTACAATTGCCGCCGGTGTGGCAAAAGCAAAGGCGGATTTGATTGTCATCTCTGGCGCCGAAGGGGGTACGGGTGCTTCTCCTGCTTCTTCTATCCGCTATGCGGGTATCTCGCCGGAATTAGGATTGAGCGAGACACAGCAAACACTGGTTCTGAACGGACTTCGTGGCCAAGTAGTTCTGCAAGCCGACGGACAGCTGAAAACCGGACGGGATATCATCTTAATGGCATTGATGGGTGCCGAAGAATATGGTTTCGCCACCTCCGCATTAATCGTATTGGGTTGTGTAATGATGCGTAAATGTCATCAGAACACTTGTCCGGTAGGAGTTGCCACGCAGAATGAAGAGTTACGTAAACGCTTTCATGGACGCAGTGAATATTTAGTAAACTTTTTCACATTCCTGGCACAGGAAGTCCGTGAGCATTTGGCTGAAATGGGATTCACCCGGATGGATGACATCATCGGACGTACAGACTTAATCGAACGCAAGTTCGATGTCAATGACCCGAATCCGAAGCATGCTTTAATCGACTTCACCAAATTGCTGGCACGTGTTGACAACAGTGCGGCTATCCGTCATGTCATCGATCAGGATCATGGAATCTCTGCTGTAAAGGATGTAACCATCATCGATGCCGCACAGGAAGCTATCGAACATGAGAAAGAGATTTCTTTAGAATATACGATTGCCAATACAGACCGTGCAATAGGTGCTATGCTTTCCGGAGTAATCGCCAAGAAATACGGTGCCAAAGGATTGCCGGAACATACGCTGAATGTGAAATTCAAAGGTTCGGCAGGTCAATCTTTCGGAGCTTTTCTCGTACCGGGAGTTAATTTTAAACTGGAAGGTGAAGCGAATGATTACTTGGGTAAAGGATTGAGTGGCGGACGTATCTCCGTATTGCCTCCTATCCGCAGCAACTTCGAAGCCGAAAAAAATACAATCGCCGGTAATACCTTGCTTTATGGCGCAACAAGCGGTGAAGTATATATCAACGGCCGTGTAGGAGAACGTTTCGCTGTTCGTAACTCCGGCGCAGTTGCCGTCGTAGAAGGCGTGGGTGACCATTGTTGCGAATACATGACCGGAGGTCGTGTGGTAGTCCTCGGACAAACCGGACGTAACTTTGCAGCCGGTATGAGTGGCGGTGTGGCTTATGTATGGAACAAGGACGGCAACTTCGATTATTTCTGCAACATGGAAATGGTAGAACTATCACTCATCGAAGAAGCCAGCTACCGGAAAGAGTTGCACGAACTAATCCGCCAGCATTACCTCTACACAGGCTCGAAACTGGCACGCACTATGCTCGACAACTGGAATCATTACGTAGATCAATTCATTCAAGTAGTGCCCATCGAATACAAAAAAGTACTACAGGAAGAACAAATGAGAAAGTTACAACAAAAAATTGCAGATATGCAAAGAGACTATTAGACAACTTCTCGATCACCAACTATTTTTCAATTTTTAATTCTCAATTTTTAATTTATATGGGAGATCCTAGAGCATTTTTAAATATAGCTCGTCAGGAGGCGGGATATCGCCCTGTGAGCGAGCGAATCACTGACTACAGTCAGGTAGAACAGACTTTGAATACAAATAGCCGTAAGTTGCAGGCATCACGCTGCATGGATTGCGGGGTACCTTTCTGTCATTGGGCATGTCCGATAGGGAATAAACAACCGGAATGGCAGGATGCATTGTACAGGGGGAAATGGAAGGAGGCCTACGAAATATTGTCGTCTACTTGCGATTTTCCGGAATTTACAGGACGTATCTGTCCTGCCCTTTGCGAGAAATCATGCGTGTTGAAACTTTCGTGCGATCAGCCGGTAACTATTCGTGAGAATGAGGCGGCAATCGTGGAAGCGGCTTTTCGTGAAGGATATATACAGGTAAAGACTCCGGAAAGAAACGGAAAGAAAGTAGCGGTGATTGGTGCAGGTCCTGCCGGACTGGTAGTTGCCAATCAGTTAAATATAAAAGGATATAGCGTTACTCTATTCGATAAGGATGAAGCTCCCGGAGGATTACTGCGATTTGGCATCCCTAATTTCAAACTGGACAAGAATGTAATCGACCGGCGGATGAAGATATTGGCCGCAGAAGGAATCCAGTTTGAGATGGGAGTAGAAATAGATGTCAATCATTTACCGGAAGGATTCGATGCTTACTGCATCTGTACCGGAACACCGGCAGCACGTGACTTGAGTATTCCGGGACGTGAACTGAAAGGGATTCATTTCGCACTCGAAATGCTGGCACAACAGAACAGGATTCTGGCAGGACAGACTTTCCCGAAAGACAAGTTGGTAAATGCCAAAGGCAAAAAGGTTCTCGTGATAGGTGGCGGTGATACCGGTTCCGACTGTATCGGAACCAGCGTGCGACAAGGAGCCGTCAGTGTCACTCAAATAGAGATCATGCCGAAACCTCCTGTCGGATACAATCCGGCTACCCCATGGCCTCAATGGCCGGTAGTCTTCAAAACGACTTCCAGCCATGAAGAAGGTTGTACACGCCGTTGGTGTCTGGCTTCCAATCAGTTTCTTGGAAAGAATGGAAAAGTGACAGGCGTAGAAGTGGAAGAAGTGGAATGGATTCCGGCAACAGATGGCGGACGTTCCACGATGAAACCGACAGGAAAAAAGGAAGTCATCGAAGCGGACATGGTATTACTGGCGATGGGATTCCTAAAACCGGAACAGCCGAAGTTTGCCGAAAATGTATTCCTTGCCGGAGATGCGGATACAGGAGCCAGCCTCGTCGTACGTGCCATGGCAGGAGGACGAAAAGCGACTGCGGAAATAGACACTTACTTGACGAAATAATCTCCGAAGTAAGGAATACTAAGAGGTCTGACTGCTATTATCCTTAAGTTCCACCTAGGTGGAACTTAAGGATAACCTAGGTAGAATTTAAAGACAACCATGGTGGAACGAAAAGTCAACCTAGGTAGAACGAATAAATAATAGCAATCGGGCTTCTTAGCAATAGCGAATAAACAATTAACATATTACATCACCCCCAAAAACTTAAAGTTATGTGTGGAATAGCAGGTATACTCAACATAAAGGTTCAAACGAAAGAACTAAGAGATAAAGCACTGAAAATGGCCCAGAAAATCCGTCATCGCGGACCGGACTGGAGTGGAATCTATGTAGGTGGAAGTGCCATCCTGGCACACGAACGCCTGTCAATCGTCGACCCGCAGAGCGGCGGACAACCGTTATACTCTCCTGATCGTAAGCAGGTGCTCGCCGTAAACGGTGAGATCTACAATCACCGGGATATTCGTGCTCAATACGCCGGAAAATATAACTTTCAGACAGGAAGCGACTGTGAGGTCATTCTTGCTCTTTACAAAGAGAAAGGCATCCACTTTCTGGAAGATATTAGCGGTATCTTTGCTTTTGTTCTTTATGATGAAGAAAAGGATGAATTTCTGATTGCCCGTGATCCGATAGGGGTTATTCCTTTATATATAGGGAAAGATAAAGAAGGAAGAATCTACTTCGGCAGCGAACTGAAAGCACTTGAAGGATTTTGCGACGAATATGAAGTATTCCTTCCCGGACATTATTTCCATAGCAAAGAAGGAAAGATGAAACGTTGGTATTCACGCGACTGGACAGCTTATGAAGCCGTCAAAGACAATGACGCACAAACCGATGATGTAAAAACAGCATTAGAAGATGCCGTACATCGTCAGTTAATGAGTGACGTACCTTATGGAGTGCTTCTTTCGGGTGGACTGGACAGTTCTGTTATCTCCGCTATTGCCAAAAAATATGCGGCAAAGCGTATAGAAACAGATGGAGCGAGTGATGCGTGGTGGCCTCAACTCCACTCCTTCGCTATCGGATTAAAAGGTGCTCCCGATTTGATTAAAGCACGTGAAGTGGCTGAATATATCGGTACTGTCCATCACGAAATAAACTATACTGTTCAGGAAGGTCTGGATGCCCTGCGTGATGTCATTTATTTCATCGAGACATACGATGTAACCACGGTACGCGCTTCCACTCCCATGTACCTACTGGCACGTGTCATCAAATCAATGGGGATTAAAATGGTGTTGAGCGGTGAAGGTGCTGATGAAGTTTTCGGAGGGTATCTATACTTCCACAAAGCTCCCACTCCACAGGCATTCCACGAAGAAACGGTACGTAAACTTTCAAAGTTACACATGTACGATTGTCTCCGTGCCAATAAAAGTCTATCAGCATGGGGCGTAGAGGGACGTGTTCCTTTCCTTGATAAAGAATTCCTCGACGTAGCCATGAACCTGAATCCGAAAGCTAAAATGTGCCCCGGAAAGGAAATTGAGAAACGGATTGTTCGCGAAGCCTTTGCCGATATGTTACCGGAAAGTGTGGCGTGGAGACAAAAAGAACAGTTCAGTGACGGTGTGGGATATTCATGGATCGATACTTTGAGAGAAATCACAGCAGCTGCCGTAAGCGATGAGCAAATGGAACATGCTGCCGAACGCTTCCCCATCCATACTCCGCAAAACAAGGAAGAATACTATTATCGTAGTATCTTTGAAGAGCATTTCCCCAGTGAAAGTGCAGCACGCAGCGTACCGAGTGTTCCTAGTGTGGCCTGTTCCACAGCAGAAGCGCTGGCGTGGGATATTGCTTTCAGGAATCTGAATGAGCCTAGCGGACGTGCGGTGAGAGGAATACACGAAGAGGCCTATAAAAGTTAATATATGGAAGTTGTTATATATTAACTACCTTAGCAAAAGATAAGTCCTATATTTTGAGGTAATTCTTAAAATATAGGACTTCCATATTATTTAACCCAATTCTCTATGTGAATATTATCAATGCGGTTCAAATGTTTCACATTCTCCGTGACCATTATACAATTGGACGTAACCGCTGTGCAGCCAATAAAAAGGTCTAAATCATCAATCAATATCCCTTTTTTTCTCAATCTCGCTTTCTGACTGGCATATTCAGCTAACGCCAGGCTAATCGGTATTATTTTCATATCAGAACAAAAAGACAAGACTGCTTTCGTGTTTTCTTCAACCGCACTACTACATTCAGCTCCATACAGTAATTCTGCAACTGTTATTTCTGATATATAACAATTATTCCATCCAGCCTTTTTAAGCCGTTCGCGCATAGCCTTCTTGTCTCTAAGGATATAAACACAGATATTACTGTCAAGCAAATACTTATTCTCCATTTCAATCAAAATTTAAAGGTGCTTTAGTATTCTGACGCCCCGCATACATATCTTCGATTATCTGTTCGGTAGTTCTATCATCCTTCCACACCCCCATATGTTTTTTCAGCATTTCTTCTGTAGTATCCGCGTTAACCGCTTTAGCAGCAACAACGGACGCAGTTAGACGAGTAGCCAAACGTAACTTTACTTCATCACTTAAAGACTTCAACATTTCCCAATAAGAATCTGTTAATTTTAATGTATCGTCCATATTATTCTCCTTCCTTTATTTGATATAGAACAAATATACAGTATTTATTAATATAAGTGTAATCTAACAATAAATATTTTCTTTTCTCTTCTCACTAAAAAACACAATTAACGCAGATTAGCATATTATTGTCTGATTTGCGTTTTCTTTTTTATAATTTTGAGGCCAAACCCAATTAAATCTATCAAACTTTTAAAAGACCAAACAAATGAATTTAAAAAAAATGATGATGGCTTCTGCCCTTCTAATGGCTGCTTGCTGTATGCAGGCACAGACAAAAGTGATAGCCCACCGTGGATTCTGGAAAACTCCGGGATCATCACAAAACAGTATTTCATCACTTCTAAAAGCAGATTCCATCGGTTGTTACGGTTCAGAATTTGACGTATGGATCGCTAAGGATAACAAGTTGGTGGTCAACCATGATCCTGTATACAAGATGAGACCGATGGAGTATTCCAAAGGTGACGCACTAACCGGACTTAAATTATCCAACGGAGAAAACTTACCCAGCCTGGAACAATATCTGGAAGCCGGGAAAAACTGTAATACCCGACTGATTCTCGAACTGAAAGCACATAGCAATAAGAAACGTGAAACCAAAGCCGTACAGGGAATCCTTGCCATGGTGAAGAAAATGGGACTGGAAAACCGCATGGAATATATCACGTTCTCCCTGCATGCCATGAAAGAGTTTATCCGCCTGGCTCCTGCCGGTACTCCGGTATTTTACCTTAACGGAGAACTGTCTCCCAAAGAATTAAAGGAACTCGGTGCTGCCGGTCTTGATTATCACATGGGAGTGATTAAGAAACACCCCGAATGGATCAAAGAAGCTCATGAGCTCGGCTTGAAAGTAAATGTGTGGACTGTGGACGAAGTGGAAGATATGAAATCGCTGATCGAACAGAAAGTAGATTTCATTACCACCAACGAACCAGTCATCTTACAAGAAGAACTGAAAAAACATCAATAAGATAAAATCATTACAAAGTAAACTATTTAATATCCGTCTTTAAAGAAACAGCTCGTTCCTTTAAAAGAAACAGGATGTTTCTCGGTGTCGAACGGGTGGTTCCTTTTAAAGGAACCACCCGTTTCTTTTAAAGGAAAAATGAGCTTTCATAACAAACTAAATACCAGTATATTAAGAACACTCATTTTTTTCATCTGAAAAAGAAAAGGTCATTTTCATATATGCCAATAAAAGATTACAAACGATTTACTGGAAATCATCTAATACCTCTTTCAACTCTCCTACCGTAAGCTCTCCTACCTGTCTCCATAATTCATGTCCCTTATGCAATAAAAGAAAGGCGGGCACTGTTTCTACATTATGCGCATCGGCTATTGTTCTATTTTCTTCAGCATTCACTCTTATCAATTCTACAGTTCTCTTTTCGTAAGTCCGAAGCACAGGACCTATCCACTCATAATGAGGTGACCAGTCGGCATAAAATACTACCAACACCAAATGGTTGGTTTTAACTGCTGTTTCTAATTGTTTCTCTATATTCATATCTCTACGTTTTTATATTAATGATAGTGCTAAAACAATGAATACAGAAAAAGGTTCTTCAGAATATCCGGCGAGCAATATGATAGATAAATAAGGATTTTCACTTTCATATCGTCAAAAGGAAAAGGATCTATTTCTTGTTTTTATTGCTGATTTCACCGATTATCAAGGCTAAATATTCTTCATATATTATGGAAGAATATGCAAAACAATTCATCCAAATAACAGTTTATTAATATATAAATAGGTATAATTTCAAATTATAACTAAATGCAGCCGTATATAAAGTGATTATAAGTTTGGAGAAAATAAATAGATATTAGATATACTTTTTAGCAAAATATAAAGCAAAAAGTCATACCTTTGCATTGTAATAAAACAAAAGGTTACAACAACCAATAAATATCAATCAAAATGACAACAAAGATTAAGTTCACAAAAATGCATGGAGCTGGAAATGACTACATATATGTAGACACAACCCAATATCCGATAGCCGACCCTGCAAAGAAGGCAATCGAATGGAGCAAGTTTCATACAGGAATCGGAAGTGATGGACTTATATTGATTGGTGTCTCTGATAAAGCGGATTTCAGCATGCGTATTTTCAATGCGGACGGTTCGGAAGCTATGATGTGTGGCAACGGAAGCCGTTGTGTAGGCAAATATGTATATGAATACGGCCTGACTGACAAAACAGAAATTACGCTGGATACACGATCAGGAATAAAAATTCTGAAACTGCATGTAGAGGGAAAAACAGTCAGTGCAGTCACCGTAGATATGGGTAGCCCATTGGAAACAGAAGAGATTCAGTGGGGAGGAAAGTATCCTTTCCGGTCAACCAAAGTATCAATGGGTAATCCGCATCTCGTCACATTTGTTGAGGATATCACCCGGATTAATTTACCGGAAATCGGTCCTGAACTGGAGAATCATCCTCTTTTTCCCGATAGAACTAATGTGGAGTTTGCACAGATTGTCAGCAAAGACACCATACGGATGAGGGTATGGGAAAGAGGATCGGGAATCACTCAAGCTTGCGGAACAGGTGCTTGTGCCACAGCAGTAGCCGCCTTCATCAACGGACTTACAGGAAGAAAAAGCGATGTAATCATGGATGGAGGGACAGTCACCATTGAATGGGATGAAATCTCCGGGCATATATTAATGACCGGACCGGCAACCAAAGTTTTCGATGGGGAGATTGAGGATAAGTATTAAAAAAGTATTAAGTATCAGGTATTGAGTATTAGATTTTGCAGAACTTAAAACAATAACAAGATGGCATTAGTAAACGAACATTTTTTGAAGTTACCGGGAAGCTATTTATTCTCGGACATAGCGAAAAAGGTAAATACCTTCAAGATAACACATCCTAAACAGGATATTATCCGGTTGGGTATCGGTGATGTCACCCAACCGCTTCCGAAAGCATGTATCGAAGCCATGCACAAAGCGGTAGAAGAGCTGTCCAGCAAAGATACATTCCGCGGATATGGTCCTGAACAGGGATATGATTTTCTGATTGAAGCAATTATAAAAAATGACTTTATTCCACGTGGGATTCACTTCTCGGCATCCGAGATATTTGTCAGTGACGGTGCCAAAAGCGATACCGGAAATATAGGCGATATTCTTCGCCATGACAATAGCGTAGGTGTTACAGATCCCATCTATCCGGTTTATATAGACAGCAATGTCATGTGCGGACGCGCCGGAGTGTTGGAAGAAGAGACGGGCAAATGGAGTAATGTTACTTATATGCCTTGCACAAGTGAGAACAACTTTATTCCGGAAATTCCGGACAAACGGATAGACATTGTTTATCTCTGCTATCCGAACAACCCGACAGGAACGACCTTAACCAAACCGGAACTGAAGAAATGGGTGGACTATGCATTGGCAAACGATACATTGATTCTGTTCGATGCCGCTTATGAAGCATATATCCAGGACGAAAATGTCCCCCACTCTATCTATGAGATTAAGGGAGCTAAAAAGTGTGCAATCGAATTCCGTAGTTTTTCAAAAACGGCAGGATTTACCGGAGTACGCTGCGGATATACCGTAGTTCCGAAAGAGCTTACTGCCGCCACATTGGAAGGAGACCGCATCCCACTCAACAGATTGTGGAACCGCCGCCAGTGCACCAAGTTCAACGGTACTTCTTACATTACTCAACGGGCAGCAGAAGCCGTTTACAGTGCAGAAGGCAAAGCACAGATTAAAGAAACAATCGGCTATTATATGACCAACGCCAAAATTATGAAAGAGGGATTGGAAGCCACAGGACTGAAAGTGTATGGAGGAGTCAACGCTCCCTACTTGTGGGTGAAAACTCCGAACGGGCTTTCGTCATGGCGATTCTTCGAACAGATGTTGTATGAAGCCAATGTGGTCGGTACCCCCGGTGTAGGCTTCGGACCAAGCGGTGAAGGATATATCCGCCTGACTGCCTTTGGCGAACGTAACGACTGTATCGAAGCAATGAGAAGAATAAAAAACTGGCTATAAGATAGTATTTCGCGCGCTACTATATACATGGACCGTACATCCACATTTTTCTAACTTAAAGGTAAAAAGACGATGAAAACGACGATTAACAAAAAATGGGGAGTAATAATAGTAGCATTATTACTGACAGAATTTGCTCCATCTGCAATGTTGGCGCAAGATAAAGTGGAAGCTTCCGTTGGAGCCGATCTGGTGAGTGGTTACATCTGGCGTGGCCAGGATTTAGGCGGAGTTAGTATTCAGCCTTCATTGGGAATCGCTTACAAGGGTTTCTCACTCGGAGCATGGGGATCGGTAGGGTTCGAATCGACAGATACGAAAGAGTTAGATTTAACTCTCGGTTATTCGACAGGTGGTTTTAGCGTTTCAGTGACGGATTATTGGTTTAATACCCAAGTAGCAACTAACAAGTATTTTAAATACGGAGCTCATTCAACGGCTCATGTATTTGAAGCACAAGTCGGATATGACTTCGGACCATTGGCAGTCAACTGGTATACAAATTTTGCAGGTGCCGACGGCGTGAAAGAAAATGGCAAAAGAGCTTATTCTTCTTACCTCGCACTTAGCGCACCATTCAAATTGGGAGGTCTCGACTGGGCAGTAGATTTAGGTATGGTTCCTTGGGAGACAACTTTCTACAATGGCTATACAAGTGGTTTCTGCGTATCAGATGTAAGTCTCGGAGCTTCCAAGGATATCAAAATCACAGATTCCTTCTCCGTTCCGGCATTTGCCAAGGTATCTGTCAATCCACGGACAGAAGGAGCCTACTTCGCATTCGGATTAAGTTTTTAAGAGAGAGAATTTAGAATATCAAAGAGCGTATAGGGAATAAACAACACTAATATTTAAGGTATATGAAAAAGATTGAAGCTATTATCCGTAAAACCAAATTCGAGGACGTGAAAACAGCTCTCCTCGAAGCGGACATCGAATGGTTCTCTTACTACGATGTAAGAGGCATCGGAAAAGCCCGGGAAGCCCGTATCTATCGCGGTGTTATGTACGACACAAGTTCTATCGAACGTATCCTGATCTCTATTATAGTACGCGACAAGAATGCAGAAAAGACCGTACAAGCTATTCTAAAATCCGCACACACGGGAGAAATCGGAGACGGACGTATTTTCGTTATTCCTATTGAAGACGCCATCCGCATCCGTACCGGCGAGAGAGGAGATATCGCACTCTACAACGCAGAACAAGAAAGATAACTCTTTCTCCCCAACAGCTATCCGTATAACTAATAATGTAAAATCATCATGAGTAGACATATTATATATGCCATTTCCAAAATTGGAATCATGGCAGCCATCATTATGGCCTGTTTATTTGCTCCCAGTGTTTATGCACAAGACACTGTAAAATTATCAGAAGAGATGACAATTGTAGAAGAAACTCCTGTTCTCAACAACGGCAACACAGCTTGGCTTATCGTAGCTACCATTCTCGTTTTATTAATGAGTATTCCCGGTATCGCATTGTTCTATGGCGGATTGGTACGCCAGAAAAATATATTGAGTATCATCATGCAGACATTACTCATTGTCGGTGTAGTCAGTATATTATGGGTCGCTTTCGGCTATAGTTGGGCATTCGGTACCAGTTTTATGGAATCAGGCAATCCGTTGGGAGCCATTATAGGAGGATTCGACAAAGCATTCCTCCACGGAATCACCATCAATACGTTAACTACCGGGGATATTCCTGAACTGACATTCGTCATGTTCCAATGTATGTTCGCCATCATCACGCCTGCACTTATCCTGGGAGCATTTGCCGAAAGAATCAAATTCTCCGGATACATGGTATTTATTATCCTCTGGGTAATATTGGCTTACTTCCCGATGGCACATTGGGTATGGGGAGGCGGATTCCTTCAGCAAATGGGAGCCATCGATTTTGCCGGTGGTACGGTAGTGCATATCAATGCCGGAATTTCAGCCCTTGTTATGGCGATCATGCTGGGGAAAAGAGAGGATTACCGGATCGGTCACCCGATTACTCCGCATAACATCACCTTCGTATTCATGGGAACGTCTTTCCTGTGGTTGGGATGGTTTGGATTCAATGCAGGAAGTGGCTTGGCTGCCGACGGACTTGCAGCCAACGCTTTCATGGTAACGCATATTGCCACAGCTGTTGCAGCAGTCACTTGGATGCTTATTGACTGGTTCTGCAATAAAAAACCGACAACGGTAGGTGCATGTACAGGCGCAGTGGCCGGATTGGTTGCCATTACCCCGGCAGCGGGCACGGTAGATTTATTGGGTGCTTTCTTTATCGGTCTGATTACTCCGGTTATCTGCTTTTTCATGGTAGCGGTAGTGAAGCCCAAATTCAAATACGACGACGCACTCGACGCGTTCGGGGTACACGGAATCGGTGGTATCGTAGGTTCTATCCTTACCGGAGTCTTTGCCACTCAATACATCACTGGTGAAGGCGGCGTAGAAGGAGCTCTTTATGGTGACTGGCATCAGTTGTGGGTGCAGATTGTCGCAACAGTAGTCTCTATCTTATTCAGTGCGGTCATCACTTTTGTTCTTTACAAAATGGTGGATTCACTCATCGGTATCCGCGTCGACAGACGGGTGGAAGAAGAGGGACTTGACATCTATGAACATGGAGAATCCGCATACAACAGTTAAAACAGAGAAACTCTAACATATTTAACAACAAATCAAATCAGGTATTATGTCAAAACTTAGATTCAGAGTAGTAGAGACAGCTTTCAAAAAGAAAGCTGTTGAGGTAGCAACCCCTGCCGAACGTCCTTCGGAATACTTCGGAAAGTATGTATTCAACAAGGAAAAAATGTTCAAATACCTTCCCAGTAAGGTATACAATGCACTGATTGATGCAATTGACAACGGTGCTCCGCTAGATCGCAGCATTGCCGACGAGGTAGCTGCCGGCATGAAGAAATGGGCTATCGAAATGGGTGTCACTCATTACACACACTGGTTTGCACCGCTGACCGAGGGCACGGCAGAAAAGCACGATGCTTTCGTCGAACATGACGGTAAAGGTGGCATGATGGAAGAATTTACAGGCAAACTGCTTGTGCAACAGGAACCGGATGCTTCTTCTTTCCCGAATGGCGGAATCCGCAATACATTCGAAGCGCGTGGTTACAGTGCCTGGGATCCTTCATCACCTGCTTTTATTGTAGATGATACGCTTTGTATCCCGACCGTGTTTATCGCATATACCGGTGAGGCTCTCGACTATAAAGCGCCTTTATTGAAGGCTTTACGCGCCGTAGATAAAGCAGCCGTAGACGTATGTCATTATTTCAATCCGGAAGTTAAGAAAGTGGTTGCTTATCTAGGCTGGGAACAGGAATATTTCCTGGTGGACGAAGGTTTATATGCCGCACGTCCGGACTTATTGCTGACCGGACGTACTTTGATGGGACATGACAGTGCCAAGAACCAACAGTTGGAAGACCACTACTTCGGTGCTATTCCCACCCGTGTGGCTGCCTTCATGAAAGACCTTGAAATTGAAGCTCTGAAACTGGGTATTCCTGTCAAGACCCGTCACAACGAAGTTGCTCCAAACCAGTTTGAGCTGGCTCCCATCTTTGAAGAATGTAACTTGGCCAACGACCATAACTTGCTGATTATGTCATTGATGCGTAAGGTGAGCCGTCGCCACGGTTTCCGCGTACTGCTTCATGAAAAGCCATTCAAAGGTGTCAATGGTTCGGGTAAACACAACAACTGGTCTTTGGGCACTGATACAGGTATCTTATTGATGGGACCGGGCAAGACTCCGGAAGACAATCTGCGTTTTGTTACATTCGTTGTCAATACATTGATGGCAGTTTATCATCATAACGGATTACTGAAAGCTTCTATCTCCAGTGCTACCAACGCCCACCGTCTGGGAGCGAATGAGGCGCCTCCTGCAATTATCTCCTCTTTCCTTGGAAAACAGTTGTCGCAGGTATTGGATCATATCGAAAACAGTACGAAAGATGATTTAATCAGCCTTAGCGGTAAACAGGGAATGAAGTTGGATATTCCGCAGATTCCTGAATTACTGATCGATAATACAGACCGTAACCGTACTTCTCCATTTGCTTTCACTGGCAACCGCTTTGAATTCCGTGCCGTAGGTTCCGAAGCAAACTGTGCTTCTGCCATGATTGCATTGAACTCGGCCGTAGCAAATCAATTGGTGAAGTTTAAAAAGGACGTGGATGCATTGATTGAAAAGGGAGAACCCAAAGTTTCCGCCATTCTTGAAATCATCCGCGGATATATCAAAGAATGTAAAGCCATTCATTTCGACGGTAACGGTTACAGTGACGAATGGAAGAAAGAAGCTGCCCGTCGTGGACTGGATTGTGAAACCAGTGTTCCTGTTATCTTCGACAATTACCTGAAACCGGAAACAATTGCCATGTTCGAAGCTACCGGTGTAATGACCAAGAAAGAACTGGAAGCCCGTAACGAAGTGAAATGGGAAACTTATACGAAGAAGATTCAGATTGAGGCACGCGTATTGGGTGACTTGGCAATGAATCATATCATTCCGGTTGCCACTCAATACCAGACGGACTTAATTAATAATGTCTATAAGATGCAATCTCTTTTCCCGGCAGAAAAGGCAGCGAAATTGTCTGCTAAGAACCTGGAGCTTATTGAAGAGATTGCCGACCGTACTGCTTTCATCAAGGAGCATGTAGATGCAATGATTGAGGCTCGTAAGGTTGCAAACAAGATAGAAAGCGAACGGGAAAAAGCCATTGCCTACCACGACACGATTGTCCCGGCACTGGAAGAAATCCGTTATCACATCGACAAGTTGGAACTGATTGTTGACAATCAGATGTGGACGCTTCCAAAATACAGGGAACTGTTATTTGTGAGATAGAAAAAAAATTATCTATTTCTTTTGTTGGTTGTTTTAAGTTTGCGGGGAGGAGTGCTGTGAAGCAGTCCTCTTCTTTTTTTTATTCGATAATCTTTGCGTCTTCAATATCATCATCGTCATGCATAACCGGAGCCTTCGGGCGGCGACGAGCAAACTTGAACCAGTTTATCAATTCGGAAAGAGAATAAACCAAACTGCTGATACCAATAATTATAAATGCAGTATTACGCGCTCCTGTCGGATTGAACAAAGCGATGATACCCGCAATAAGAATCAGCGAAGGAATCAGATAAAAAGCTCCCGGAACGGGCATCCACCGACGAGCCATCGACAAAGAAGCAATCTGTTGCACTCCTCCCATAATCAGGATAAATCCCAATAAAAACATCAGGACGTCTGCAAAGAATTCAGGCATCACAATCAGCCAAAGTCCGAATAATAAGCTACCGATTCCTTCTATCGGAAAACGGGGAGCTGCTTCACCTTCCGGTCTTTTCCGGCCGAAATAGCCAAAAAGGCTGATAACACCGGGAATCAAGAAGGCAACACCTACCGTAATGACAATATAGCTGGCAGCCGCATTGGGCCAAATCACGAGTACCAATCCAATCACAAGTGCGAAGAGAATGCGAATAAGGGAATAATTCATTGTTTTCATAAATTCTATATTTTTTTAACCGAGTCTGTTCCAATACTTTTGCGAATATAAGTGTTTCTACTGATATATAAAAATAACAAATAAACATTGTAATAAGTTCGTAATAATATCGTTATGACGATTACATCTCACATTGATATTTTTGCAGAAATTTTAAACAGTTCCTTTTTCACAATGAAACAAAGCGAAATAAAAAAGAAATACCCTTATGTAGAGCGTGACATCAGTTGGATGTACTTCAACCAACGTATTCTGCTGGAAGCTGCCCGCTCCGAAGTGCCACTATTGGAACGGCTCACTTTTCTTGGGATTTATTCAAATAACCTGGATGAGTTCTTTCGTGTCCGTGTAGCTACTCTGAACCGGATTATTGAATATGCTGATAAAAACATACAGGCAGAACAAGAAACTGCCGCTTGCACTCTGAAACAAATAGGGAAGCTGCACAATCGTTACTACAAGCAGTTTGAGGAAACATTCGCTTCCATTATGGAGGAATTGAAGAAAGAGAATATCTACGTCATCAAAGATACGGAAATGACAGACGAACAGAAAGCATTCGTCACTTCTTTCTATCGCAACAAACTGAATGGTTCTACCAATCCGCTTTTCCTCAATGGAACCCGCCCGCTGGACGATCAGACAGATGAGGATATTTACCTTGCCATCCGTCTGCTACGCAAAGATGAAACGGGAAAGATAAAGGAGAAAGACTATGCAGTGATTGAACTGCCGACCGGAGACTTCGGCCGTTTTATTCAATTGCCTGATTCGGATGGAAAAACATATCTCATGTTTCTTGACGACGTGATCCGTTACTGTTTGCCGATGATTTTCGTCGGTATGAAGTATACAGATTATGAAGCGTACACTTTTAAATTTACGAAAGATGCTGAAATGGAGATCGACAGTGATTTACGGACAGGGGTACTCCAGAAGATTTCCAAAGGTGTGAAAAGCCGGAAAAAAGGGGAACCGATCCGTTTCGTCTATGACGAACAAATTCCTAAAGACTTGCTGAAAAAGTTGGCCGGTCGCCTGAACGTGGATAAGAATGACACGCGTGTAGCCGGAGGACGCTATCACAATTTCAAGGATTTGATGAAATTTCCGGTTTGCGGTCATCATGAACTGAAATATCCTGTTTGGGAACCTATTTTCAAGCCTGAACTGAATGGCATGGAAAGTCTGCTCACTTTGATTCGTCGGAAAGATCGTTCTTTACATTATCCTTATCATAGCTTCGATACTTTTATCCGTGTGTTGCGCGAAGCCGCTATCAGTAAAGAAGTAAAAAGCATCAAGATGACGCTTTATCGCTTGGCTAAAGAGTCCAAAGTGATAAAAGCTTTAATCTGTGCAGCCAGAAACGGGAAAAAAGTCACAGTAGTTATCGAACTGTTGGCACGTTTTGATGAAGCGTCTAATATCAACTGGAGCAAGAAAATGCAGGATGCGGGGATTCATGTTATTTTCGGAGTAGAGGGTTTGAAAATCCATTCTAAATTGCTGCATATCGGTACTCGGCACGGTGATATCGCCTGCATCAGTACAGGAAATTTCCATGAAGGAAATGCACGTATGTATACTGACTATACCATTATGACTGCTCACCGTCCCATTGTCCGGGAAGTCAATGCCGTATTCGATTTTATCGAAAAGCCTTATACTCCTGTTGATTTCAAAGAATTGCTCGTTTCTCCCAATGATATGCGTAAACGATTCATTGCGCTTATCAACAAGGAGATAAAAAATAAGGAACAGGGAAAAGAGGCTTATATCCTTGCTAAAGTAAATCATATTACTGACCGTGCACTTGTTGAAAAGCTATACGAAGCCTCAACAGCGGGTGTTCAAGTGGAACTGGTAGTACGCGGTAACTGTTCTTTAGTGACAGGCGTTCCGGGTATCAGCGAGAATATACACATCAATGGTATTATCGACCGTTATCTCGAACATTCACGCATTTTCATCTTCGCCAATGGTGGAGAAGAAAAATACTACATTGGTTCTGCCGACTGGATGCCTCGCAACCTGGATAATCGTATTGAGGTGGCGGCACCGGTCTATGATAAAGAAATTCAGGCAGATTTAAAACGAATTGTCTGCTACGGATTCCGGGATACGGCAAAAGGAAGAATTGTAGATGGTACAGGTGAGAACCGGGAAAAAGAACGGGAAGAAAACAGTGTCCCATTCCGCTCACAAGAAGAATTATATAACGAATACAAGAATACATTATGATAAGTATGAAAAAAGTTAATTATGCAGCAATAGATATAGGCTCTAATGCGGTACGACTGCTGATAAAATGTGTAAACGAGGAGAATGCGCCCGAATTAATGAGTAAGGTGCAGCTCATCCGTATTCCGTTACGGTTGGGAGAAGACGCCTTTACTGTGGGGGTTATCTCCGCAGAAAAAGAGAAAAAACTGATTCGGCTGATGAAAGCCTACAAACAATTAATGAAGATATATGATGTGGTAGACTATCGTGCGTGTGCCACCTCTGCCATGCGTGATGCACGTAATGGCAAGGATATCGTTCAGCAGATCGTCAAAAAGACGGGTATCCGTGTAGAAATCATCGACGGGCAGGAAGAAGCGCATATTGTTTACGACAATCATATCGAACAGTTATTTGCTTCAGGACAAAATTACCTGTATGCAGATGTGGGAGGTGGTAGTACGGAAATCAATCTTATCAGCAACGGTGAACTGAAAAATTCCCGTTCATATAATATAGGTACGGTACGTATGCTTAGCGGCATGGTAAAGGAAGAAGAAAAGGAAGCTTTGCGCACTGATCTGATAGGGCTTGCCACAGAATATGCCCCTATCAGTATCATCGGTTCGGGAGGAAATATTAATAAGTTATTTCGTTTAGCGGACAAGAAAGATAAAAAAGCGTCTCTCCTACCCATCGAATCACTGCAAGATATATATGAAACATTGAAAGCCCTCTCTACCGAACAACGTATTAAGCAATATAAGTTGAAACCGGACCGGGCCGATGTTATTGTTCCTGCTGCAGAAATATTTCTCGAGATAGCTACTCATGTAAAAGCTACCGGAATTATTGTACCTACCATCGGACTGTCCGACGGTATTATAGATAGCTTATACACGCAAAACATGAACAGGTCTGATTCTCCGCAATCTTGATGAATGAATATATAAAAAAACTCCTGATACCAGTATATCCAGACTTAGTATCGGGAGTTTTTGTCTCATCTTGCTATAATGTATAGATTCATCTTTAAAAGAGTTAGGTATTCGGATTTTGTTCTTTATATTTGTGCAACTATATATTTGAAACAATATGGATATAAAACTTAGAATTGAGCAATCTTCGGATTATCATGAAACCGAAAACATTACACGGGAAGCATTCTGGAATCATTATTCTCCGGGATGTGACGAACATTACCTCCTTCATATTATGCGTAACCATCCTAAGTTTGTGCCGGAGCTCGATATAGTTGCAGAACATAATAACAAGATTGTCGGTAATGTTGTCTGCCTCAAATCATTTATCATGGCAGATGACGGTAACCAATATGAGGTTTTGAGCCTGGGTCCCATTTCTGTTCTCCCCGAATACCAACAGCAGGGTATCGGAGGAAAAATGATTGCACTTACCAAAAAATTAGCTTCCGAAATGGGATTTCGTGCTATTTTACTTTGTGGTGACCCGGATTATTATCTCCGACAAGGATTCATTCCTGCCGAAACATTAGGGATTCGCACTGAAGATAATATGTATGCTACTGCTCTTCATGTTTGTGAATTATATGATAATGCTTTAGCCAATGCAAAAGGCCGCTATATAGAAGATGAAATATATCAGATTGATAAATCTGCTGCTAATGAGTTCGACAAACAATTTCCTCCAAAAGAAGTTGAGGTTGGAACTCCGTCACAAAAACGATTTGAGCAGCTGGTAGTAATGAGAAGAAAAGCGGTTTAGTCCATCTTTGGTACCAAATCACATAAAGCCAAGATAATTATCGGGATAATCAAGCTTTTAATAATTTTAGGTTGAAAGCCAGCCCATCCCGATCAATACCCAGAGTTCCAATATACAAAGCGGAAACCACATTGAACATGCCAGCCACACCGGAATTCCTTTACACCATTCACTACGGCGATAATGAATCATAAGGGCAGAACGGCGTTGGGTTCGATAACGTAACATGCAAAATACGACCGGTGGGATAATACAGAGAAAAAACAGGCCAATGATATGCCAACCATCTGTACGTGATACTATTGAAACCGAAGAAAGGTACATACACAATGGCAGGATAATGCAAAAGCTCCAATATGAAAAGAGTACAATCATTCCGCTCGTTCTTGCTCCTTTTCCTTTCTCACTCCATTTCTCGCCACAATAATACATATAATCGAAGAAGTAATAATGATGCTTCTTTGGATGCAACTTTTTCTGTTGACGTTCAAAATAGTTTAGTGGCTTTTTCTTAGGAGGATAATATTTCATGTCCGTTCTATGTACAGTTTATATGATGTATATGATGTAAAAAAGACGATTAATATCGGGAAAATCCTTCGTATTAATCGTCTTTCTATATTCAGGAGAATTATATTATACTGATCTTTTATAAAATCAATAGCTTAGTACTTTATAACCTTATCACTGCTTACAGTATTATACCAATCAGTATTTGTACTTTGATCTTGCGCCCAGTTGGTAAATTTAGAATATGCATTCGTTATTACCGTCGTTTCCGTTGGATAAGCAAATTTATCCGGAACACAAAGAGCCCATGTATTATTGACAGCTTTGATCACATCCAGTACAGAACTATCCGCCAACTGACCATTTGCAGTTGCGGAGTTAAATCGATTCAAATGAACTTCCGTTCTCTTCTGACCTGTGGTTGGATATGCAATAAAGAAGTCCAAATCATTCGTCGCACTAGGAATAGATATCGCATTCTTCAGTTTAACTGTCACTTCAAGAGTATATATATCTGCAAGAGGTTTAGTCATATTTCCTGTATTTAACATCGGACGCCGCGTTCCTGTAAATCCATATATATGATGGGCATCTCCAAATAAAGGAATCACAAGTTCACTTCCATTGGTTTCGTAAGCTGCATTTTCAAATATACCAGAACTCAAAGAGTTGCTACGTTGAGTAGCACCTGTCCCGAAGCTGACTTCTTCTACATTGCTCTTATTTATTCCTTTTATTCTCAATCCGGCACCCAGTTGCTTCACAGCACCAACTGCCCTAAGAACAACTGTGTATTTCAATTCTTTCACATTATTACCGGCAGCAGGCAAAGTTACATTCAATACAATATCATTGAAGTCATAGTCTCCTGCTTTCGGGTAATTATCTTCAAAAGCATAAGAATAAACAGCATTTCGAATCTCCACATCGTCCGGAGTTTCATCAGAACCATATCCCTCTTTAATACATTCGCCGTCAGCAGGAAGTATAAAGTCAGCCTTACCCGGATTACAATGAGTAGCGCCTTGCTGCAATCCTTTATTCACCAACCACGCAAAAGGAGACCAGTCATAGTGCGCTTCACCTTTATATGTTTGATCCGTAATTTCACAAATAATATTATTCGTCACTTTAGAAGTAGATTGAGCCAAACCATCAGTATTAGCAATCTCATTAATTTTCAATAAAGCAGTACCAACGGTTGGACCGGTAACCGTTCTATATAAGCTGGCCTTACCTGTACAAGTCAACATGGATTGTGCCTCCATTACAATGTCATTGTTATTACCATTATTCCCAAGTTCCTCGCAAATAGCTTCAGAAGTATTTCCCATAACGAGTGTACCAAATTGGAATTTATCAGTTTTCAGATAACAACCATTTTTTATATGGGTATTATTATTACCATCAATAATTACAGCCTCAATCGTTCCATGATTTGTCAGTGTTGTACCAGCTGTAGAAGCTCTGTAAGAATTCAATTTAAGTGTTCCATAATTCATAAAATCAACTCCACTTCCACCTCCATCAATCTTCAATAAATCACAATCAATTATACCTGCGTTATAATTAGTAAATCCGGCCGAACTATTTGTCATATAGATAGTTCCTTTCCCCATAATACTTCCACCTGGCATTACAGTTATATAAGAAGCCTGCGTCAATATCAAAGTCGCATTTTCAGCTATCTTTATTATTCCACCATTCTCAACTATAATCTCTGTGATATTATCAAATTGATTACTATTCTCAATCATCCACATACTTCCTTGTGGAATAATTATTTTGATAGCCTCTGCTCCACCACTGATTCCAGAAGTTTTTAATCCAGCTTTAAAAATTCCACTCGGAATCTTAAACCAACGTATTTTTTCTTTGAATACAGGTAATTTAGCATATTCAAACCATCCGGGACCTGCACTAAGGTCCCAACCAGCCTCAACCGGAGTAGCATCCTCCTTTTTAGCACTAATAAAATCAGCCGTATAAGGAGCTTTCATAGTCGGTATACCAGTTGTTACAGCTCGCGACATAGAACGCGTAGATACATCCGAATATCCAAGACGTGCTGTCACTTCTCCATTTTCAATGGCCACCGGCTGCACCATATAATGTTCATGCTCGTCTACACGCGCAACAAATACTTTATTCAAGGCAATTGCACAATCAAAAACCACAGTAAGTGTTGTTCCTTGAGTTGCATCTTCTTCCGCTAAAATTTTTGCCGTACTTTCCGAACTTAATGGATCGGCATCGAATATCCGTATCTTGTAGTTTACTCCCTCATAGCCATTAACTAAGATATGTGCAGTTACACTCCGGGAGAGTGTCCAATCACCGTCAGGATCAATATTTTTTACAGGAAAGGTTTCTTCGTAAATTTGTTTTAATTGATCTGCATCAAACAGATTTTTCTCATTATCAACACAGCTGATAAAGCTGATGGAGGACGCCAACAACGAAAAAGTGAAGACTTTTGCAATGTTCTGTTTCATAATCTTTGAATGCTTAAGTTTGCTTTATTTGCACAAAATACAAATCATCACTAATCAACAATCAGTAATGAACACACAAAGATAGTTGTATTTATAGATAAAAGACAGTTAAAGTTGTATTTTCGGCACATAGTTAACATCTTTTAGAAGATAAAAAATCTAATTGTTTCCATTGAGAGATAGGCGGATACATCATTGAGTATAAGAAATTTAGAAGTATAAACATTGCAGTATGCAACAAAAAACAAAGAGTTGCATATTCTATGCAACTCTCAATTAAACGACAAAGATTCAGTACTACAGAGCACTACAAAATCCCGAGTTCTTTCATTTCCCTATTGAAAGGACAAAAACTAAAAATTAAAAGGGGAAAATCAAAGGCAAAACAAAAATCATCACAATCCCCATAATAATCTGCAATGGCAATCCAACTTTTACATAATCCATAAAAGTATATTGACCGGCAGGCATCACCAGGGCATTAGGCGGTGTAGAGAATGGAGAAGCGAAACACATACTTGCACCTACCGTCACAGCAAACAAGAAGGGAACCGGACTTACTCCGATCTGTATGGCACTTTGCAGAGCAATCGGTGCGAGTAAGACAGCCGTAGCTGTATTGCTGATAAACATCGTCATCAACGAAGTCGTAAAGTAAATACCTGCCATCAACGCAACAGGTCCGTATGATCCCAAGCCGTTAACCAGCGTATTGGAAATGTATTCCGAAGCTCCCGTTTTCTCCAATGCCAGAGACATAGGAAGCATAGCTGCAATCAATACAATACTCTCCCAGTTGATCGTTTTATAAGCTGCTTCTACATTACGGAAACATCCGGTTAATACCATCAATATACCCGCTATCATAACAGCCGTAACCGGAGCAACCGGAATAAAATCGAATACCATCATTACTACCATTAATACCATAATAGCAGCCGCTACCGGAGCTTTATAATCTAATGTAACTTTAGCCGCTTCCGCCAAAGGTTGTCCCAAAACAACCCAATCAGAATCTTCCTTGCTAAGACGAGCTATATTATTCCACGTTCCCTGGACCAGAAGCACATCACCACTATGAATCCGCTCATTTCCCAAATCCTGCAACAAGTATTCCTTTTTACGACGGATCCCTAATACGTTCACATTAAACTTATCACGAAAACCGGCTTCCTTAATTGTTTGGTTTATCAAATTAGAAGCTGGCATCAACACTATTTCAGCAATACCGATGTCATAAAAATCCAGAGAGTTAGTTGCGCTTTGAGTTTCTTCCGTTGCATGGTCACCTAAAATCTCTAGCAGGAAATCTTCTGCAAAAAGTTGTACCTTATCAAACTCTCCTGTCACATACAAAATATCCTCGGCTTGCAACATTGTGTCCGGTGCAGCAAACTTCTGGGTAATCGTTTTCAGAAAACGATGTTGCGATGCATCACCACGACGTACTTCCATGATATTCAAACCATATTTGCGACGAATATCCAAGTCAATAATCGTCTTGCCCAAAAGCCGGGAATCTTTTATTACCTGCAAACGAAACAGATTGCTGGAAAGCCCATATTCATTTACCAACTGTTTCAGTGACTTGCCCGAACGTTTATTATCATCTTTCTGGCCTTTTTTAGAAAGAAGCCATTTGCTAAGTGGCATCAATACCAGCGTACCGACAATCACACAGACAATGCCGACAGGCAGGAAAGAGAAAAAGGAAAGCGGTTCAAGTCCGGCAGAAGTCAACGTATTTTGTATCACAAGGTTCGGCGGAGTACCAATTAAAGTCATCATACCTCCCATACTACTTGCAAAAGCCAACGGCATCAACAGCCTGCTCGGATTCATACCGGCACTCATTGCCAGACTGACAACAATAGGAAGCATCAGTGCCACCGTACCTGTGTTACTGACAAACGCACCAATGGCCGAAGTCACCAACATTACCAACAAAAACAACCGGATCTCACTGGTTCCCGCAAGTTTAAGAATACGGGAACTAATCATCTTTGCCAATCCCGTTTGAAAGATAGCCCCTCCCACTACAAACAATCCGATCATCATAATGACTACCGAATTGGAAAAACCGGAAAGTGCTTCATCAGGAGTTAATATCTGAAAAATAAGTAAGGCTATCAGTGCACACAGTGCCACAATATCCGAACGAACCTTGCCATTCACGAAAAAGACAGCCGAAAGAACGAGAATAATAATGGTTATTAGCATACGTAATTAAATGATTGTTTTATTTTGACTCTATCAAAACTTATTTAGGCGAACAAAAATAGAAAATACTCCGATGTCATTAAAACAAACTAGGTATGCTTAAAGTGCAGTCTCTAATATCCTGCGGGCAACAGCACCCGTTACATTTCCATTCTCTCCATATTTAGCACCACGCTCATTGAATCGGCGTTCGATTTCCAGAATAGTATCCTGTCCGATGTTCTCTTCATGCAAACGTGTAGTCAGCCCAAGTGAACGGAAGAACTCTTCGGTATGACAAATCGCTTCATCAATCCGTTCTTCTCGCGTACCGGAAGTAATTCCCCAGACTCTTTCACCATACTGCAAAAGTTTATCTCCTTTTTCTTCATGAAGCACCTGTAAAGTGGCAGGAAGAACAATGGCTAACGTATGACCATGTGTCAATCCGTGCAAAGCAGTAATTTCATGGCCAATCATGTGAGTTGCCCAGTCTTGCGACACTCCCATAGCAATAAATCCATTCAATGCCATTGTAGCCGAAAGCATAAAATCAGCCATCAGTTGATAATCATGCTGGTTTTCACGGATTTTCGGAGCTATTTCTACCAAAGTTTGTAAAATGCCTTCCGCCCAACGATCCATAATGCGGCTCTGCCCGGGAGTAGTCATATATTGCTCCATCACATGAACAAAGGTATCAGCCAAACCACAGGCCACCTGATGAGGAGGCAAGGTAAAGGTTACTTCCGGGTCAAGAATAGAGAAGATTGGATAGTTGGCATAAAAAGGATATTTCTCTTTTGTTTCACGACGGGAAATAACTGCCCCGTTATTCATCTCCGAACCGGTAGCGGGCAAAGTCAATACAGTGGCAAGAGGTACAGTATGAGTGACTGGTTGTCCGGCAAGTACTAAATCCCAGGCATCACCATCATACAGGATTCCTGCGGAAATCAATTTCGTACCGTCAATAACGGAACCACCACCAACAGCCAGCAGATAATCTACTTTCTCTTCTTTTCCCAAAGCAATAGCTTTACGGAGAGTTTCAATGGCAGGATTGGGTTCGATTCCCCAGAATTCTACTGTAAAATGATTCTTCAATGCTTCCTTTACCTGATCGTACACTCCGTTTTTCTTCACGCTTCCACCGCCAAAAGTAATCATAATACGTTTGTCGGACGGTATTTCTTTAGCCAACTGGGCAATCATCCCTTTTCCCATTATCAGTTTCACGGGATTTTGAAAAATAAAATTTTCCATATCTTAGTCTATTGTTATTATTTTGGTTATTAGTCACTATCCTTGCAAAGATACATGATTTATCCGAACCCTGTCAGAATCAAGCGAAGAATTGTTGTGCCACGGAAGGAACCATAGCCGACAACCAAGGTTTCATATCCTCTGCTACCAATAACCAATACAATAATAATATAATGAAAATGGCAATAGCAATACCTACTAAAACTTTTCTCTGTTTCATAATTGTTTTTGTTTAAATATTCAATATTTATAAGAACAGTTCAGGTTGAAAATTGTTCTATATCAGAAAAATGAAGGCAAAAGAGAAAAAAAGTCATTTTTTGTTTGCTGTTTCAAACAAAGTGTCTATATTTGCCCCCATAAAATTACAAAAGACAATGAGAACAATGTTAGTAAATACATATTGGTGGTGGCACCCGTTACAACTCCGACAGTCGTAAGGGAGCAGTGCTCGTATGTATATACCTCATTAAAGATATAACAGATTTGAAAGAGCCCTGTCGCAACTTGCGGCAGGGCTCTTTTTATTTGCCCATTTTCGAACAGATTTAGATAATAACATAAAAAAATAGATAGGATTATGAAAAGTTTTTTAGTTGACCAGGATGGCTATTACGGAGAATTCGGTGGTGCTTATGTACCGGAAATCCTCCACAAATGTGTTGAGGAACTGACGAACAAGTACCTCGAAGTGATTGAAAGCGAAGAATTTAAAAAGGAATTTGAGCAGTTATTACGCGACTACGTAGGACGCCCTTCCCCACTCTATCTGGCAAAACGCCTTTCCGAAAAGTATGGTTGCAAGTTGTATCTGAAACGGGAAGACCTGAATCATACCGGTGCACACAAAATCAACAACACCATCGGACAAATCTTGCTGGCACGCCGCATGGGAAAGAAGCGTATCATCGCCGAAACCGGAGCCGGACAACATGGAGTAGCAACAGCTACCGTATGTGCACTGATGGATATGGAATGTATCGTTTATATGGGAAAAACGGATGTAGAACGCCAACACATCAATGTGGAGAAAATGAAAATGCTGGGAGCTACCGTTATTCCCGTTACTTCCGGAAACATGACCTTGAAAGACGCAACCAACGAAGCGATCCGCGACTGGTGTTGCCATCCTGCCGACACTTATTATATTATCGGCTCTACCGTAGGCCCTCATCCTTATCCTGATATGGTGGCACGCCTGCAATCTGTTATCAGCGAAGAAATAAAAAAACAACTGCAAGAAAAAGAAGGACGTGACTATCCGGATTATCTGATAGCCTGCGTTGGAGGAGGAAGTAATGCTGCCGGAACGATTTATCATTATATCAATGATGAACGGGTAGGCATCATTCTGGCGGAAGCCGGAGGCAAAGGAATAGAAACCGGAATGACCGCCGCCACCATCCAACTCGGTAAAATGGGAATTATCCACGGAGCGCGTACTTACGTCATCCAAAACGAAGACGGACAGATTGAAGAGCCTTACTCGATTTCCGCCGGACTGGATTATCCGGGCATTGGTCCGATACACGCCAATCTTGCCGCACAAAGACGTGCCAACGTTTTGGCAATCAATGACGACGAAGCAATAGAAGCCGCTTACGAACTAACTAAACTCGAAGGTATTATCCCTGCACTGGAATCTGCCCATGCATTAGGAGCTTTGAAAAAATTGAAGTTCAAACCGGAAGATATCGTTGTATTGACTGTTTCAGGACGAGGAGACAAAGATATTGAAACCTATTTATCGTTTAATGAACAGCAATAAGTAATTAGTAAACCATCATTCGTAATCAATAATCAAGCAATTATAGAAATGAAAACATTTAATTATACAACTCATAGCAAACAAGTGCTCGGAGATATGCATACTCCCGTCAGCATTTACCTGAAAGTGCGCGACATGTATCCGCAATCTGCATTAATGGAAAGTTCCGACTATCATGCCGGAGAAAATTCCTTGTCATTTATAGCCCTCTGTCCCCTGGCAAGTATCGGTATAAACGGCGGTATTGTCACTGCCAACTATCCCGATAACAGCCGCACGGAAGAACCCCTGACAAAAACCTTCCATGTAGAAAAGGCCATGAACCGGTTTATCAATCAATTCCAGGTGACCGGGGATAATAAGAATGTATGTGGACTTTACGGATACACGACGTTCAACGCTGTGAAATACTTCGAGCACATCCCGGTGAAAGAAAGTCACGATGAGCAAAATGACGCTCCGGATTTGCTATACATATTATATAAGTATGTCATTGTTTTCAATCATTTCAAAAATGAATTGACACTCGTTGAAATGTTGTCCGAAGGAGAAGAAAGCGGCTTACCGGAACTGGAAGCAGCCATCGAAAACCGGAATTATGCTTCTTACAACTTCTCTGTAACAGGTCCCGTTACCAGCCCTATCACCGACGAGGAGCATAAAGCCAATGTCCGCAAAGGAATCGCGCACTGTATGCGTGGAGATGTTTTCCAAATCGTACTTTCCAGAAGATTTATCCAACCTTATGCCGGAGATGATTTCAAAGTGTACCGCGCACTCCGCAGCATCAATCCTTCTCCTTATCTTTTCTACTTCGATTTCGGAGGATACCGCATCTTTGGTTCTTCACCGGAAACACATTGCAAAATCGAAGATGGTCGTGCTTACATCGATCCGATTGCCGGAACTACCCGCCGTACCGGAGATGTAGTAAAAGACCGGGAACTGACAGAAGCTTTACTGGCCGACCCTAAAGAAAATGCAGAGCATGTCATGCTGGTTGATCTTGCCAGAAACGACCTTTCCCGTAATTGTCATGATGTACGCGTACTATTCTATAAGGAACCACAATATTATAGTCATGTCATTCACCTGGTAAGCCGTGTCAGCGGTGTGTTGAATGAGGGCGCAGATAAAATAAAAACGTTTATTGATACGTTTCCTGCCGGCACATTAAGCGGTGCTCCCAAAGTACGCGCTATGCAGTTAATCAGCGAAATCGAACCACATAATCGTGGAGCCTATGGTGGCTGTATCGGTTTTATCGGATTGAACGGCGAATTAAATCAGGCTATCACTATCCGTACTTTTGTAAGCCGAAACAATGAACTCTGGTTCCAAGCCGGAGGAGGTATTGTAGCACGCAGTCAGGATGAATATGAACTGCAAGAGGTGAACAACAAACTGGGAGCACTGAAAAAGGCGATTGATTTAGCTGTCAAATTAAAAAATTGAAAGCAGAGATAGTATTTGAACAACCATTTTACAATGACAATAAAAATGAAAATATTACTTTTAGATAACTACGACTCTTTCACTTATAACCTACTGCACGCAGTGAAAGAATTAGGGGCTACAGATGTAGAAGTAGTTCGCAACGACCAGATAGAGCTTGATGAAGTAGACCGATTTGATAAAATCATCCTGTCTCCCGGACCGGGCATACCCGAAGAAGCCGGACTGCTATTACCTATTATTAAAAGATATGCCCCGACCAAAAGTATTCTGGGTGTCTGCCTCGGTCATCAAGCCATCGGCGAAGCTTTCGGAGCACGCTTGGAAAATCTCAAAGAAGTATATCACGGGGTACAGACTCCGATTACCATCCTTCACCAGGATTTGCTTTTTGAAGGGTTGGGAAAAGAAATCCCTGTTGGAAGATACCATTCCTGGGTAGTCAGCCGGGAAGTTTTTCCCGATTGTCTGGAAATAACGGCAGAAAGTCAGGAAGGACAAATCATGGCAATCCGCCATAAGACCTACAATGTACATGGTATTCAGTTCCATCCCGAATCAGTATTAACTCCGCAAGGAAAAGAAATTATTAAAAACTTCTTAAACGATTAAACTTATGAAACAGATTCTATACAAACTTTTCGAACATCAATATCTGGGACGCGATGAGGCTCGCACCATTTTACAGAACATCGCACAAGGAAAATATAATGATGTACAGGTAGCCTCTTTAATTACCGTCTTTCTGATGCGTAATATCTCTGTGGAAGAATTATGCGGTTTCCGCGATGCATTGCTTGAAATGCGTATTCCGGTTGATTTGAGTGAATTTGCTCCGATAGATATCGTAGGAACCGGAGGTGATGGAAAAAATACATTTAATATTTCTACAGCTTCTTGTTTTACTGTTGCCGGAGCCGGTTTCCCGGTTGTGAAACATGGTAATTACGGAGCAACATCAGTCAGCGGTGCCAGTAATGTGATGGAGCAACACGGTGTAAAGTTCACCAGTGACGTCGATCAACTGCGCCGTAGCATGGAGAAATGTAATCTTGCCTATCTGCATGCTCCTTTATTCAATCCGGCATTAAAGGCAGTTGCTCCGGTTCGTAAAGGATTGGCAGTGCGCACTTTCTTTAATATGCTCGGTCCGTTGGTTAATCCGGTATTACCGGCCTATCAGCTTTTAGGAGTTTACAACCTCCCGTTACTCCGCCTCTATACCTATACTTATCAGGAAAGCAAGACGAAATTTGCCGTTGTTCATAGTCTCGACGGATATGACGAAATCTCTCTGACAAATGAGTTTAAAGTGGCGACCAGCGATCATGAAAAGATTTACGCTCCCGAGAGTCTCGGATTCTCCCGCTATAAGGAAACTGATCTGGATGGTGGACAAACACCGGAAGATGCAGCTAAGATTTTCGACCAGATCATGAATAACACGGCTACGGAAGCTCAAAAAAATGTAGTGGTAGTTAATTCAGCTTTCGCCATCCATGTGATTTGTCCGGAGAAGACTATTGAAGAATGTATTGCTCTCTCCAAAGAGTCATTGGAAAGTGGACGCGCATTAGCTACCCTAAAAAAATTCATTGAATTAAACAGTTAAATGTAAAATTAGGCACGGATTACGCGGATTACACAGTTCTTGTTAATCCGAAGCCGCAAAATCCGTGTAATCCGTGCCTAAATCATCATAAATATAAAAACCTACGAACTGATGAAAGATATATTATCAGAGATTATAGCCAACAAACGATTTGAAGTTGACCTGCAAAAGCAGGCTATCTCCATCGAGCAATTACAGGAAGATATCAGCGAAGTTCTGACCTCTCGTTCTATGAAGCAGGCATTAGCCTCGTCTGCATCGGGTATTATCGCCGAATTCAAGCGTCGGTCTCCATCCAAAGGATGGATAAAGGAAGAAGCATGCCCGGAAGAGATTGTTCCCTCCTATGTAGCAGCAGGAGCTTCTGCCCTTTCCATCCTCACCGACGAGAAGTTTTTCGGAGGAAGCCTGAAGGACATCCGCACTGCACGCCCTTTGGTAGAAATTCCCATTCTTAGGAAAGACTTCATCATCGACGCTTACCAACTTTATCAAGCGAGAATAGTCGGTGCAGATGCCATACTTCTTATCGCAGCCGCACTTGAACAGGACAAATGCAATGAGCTTACAGAAAAAGCTCATGAACTGGGTTTGGAGGTCTTATTGGAAATTCACAACACTGAAGAACTATCATATATCAATGAGGAAATAGATATGATAGGCGTCAACAACCGTAATTTAGGGACTTTCTTTACGGATGTGGAAAACTCTTTCCGTCTCGCCGAACAACTCCCCCAAGATTCTGTATTGGTATCAGAAAGTGGCATCTCCAATCCTGAAATCGTGAAACGTCTTCGGACAGCCGGATTTCGCGGATTCTTGATCGGCGAAACATTGATGAAAACGGAACATCCAGGAGAAACCTTACAGAATTTCCTGCAAGCAATGCAATAACCAATCGCCTAAAAACAGACAACCCTATGATCAACGGAAAAATCATCAAAGTTTGCGGAATGTGTGAAGCAGAAAACATACGGGACGTAGAATCACTCGAAGGTATTGATATGCTGGGATTTATTTTTTATCCCAAATCTCCGAGATATATCTATGAACTTCCCGCTTATCTTCCTATTCACGCCAAGCGTGTCGGAGTATTTGTAAATGCAGATAAGCCGACAGTCAGTATGTATGCTGACCGTTTCGGGCTTGACTATGTACAACTGCATGGGACGGAATCACCGGAATATTGCCGGTCACTACAAGAGAGGGGACTGAAAATCATCAAAGCATTTTCGATAGCCCTACCCAAAGACTTGACAAAGGTATATGAATATGAGAAAGCTTGCGATTTTTTCCTGTTCGACACTAAATGCGAACAATATGGCGGTTCGGGGAATCAATTTGACTGGAATATATTGCATACATACAAAGGACACGTACCTTTTATATTAAGCGGAGGAATCCATTCCTGCAGCGCCCATTCTCTCAAGGGATTCAGCCATCCCCTCCTTGCCGGATACGACCTCAATAGTCGTTTTGAAGTGAAACCCGGAAAGAAAGATACAGACCGGATCCGAACATTCCTAAATGAATTAAAATCATAATTAAAAAACTCAATAATCATGAATAGAATCAATCAACTTTTCAATAGCGATAAGAAAGACATACTTTCTATCTATTTCTGCGCCGGTGATCCTACTTTAGAAGGGACTGCTCACGTAATCCGTACTCTCGAAAACAACGGAGTCGACATGATCGAAATCGGAATCCCTTTCAGCGACCCGATGGCGGACGGCATTGTCATTCAGAATGCCGCTACTCAAGCTTTACGCAACGGTATGTCTTTAAAACTTCTTTTTGAACAACTACGGGATATTCGAAAGGATGTGAAAATTCCATTGATATTAATGGGATACTTAAATCCGATCATGCAATTCGGATTTAAGAATTTCTGCCGTAGATGTGTAGAATGTGGTATCGACGGTGTCATTATCCCTGATCTCCCTTTCCGTGACTATCAGGAACAATACCGAATCATCGCCGAACGATACGGTATCAAGGTGATTATGCTTATTACCCCGGAGACCAGCGAAGAACGCGTGCGGGAAATCGATGCTCATACGGATGGTTTTATCTATATGGTTTCATCAGCGGCAACCACCGGAGCACAACAGGATTTCAATGAGCAGAAGCGGGCCTATTTCAAAAAAATAGAGGATATGCACCTCAACAATCCGTTAATGGTAGGGTTCGGAATCTCCAATAAAGCGACTTTTCAAGCTGCTTGCGAACACGCCTCCGGAGCAATCATAGGCAGCAGATTCGTTACTTTGCTTGAAGAAGAAAAAGATCCGGAGAAAGCAATACTCAAATTAAAAGCTGGGTTGAAATGATTTATTGATGTGGATCAGCAGTTTACTCTGAGTCGTTAAATCCTCTCTCACGCTTTGCCTACATCTTTTATAAAAAGATGGCGGGAAATCTAAAAAAAGCAACCATCTTTTTCAGATTTCCCGCCACAACTTATTCATACAAATGAGGAATCCACAAAATTATTCGAAAACTCATCAATCATAAATCACAATTATTTCATATCTTTGCCAATGTTTTAACAGTAATTCAACAATTATGAGAGCAGAGACCCCTTCCGTTTTGTTAATTTACACGGGTGGAACGATCGGAATGATAGAAAATCCGGAAACTGGTGCCTTAGAAAACTTTAACTTCGATCATCTACTCAAGCATGTACCCGAATTAAAAAGATTCAACTACCGCATCTCTTCCTATCAATTCGAACCACCTCTCGACTCTTCGGATATGGAACCTGCTTACTGGGCAAAACTGGTAAAGATTATCAATTATAATTACGACTATTTCGATGGTTTTGTCATTCTTCACGGAACGGACACAATGGCTTACACAGCTTCCGCATTAAGTTTTATGCTCGAAAACCTGAGCAAGCCTGTCATCCTCACAGGTTCACAGCTTCCTATCGGGACTTTACGGACGGATGGAAAAGAAAACCTTATCACAGCCATTGAAATCGCTGCCGCCAAGAACCCGGACGGAACAGCCATCGTTCCTGAGGTCTGCATATTTTTTGAAAATCATTTGATGCGTGGCAACCGTACAACCAAAATCAATGCGGAAAACTTCAACGCATTTCGTTCTTTCAACTACCCACCATTGGCACGGGTAGGCATCCATATCAAATATGAGCCTAACTTGATTCGCAAACCCGATCCGACAAAACCGTTAAAGCCACATTATTTATTTGATACCAATGTCGTTATTCTGACGCTCTTTCCCGGCATTCAAGAAAGTATCGTGACCTCCCTCCTTCATGTTCCGGGATTGAAGGCTGTCGTAATGAAGACTTTCGGATCGGGAAACGCACCGCAAAAAGAATGGTTTATCCGCCAGCTAAAGGAAGCGACGGAACGTGGAATCATCATTGTCAACATTACCCAATGCGCGTCCGGCGCTGTGGAAATGGGACGTTATGAAACAGGAATGCATCTTTTGGAAGCCGGTGTTATCAGCGGATATGACAGTACCCCCGAATGCGCCATTACGAAACTGATGTTTCTGCTGGGGCACGGATTATCCAACCAAGACATTCGGTACAAAATGAATTCTTGTCTGATAGGAGAAATCACTAAAGTTTGAAATAGGAGCCTATTATCATACTTATTTGATTTTATTTGTTTAAATATAGGTGTTATTCTAAAATAATATCTATATTTGCACTGCTTGTAAATTTTATGTAACAACAAACTTATCTATAAACCTGATAACAAAGCAAGCGATAGAAAGGTCTATTCGTATGAAAAAGAAAATATTACTAGTCGACGATAAAGCGACAATTGGAAAAGTAGCCGGTGTATACTTAGGAAAAGATTATGATTTTACCTATCGGGAAGATCCTATCAAAGCTATCGAATGGCTGAACGAGGGCAATATACCCGATCTTATCATATCGGATATCCGCATGCCTCTCATGACAGGAGACGAGTTCTTAAGATACATGAAAAATAATGAATTATTCAAGTCAATCCCTATTGTCATGTTATCCAGTGAGGAAAGCACGACGGAAAGAATCAGACTATTGGAAGAAGGAGCGGAAGACTACATATTAAAGCCATTCAACCCATTGGAACTCAAAGTCCGAATCAAAAAGATTATTGACTAATACCAGGCTGCTACATGCAATATTTTATTTATATAGGTAGAGATAGCAAGACGATAGAGTTGTTTTCCAGATTAAATGTAGGGGTATTTTATGCTGTTCCCAATTGTAGCAAAGCTATTAAAGCAGTAGACAAAATACGTGAAAAATATGATATAGCTCTATTTTTTGAACAAGTAGACCTCTCCAAAGATATTGCAGATATCCGGTATATGCGCAAGAAATATCCGGGACTTTACATGGTACTTGTTATGGATTCGTTGTCTAAAGAAGAAGCGGCACAATATCTGAAAGCCGGAATCAACAATACCATTAAATTTGAAATGACTCATGAAGCCTTAACAGACCTATCAACTTTTCTCAAACGCCGCAAGGAACAGAAAATAAAAGATCTCCAGCTCAAGGCACAAAATATCAAAGCTTTCCGGTTACCTTTATGGAAACGAATCTTTGATATATTATTTTCGGGAATGGCTATATTATGCCTTTCCCCTCTTTTGATATTTACCGCATTAGCCATTCGCTTGGAAAGTAAAGGAGCAGTCATCTATAAATCCAAACGAGTCGGAAGCAACTATCAGATATTTGATTTTCTCAAATTCCGTTCCATGTATACTGACGCGGACAAGCATCTGAAAGATTTCAATGCTCTTAACCAATACCAGCAGGAAGAAGAGGAGGAGCCCGATATATGGGGAGAAGACATCGATACAGACATGAATGAAGAAGGCGATGAAGAAGAAATTCTTTTAGTATCCGATGATTTCGTTATCTCCGAAGAAGATTATATTCACAAAAAATCCAAAGAGAAAAGCAATGCTTTTGTTAAACTGGAAAATGATCCGAGAATAACAAAGATAGGACGCTTTATCCGCAAATACAGTATCGACGAGTTACCGCAGCTTTTTAATATCTTAAAAGGGGATATGTCAATAGTCGGCAATCGACCTCTCCCACTCTATGAAGCCGAATTACTGACTAGCGACGAACACATCGACCGCTTCATAGGTCCTGCCGGGCTAACCGGTCTATGGCAGGTAGAGAAAAGAGGTGAAGCAGGCAAACTTTCCGCTGAAGAACGTAAACAATTGGATATCACTTATGCAAAAACTTTTTCTTTCTGGCTGGATATAAAGATTATTCTAAAGACAGTTACTGCATTTATTCAAAAAGAGAACGTATAACTTCCCTTAAGTGATGGACTCTTATATCTACATAATAGATGATCTGGCATTCTTCCTTACAGGGATTCTGTTTCTATACCTTTTTGTATTATCCACCGCTTCACATTTCAAACATATCACATACCCTAAAGCTCAAAAAAAATATCGCTGCGCCATCCTTATTCGTGAAAGCAGTCCCCTTCCCGATTTATATGGAAAAGAATCACCCTACGAATTCATCACATACAGCGATCTATATCAAGGTATCAACAGTTTAGACAAAGAACATTACGACTTGGCTCTTATCCTGCCTGATACCGCCCGTACTCTATCCCCACAACTGTTGGACAAGATTTATGACGCTTATGATGCTGGAATACAGGCAATCCAGCTACATACACTCGTAAAAGGCTGCAAGGGATTTCGTTTCAAATTTCGAGTGATGCGTGATGAAATAAAAAACAGCCTGTACAGGGCGGGCAATACGCAATTCGGGTTATCATCCAATTTGCTTGGAACCAATATGGCTATTGATCTGGCATGGCTACAGAAAAACCTGAAAAGTTCCAAAACCAATATCGAACGGAAGTTACTTCGACAGAACATATATATCGACTATCTGCCGGAAGCCATTGTTTACTGCGAATCCTATCCGACCTCTCCTTATCGGAAACGCCCCCGAAAAATGATCTCTTATTTGCTCCCCTCTCTATTAGAAGGGAACTGGAGTTTCCTTAATCGAATTATGCAGCTATTGATACCCTCTCCGCTGAAATTGTGTATCTTCGTCGGTATCTATGCTTCACTGATGACAGCATATAACTGGACTTCATCACTTGGTTGGTGGAGCATATTATTCAGTTTATTCATTGTATACAGTCTGGCGATTCCGGATTATCTGATAGAAGACAAAAAGAAGAAAAAACACTCAATATGGAAAAAAAAACACTTAAGCAGCGAATTAAAGAAAACTCCGGTTTAAAACAGGCCGTTCACCGATTCATCATGCATCCTGTCAAAACGCGTCCTAACTGGTGGATACGTATCTTCGGTTGCATATATCTTAAGCGAGGTAAAGGCTCTGTGATTTATCGAAGCGTTCGCAAAGATCTCCCTCCCTTCAACCGGTTCTCTTTAGGAAGATATTCCGTTGTTGAGGATTTTTCCTGCCTCAACAATGCAGTAGGCGACCTGACTATCGGAGATTATACACGAATCGGATTAAGAAATACAATCATTGGTCCGGCCGCTATCGGCAACCACGTCAACCTTGCTCAGAATGTGACCGTCACAGGGCTCAATCATAATTATGAGAATGTGGAAAAGAGAATTGACGAACAGGGTGTCAGCACACAAGCGGTTGTTATTGAGGATGATGTATGGGTAGGCGCCAATTCAGTCATTCTCCCGGGAGTGACTTTAGGAAAACATTGTGTTGTAGCTGCCGGAAGTATAGTCACTCATTCCGTCCCTCCCTATTCGATATGTGCCGGTTGCCCCGCAAAAGTTATCAAATCATATGATTTTGAAACAAATGAATGGAAAAAAGTAGAAAAATCAGCCATCAATAACCATAAATAATGAGAATAGCTACGCAATATACCTTATATAGGGGATTGTGACATATGTTGAGATACACTATCTTTGCAGTATCAGAATTGAATTAATTAGTCATAATTTTATTACGTAGCCACATTTAAGTAAAAATGAAATAGGATCCTGCCGAAGTGATTTCGTCGGGATTTTGTTTTTTATACTGAACCGAAATATCTACTGCTCTCAATATTTAGCCGTTTTATTCGCGAGCAATAAAAAACGAGCTAATTCTTTTTATAGAATCACTCGCCACCGCATCAGAAAAGCCAAAAGGCTTTTCCATAGTACCTCATTTTTTCCTGAAAACTAATCTTCTTTTTTACCTCTAAAACGTCTTTACCTATTGTTATCCTTTTTACCTAACTATAAAAACTTTCCTATTGAATAAAAATTTTAATACCTTAAATCTTTACTTAATCTAATACCTTACATTTTTTCTTTTACCTTATAAACTAACAGCAATTTCCCAATTGCACTGCAAAGGTACGAATAATTTCCGTGTGCGCAAACGGTTTTATATTTTATAACACTTTTCCTTGCTATAAATCCTTCACATCATTCAGCGTAACCAGCTTATTTACAATAGCATAAATAGTCAAACCCGCCGCACTATGTATTTGCAATTTTTTGCTAATATTTCTCCGATGCGTGATAACCGTATGAATAGATAAAAACAGCTTTTCCGCTATTTCTTTATTTGTCATTCCTTTTACCACACAGATGACGATTTCCTTTTCCCGCTGGCTGAGCGCATCCTGACTTTCCAATTCTTCTTCCTCAGAAGGTACATTCAGCAAACCGGAGATTTTCTTAGACAATCTCTCCAAATCATCAAATATAGAAATAGACTCATCATATTTGCTCAACAAGGAGGCATCTACAAAAGAAGTGACCAATGCTATCACCCGTATCTTCTTACCGGACGTTTCCTCTCGAAACTTACCTACATCGAAATAATCACCGAAAGCCGGATTGACAATCAGCATATCAGGACACTGCGTCCGGACGCAGTCATGCAGAGCCTCGATAGAAAGCAACTCTATAGGTTGTACTTTCACATTAGGAAGACGCTTCAACGCAGCAGTCAGTCCGCCACGGATAATTACAGAAGTCTCAGCAATTGCAATCCGGATAACTTCATTATTTTTCATTTTCCATCATCCTCCTTTCCAGGTTCAGAATAGCAGGAACAAAAATATAGTCCTCTACCTTGCAATGAGATTCCAATCCCTCCTCACAAGCATAAATATCAAAAAGCGCCGCATTCAGCAGATTCTCATTGGCTTTGGCCGGACAATATTTAATAATGATATTCTTCAGTTCGGTCAACTTCTCTCCCACCTGGTCGTGATGTTTGGAGAATGTACTGATCTGGTAGTTTTTCGGGGCATTTCCTGCTATAAGCGCATCTACATACTTAAATACGGTTTTCTCTTCATAATCCATATGTTTACGCACTTCACGGGTATATTCATCAAAAAACTTCAGAATAAGGAAAGCAACATCGTCCTGCGAGCAGTCAATGGCTTCAATCAATTTGCGCCGGATGGCGGGAAGAGAAAAATCAAGAAAATAGATGTGTGCCTGCCGCAGATAATCAATCAATGCAGGGATGGAAATATCATCTTTGTCTCCATCTAACCGAGAAAAACCCTCAGCCATAAAATTAACTACAATCAGGAAAGTACGGCAATCTACTCCATTCAGCTCGCAAACCTCCTTTACCGTTTTATCTCCAAACCCTAACGAAAGCCCGAAACGGCTCATTACCTGTAACAAGGAATAATTGTCACTGATAAGATCAATCATCTTATCAGTCGGCTTATATTTTTGTAAATTATCCATCTTACCTATTTATATTTAGCGAGTGCAAAGAAACGGAATATTTCACGAAATCGCAATCACCATTTATAGGTATTTTGAATCATTACAATATTCTAAATACTAATTACATGTTACTATTTTACAATACAAGTCTAGGCGAGCTTATCTTTTTTTCGTAATTTTGTCGCTATCAATTTGTAATTAGCAACTCATAATTTATAATTAAAATGGCAAACGAACTCGAACTGAAATACGGCTGCAACCCTAATCAAAAGCCTGCCCGTATCTTCATGAAAGAAGGCGAACTCCCCATCGAAGTATTGAATGGACGTCCCGGTTATATCAATCTATTGGATGCATTCAACAGTTGGCAACTAGTGAAAGAACTGAAAGAAGCTACCGGACTGCCGGCTGCCGCATCTTTTAAACATGTCAGCCCTGCAGGTGCTGCTGTTGCGGTAGAAATGAGCGACACGCTGAAGAAGATTTATTTTGTCGACGACATGAAACTATCTCCATTGGCTACAGCATACGCCCGTGCACGTGGAGCAGACCGTATGTCGTCTTACGGAGACTTTATCGCATTATCCGACACTTGTGACGAAGAAACAGCACGCATCATTAACCGTGAAGTATCCGACGGCGTCATTGCTCCTGACTACACTCCCGAAGCACTGGAGATTCTAAAGAATAAAAGAAAAGGAACCTATAATGTAATAAAGATAGATCCTGCATACCGCCCGGCTCCTATCGAACATAAAGATGTATTCGGAGTAACTTTCGAACAAGGAAGAAACGAATTGAAGATCGATGAAAGTCTTTTGAAAGAGATGCCTACGCAGAACAAGGAAATCCCGGCTGATGCAAAACGCGACTTAATCATTGCCTTAATCACTTTAAAATATACACAATCCAATTCTGTATGTTATGCCAAAGACGGACAGGCAATCGGTATTGGCGCAGGTCAGCAGTCACGTATCCACTGTACGCGCCTGGCAGGAAATAAAGCAGATATCTGGTATTTACGTCAACACCCGAAAGTGATGAACTTGCCGTGGATTGAAAAAATCCGTCGTGCAGACCGTGATAACACGATTGACGTTTACATTTCGGAAGATTATGACGACGTACTGGCAGACGGCATCTGGCAACAGTTCTTCACTGAAAAGCCTGAAATACTGACACGCGAAGAAAAACGAGCATGGTTGGATACGATGACAGGCGTAGCTTTAGGATCAGATGCATTCTTCCCATTCGGAGATAATATAGAACGCGCACACAAGAGTGGCGTCAGCTATATTGCACAACCGGGCGGATCAGTACGTGACGATCATGTGATTGGAACTTGCGACAAATACAATATGGCAATGGCATTTACAGGCATCCGCTTGTTCCACCATTAAAAAGATCGATCATTTTTTATTCCATATATCCCCATTTATAATGAGAAGGAGACAAATCTTCCATTATAAATGGGGATTTCCTATTTCTTTAAGACCCTCTATCTTTGCAGCGTTACATTTAAAAACGAATCAAAGATGAATAAAATTGGTGTATTTTATGGTTCCACAACCGGAACAACAGAAGACCTTGCCCGTCGAATTGCAGAGAAATTAGATGTACCATCGGCAGATGTATTTGATGTATCCAAGCTAACAGAGGCATTAGTCAATGAATATGACGTATTGGTGCTCGGCTCTTCCACATGGGGAGCAGGCGAACTTCAAGACGACTGGTACGATGGAGTAAAAGTTTTAAAGAAGTGTGATTTATCCCATAAATCTGTAGCCCTGTTCGGTTGCGGCGACTCTGACTCGTATAGCGACACATTCTGTGACGCAATAGGTATTCTTTATGAAGACCTGAAAGATACCCACTGCAAATTCTGTGGAGCAACAGATACTGCAGGCTATACCTTCGATTCTTCCATTGCCGTTGTAGACGGTAAGTTTGTAGGTCTTCCACTTGACGAAGTCAACGAAGATAGCAAAACAGACGAACGTATCAGCGCATGGACTGAACAAGTGAAACAAGAAATTAGCTAATTTCACCTTAACATAAAAGACCACAGTAAAAAGAAGGTATAAAGATAGCAGTTTAAGCGATAACCTTAGCATAAGTTTAGCTTTGTTTGTATGTAGTTTATCTGAGGTGAATCGTTTCTGAGAAGGCAGTCTCCTGATAGTAGATTATACTCAAAGGAACAGGCTGTAGAAGAAACGATTCACTCAAATACAAACAAGGCAACAGAATAGTTATTCATGTTTCAGCCATGCACTTGGCAATACTTCTTTTTCACCTTTTTCATTCACCAGTTCCATCTGCAATACGCCTCCGTTACAATCGAAGTAACGCACCTCTATCGCATGAAGCCCGGCTTTCAAAGCCTTCTGCACAATAATCTCTACCGGTGAATGTGCTCCATCATTATCTCCCAACAATTCACCGTCAAGCATTAATGTGCTACCGTCGTCCGAGAGAAGGGCAAATGTATAGATACCATCGGCAGGAACTTCCAGATAGCCGGTCAATACCAGACCGATATTTCCTTTCACCTCTTCGGGAATGGATACCGATTCCACCACATACTCCCCTTTGACAAGAGCTGCATCAATATCCGCACAAAGATTACCACGGAAATCGTGCCATACTGCTTTCAAGCCGGGTTGCAAAGCAGCCGGAGCAGCCACCGCCTCCGCATAAGGAGCCTTTACATACTTGGTACGCACCACATCCGAAGGAGAACCATCCGGACGGAAAGTGCGGAAAGCGAAATCCGTAGTCTTCCCAACTTCCAAAGCACCGTTATAAAGAGCTGATTCTTTGGTAGGCATACTGCCGTCTGTCGTATAACGTATTTCAGTACCGGGTAACGGGCAAGTCAATTCCACAGTTGTTTCATCAATAAATGCATTCACTTTATAGAATCCCTGCAAGTCAGGCACCCTATAATTTACCCTCATCACATCCATCCGCTTAAATTGCGGAACAAGCTGACGATAGAATTCTTCGAGACCCGGTTTAGCTGTCGGCTCCGCCCAAGCTATTTCACTCAACGCTATCATACGGGGAACAATCAAATATTCAATGCGCTTCATTGTCGGAATCCATTCAGCCCAGAGATTCGCCTGCACACCCCAGATATATTTCTTCTGTTCCGGCGATAACCGCTCGTCTGCACACGGATCATACGCAAGTATTTTCTTTACTGAATTCTGATCCTGCGCATAATCGAAATAGAAATATTCATTCGGACAAGCAATCACTTTCTGCTTTTGTGCAGTTGCCGTAGGCAATGCATCTTTCGCCCAACTTCTCCACCAGGTAATGGCAGCATCGGAAGATAATCCGTCGGATACCACTTCATCCCAGCCTATGAGTTTCTTTCCGTTGGCAAGGAAGAATTTCTCCATGTCACGTACAAACCATGCCTGAAGTTCTTCTACCGAACCCAGTTTCTCCGTACGAATCCGTTTCTGACAAAGAGGACATTTCTTCCAGTTGGCTTTTTCCACTTCATCACCACCCATATGCACATATTCATAAGGGAAAAGTTCAAAAACTTCTTTGAACACATTCCGGCAGAACTCCAGCGTTGTATCTTTGCCCGGACAGATAGGAGAAGAGAAAGTTTCCCCCCACCCTATCAATCCGTCGCACGCCAATTCCGGATATTGACCGATAGCTGCCAGGAAATGTCCCGGCATATCAATCTCGGGAATGACATCGATACCTCTTTGCGTAGCATAGGCTACTATTTCTTTTATATCATCATGAGTGTAATAACCTCCATACAGCGTATCTCCTTCCACAATGCGTATCTTATCTTCCGGAATCAGGAAATCGGTATTATCTTCTTCTTTCGCACGTGCCATGCAGGTACGATCCTGCGTATTGAATTTACGCCAGGCCCCTTTTTCCGTAAGCAACGGATACTTCTCGATCTCTATACGCCAACCCTGATCGTCAGACAGATGCCAGTGGAACTTATTAAGTTTATACAAAGACATCAGATCCAATACATGCTTCACTTCTTTTTTATTCCAGAAATGGCGGGAAGCATCCAACATAAATCCACGCCATTCAAACCGTGGCGCATCTTCTATTTGCACGACAGGGATAGAATAATTCTGTTTCTCTCCCTGCACTTCTGTCACCGCAGGAAGTAACTGGCGAATAGTAGTAATAGCAGAAATAATGCCCGAATAGTCAGTTGCCTCCACCCGAATATACTCCGGCGTAGACTCAAGTTTATAAGAGCCGGGCTTTCCAACGGTATCCTTCAACTGAAAATACATATCTACCTGACTCTTATCGGTAGTGACTTCAACAGAAGACGATACGACATTCCGAAGAATTTCCTGCAGGTAGCCGGTAGCCGGAAACAACGACTGATCGGAAACTCCGATCTTCATGCCATCTTTTAATACAAACGAGCCCGACTGCTCGGTCAGACTAACGGGGGTAGGCAAGATTGCAATTTCTTGCTTGACGGTAGACGTACAAGAAGAAAAGACACAAGCTGACACAATGAGTAAAGAGCTACTTAATTTTTTGAACATGCGGTTAACTATTTAATAAATGATTTGTCCTGTTTTTAATTGACCATCTATATATAATACAACTAAAACGCATAAACTACTAAAAGGCGGAAAAAGTTTTTCGCGACTTCATGTCACAAACTCCTATTAATGTTTATCTTTGCTCCCCAATCCATTACAAAACAATTATAAAGAGTCACTTCAATGTCAAGAGAGAAAATACTAATCAAAACCTCATGGATCAGCACAATCGGCAATGCAATCCTGTCCGTATCCAAAATCATAATCGGTTTATTTGCCGGTAGTTTAGCGGTAGTCGGCGACGGTATCGACTCGGCAACCGATGTCCTCATCTCTATCGTGATGATTTTTACAGCAAGAGTGATGAATCGTCCGCCTTCAAAGAAATATGTGTTCGGTTATGAGAAAGCGGAAGGGATCGCGACTAAAATCCTGTCACTTGTGATATTCTATGCTGGTATGCAGATGTTGGTATCATCCATCCAAAACATCTTTTGCGATGAAATGAAAGAGATACCGTCAGCCATCGCTATCTATGTGACTATATTCTCTATCATCGGCAAGCTACTATTAGCTTCATATCAATACAAGCAAGGAAAGAAAATAGACAGTTCCATGCTGACGGCAAATGCGATTAATATGCGTAATGATGTCATTATTTCGGCAGGAGTTTTATTAGGCTTACTGTTTACTTTCCTACTTAAGTTACCCATACTCGACTCAATAACAGGATTGATAATCAGTCTCTTTATCATCAAATCTTCCATCGGTATTTTCATGGACTCAAATGTAGAGCTTATGGACGGTGTAAAAGATGTCAATGTATACAATAAAATATTCGAAGCCGTCGAGAAAGTGCCGGGCGCAAGCAATCCGCATCGGGTCAGATCACGAATGATAGGAAACCGGTATATCATCACTCTCGACATTGAAGTGAATCCTCATATAACCATCACACAGGCACACGAAATTGCCGGAGCCGTAGAGAAAAGCATAGAAGACTCCGTAGACAATGTATATGATATTCTAGTACACGTAGAGCCTGCCGGAGAATGTCAGACAGATGAGAAATTCGGAGTGAACAAGGGTATGGTCTGATTGGTATATAACAAATACAAAATCCTGCACGTTTCTCGTACAGGATTTCACATTACAGATTTAGCTGGGTATTTTTACTGATTTGTCTTCAATGTAACCTTTGTACTCATATGTAATAAGATATCTTATTCTCATAATCATGAGCTTTTTACATTTATAAACCGGCCTCTGCTTTTCCATCATTAGGCAAGGTAGCAGGATTCCATGATTTTATAGTCGTATTTGACACATCTAATTTTGTCTTGTTTAGAGTCACAGTATACATATATTCTTTTCCTGCTTCTGTTGCAAATACATTATTGCCAGTTAATAGTTTAGTATGAAGGGTATACCCATCAGCATTATCATATGTCAGGTCCACGCCCAGACCACCCTCAACAGATTCACCCGGACATAATATAAAAGTATAATAAGTAACTTTTTCATCCGTATCATAGTCTCCCCCATTAAAACCATTTTGGAAATAAACAAAATCCAGCTTCCCTACATCCTCCAGCGGCTCTACTTTCCCTGTTGCTATCTCAAATGAAACCTTAGAATGTAAACTTGAAAAACTAAAATTCCAATACGACGAGAAATTACCCGGTTGATACGACATGGTTTTATAACCCTCTCCCGGTACTAATTTCAAAGTCAATTTACTCATTTTATGTTCAAATTGAAAATCAATCTTAGGATTATCTTTTGTACCCGTCGCTTCAGCATATAGAAAGTCTACACTTTTATCTAAGTCATAAGTAACCTGCGTAAGCAAGTTTCTTGTGAGCTTTCCATCTTTTATTTGAATATTACTCCCTTTATTTTCTGCATACGGATAATATGCTGTAAAAGAACCTGTCTCAGCACCGTAATAAATAATATTCGAACTAGCCTCAAAAGTATTGCCACTTATCCAATTGTAACAACGATTCGAATACTCTAACTTACCACTTTTTCCAAAAATTCCTATTTTATCCCTTGTCTCCCACTTCGTATCTACCATACGCGTCTTCGCTCCCTCAATTCCGGCCGATACCTCAATTGCTACTTGCCCATCGTTAGCGACATTATCCATTTCACCATTATCACATCCCGCAAATATTGCAGCCAAGACAGCAACATAAAAATAAATCTTCTTCATAACTGTATTTTTTAGTTTATATTTATCATTAATCTTATTGACCAGTTAGTGTGCATCCACAGCACCTCCATTTTCCGGTGTCCAACCGGTGATACTAGCACTTGTTATTTCCACTTTCGTACGATGCAAACGGACTTCATATGTATACTTGCTGCCTGCATCCAATGCCTTATCCATTGTCCAGGTGAAAGGTTCGTCATTTCCATTATTCAAATCAAAAGTCAGCACACGTGACTTAGCCGCATCGGGTAATAGAATAGCCTCACTCAAAGTGCCGGACTCGGTTGTAAGCAATGTGATATCCGACTTATCCGCTCCGCACATAAGCGTACCGTTAGAAAGATTAAAAGTCGCTTTTATAGGTTGATTTCCAACTGTGACACTAAGATTTTTCAGATCAGCCGTATTCAATCCGTCGCCCGGACTTATTTCCAATACTAATTTAGAAAGCTTATGAACAAAATTGAATCCCACTTTCGGATTCTCCTTTGTACATCCTTCCACTTTGTCGGCATACATGAAGTCGATAGCTTCCTGATTACTTTGAACAGCCACATCCAACGGATAAGTATAATCCGTCAGCGGAGAGACAAAAGGATAATATGCATAAAAATCCACCGCACCGACAACGGGGAAATAGATAATATTCGTATTATCCCCTTCCGTCTCTGTTCCATCGGGTTTAAAATTGCCGTCTCCTCCCGTAGTCACATAGCATTTATTATCCGCTCCACCACAAATATTCTCCTGCGTCAACCCCGCACCGTTACCGGAATACACCATAAAAACGCCGATTTTATCATTATATCCCCAGTCCGTATCTATGGCACGACTTGCCGAAGCTCCTTTCGTTCCAATCTCCCCCTGCACAGTCAATGCCGTGCATCCGTCGGGCACAGGCGAAGATTGCGGCTCATTATCGTTGCTACAAGCTCCCAACGAGGCAGCCAGTGCGACATACAGTACAAATTTCTTATTCTTCATTCCGTTTCAATATATTATTGTTATCAAATTCCGCCATAATGCGATTAATGAATATCCACTTGTCCGCCGTCCACTGGACTCCAGTTACTAATTTCCCCTGAGAAGTCCGCCTGAGAAGGCAAATCAAAGTTCGCTCCCAATATCAACGGAGTCATCGAACCGTCATCGAAATGCTCATGCAATACTTCGGTAAGATCTGTTTCTATTGTCTGTACGGTTCCGTTGTTCAATGTCACAGCTACGGTAAGTTCTTGCTCATCTTCCGGAAGAATGCCAAGCAAATGAATCGTTGCAGTCAGTGTAGGAGTCCCGTCGCTTGCTTCGGTTTTCATAAAAACGGGAGAAAGAAATGTGTCCGATGTAGAGACCAAAGCTCCGGTTCTGAGATTTATACCGGAAGCAATGCCGCTTAAAGTAGCATTCACTGCGGTAATGTGGTTATGGTCGCCCTCTTTTAGTTTCAACACCAATGTCAGTTGGCGAATGCGTTGCCGCATCTTGACCATAACAGAGAGTGTATCGTCTTTCGCCATATCCAATGCTTGCACCGCAGAAAACAGATAACCGGGAAGAGCCTCTATACCGTTTCCACCCGCAGCAGCCACCGTAGCTATATCACCGGAAACTGTAATGGATTCGGGTACATTATATACCAGCAACTCGTAAGATTCCGGTTCAAGCAAGGCATGATAAAGGTTGGTATTTCCTTTCACGGATTGCTCGTCACTCATTCCTGAACGACCGGAAACACGAAGCAGATAGGATACAGGCTGCACAGATTCAGAGGAGCGGTCACTCCAATCTGTCGTCACCAGCAATGCTCCTTGTGTCGGGTGAGGAGTGCGATATACATCATCCTTGACACAGGAGGACATCAGAAAAACAGCACCGCAAATGAGGGCGGCACATGAAGTTATTTTAATAGTTTCCATATCAGTGTGATTCCTAATTGGTTAATACCCCAATAATTTTTTGTCTTACAATCTTTGCGTACACGAACCTTATTGATAAGCGTGTATTCATCATAATCGGCGTAAGTATAACCTACTCCGGCATGAAAGTCGAGCGAAAGATTACTGTTCAGGTCTAGCTGATACCCGCCTGTAAATCCCCCACCCTGATAGTCACCCTGACGACCGGTATTACCAAGTTTGTAGTGAAACTCGCCCGTATGATACATCGCTCCGAGAAAGCCACGACTTTTCCCGCCCAGATAGTAACGTATTTCAGGAGAAACCTTCCAAAGAGCGTAGCGACGGTTTTTATCATCCCAACTCCATGAAGTCCAACTGCCGTTGACTAAAACACCCAAGTGGCGGTTTACACGCCATTCTACACCTAGGTCGGGAGTCAGCGTAGCCCAACGAAGCAGGTTAGCGCGCAAAACAAGGCGATAAGACGGATGTGTTTCAGATAAAGCCAGAGGTTTCTCCGAAGAAACGCCGACAGATGTTGTTTCCGGACAAGTCCCCTGTTCAGAATTTTCCGAAATATCCTCCATTTCCTTTTCCTTTATTACAGGTATTACAGAGTCCTCTTTTACATTTGCTGCCGCCTCATCTTTGGGTAGACGAAGACGAACGATGACCACATGACGCAAATCCCCATAAGTTTCAGCATGGTTACGAGTGATGAAGCAGTTTTCGTTGATTCCTTTGCTCAGGATAAGTTCCGATTTCACACGATTACTGCGAATTTTAGCTAGTTTCAGATTCTCTGCAACCGTAGGTTCCGAAGCACAATAACCATCTACCAGCAAAGGAGCTTCACCACTCAAAATAGCGGCTTTGTGGTTTTCTACAAGAGATAACAGATGATCCAATTGCGTGCCGTTCCCTTTCCAAGGAATATAAAACATATCCTTATGAGAAACAAAACGAAAGACATAAAGGGTGTCGGGTGTCTGTGCCATAGAAACGGCAGGCAACAAGAGCGGCAGGAACAAAAGCAGAAGATAAAATTTGTGTATCTGCATTGTCGTTGAGTTTTTAATGAATATTCAGTCCTTTTCATTTTCCGTTACTTTGTAGGTAACGGAAAAAACTTATTCAGCGTTCTTACAAAGACATTCTATTAAAAAGCACTTCAATAAATAATAAAAGTCTAGTACCTCCGCTTAATTAGAATTATGGTAGAGGGAAAAGTGTTTTGCATATTTTAGCAATCCGATGGCTATAAATGTAAAAAATAGGGTGTTTTATGCGTATAACTTCCTATTTAGTATGCTTTATTGGAAAATAAACCCATTTTTATTTGCATATTTTAATCAATACCAATACTTTTGTTGCGCATCTCATTTTCCGTTACCTACAAAGTAACGGGTGCATAATCAACTCATAAACAAACAAATACAAATCCAATCATTATCTTATCCCGTTCCTAAGACCGTCTTTTACGCAAGCAATTACCATTCTATTTGCCTTGTCCAATTCTTCCGTTTCAAAAGGTTTAAGATAAGTTTCCGTCACTTTTATGGAAGAATGTCCTAAGGCATTGCTAATGATACCAATCGGGCACTTTTTGCGATAGGCAAGAGTAGCCCAAGTATGCCGGGGCGTATAAGAGGACAGTTTGCACTTTACCCCAATAACGTAAGCCAAGTGATCCAGTCGCCGGTTGAAATCGCGAAGAACACACAGGTATCGGTCATATTCCTCACGACTACCGATACCACCCGCTTTTCCTCCATCCAAAATAGAAAGAAGATAAGGAGAAGCAGGATTAGTATCAGAACAGGTTCGAATCAGAGACTCCGCCTCTTTCGGTACGGTCACCGTCAGACGACGCCCCGTCTTTTGACGGCAATAACTGACTACCCCGTCTTTATAATCACATTTGCGCAAACGGGCAAGGTCGGCAAAAGGTATTCCACGAAGCAGAAACAGCAAGGAGAACCAGCAACGGGCTTCTTGCAAATTATCTTGCACCAACGAAGACGAAACAGAAGTGCCAACCGCCACGCTACCTAAGTCCGGCAACGGGAAAGATAAAATCTTCGCCATATCGGCGGACGAAAGCGCACGTTTCACGTCGGCACAAGTACCTGTATAGACACTGTCAAAAAGACCGGCCGTATAATCTACTTCACCGTCTTTCAAAAGCCGATGATATACCGCACGCAGCATCCGCATATAGGTGGAGATAGTGTTCATCTTCAACAACTTGCCTCTCAGATACTCCTCAAATTCCCGCAAGACGCTTACGGTAAATACGTTACGTACTGCCATTAAGATTTTTCTCCCTTTACGCTTATTCCAATAAGCGGTAAAAGTGTGGAGAGTACTACGGTAGACATGAGCGGAGCCAAAACGATGTTCGTCTTCCAGAGTCTGCACCAAAGAGAGCATAAATTCAGTCAAATTCTTCTTTTCTTTCATTACGGAGATAATTATAATTAATTATTAATAGCCTTCACCTTTTTGCTGTAACTCGTTATTCATAGGCATTAGCGAGTGAAGGGTGGTATCTTCACCTGCAACACACCTCCGGTTCATTAGCAGCAAACTTCCTTTTTATAGGCACTAAACTTCTTTTCTATCACCTCAAATCCGCAACTAAGCTCTTCAGCGTCCTTCTTGCGTCTAAACGTCCTCT
>ERZ791744.156-NODE-156-length-81555-cov-10.175202_pt1 | contig 81555 bp, 102 predicted proteins | sample MGYA00510039_ERZ791744 | MGnify/ENA primary metagenome ERZ791744 (study PRJEB30046, sample SAMN00791969) | human gut metagenome | study: EMG produced TPA metagenomics assembly of the A metagenome-wide association study of gut microbiota in type 2... | reverse complement strand
CATCAGTAAAATCATTTTCTGATAAACCCTTACCTGGCTCTTTGTCTACCTTATTTGATATGGAGAGTACGAAATTTAAAAAGTCCCTTAAAGTCCCCTCAAATCCAGCCTCTACAAAATCATCATAGTAGCCTTGGAGAAGTCTCTCATCTATCTCTTCTCCACTTGAATAGTATTTGCTTACGTACATAAAATAGGGAATTTAATCTTTAAAACAAAAAATCTCACTGTTACCGCATCTAAAGTATATACCATCTTGGCTAGCAAAACCATTATGTACATCATCTGGATGTTCAGGATCTGGATCACCAGCATCAAGAATATCTCCCATAATAATACCATAATCTGGGAGTACGTCTATACGTATTTTAATGATCTGTCCTACTCCTATAACCTGGGTTATTACTCTATCAAAAAGTGTACCAAAATATTCATGGAATATAGAAGTAAATTTTTGCCCAGATAAACTTTGATGTATAGCTAGGTAATGACTACCGTTATCTCCTATTTCTAGGTGTAATCCAACATTAGATGAGTTAACCTTTATGAGATTACTGTCATACCAAACTTTACCACTTATGATTACAGGAGTAAATCTTAACTTGATACCTGTCATAATATGTTCGTTTTAAGTTTAAATAAAGGTTACTTCAGTATCCTTATCTCTCTTAAGAATCAACAAAAACACCAAAGCTTTATCTTTAGCTTGAGCTACTTGAGTATCTCCACATGGCATGTAAGTAATACCATTTATGATAAACCTATCTTGTACCCAGTCAAAATCCCAATAATCATCGGAATTCAAATAATGATTGTCTAAAAGGTATTTATGAGATACCATTATAGAAAGATTCTCATCATCTAATTGACCTGTAGTTGAAGCTTTGTTTATCGGCCAATTTCTAAAAGCATTGTAATAACATAAAGCCTCAATCTGTATATTGTAGTAATGTGGAGTATAGTCCTCTCCATGAGTAAGATACTGGTTTACATGTTTAGCCCATGTTATGGTTTGTCTACCAGCATCAATATCCAGAAAATTCTGAACTATGCGTTGGTATCTATCCCAAGATTTATTAGATACATACTTATTAGGTAACTTAGTCATAACGATTACCTCCTATGTTTATTTATCAATATTCTAGGGTTAGGTACATCTAAAGGACCAGGTCTTTTTAATCGAACGTTTCTTGGAGGTATGATTGGTCTATAGTTCTCACAGAATGGCAAGAATATATCCAATCGATTTGCTAAAGTACATAAGTTTTTACGTAATTCATCAATTATACCTCCAGGTTTTAAAGCATCGGTAAAAGCTTTGAATAAACTGCTTCCACTTTCTGTTAACTTATCATAATACTGTACTTCTGTTGGACCAGTAGTTATAGATTTAATCCTATCACCCCTTGCAGAATCTGCCTGATCTGAATCTGGGTTATCCGTAGAACTAGTTATTTCACCTATATACTCATTTGCCTGTATAAGGATGTTCATAACTCTTACATTTAGAAAATCCCAGGCAGCCAATTCCATGATTAATTGATTTTCTAGTCCCTCATAAGATAATTCATCATTGTAATCTTCAATGGGAGTATCATGATTTACTAGAGGACCTATATAAAGTTGCCATTTATTAATATACATGGCTTTATCCTCCATAGTAAGACCGTCTCCAATAACTGAAGGTATATAGTTATCAATTAATACATAGATACTATCTGTCAAATGAGTTTTTGATTTAGTGGTTACTATTACAGTCTTAGATACAGTACTATTAAATCCAGAAGAATCTGTAACTGTAAGTGTTACCTGATAAAATCCGGGTTTTTCATAAGTATGTGTGGGTAACTTTTTATTATAAGCATAACCATTATCATCACCAAAATCCCACTCAAAAATGGATTTGGGTGGGGTTTTGGTTATTACTCTAAAGGAAACGTCTAGACCTAGTGTATTGTATACAAAATCTAGATCCATCGTAAAATTTATTTATTATTCTCCTTCTTCATCTAACAGAACTTCAAGAATAGATTCTACAGTATCACTGTCAGTGTATGTTACTCCATTTTTCTGGGCTACCAGTTTTACCTGTTCAAGGGTATACCCCTTAGAAATCTTCTGGATGGTTAAACCACTCTCCAGTTGTTTCTTCATCTTCTTCAACAGCTTATCGGTATCTTCCTTAGAACCAACATCTACCTTGTTATCCACTAGTACAAGGTGACCAGAATTTATGGCCATCTGTATTCTACGAGTACGGAACTGAGTAGCTGTTAATTCAATGGTTTCTCCCCTACATACTGTTATACCAGTACATTGATCATGGAAACTGTAGGCTTTCTCTCCAGTAGTTACTTTGTAAAGCTTTGATTTAGTTGTCATATTATTAAGAATTTAGATTGTTTATATGTTTAATTAAAAGAGAGACTTAGGTGATTTGTTATCTTGGCTAAAATAAGAAGTATCGAACGTTTATCAAATGAAAAATTGGTTAATCACCTAAAGTCCCTCCTATAGAATTATTCCAGATTTACCAACAAGTATGGATCTATGTTCATAAAATCTGGGAATCCATTGTCTGAGAACTTCTTGTTAGAAGCCAACATAACAACGGCATCCTGATACATCTTACTGAATCCCGTTGTCAGAGTTGCATATACTGCTTCTGTCTGATTTGATACGATTCTCTCTGATTCAAGCATGAGCTGCTTAGCAGTAAGCTTGATCAATGCGGCCGACTTATCAATCATCATCAACTGATTATCTGGTGTTCCCGGGTGAATATAGAAATCAGCCGATTTAGGAACGGGAGATTTTACATTCAGTGTTGCCTGAGTAGTTCCATAGCTCTTCTCCTTGAACTCTGGAAGATCTAGCAATTCTATAGCCTGATCTTCACCACCGATCATAGTAGTAAAGTTACGGCCCATACGAGAAGCTCTTACCCATATATGAAGCAGGTCCTTGTAGGATATACCCTTATCAGTATCATATACTCCAATAACCGGAGCAGATTCTGAACCATCCGACTTGTTACCATTGATAGCAACATCCATTGCAAGGTTATCCATAGCATAACCAAGCTGGATACCGAAATCTCGAAGATATATTCCAAGTACATCAAGTGATACGTAACTCTTTACCTCATCAGTAAGTTTGAATCCCTTACCTACCTTGAAAAGTCTTACTGACTTCTGACCATAGCTGATATCTCCCAATGGAATGGTCTCAGCCTCATTTACTTTAGCCGGTGCAGCATCACTCATATTAATGAATGGCATGATAGCTTGCAAACCATTGATAGGCTGATCAGCTGTGATTATCTGTGGGTAGAATGGTGCCTGTCTCATACCAAGAGTGATGGCATCACGGATAATCTCCGGCACAACCCATCTTACACTCGGATCTGGCATAGAGTACAGATTCTGCATTGTAGTGATTCGAGTATTTATGCCGATCTTTTCGAATAGTTCATCCTTAGAAATTCCCCACTTACCTTTTACATACTCTTCAAAGGTAACTTCTACGGGCTTATGAGAACTATCTCCAGCACGTAAAGCATCCAAAGAATGTACGATTTCCGGAAGTTCTTTTCTAAAATCTTTAGCTTCCATCTTTGTTATATCTACCATAATTAAAAATTTTTTAAAGTTTAACGTACCAATACTTGTATAACTTCGTTAGCTTCGTCAGCAGGGTTCAAAGCCAAGAAATCTTCTTCTATGCCCTGATTAGCTTTTACGAATCTACCGTTCAATACATCTCCAGAAGGGATAACCGGACCACATTTAACAGTACCATTAGATACCCAGTTAACTATGGCATATCCTCTCATCATTACAGTTACTTCTACTGGATAATTTCTCTGTTCTCCATAAGCAGGAGTTTCACTACTTGTAAGAGCTATGCCCAAATAGTTCTTCTTACCATCCTTAAAAGGTTCTATCTGACCTTCATCTGTAAGACATACAGGCATACCCTGATATATCTTTTCTCCTGACTTTACTGTGAACGCTTGACAAAGTTTATGTGATTCACTCTTGTAAATCACAACTTTAGGAGTTCTCTGTCCTAAAAGTGTTAATGGACTTTCTTTCATAATATTATGTTTTTAATGAATATTTCACAATTTAGATCTTAGATCTATACAAAGTCTCGGCATTGAATTCTTCATGGTTCTGAGTTTCACCCTCTTTTCTAGAAGAAGCCCGGCTGATATCATGTGAACCGCATTTTGAACAAGTCAATGGGAATTTCTCCTCAAGTCTTGAAGTATAGTCTTTATTCAAAGCTACGAGAGTTTCTACACCAGTAGTTTCTGCACTAAGCATTTTAACGATAGACTGGTCTACTGTCTCCTCAGAAGGATATAACTTCTTATAGTTGGCAATAGTAGTATCTCTCAGTTCTGTAATGTAATTTTTACCAACTTCTGAGTACTTCTCAAGGGATTTAACCTGAGCTTCAAGATTTGTGATCTTTTCACTAAGTGTGGTTTTTTCAGTACGAAGATTGCTGTTGTCAGATTCCAGATTACTACATTTCTCTACCAATGAAGATATAGAGTTATAAGCTTCTTCAAGGTTTATCTTTCCATCTTCTGAATCATTTAGCTTGATTAAGCCTTTATTTCCGAAGATTCGGTCTAAAAACTGTTGTAATTCCTCTTTCATATCATTTTTATTTTGATTAATATTATTTTCTTTATTATATCCTTGAGTATCGTCGTTATATGGACAAGTTTTATAATCCTCATATGAGTAATGTTTTGGTTCATCCATGTACTCTTTATAAGAGTTATAAACTCGATTAGCATAAGTTGGGTTAACTATTTTACCGTTATCCCCAATTTTCTGTGCATAAGGATCAGCTCCATGTGATACTAATGAAGTTTCGGCATACCGTATTACTTCAGTAACTACCCTACATATCAGATTACCCTTAGAGTCATATGTTCCAAGTTTTTCCCAAAATTCGTTGTTATCCAACTCAGGATGGGATTTATCCCATCTAAATTGAACCGTTACTGAATTAGAGTGTATAGATGGTGGTTCCATCAATATACCTCTAGCAATACGTGGATTAGATTTACCATCTATCTTAAGTACTCCATTTATTCCAGCAGGTATCTTGAATTTACCATCAGTATAACCTTCTTGCCACATAACTTGTGAAACTGATCCTATAGCATTACCTATGCTAGTTTCATGATCACAATTTACTGTTTGACCAAGCATCAGTTTCATAGAAGCCTTAAGAACGCCATTCTTACTAAAATCTGTAGGCATCCAATTTTTAGATACTATAGTCTCAGATATTAGCCTAAATACTGGCTCTATGAACTCATCGTCTTTAGGTTTAAGATCATCTAAGGATAAATCAGGATAATAGGTATTATAATCTATATCACTGAAAAATCCAAACTGAGCTACACTTTCTGGGCTTACTTTAGACCACTTATAAAAGTTTTCGTTAAAGGTCAACGGATCTATACTCTTTGGTATATGATTCGCCATTATAGTATGACCTTGGTCTATGATCATACTATCCTCAAAACTTTGGTTTTTCTTGTAGTAATTCATAATGATAGTTTTTATAATGATTAATATGCTTTATCTTGCTTTTGGATCTTGGTCTTTCCTCTTTGGTACCGGATTGTTCTTATCTCTAGATCTACGGTTAGACTGATTCTTATCATCTTGACGCTGTTTCTTTTTAGTAGCTTCCTGTGGATCGGAATTATTACTATCTTCAAGAGGTACTCTAGGTTCATCCTGATCTGGAGAATCATACCCCATTTCCCAAGCATACTGCCACTGTGATATAATTCCTGCAGAGTATAGTAAGTTAAGATTTTGTATCTTATACTGTCTTCCCTGCTGAACTTTAACTTCATCAGAGATAGTAGAAGTTCCCCAAGTAATAGTGATACCCTTATTATTAAATCCAGCTAATCTAAGTTCCAAAGTATATATAAACTTAAGTACATAACCAACAATTGTTTGTATATTACTTAGCTGAGATATAAGTTTACTTAAAGCTATACCACTACCACCTTCAGTATTAGAGTTATTAAGACCTATTATAGAACTATTAACTCCCAATCCATTAGCAACAGATTGTTGATTCATGTTCCAAGGAGTTTGTAGATTACCGAGTTCTTTAGTAGTGGCATTAAGTTTAAATTCCGATTCATCCATAAATCCGGTAACCACACCATCTTTAAGAGATTCTTTTAGGTTTACCTTTAATCTCTTAAGCATACGTTCAAGTCTTAATTCATATGCTTTAAGAGATTCACCACCAGATTGACTTGGCTTCTCTACTTTAGCTTCTAAAAATCCAACCATACCCATTAAATCCATGATATGCTTGAAGTTGATTCTCATGTCTTGCTGGCTTTTTAATGAATCTAATGAAGCCATGAATGGAGGTATTCCGTATGGTTCATCAGTATCATTATACATACTAGCATATACATAAGTTTCGGTATTCAGCTTTATAAAATCCTCTCCGGATTTTCTTAGAAAGTTTACGTTCCTTTGGTATGGTACATATACTCCATCATTCTGTTGGTGGAAATAGATATTCTCAGGTTTAAGGAATAGTATAGTTGAAATACCATCAAGTTTAATATTTGGTACTGCTTCAACTGATACAGCTCCTCCGACCATTAACTGTACGATCATCTTATTTACCAATCCATCTATACCAGCCGTATATTGTGACCATTTAGATGACACCTTTATTAGGTGATCTCTCATGGCATTAGCCTCTTTATCAGTATTGTTTGGAAATAAGATGTTATGGTGAGTATTAGTTAATTTGAATGTATCCTGTAGAGCTATACTCATATCAGGATTCACCTTATATAGATCTCTTATTAAGGGTATCACTTCTCTACGAAAAGATGGATTTACCATCTTAGTCATGCCCTTAAGTATAGAGTATACACTAGTATTAGAACTATCTTCAGGTACTGATACTCGCCCAGGAGATATGGCAACTATATCTTTTATAGCCTTTTTAGGACTGCCACTACCTTTACTCTTGGTTTTAAATATGTTAAAAAAATTTCTCATTTTGGTAATATGATTACATTAGACTTACCTTTCCTTATATGATTAGTTATAGCCTTACCCATGATATCATCATCTGCATATACCTCTCCTTCAAGATCTACATCACCTTGAGAATTAGCTCTATGCTTACCCATAGCAACTGGCCTATTTAAACTATCATATATAAAAGTATAGGCTTCCTGTACAAAGAACGGGTCCTTTACTATTATATTGTTCTCTCTTATGTCTGTTTCTAGTCCATCAATTATAACAGGTCTATTCTTATTAGTAGTTAACCAACCAGGACACTTGTCCATCTCTGGTTTACTCTTACCTTTTTTCTTAACAAGCTTTTGATAGTAGTATAAATTTGGATAACCCTCTGCTTGTAAAAAAGCAGTAACTGCCATACCGACATCATTGGATTCTGGAGCTAAGGTAGCATAGTTGTAATAAGTTCCAGTATCACCCAATAACTTACTATACTTATCAACTGATATCTTGCCTTTAAATACTGATTGTTCTTCACCATCTTTATCCATACAAGTAAAGGATGAATAGTCAGAAGCTCTACCAGTTGAAACGTCAGCTCCAATGAAATACTTCTTGTCTTTCTCTGGTTCGTTGAATCTTCTATACTGACCATTCATAGCAGTATATATAGCAGGGTAATCAGATAAGCAATCTTCTATAGCTTTTATATCAGTCAAATCAAATACTGTATTACCAGAACCAAGAAAGTCACCATCAATCTCCTGGGCAGTTCTTCTAGGTCCAAGAGCTTTTGCCATCTCGGTATACCAAGCATCATCTCTTTCTGGGTGCATCCTCCAATATAACCTTATAGGTACAAATGGATTAGATCCAGCTAAAGCTTCAACCCAACTTGAATGATAAAATCCACCGATACCAAAAGGAGTACTGTTAACTATAGCGGATCCTCCAGTTGATAGTGTTGGGAATGCTGCAGCCCATATTTGAGCAGACCATCTAACGATGGCAGCTTCATCTATTATTAGCAGTGACAAAGATTCTGAACGTCCAGCTTCTGATGAAGTAGGTATAGATTCAATAAAGGATCCATTATCAAATTCTATCATTGAAGCACTACCATATTCTCCAGTTCTACCATTTATGATTGGTACTTGTAGATACCATGGCAGATTCTTATACATATACTTAATTTTCCTAAGTACCTTTTTAGCAGTAGTATCCTTAATGGAGATAATATTTATCTTCTTATTTGGGTGATACATAGCTAACCACAGACAGTACATAGAAATAAGCTCAGTAATACCTGCTTGCCTAAATTTAAGTATTATGTTAAACCTATTACATAAGAATTGGTATAATACGGATTTTTGATAAGGATATAGATTGAAATGAACTTTACCTTTTACTGGATGTATAACGTATATAAAGGTACTAAAGAAGAATGGATCTTTAGTAACTTGATATAAGTTATGTAATTCAGTACTTGTTAGGTTCTTAGAACTAAAATCTTCAATCTTTTTTGCCATATTATTTAAACTTATATGTAACGGAAACCTCTATGTCTTTCCCAATGTTTTTTTGTAAACTTGGGTAATAGAATAGATTTATTCCTAGGTTATAATTAAATCTCTTAGTCTCGAGAGATATACCTGAGGTTAAGTCTAAAAATCGATTAAACATACGATATTTACCATTGATGTAAGGTGTTAACTTAATATTAGATTTAACCTCTTTAAAGGTTAATTTACCATCAACCCAATTATAATCATACTTATCTAAATCAATATAGTAATCTTCGATCTTATAACTACTATCTAGAGTATTTTTAAAAGTGAGAGATAATTTATTTCTAGATAACAGGAATTGATACATAGAATCACGGAGAGACCCTCTGGAGTAACCGTTTGCAGGAGGGTTGATCATGAGTAAAGTCTGATAAGCAGTATCATCCGTTGCAAGAGTATCATCGACATAACGGCCATTTTCCAGAGGGTCTTTGTCCTTAAAGAGAGTTACCCCAGTAGGAATTTTTAAAGTTGAGTAGGGGTCGACTTTCTTGAATTCATCCAGATTTTTATAAACCGTATCCGGTACGGAAGTTTCATGTTTGATGTCCGTACCGGACTTAAGCTTGTTATCAAGATAAATTGACCGAAAGCAAAAATATATAGTCATTAGTGATAAAATTATGATGATTATATTCTTGATATTGTTTTTATCCATAATCTGATTTTTTAAGGTTCTATCAGTTAGTGAATTATGATGTTATTATTGGGCTTTACTCGTAAAGCCCAATATTGATTGAGCGTAGCGAAATCAATTCATTATGTTTTATTCTTTTCTTTCTTTCTATTACTCCTCGTATATATACATACATATAAAAATTTATATATATATACGAAGTATAGTATATATATAAATTTTTCAAGGTACCCCGACGCTTATAATATATAATCATATATTATATCGTGAAACTTTACTAAGGCTTTAATAAGCATCTCTTAAACCATAACCCTATCTCATATACCGAACCTTTGGCTAAGGTATACCTTGCCTTATTTAACCAATAATCATACCTTGATTCGTCCATGTAGATTTTATACCTTTTAGGAAATCCCATTATGTGTTTTATATCCTGTATACCCAAAGGATAACCATCTGGTCTAAATTGTCTATCTGCAGGTCTAACAGTAAGAGGACATCTATCTGGATCTAATCTATATACTCCAGGTAAAGTTGACATCTTCTTAGTCTTTATTGGCCATTTTCTTTCATCTTTAAAATCGGTATCCCATAATTTTTTTATCTGGGCTACTGTAAGATTTTTCTTTTCTGGTAATTTCCTATAATCATACATCGCTAGGGTTTTATCTAAACCCGGCATATAATTATGTTTATTTCCTTTAAAATAGGCAGGTTCCAGTAAATTTCTAGAAACTTTTATTGTGTTTATGCTAAATATATTGTTAAACTTATTTATTAAGTTCTTACAACTATCCTTTATACCTATTATGATTAGCCTATTCCTTGACTTCTGAGAATTACCAAACTCCGATACAGAATGGCAATGATAAACTAAATGATAACCCTTAAAGGTTTCTTCCCATGTTTCTTTGGGTATTAAGTCCAATAACCTGGGTAAATTTTCTATAAGGAATATCTCTGGCTTATAATGAAGTATACACTCTATCACTAGATTTATGGACTTATTCTTTTCGGGTTTACCCAAGGTTTTAACCTTAGATAATCTCATTACTGAACTAGCTCCACAATCTGGTGAAGATAAGATTATGTTCGGATGTTCAAAATCTAAGTATTTTTCTCTTAGAAATGGTACTTGGTTAAAGTTAAGTTTCCACTGTTCTTCTAGAGGAGTATGAAATACTCCTCTAGATTCTATGTTTCCTATTAGATGTTTTCTAAAAGGGAATAGTAAAGCTCCTTGACCAGCACATACACCAAGTACCTTTAAAGATTTAAAGGTAATCTTTCCAGGCATATTTCTCTCGATAAATCAAATAATTAGGGTAATCATCATTGTTGTAAGCTTCAAGTTCAAAGCATATATTTCTATAAGCCTTGTGAAAATTCCAATACACTAACAATAGGTAAAGCAAGTGAAGTACATACAAAAGAGCAAAACCTATATACCATGTTTCTCTCCATTGTATAGAATGTATGTTCTCATGATTAAGCTCTTTCTCAGTAAGAGTTTCTCCTTTTCTTACAAACAGCCATATACCAAATAGGTTTAAAGCTTTAAACCCTTTAAAGGGTATAATTGAACTATACTTTATCTTCATAATTACTCAATAGTTATGGTTATTTTATCGTAATTTACTAACTCATCGTGATACAATTTCTTTAGAGTATCCTTAGAATTGATTACCTGACCTACTACTTTGTTTTCTCCAACCAATATACATCCCTCGGTATCCTTGGGAGTATTACCTGAATGTATAAGTATGCCATCAAATCCCGGGACATTTAGTAATCTTGGCACTCTACCTCCATTCATATTGGTTTTGTACCAAGATACCTTAGAATACTTAGGGGATACAACCGATAAAGTTACATCGTAAGTACCTTTTGGGATAGCTGTTTCTCCTTTTTTCTTAGTACTCTTGATATCATTTAGAGGCATTTCACTGTTTAAACCACGATCTTTATCCTCCAAAGTATCACAAAAATACTTACCATTAAGATACAGGTGACCTATAGTATACTTGTCTTTACGGGCCACCCTCTTTAATACCATTTTTAACTCTTTCATACCTATAAATTTTATATTATAACATAATACGAACATATAGTCTTGCCTTGAACTTAGCTCCAATCCTCAGCTATTTTTATAAAAATGTCTGTATTTATTTGCATATATAAAATATTTATATTAATTTTGCACTATAAATAATTTAAATCAAAAATTTATGAAAAAAGAATTTATTTTAAAGGTTGGTTCAGAGGTATTATATTATGATACCGGGTTTAATATTACGAAACACAAGGTTACAGATATAACCAATGGAGTTGCAAAGCTTGATAATCAAGTAAGATGCCATATTAAGCTAAATAAATCCGAAATTTATCCCAGATTGGATCATAAATCAGGAGTTGTTTTGCCTATAACCGAAGAAAATCAGTTGCAATATGATTTAAACCGAGATTTACAGGATAAAATCAATAGAATTGGCCAACTTCCGGATAAATTAAGGACTGTAAAGCATAGATTATTAGAAAATCCAGATGATGAAACAGTTCAAATGGCCAGTAAATTGATAAAACTTTTAGATAAAACCTTAAAAATAACCGAAAATTTATAATAAAGATGAGTTTAACTTGGGATATTATAGGATGTATTTATGTAATTTGCTTAATACCAGCAATTTTACTGACAGTAGTATTGAAAAATAGATTGAATATGAGTACTTTGCTTATATTTGGTACTGTTTGGTTAGTATTACCTCTATTCCCTATATGGTGTTTAGTCAAAAAATTTCAAAACAATGATTAAGATATGGATATATTTGGTCACTTTAATACTGATGGAGAATTAAAAGGGTTCTCAGCTAACATTGCACCTATATTAGGTGCATTGTTAGTAGTTGTTTTAACCTTAGTTGGCTTGTTTGTTGTAGTGGTATTTCCATTTGTAGGATGGTTATCTCCCTGGGTTTTTAAGAAAACTTACTTAAAAGTAATGTTTACTATAGCTTGGTTAATGAGTTTAGTATCATTTTTCACTTATTTTTAATATGGAAGATCAAGAGTTAGAAGAAGTAGGATATTTGCCTGATTGGGCAGTTATAGAGTAATAGGAGGATTTTGTTATGCAAGTATTTATACCTTATGCACAACCAATAGATGTTGCACAAACTCTATGGAATGATCAAAAACGTTATAATAAACAGATAATAGAATGTATTCAGATACTAAGAGCTATGGATGGACATACAGCTTGGTCTAATCATCCTGTAGTTAAGATGTATAAAAATAACCGTGACTGGTTAGTATGTTATGCTAAATGCCTTAGTAGTTATCGTCTATTTAAGGAAACTGGAGATAGGAAGTATATAGGTGAAGCCAATGCTTGGAATATTAATGCTGATAGCTGTAGACCTGACTTTATAAATAAGGATGAGATAATTATTCAACATAGAAAGAGACTTTATACAAAAGCTCCAGAATTATATCCTCAGTTTAGTAAGTATGGTACTAGTGATATAAATTATTACTTCGTAGATGGTAAAATCTTAAAATACAGAAATGGTAAACTCATAGAAGAGTGAATCACTAACGAACATAGTAGATAGTGTTCATATATAAATTAACTTTAAATTATAAAAATTATGGATAAAGATCAGATCACATTAAACCAATTCAGAGCCTTTAAAAGATTAAGGAATAGAGGCATTATAAACATGAACGATATAGTTACTGGAGCTAGATTATGTAAAATTACAGAAGAAGCCTATGAAACTATCATGTGGAACTACAGATATTTAGAGGAGAAATTTAACCCAAAAGAATTTTAAAAGTAGTGATATGGTAAAGAAGATAGTTAAAGAGGGTATTGTTCCAAGATATATGGGAAAATGCCCCTTATGTGGTACTGAGTTTACTTTCGAGCATACAGACATAGAAAGTAAAACTGAAATGCAGATAGCTGAGAATCGTAACATAAACATGATAACTTCATGTGATCCTTTTGTAAAAGTAAATTTCGTTACTTGTCCTAAATGCTATACTCACATAGACATGGGTAGTCCCGGGATAAATAGATTGTATGATATACCTTCACGATCACGATCAGGTAAAAATCCTAAGAAGTAAATTTAAAAGAATATGGTAACAGACATCCCATTACATACGGCGGTCAATTTATATCAAGTTGTGATAGAATCCAATGAAGTAATATCGGAGATTATCCGTATCAGTGGTTGGTCACCTATCAGTGGCGGTTATTATTGGTTAGGGAATGGAGATGTTGGATATATGGTATGGGATAAGAAACTAAATTCATGGCGATGGGACGTAAGTTTCAATGTAATGGACAGTTTTGTAACTCATGTAGTTCCATATGATTACCTTAACCCTTTTTATGGTAAATGGCGTGAAAGGAGTTATTATCATCAATATTTCGATACTAATTTCTTTAAGGGGGATTATACATGGTATGATTTTAAGAAAGAAAACTTCATAAAAACAAGTTAACAGTATGATAAAATTCAATATTGTAGTATGGTTAGTAATCCTGGTATTTTTACTGGGATTACTGGTTTATATAAGTTCAACTATAGGGGCTTATTTGCATATGACTTATCTAAGAGCAAAGTTATATATTGCTCGCAATAATTATTTATGTTTAAGATTACTTTTCACTAGAGATTACCTAATTTATTTAAAAGTGTTACATAATATGCACATTCTTAAATTTATAGGTAAATCTTCAGTTAATGTATCATTTAATAATGATAAAGTTTCATGTATATTTAAAGTATATGCCGATGAAAAGTATACACTACTAATCAATACTAGAATAGATGGTGAAGCCTTGTTATTGAATAAGCCAGCAAAAGTAGATAAAGGTGGTGTAATAATCGTAGAGGATTCTGTTAAGTGTACCATAAACAAGGTATCATTTCCGAGAGAAGCCAAGAAGTTATACGATAAATATATAACAGCTTAGATATGGTAAGAAACTTTATATGGCCATTGATAGAATTCATAGGATCTTATATATTTATAATGAGCCTAATAGTTCCAGTTAACCCATACAGTGATGAAACCCATGATTATGTGTTCAACGTTACTTATGTAAATGGAGACTGTAAGGATATCCTAGTTAATTTACCAGAGGATTTTAAGTATGGTATATCAAATAACAAGGGTAGTTATTATCTGGAATTTACTTCAGAAGGAAAAACCATTTGGGGTTATAAATCCATATTCGAATATGAGGGATATGGTGATATATCGGGAGTTTTATATGTAAATACCATAACTAAGAAATAAGTAGAGATAATAGTGATAATTATTAAAGATTAGAAAGTTATGAAGTGGAAGAGATATAATAGGTACTCATTACCTCCAGAGGGTGTAGAGGTATTGGCTTATAATAGTAAATGGGTAAGTGATCCAAATTCTAAGGAGGTAATATTAGGGAAAAACCCAAAAGGTATAAGAATAGGAAGGCTATCTAATGGAATATTTTATTCGGCTTCTTATTTCGAAAGTTATGGATACCATGAATATGAGGCTTTGGAAGAAACTCCAGAGTACTGGTTGGAATTACCCGAATACCCAGAATCGGAGAACCATAAAATTAGGATGTGGATTGCCCGGGATGAAGGTATATATGAAGAACCTGATGATAGAAAACCTCAAAGGGGTAAGCTTCATTTATTTTATGACACCCCAATAATAGAGAGGGATCATGATACCAATACTATGAAGTGGGGATATGCAAGGTGTATTGGAGAGATACCATCTTATATGTACCCATTTATTGAGGAGTGTACCCGTCATGAAATTATTGGTGAAGTAGAAAAGAGAGAGGATTATATATTCGAAGAAGAACCTTAAAAGTTAATTATATGTTAGGAAGTCATAATTCATTCAGTTACCTCAAGCCAGTTAAATGGTGGATGAGATTAATTAATTTTGCAGGGAAATGTCAATCCCTGGATGTTTACGATCAGATACTGCTTCAAGATGTAAAATTCTTCGATGTAAGGCTTAAATGGGATAATAAGTCCCAAGAATTTTATTTAGCTCATGGGATTATAAGGTATTCCTGGGATATATCACCTTTAATGAGTTTTTTGGATTGGTTATATACCGATGAGTTGGATGATTTAATAAATATAGGTGGTAAGAAATTTAAGTGTAGCTATTCTCCCATATTTAGGTTTGTTCTAGAGTATAATAATCCAATAGAGGATAGAACTATCATTGATAAGTTTAAATCATTACTTGATACTTTAATATTTAGGTATGATGGTATTAATATCCTGGGAGGATATACCAAATGGGATGAGCAATGTATTTATACTGGGATAGGTGATAAAGATGTTACCTTAAATCATGGGTATTCTTCTGTATTGGGATGGAAGAGGTATTTCCTTATACCCTGGGTTTATGCTTGGTATTATAATAGGGCTCATGATACCTATATAAAGAATTTGGTTAATAAGAATAAGGAAGTTATACTTTTGGATTTTGTGGATTTACTAGATACAGACTATAATTAATTGTTAGTTTTGTGTTTTTATTATTTTTTAGTTTTTGTGTAGTTTTCGATTATGGGGTATTGGGATTTCTCGGTACCCCTTTATTGTGTGTGTTGTGTTTTTGTGTGGTATATTTTTCGAGGAACCCCTTTAATACGTACGGGAAATGGCCAGGTAGTTTCAGGGGAGCACGGTTGCAGTGATATTAAAAAAGTAAAAATAAAAGTAGGGTACAAACATTTTTATTTGTACCCTAACATTTTATCTTTTTGCAGCTATTATTTATAATTTTACAATATAATTTGTTGTACTATTTTTTTCGTTACATATTAGTTTTGGTCTGATACTAAAACTATAAATGAATAACTCTTGTATGTTTACAATATCATTTTTGTTGTTTAAAATAGATGTTTCAAAACTTTTAATGAATTTTTTTGTACTATAATAGTATAATTTAATTGTAATCTTTTTAAAAGCAGGTCTTTTAAAACCTGCTTTTTTTGATTTACCAACAAATTCTAAACTATAATGTTTCATAATTTATTTAGTTTTGTTTGTAGTACGTTTTGGTTTTGCTTGCTCCTGATTATTTGATTTTTGCAAATAATCTTTGCAAATCTGCAAACAATTTGCATATGTTTCACGTTTTTCGTTTCTTGTATTTTCGCTGCAAACGCTTGCGAGTGAATAATCGTTTATTGCATAAACTTGCTGATAGAAATCTATAAACTGATTTATAGATTTTTCAGTTTTTGACAAAACAACGTCGTTTGCAAATGCAAATGCAATTTTTCTGATTTTGCGTCTTGCTTTTTTCAAGTCATTTTCATTTAAACCTGTAAATAACTCTTTTTTGTAGATTTCACGATTTGAATTTACGTTTACGTTTACATTCAGTTTTGAAAAAATTTCATTTAAAGTTGCCATAATCTTAAAGTTTTAATTGGTTATACATTTTGTTTAAATTTCACGTTGCAAAGATAGTGAGTTTTTTCTAAACTTGCAAGCATTTTTCAAGAAAAATTTTAATTATTATATGATTTTTGATTTAAATCAAAAAATCGTGCCGGATTTTAAATTTTAACAAAAATAATTTTGATATTTGAAAATTTATTTTATTTGCGTGTACATTATATAAATAAATTAATAGTCCTTAAATGTTCATGCAATGTTTTTAAATGTTCGTAACCTAAAATCAATCTATTTTTTAAATTTAACCCAAAATTCTAAAAATTTTTTAAATTTAAGATTTTTGTGAAAATTTTTTAAAAATAAAAATCATGCCGGATTTTTTAATATTATTGTTTGTGTATTTAAAATTTTCATATATAATTTAAAATTTGTGGCTATGAGGATCACTGAGCCCATAATAACTATAGGGGCCTTGTCTCCATAGGGGCTTTATCTCTATAGGGATTATATAAGCCTATGTGTATATATGATATAAGGCCTTATATCTAATCTTAATATACCCGATAAGAGATATAGGGGCTTTAATACTTTATCTCTATATGGTTATTAAGGTTTAAGGTATGTAACAAAGTTAGCGAATGTAACAAAGTTAGGCTCACAAAAAAAGATCCCGAGTATCACTACTGAGGATCTTCGACAATTATGATCTTAGAATAATGTGAAAAATTTAACGAAAATAAGAAGAGCTTAAGATATATCACATAGGTTAAGCTCTAAAATGTATAACAATTTTATAAACTCTGTAATCGCAACTAATATGTTTGTATATAATCGGTGTTCATATTAATATAGTTTATCCTAGAGAAAAGTAAGGGAAAGCCTAGTAGACTTTCCCACGTGGTACGTTAATTGATTCTCTATCGAATAGTTCTGTAAGCGTTATTTTGATTATAGAATCGGGTTTAAAGTTGAGAGCAATTTCCTTGGTTATTAATGGGTACTGTTCTACGGTTTCCTCTAGGAATACTTCCCAGATTTCCTTTATCTTATCTCTGTGTTGAGCTTGGATTCTCTTATTGCCTTTGACAGGTTCTGGGTATTCTAAAGAGACCGTCAATTCTAAGAACTTATAGTTATACCAGTTCTTTTCTTGAATATCCTCTATGATAATGGAATTGATCTCTTTACTGTATTGGTAAGGATGAGATTCATTACCAAAGGTTTCGGATATCTTCTTCTCTATTAGTTTTAAGAGATATCGGGTCTCTATGGTTAGAGAATCAAGTTCATCCCTTTCCTTGATGATATTTGTGAATTTGAACATAGCAGTATGGGTTTAGAAGTTATTTTTATCGAATGTATCTGTGAATACTATGAGAGTATAGAATTGTTTATTCGAATCGGTAAGATGGGTTATCTCATCTATGTGATTATTCTCGGATTCCATCTCATCCTCTTCGAAAAGCTTTTCGATAGAATCGATTAGGGATTTGCCATGATCCTTATCCTTAGTGGGATAACTTAGAGTGAAGGTTACCATAAGTTTATCATCGGTTTCCTTAACCTTGGTAATGGTTAGCTTATCGCAATATGAAGTAATGGGATGATCTGCATAAGTACAGTCATCTGTGATATTCATATCGATCTCCTTAAGCATCATCCTCGCCTTCATTGATAGGTCTAGGTTTAAATCATGTGGATCATATCTATTGATATATTTCTCTGTAGGTATAGGCCAATACTTCGTAGAGATTACTATGTTATATACTGCATGAACGTAATGTGCCATCTTTTCGCAATATATCTTAGTGCAGGCTACGTTGGTATGTGGAAGTTTTGGGCAAACATCCATAGCATTTAGTATATGGGATGTTTGTTGGGCTAGCTTAACCCTAATGGGATAGGATAAATCCGGGCTATCCAGCTTATCGTAAATCATAATGGATATAGTAAATGTATGGGTATCCACTGGGATTTTGGTATCTGATAGTAAAACTGGATATAGCTCTGGATTCAATGTTACCATTGAAGGTTCTGTATCGAAGGCATCGTAGGAATATTTGGTTAGTTCGATATCCAATACCTCGTCCTCTACTTTTAGAGATAGCATCTTCTTTCTGAAGTCCTTGATGTAATCTAAGGGTGTTTCGTATAGGTTATCGATTACCTTATCGATCGAATTAAGGAAGTTTCTAGTGTCCATATCTGTTGTTAATTAAAGATTGATAATACGATTAATACTAAGTATACTATGATAAACGTAAGGATTACGAAGAGTACATCCTTTAAGAGTGATTCCTTCTTCATTTGAGATTTGTTGTTAAGGTTATTGTTATTTGTGTGTTATGTATATTCCCGGTCCTGTGTAATCTGATAAGATTATTATCCTTATCGCAGAATACGATGTGATATTTATCGAATTCCCGGGATTGATAGGTAGTGGTTTCGAGGAAGTTAACTAGGATATCGCATACTAGGTTCCAAATGAGATTATTATTGAATCTAGCCTGGGATGTAGCTTCTTCGTTTCCCTTAAGATTTCGATTTGATAGGGATATTGATAATACTTCGGTATGGAATGGAAGTATAACCATTGGGATTAAATCCAAGTAATTCTCTTGATGTTTGAAAGAGTATGAGTTATCTTTTTTGATTTCGATACATGCCTCTTCTACCTTTGAAAGGATTGCATTAAGATCGAGATCCTTGAAGGTGATCGGTTTGATGGTTGATTTTTTCATTTTTACTACATTTTAATTGTTATACATATTATTTAATTTTCATGCTGCAAAATTAATGCAAATAATTTATATATGCAAATATTTTTGCAACAAATTTATAATTTCAGCTCGTTTGAAGATAGTTTAAGATAGTAGATGAGTAAGATTTGCTCTTTTAGCATATCCCGGGATAATTCTAGAGGAGTATTTTTAATTTTAGATAAGATTAGTAAGTTAATAAGTGGGATATTTTTCTAGATATGAGTAGTAAGGGGCCTTGTGTCTTTATCTCTACGAGGATTTAATATTAAATATACCCTATAAAATATGCCCGGGCTTTAAAGTTTTGGGGTATAATATTGGCCTTAAATCCTTATGCTGAATGGGCCTAAAATAATAAAGATAGGGGCCTTAATTCCTTAATAACTTAACCGATTGGGGCTTTAGTTCCTTTTGGTTGGGGTACCCCAAATCCTTAAATCCCAGCAGCTTTATATATAATATATACTATAGTAAAGTTGGGGATTGAGGATGAGGATTTGGTTCTGAGATAGCGAATTTAGGATCTGGGATTTGGTATCACAAAAAAAAAGTCCAGCTATACGTGTACATATTGTAGTATAGCTGGAAAGCTCTTGTGTTTAGTACCCACCTTATCCTTATCCCCAAGTTGGGATTTAGGATTTTTTTTCGCTCCACCCCCTGAAGGTACCTATAGTATGTTTATATATTAGCATTATATTATTTAAATATTAGGATAGTATCAGATTTTATTCGAATGTATCGATCTTTTATACTATCCGAGTTTAGGTATATGTATGTATCTATTACTTTTACTGTATCAGATATTTTTGATTTATCTTGATACCTTATATTCTTTTTTGGTTTTTCTTTGTTTGGGGTGGGTGCTTTATTGGGTAGGAATGGTAGGATTATTAAATATATCGATAGGATTAGATCGATTAATAGTAATTTTCCCAGGGGTTCCTTTAATAGCCTTTTCATTCTGATAACTGATTTAATAGGTTTTTGTTTTGTTTGGAGAGGTACTTTTGGATTGCTTCCTTAGTCTTCTCGGATGTACCCGGGTAGAGATATAGGATAGATATTTCTCTTTCTGATAGTGTAGAGAGGTATTCTATCTTCTCCTCTTCAGTTGGGATGTTCTCTATTATTTCTCTTTGTGTCATAGTAGTAATACTGAGCTGATGAAGAATTCTACGTAGTCGTTATCGATACCTAAGTTATGGCAAGCCTCTTCGAAATCATCATATCCTAGATCTCCAATATCCTTTAGGTCATTTAGGTTATCTATTTCGTTGTTGATGTAGTCGGATGCTTGTTTGGGAGAGCAATGGCATGAATCACATACCAGGTTTATTATCTTGTCTCTATCGTCAGAAGTCATTTTCCTTAGTTCCATGGTTATTCCTTTTTAGTGTTACTGTAAATATGTTTCTATTTCGTGTGCTATTAATTATTACGTGTACTCTGCTAGAGTTTGTTATGTACTTTAAGAAATAACTCATTACATATCTTATAAGATATAATCTAGAATGAGTTCTCATACTAGGTAACTTTACGAGGTAGTTAAAGGATTTGTTGTATACCTTAACTACCTCGATATCGTATTTTATGATCATTACTGTAGGAAAATCTTCTTGAATCTGTAATTGATCAGTTGAGCAACTGCAATATATTCCATGTAGGTATCACTAGTGATAGGGTTAGGTTCTTGATTTACCCATTGTAAATATTCACTAAATGTACCTTCGAATTCTATGGCATGTAAGGGAAATAGCTTTTGAACTGATACCTTTACAAAATCCTCGTTTTTAAGAGTTTTTGCGAAATCCTCAGGATTTACATCTGTTGGGTTAGGTATAGCCTTATGATAAGCCAATATATCGTATTTGTCAGCGACATTATGAACCAGGATAAAATCCTTGAAACTGTTTATCCGGGCATGGTCATTTAAGGCTAATCCTGTAATCCTTATATTCTTATCTTCATATGAAGTACTTATAATGACTGATTTACCCTCTATACGAGAATCACCACATACTACAACATCAGTACCTATAACTGAATCATCATATATTTCTGAATGATCCATTATTAAGGCATTATCCTTTATAACGGCATCAAATACTTCGGCATAGTCTCTTATATGAGCTTTTCCACTTACCTTAGCATGTCCATGTACATTAGCCGAATCCCTTACAACGGCCAAATCAAATACCTGAGCATTACCTCCAACAACCGCGGAATTCATTATTCTAGAAAAACCTGATACTTGAGCATTGTCCATTACCATAGCATCATCTATAATTCTAGCAGAACTAAATACTATGGCTTCGTCAAATACCTTGCCACGGTTCGCTATCCAGGCATTGTCTTTTACAGTAGCATCATCATTTACAATAGCATCTCCCACTACCCGGGCATTGCCCATTACCTTAGCATTACCTCCTACCCAACATTCATTGACTTGAGATAGGTTATCATAGTTTTCTATGTATCCTCCCATATCTCCGGCTTTAACTCTTGTACTGACATCCCTTAAAGCTTGGATTCTGTATAGGGTTTTACCCTCGTATTCAATTTTATGTTCGTCGTCCCTAATAATTTGATATTTTCGAGTTTCCATGTTTGTATGTATTTAAAGGTTATTGTAAAGTTCGCTATCCAGGTATTTTGTAGTACCGTCTGTGATGAATGGTTCGTTCTTCTTTATTGATTCATACATAGATAAGTACATCATGCAGTTTTCGTCCTCTTCATCGTAATGTTCAAAGTAAGTTTTGAATAGGCTTTGCATTTCTTTGAGCACCTGTTTGAAATACCCATCGTAAGCAACGGTTAAATCCCGGAGAAGACTTAAGAAATATAAAGCCTGGCAGGCACATTCCATATTATCTGGTATGTAGTCAAACCAATAGTCATCACCGTATTCTTCTGAAAAATCTATGTTTTGTAGGTTTTTCATAGTGTCCTTGTATAAGGAGATAGCATCCTTATAGATGATAGCCGTAGAATAATCTGGATCATCATTAAGGTTTATTACTTGTGAAGCATTTGTTGATACCCAATCATCTGTTCTTGAGAAGATTGAGATGTTCAGTGTGGTGTTTGCATTTTTATTAGTCATAAATTATTATTTTAAAATGTGAAACATAAATTATTTAATTCACTTGCAAAATTAATACAAATATTTTTATTATGCAAATAAATACAGACATTTTTATAAAAATAGCTGAGTTCCGAGGGAGGTGTATAGGATAAAGTATATACACACTAAAAAGAGGATCTACTTTCTCAAGCAAATCCTCTACCAAAAACAATAAATTTACTAAAATAATAGTTAAAACAAAATCCTCGTATAGATGTTATGCAGATATTTGTAAAGTCATATTTATATAGTCATCGTATAACCAATTCGTCAACTGGCACTTTTAATATACTAGATATTTCAGATAAAAGGCCTATCCCGGGTTGTGCTCCATTATAAGCCATTACCTGTAAACTGTTTGGGTTCTTCATATTAAGCATATTGCTTAGGCTTTTTATAGATATACCCTTAGATTTACATACTTCTCCTATCCTATTACTTATAAATCCATGTTTTTTCTTACGCATAGCCATACTTACATATTGACATGCAGATGATTTGCTTTTAAAATTCTTAAGACACCATCTCTGACCAGTACGTATTTTTGTAGCCCATACATTAAAACTCCTAGCCTTAATCCCGGGCTTTATATCAAAATCTTCATACAATCGAAAGAATAAATATTTTTTATCTATCTTCATGCTTATATTACTTTTTATTTAGGCATAAATTAATCTTGTCTAGAATTATCTTTTACTAATAGCTTTATAATTTCTACTTGTATTCTAAATCCCGTCTCTTGAGGAATATATAATATCGTAAGAATAAGGCTATCATTTGGTAATAGCATCTGAATAACATGATTGGGTATTACCAATATGGGTTGTGGAGCACATCCATCCCGGGTAAAATTATCAAAGATAGCTTTTATACGGCTTTCAACTTCACTTACACCAGGTATGGCTATTCTTATAGATGTCATGGCTTGTTTTAACCCTTGAGTAAGAGCTTCATATAACCAAGTATTATCCACTAAATCATTTTTAGCCATCCTTACTATATTTATGCTAACATTTTCCATAATTCTATTTGTTTAAGTACATTGACCCAATAGATTCTAAACTAGAGTCCTCTTCTGAAGTATCTGGTTCATCGTATATATCCAGTTCTGGGTCATAATCATCCGGATCTATGTTTTGTTCAATCTCTCTTCTTAACTGATGGTGTAATTCTGATGATTTTTCCAAAGCACCTTTATAATTATCTACTATGGCATTTAGTTCTACATTATCCAGGCTAGATACTTCTTTTTGTTCTATATTGCCCTGCTTAGTAGCAACTACTTCAGGTAAATCTCCTATATCATATTTACTTTCTAAGAATTTTACTTCTGAGGATTCTATGTAATTATTGGCTGCTTCGTCTTGAATCATATTTCTAGCCTCTTCTATAGTTATATATTGATTATTAGTCTCAATAACGTTATTGCTATTAATCTGATTAAAGATGTTAGTAGTACCACCTCCAATAAGATTTTTAAGGATAGTTTGGAGAGAACCTGAAGAATCCAGCTTTAACTTTAAAGCTTTATTTAGTTCTGCAGTTAAGTATGGTACATACTTACCATTCTGAGCTTTCTTGAGTATTTCTACCTGTTTAGATATTTCCATTCTATCCTCTAAAGCCCATAGTAGTTGTTCACCACATAAGCTATTGAACATCTCTTCTTGTTTATCCTTGTCCCATATCTTGTTAGATAGTAGTCTATCTCTCATTAAGACTTGAATATAAGAGGGTTCAACATTCAGGGTATCAGCCAAATGATTTATATCATAGGATATGCCACATACATAGCCATTATTCAAAAGCCACTGATTTATGAAGTAATCTTGGGCTTTTTTCAAATAGCCTTTATCTTTAGTTTTATGGAAACTACTCATTAATGAAGTAAATCCCATAGGTCTTGGTATTCTTTTAGGACTTCCTGACATACTTGTAAGATTTTCTAATATCGTTTTTTTCAATATAGTCTATCTTCTCTAAATTTGCCCATAAGTATAAATCAACTCCCTTATAAAAGTGATCAGAGTAAATAAAAGCTTCAAACCTATTATTAGGGTATGATATTAAGGTAAATGGTATATCATGTACCAAATCCCGGGTAAATATGAATTCACCTTCTATAGATTTAGGGATTTCCTGAAGGAAATCCCTAATCCCAATAACCCTAAATTTATTACCATGTAGATCTAGGATTACATCACCCGTATTATTTTTGTCTCGCATTACTAGGATATTTTTCTAATAACCTTTTAACACCTATCGGATCTTCTCTATCGGCATCCTTAGGATTATCCTCAATCTCTGTGATCGGTTCATGGTTTTTATACCTAAACTGATTTATTTTAGATTGCTGATTGGGGAAATTCCTATTCCTATAAGGAACCACATAATTCCTATAAAAGTATCCCCAAAGACCCTGGGTTAAACCCTTGCCTATGTAATGTAGTCTGAGACTTGATATGCTTTTGAATTTTACCTCAAAGTTTTTAACCAACTCTCTAAAAGCTGCATAGTATATAACTCCTGATTTAGGATTTACATATTTGCTTTCGGCTATCTTTAATAAAAACTCGGTACCAAATTCTCTCATGAACTCTTTTCTATCGAATTCATAGTTTTTCTGGTCCATATTGAATTTCTTAATGTATTCTAGTGCTTCCATTTCTATTCGTATTTTAATGTTACATCGATTGGTTTTGGTAATATTGTGAATAAATAACCGAATTTACCTTCATCGGTCAAAATTTCAATATATGAAGACCATACAGATCCCCTTATTCTAAATAAATCCAGTTGAACTGGACCACCCTTTAAGGGTATCTCTGTGATATATAATGTATGATCACTTTCAGCGTATCCATAGGATTCAAAAGTAAAGTGTGGTTTATTATCATGTATCCATAAATTACCCTCTATAAAATACTTAGGATATCTTTCTGAGTTTTTGGTATCCATGAATTTACATTTCCATAAGTACCCTCTTCCATAAAGATATCCAAAGGTAGTTTCTGGATCGATTTCCCCATTGGGATTAGCAGGATAACTAAATATGAGTTTTGCTATGTTTGTTTTTAGATTTCTTATTAGCATGTTTACGGTTTTTAGACTTTTTTCGATGAGACAATAGGTAATCATTGATATCTTCCACTCTATCAAGTATTATGGCTTTTACCAATATCTTAACAGGTAAGAAGAAAATGTTCTGTATATTACTAGCATCTATGTATACATCATACAATTTCATGAACTTATTACGATCACTAAACTTTAAATCCCGTTGGATTAAGTAAGTGATGATAGCCTTTTTATGTAAGGCTATCAACTCTTCCCTATTTTTGGATACCTCCTTTTTGGAAAGAGCCGTATACCTCTTATAGTTAGCCATAGTGAGTAAAATTTTAGGTTAGTGAGATATGGATTTTCCCACTAACCTAACCTAAGAAATTATACGACTTCCACATTTGGTTTGAGAACTTCAGATTTGTATGTTTCGAATTCCTTCTTGGCTTCCTTATATTCCTTAGAATTTTCATCCTTAATTCTAAGGTAAGCCCTTTCTAAGGTCTTGAGTTTGTTTCTTACAGATTGTCTCCATTTCTTTCTCTGAAGAGTATCCTCTATTCCTTCCGGGTATATGTATTTAACTTCCCGGTTAGAAGTTACCTTTTCAACCAATGTTGCAGCCTGCTGTTTGGCAACATCCTTGATAACCTTGTCGACCTTTTCTTCCTTGGATGCCTTCTTCTTGAGTTTGACTACCTTATCGACTTTTTCCTTGTTTTCCGTACTGTTAGGTTTAAGTAAACTCTGGATGCTTTTGAGTTTCTTAGGTTCTTCCGATTGAGATTTTTCGGATTTTGTTTTGTTAACCTTCTTAGGTTCGGTTGATTTTGTTTTTTCTACCTTGGTTTTGTTAACCTTCTTAGTTTCCTGGGTGTTCTCAGCTTTTTCGGCTTTAACTTTTAATGATTTTTTCATAAATTATTATTTTAAAATGTGAAACATATATTAATTATTTTCTGTTTGCAAAATTAATACATTTATTTTATATATGCAAATATTTTTCATATTATTTTTTAAAATAGGTAGGTTCTAACAGCCAAAGTAGAGCTATTTGGTTAGCTCTACTTCTACATAGGTAAATCCGGGTTCTATAACATATTTGCCAATAGCTTTACCAACGGATTCTTTATTTCTAATAACCTCTAAGAGATTATCATACACTTCCTGAGTTACATTATAGTACCTATAAATCTTATAACTCTTGTAAACCACATATAGGTGATTTTCCCTGGGTACATATCCAAAAGCCAATAGCCTACTTGACTTAAAACCATTTATGAATTCAATACCCAAGATTCTTTCAAGAGCTAATATTACATTATTCTTCTTCATTACTACTCTTATAATACTTAATCTTACAAGGTTCTATAAAATTATCCAAATAGTTCCATTCCTTATGAAATGAATTCTTTATACTGAATAACAGTTCCCAGGTTTTAAATACTACGTCCTGTCCAAACTTAGATACCCAGGTATCTTCCATTTCATATAGAATATGTATACAGATGTCTACCTGATCTTCACTTATGAGTTTTAGAGTTTTCTCTGGATAATCAGAAGTGATAACAAAAGAGTAGTAGTCTATTATCTTATCCCTTTGCTTAACTAAAGATTCACCTGTATTACTATCATAACTGAAGAGAGGTTTTATGTGTCTCAAAATATCCAGAGGCATTTCGTTATCATCCTTATTAAGACTTATACTGCGTAATGCCTTAATCTGGATATCAGATATCATTACGATTATTTCTCCTATACCAACGGTTTCCATATTTATCTCTTTACCACATCATTGTAAATTTTCTCTTTTACATTATTCGGGAATACCACATCCCTATACCATCTGAGGAAGAACTTAGAAGGTTTCTTTTCTGGGTTCATAAGTAATTGCCTTTGTTCTGTAGAGAACTTTATTCTTTCTTCCTCTAACATCCAAGCAGGCATTTTAGTGAACTCAACCGTATTAAAGTTCAATACCTTCTTACCCACATCTATTTTTAATGGGTGTTTTCTTTCCTTATATAAATATGGTACTACCTTACGAGATGGTCCATTGATAATAGAGAACCCAAAGATTATCATAGGATCAAACTTATCAGATTTAGGATCCTTAGCTCTCTTTATACATCTTACCATCCATGATAGAGAATTCAGATACTGATGATTTTGATTGGGTTCTCCAATATCCCGGGTATGAAAAGGAAAATCCTTAAAGTGATATAACAGGTCCTCAGTTAGGATAAATACAAATCCCAGGTCTCTCAAGTATTTAATTATACTATCCTGATTTTCTCCATCCTTAACTTTATTCTCTACATTCAACAGAATATCCTCCCTGGGTGATTCTATTGGTGTTGAAGCATTGGTTGAGGGTCTTCCTCTACCTACTGAAGGCTCTTTTAAGGGTAGGTTTCCTACTAATTGATCTAAGTAACTTTTGAAAGATTCAATATCAGATTTATTAGTAAGAGTAACTTCTACTCTTATAGGACCTTTATGCTGTATTTTTGGACCTGAATTTAATTCGGTATAAGCATCTACCAACCTATCCTGAATATAACTACCATTTTCAGTTAAGGTGGTTATTCTCATCTTGGGTTTATATTTCTTTTCTTCTGTAGGTTCCATATGATATGTGTTTTTAGAGTTAAAAAAAGGGGAGCATAAAGTTAATTATGCTCCCCTAATGAATGGCTTTTACTAGAATTATATTTTGAGGAGTTTTATAAGGTGTCAATCCTCTTCTTTCTTCGATTTAGCCTTCTTCTTAGACTTCTCCGGCTTTTTAGATGATGCCTTGTCTTTCTTGGATTTCTCCGGCTTAACCGAATCCTTAGATTTTTCTTTGTTACCCTTTGTTTCCTTCTTGTCCTTAGGAGCCTGGTTTTTCTTTCTCATCTCCATGCGGTATTTTTTCTTCTCCGCTGAAGTCATCTCCCGGCCATCTATCAAAGGATAATCATACTTACATCGTTTTGGGTCAGATTTCTTAGTTTCCTTATCCTTACCCTTAACTTCTGATGCCTTAACTGTTTTCTTTGTTTTTTCCTTCAAGCCCTTAGCTGACTTAGCTTCTTCGAGCTTCTCTTTTTTCATTTTTTTCATTATACTTTTCTTTATTTTAATGGTTAAATAGTTTTTCCTACTCTTACCCAAATCATTTAGTGGGTATTCGAATTGGATTTTATCTCTTTCTCGATTTATTTTTAAAAGTAATAGTCCAATCGTTTTACCATGGATTGGGTCTTTGCTATAATCCTTTAAAAGGCTCAAATTGTGTTTCTTTATATAATCAAAGAGCTCTTTTTTGGATTTGCTTAACTCTGGAGTATAATTTTCCATTTCCTATCCTTTTAAATATTAATAGAATTCGTCTACTATATATGGGTTGTGATATATCTTTATTTCTAGGATTTTAATATCTAAATTTTTCATTAAGCCTATAGACCTATAGATAAGTCTCACTTCATCAAAATCTGATACATCAGTAAGTATGCCTCTTTTTATACATCCATTAATATCTAACTTAACCAAAGCTATTGATGAAGATATCAGTTTCTTAAATCTAAATATCTCACTATTCAGGGTTTTCTTTTTTAACTTAATTTGAACTAAATAATTTCTAGCCAAAGAAGTTTTATTGTTCTTAAGTGCCTTATTATATAAGTTATCTAATTCCTTAATCTGAAGGTATAGATTATTGATACGTTGAATTTTGTTTAATACATCGCTCATCACCAATCGGGTTTTTTAATGGTTTCATTTTCTCTATCATCTTTTAGATCCCTTAGAATTTCCTGGGATATGCTTTTTAGATTTTCTAGAAATTCTCTATCTTCTAAACTTAATGAATTATTATATTCTTTAAGAAATTCCTCTAGATCTTCATTAAAATTATATACGGATATAGTAATAACTGATAATTTAAGAACTTTATCATCAAAACCTAATTTGGCCAATTCCTTTTTTAAATCAGATAAATCCATAGGCTAAAATAAAAAATCCCCAATCCTTGGAAATAATTCCTTAGACTGGGGATCGGGTAATAAACCAGTTTATAATATGAACAAAAATTACTTAACAGATTTATCGGCAGATATTAAGAGAATTAATCCTCAGAATCTTCCTCTTCCTTATCCTTACCTTTTTTCTTATCCTTCTTGGGTTTCGGACTTGTTATAGTTCCGTGACCCTTTTTGGATTTGACGGTCAACTTACCGGGAACAAAGGATACCGATGTTGATAGAGGTTTGTCATCTACCACCAATACCGAAGTGATGATTACTCCCTGATATCCATCTTTACTCTTTACCGGGTATCCATAGTTCATAACCTTTGAGTTTTCAGAGACCGGAATTACGTCCATCTGTTTACTGTTCGGCCTTTGTTCTGCAGGTCTATTTTTCAGAGCTTCCTGACGGGCTTTTCTTTTTGCCAATTTCTCTTCTTTAGAAACTTCAGGTTTCTTTTCTTTTACATCTTTTTTTGCCATTTCTTTTCGAATTTAAAGTTATTAATGTTGTGATCTAAAAGCTGATTAGGTTCTCGTGAAATTATTTCTTTGACTTCTTAGAAGACTTATCCTTTCCGCCTTTCTTGGGGAGGGTTATGCCCAATTTCTTGGCAACATCCTTACGGAGTTTCTCTACCTCTTCCTCGTCATAGTCATCGGGATCAATGTCAAGATCATTATCCTCGCAAACATCCTCGAGTTCTTCGAAGTCCATGCCGGCCAAAGATTCGGGAGTTATCTCTTCCTCTTCCTCCTCTTCTTCCTCATCGTCTTCATCTTCGTCATCATCATCTTCGTCTTCCTCATCGTCTTCATCTTCGTCATCATCATCTTCGTCTTCCTCATCATCTTCATCGGAATCATCATCCTCATCCTCTTCGTCCTCTTCTTCGTCATCATCATCTTCCTCAGAATCCTCTTCATCATCGTCTTCCTCAGAATCTTCGTCGTCCTCTTCTTCGTCTTCTTCCTCTTCTTCGTCTTCATCTTCCTCTCCAAAGATAGAAGAAGCCTCTTCAGGTGAAAGTACTACTGGTGCCGGAATGATCTGAATAGATCCATCTTCGAATTTTACGATTACTGTACCATTTTCGAGGGTAGTTCTTGAAACTTCCTTTACCTCTTTCTTGCTTTTCTTTGCCATTGTTTTTAATTTTTAAAAAGTTAAACTTAAGTGATTATTATTTACCTAATATTTTCATGTATCCATCGGAAGCATGTTCTTTATTATATTGTTTTACTTCTTCTAGTAAAGCAGTAAGTTTTACCTTATCCTCTACTTCTACAGGATCCGAATGGATTACCTTATTATCCTTACAAGTATGGATATACATCTGACCTCCCATATTAAGGGATTCTATATGTGGTGATGTTTTTAATTCCATATTGAAATGAATTTTGAATTTGAATAGTTTATCTTAGTATATCCCGGGATACCTATAAGTCCAAAACTTGAATGTATATCGGGAATGTTTCTTTTCAATAGATAATAGTTATTGGTATATTTTCTAGGAAAGATGTACCAAGTACCATTTATTGGCCTATTAGAAGTTATATAGCAATATTTATTTGCCTTCTTTTCATACTTATGGTAATTATCTCGGGTTAGAGGTATATACCCTCTGTAAATAAACTGCTTTTCTAGATATTTATCCTTAATATAAGGAATAGAATTACCATTTAGTTTAGTAAATTCCTCTAGAAACTTATTATACGATCCATTTTTTACATATTTAGTTGCCCTCCTTATTGATTTTTTTATCGTCCATTTCTTTCTTTTTAACAGGTGTATAGTTAGATCCCCTATAATCGACGACTTTACCATGTCTGTAGAAGACAATATCTTCTTCTCTGATTCCGAGAGATTTGCATACCTCCGGTAAGATAAGTTTATACGCCTTATATCGGTTAGACTGTAAATATCTAGGACTGAAGCCAAGTCTATATCCGTAATACTTTCGTATGAGTTCTTGATTGAATTTCTTCTTGCCATGTTTTATCTGTCTATACATGAAAACTCTGAAATACCTTCTGCGATGTTTGGTTAAAAGATAATCAGGTGGAGTAACCCATTTCCTTACTTTCCTGGGCTTTCCTTTAAAGAATACCCTATCTATGTATTTTTTAGGAAAGGTTCTTAATCCCTGACGATATAATCTTCTGCCACTTACTACCCTTATTTCAAGTAGAGCATCTACTCCCAAAAGAATAGTTATCATCTTCTTAGCATGTAATCTAGTATAATAGGGTATGCCACATATGTGTTTCCTATATAGGAATTTACCTGATGGAGTTACTTTATTGTAGGATTTACTACAATATTCTTTTGGTATGTAACTCCATAGGTAATACCTATTACGGTGAACAACATATTTGCTTTCTGCTAACCTAACCATTTTTCATATCCCTTTTAGCTTTCCTATACCAAAGGTTTATAGATTTATCATTAGCATCGGGAAATTTTTTCTTTACCCTACGTAATACTCTCTCAATGCTAAATCCCTTATGAACCAATTCAAAGGTATAGGATTTCTTAGTACCTTTGATAAGGTTGAATTCATCCCTTTCCTTTGGAGGTTTCTTTTCTCGGGGTTTCTTTATCCCGGGAACTCTTTTGGATTTTCTTACTCCGTTTTCGTCTTCTTCTCCAAGAAACCCAAGCCTTAACCTTGAACTCCTTAAAGGATCATCCTTACTATATCCCAGGGATTCCAACTGTTTATCCATCCAATCATCATACTGATTGATGAGATCTTTGTTGGGTTTTTCCGTGGAATTGTTTATATAGGATATTAAACCAAATACTCCAGATTTGCAAGCATCCGGGAAAGGCATACCTAAAATAACAGCTTTACGTTTCAAATCCTTATAAGTAAGGTTTCTACCGGATGCTGTCAATAGATTAGCCTTCTCCTTTGAAGCGAGTTTTGGTTTTAGTTTTTTCTTACTTATTGCCATGATATTAATCCTCTTCCGTTGGTTTTATTACTAAATCCGTGATAAAGTTGGATTCAGCCATATACTGATCGGTTTCCTCTATAGATACATCCTTACGGGATAATTTTTCGATCAACCTATCATAAAATGACTGATAATGTTCTTCGGATAATTCCGATCCTTGTTGATCGCATATTATAAAACCTCTAAGCAATACGGGTAAAAATCTAGAATGCCTAAAGTTATCTTCTATAAGAGAAGAATCAGTAACATCTCCAGCCCATTCTAATAGAATATCGTAGTATTTCTCTGGAATAAAGTACATCCATAGATAGTCTTTCTTATAATTAGGCTTCATATTTTTGAATGGGTTTATGTAAGCCTCTATAGGTTTATTTTGGTTATCACTCATAAATTATTATTTTAAAATGTGAAACATATATTATTTAATTCTGTTTGCAAAATTAATACATTTATTTTTATTATGCAAATATTTTTATCTATTTTTTTAAAATAGCTCAGGTTTAGCACGTTCTACACCGGGTATGTGAGTTCTAGAAGATTTTTTAGGTTTGTGATATTTATTAGTGAAAGCATTATTTAACTGCTTCACATTGAAGTCTATATTATTTACCTCATTATAATTTATGGCTTGGGAAGTTATTAACCTATATTCTGGCCAAAATTTCTGACCCAATTTTATACCCGAAGTTTTGAGATAATACTTAGATACCATAAATCCAAAAGTATCTGCCTCATCCCGGGTATTAAATACATATAAATAATGCCTTGACATTTCATCTACTACTTCTTTTAAAGGTCTTATTGGCATTAATATATATTGAAACCTTTTATTAGATTTAAACAATGCTACCCAATACTTAGGTTTAGAGGGTTTAACCTTATACCAGTACTTTTCTTTAATTTTATCTATAACTAGTTCAGGAACTTTCTTAATGAGATACTTGATATATATTTTGTCCTTCTTATTTAACCTCCTTTTAAATGCAGACGGTTGCTGTATGATAGATGGTAATATTCTGAAATTATTCCATCTATCGAATTCCATGATTAGCTTATGAGTATCTCTATCCCATGATATACTGGATAGCTTTAGATATTCCATATTACGGATAATACATCTGTTGGTTACCTTGGGTAATACCATAGATGAATTACCCGTATATTCTCTAGCTTGTACCCGGGAATATCTTTTCTCTATTAATGCCTCAATATAATCTTTAAATTGTTGTTCACATGGTCCATCTGGCCTAAATATAGAAGGATGTATTTCAAAGAAATTACTAAATAACTTAAAAAAGTACTCCGATCTATCTCTTACTTCTAAATACTTATAATGAGATAATTTTAACATTTCTCCCACTTCCCAGGAAGATTTATTCTCGGATAACCTTAAAAATAAGGATTGCCTCTCTATCAAAGTTAGGCAATCCCAAGCTTTACTCTGATGTGCTTCCATTATTTGTTGATTTTGGGTCTTCTCTTTAATTCATTCATACGATCTAAATAATCCTGAGTAAATATATTAGGGTTAAATTCCATATCGTTAGCTATGAGCTTATCAGGATCATAATCCTCATATATACTGTAAAAGATAGTGTCAAAAGGTAATTTTATGGTCATTTTACCATATTGAGGATACATTACCACTTGTACCATCTGATTATTATAATCTATCTCATCTATAGTAGCATCTACGCCTTTGAAAGGATATTGTCTAAGTATAACATAATCTCCTATCTTTAAATTCATGAGATCATCGACAGAATATTTTTTGTTTTTCTTAGCTAGTCTCTTAAATCTAAATACTTCTGATCTTGGTACTGTAGCTACTTTAGAAAAATCATCCCAATCTTCAGCATTATCTATACGTTTCTTAATTTTCTTATCAAAGATAGTCTCGGGTGATTTTACCCAACTCCTTATCCCTGGTATCTGTCTCCTTAATTTATTCAAAAAAGTTCTAGAATAAGCTTTACATGTGGGCATTCTCATAAAGCCATACTCAAAGAGTATTGGTACCTCTTCAAAGTACATTTTACTCTTACGAGTTTTCTTTAATATCTGTAATGTAGGTATTATAGCTTTGATATGCTTATATCCCAAATGATTTAGCTCATCATTTATCTTTTTATAATACTTATTTTCTATATAAAAGAGACAGTAAGAATAAGAAGTTTTCATAATATTTAAGAGTTTCTAAGTATAACTTTAGCTTGTTTATGCAAATACTTATAAGAAGTATTTACTATTTCACTAGCTTTAAATACATATAGTATAAAATCACCCGTAGATAACACCATATAATGAGGTAAATTATAGGTTTTATTTATAATTTCACCTAAACACTTATCTACTACAAAAAAGAATTCCTCCCTTGGCATAGAATTATATCTCATACACAAGATAGGAACCTTCTTAGATCTCTGAGAATCTCTATTAGCTTGATCCCAGAATTTTACAATGTCACAAGTCTTATTACCCAATATTACATGTTCAAATTTGATATCCTTATAAGATTTACATTCTACGGATATTTTACATCTATGAGCATGTTTTTCATCAACACAAGCAATGTCGGAAGTGGCATCCCTATTGGAATGCCAAGCTCCGCTCATTGGTACTCTCTCAAATTTATACCCAGTCCAATTAGTGAACCATTTAGATACATTTCTTTCAAATCTGTTACCTTTTCGTTTACTATTCATTGTATCGCCTTTTTATAAATTACTTTATAGTAATTTATAGTTACTTAACCCATTTACCTTTTCGGCTTGCAAAACTTTTACTTTAGACAAAGGTAATGATTCTTGATGGGTTATAAGGAATAGTGTTTTATTAACAAATACTCTATCTAATAATTGTACTACTAATTCTATATTATCACTACTTAAAGATTCAAATACTTCATCCAGAAAAGCTATATTGAATCCCTGAGAAACAGTTAGTATCTCATTCATTGCTAAAGCCATAGCAACATTAACTAATTGCTTTTCACCTCCGGATAATTCATCATACTCTATTATCTTATCTTCTCTATAAATATTAGTTACAAAATCTTTTCTGGCTGATTCTAAATCTACTATAAATTCTATCTTGAAACCAAGAATAGATACATAACTATCCAGTGTATCGTTCAATAAACTTAAACAACTATCAAAAAGATAAGCTTTTATACCCTTATTACTAAGTGGATCATCTAATAACCACTGATAGTCTTTATAGGTAGCTAAAGATTTATGATAATTTAACTTAAGTGGCTTTATCTTATGCCTAATATTCTTAATATCAGCTTTAAAATTATCTAAAGATGGATTTTTATTGTATCTTTCCTTAATGCTGTTTATGTTATCATCTATACGTCTTAATTCATCGTTAGCCTCTTGTATAAGGGATTTTAAGTGATATTCTCTTGTCTTCAATTCATTTAATACTGTACGCTGTTCTAATAATTTATTGTGTTTATCAGTATAAAGTCTAACCTTTATAAAAGCATCTTTAAGCTTGGACAACAGTTTTAAAGACTTATTGTAATCTTTACACTTTATGTAGTTATAAATCTTATCTATAACTTCTTCCAATGGCTTATTTGATAGATTGTTATATTTCGCTAATGTACGTTCAGTTTCTATTATATCGTCAGTTAAAGATTTAAATTTACTACCTAAGTCTTTAAGATTTGGGTCACTTAAATCTTGATTTAACTTATGAATTTTCTTTACTACTTCTAATCTAGAAACCTCCTGACGTTTGATATCTTTGAGATACTGGTTTTTATTCTTTAAGTTTTCAGATTTAGCCAATCTCTTAAACCTTTTCAAGTTATCTAGACGATCACTTAGGATATTTAGATCGTTCTCCATATCTAAAATATTTTCTCTAAGTGTATCTTTTCTACCTTTAGCAATATCTTTTGCAGTATTTATAAAATTCAGGTTAAATATCTCTTCAAAAATAGCCTTCTTATCTGCATTAGTTTCCTGTATTAGTCTTTTTAGACCTTGACCAAACATTATAGAGTTTATGAATAAATCAAAATTTACTCCAATAGTTTGATTTATCTGATTTTGTATACCAAATTTACCCTTTAGTTCAGTTGGGTAACCATCTTTTAAAAATATAAGTCTATCCCTACCTTCAGAACCATCACTGAGTACTCCCTTATACTTTTGACATCTTATGACTTGATATATTATGCCATCCTTTTGAAAATAGATTTCGACCTTTACTCCACGATAATCTTTAGTACGATATTTTTCCCAGGTTAGTACATCAGACTTACCTTTTATGTTTTTTCCAAATAATACCCAAGCTATAGCTCCAAATATGGATGATTTACCCATACCATTATTACCTCGTATTAGGATTGTATTGGGTACATTCAAATTTAAGGATAGCTCATGAATAGAACAGAATCCTTCTATGTTAAGGTTTAAAAAATTTATCATAACTCCTCCTTAAGATTCACTCTCTTTTAAAACATTAATTAATAACTTTTGCTTATCAATATCTTTTATGCCTTTAGCTTTCATATAGCGTTTTGCTAGTAAACTTTTACTTAGTCTCTTAGTAATCTTATGTTTTACTTCAATAGAATTACTAGATTTAGGGGGTAATATCGTATAATAATTACCATCATCTAATATTTCATCCTCGGATTCTACATCTATAAATTTAGGATATCCCTTTAAGTGAACAAACTTCATACTTAAATCTGGATATAATTCCCAATAGCCCATTTTACAATCTCTATCGGTACGCCTTTGTTGTAAAGGAGCACCAATCATATAAACCTTTTTTGATAGCCTTTGTGGTTTATGTATATGACCACATAATACTAAATCGAATTTGTTTAGAGTATTTAAATTTAGATTTTCAACCGAACCAACTTCCCTGCCATCTGTATCTTTAGCTCCGGGATAATCAGTATGAAGTAAAAGTATGTTCTTGTAATGCTTATCTAGCTTTACTTTATTAAGATAATCACTTAGACCAATGTTATGATCTATATAGGGTACACCGTATACTCTTATATTATCATTTAGTATGATATTATCATAATCTATTTGAGTAAACCCATAATGAGTTAAAAGGGTAATCCAACTAAAGGGTTTTATGCCAATATTACTTACATGTTTTATATCGTGGTTACCAGATATACAATAGAAATTATGTCCCAGGAATTTATCAGATAGTTTATCATGAATTAACTCCATAAGATCTTGATCTATATTCTCAGGTTTATGTAACATATCTCCACAAAATAAAGCTGGGCATTTATACTTCTTACATAAAGACCTAATATGAAAAAGAACCCTAATTTGATTTAGGGTTCTCTCATTATCTTGGTTGAACTTAGACCATATATTTAGGTGTAAGTCCGAAAATATTATAGCTATAGGTTTATTTTTCATAATACATAGATTTATATACCAATCCATTTATGAGCCAATGTGTTATTGTATGATGGATATATAGGCATATACCCATAAGATGACACTGGAGAAGTATTTTCATTATTACTCGATAAATCATCATCCTCATTGCCATTAGTTTTAATAAATTTACCACAAAGTTTAAGCCTATAGTCATAATCAGTATGGTCAGTAATTAATACCTCTATATGATGATTGTTAGGATTTACTAAATAGCCATATAATACATGTTCATAACTATGGAATACCCGAAATCCCCATAACTTAAGTATAAACTCCATAGTATGATACACTTGCATTTGAAAATATTTGCTAGTGATTCTCTTGCTATTATCCTCAACTGACCAATCGATATTTTTAGGAGTATAAGCCAATACTATCAATCTACTACAATGTTTAAACAACATATTTAAACATATGTTTAAGAAAGCCTCGATTTCGCAATCGGCCAGATGCTTGGATTGTTTTAAGAAGAAGTAAGTGGCTAAATCCAAATAACCTCTGTCTGTAATATAGCCTTCACCCTTATCTATGTATGAACGGTATAATTTAGACCTAAGATTCAAAAGCCTAACGTCATCCATATACAATTCTTTAGGATCCTTAGATAGCATATCCAAATGACTTACATCTTTTGTATCCGGTATTAGATCAGACATAGAACTAGATATGAAATGAAGCTCGTCCTCCATACCAATATAACCTGGTAAATCTTTAGATAAAGTGGTTTTACCAATACCACTTGGGCCTGATATTTGTATATATCTTTTACACATAGTTATTTATTATATAAAGTTATAAATGGTTTTATAAAGTCTATAGTAAGAAAAGACATGAGTGAGTATGAGATACATAGCTTTTTAAACTTGTCCTTATTTATGGACTTATTTACATATACCATGGGCATTTCAGATAATGGGTATGTATCTATAAAATACCTAAGATCTATAAGCTTCTTATTTATTTCGGATATATCTTCTATGTTTTCTTTACATCCTTGTTTTAAAGCTTCATTAATACTACCATACTTATCTAAGAATTTACGGGTTTTTACAGGACCCATACCTTTTACACCGGGTATATCATCTGAACTATCTCCAACTAAAGATAAGTAATCTACGGTTTCTTCTGGAGAATATCCAAACTCTTTCATACAGGTTTTATCATAGATAATCTTCTCTTTCCTGGGATTGAATATCTTAAGGTTTTTACCTAATAACTGGTTGAAGTCTTTATCGGAGGATATAAGGGTTATCTTATTATTATCCTTATTATATACCTTTAATACTAAAAAAGCCAGTAAATCATCTCCTTCATAATTTGTAGCCTTATGTTCATCATATACATAAGGTACTCTCAATAACTTAAGTATCTTAAGTATCACTTTCTTTTGAGATTGTAGTGATTCATAATCTATAGAGATATTTTTACGATGACCTTTGTAATTTGGCAATAAACAAGTCCTATATGGTGAATGGCCATTATCAAACGATATAGTTACTTCATCAGGATCAAACCTTCTAAGGTACATATTTAAGGATTTAAAAAATCCAAATATAGCTCCTGAAGGTTTACCGTCACTAGACCTTAGATTAGCAAACTTATGAAATGATTGATGGAGTATGTTTTCTCCATCAATCAATAGTACCTTTTTATTCTTATGATTTTTCATATAAATAATATATTTGTTTATTCATCATAGTCTTCCTCTTCTTCAGGTGAGTATGATTCATATTCTACTCCATCAACAGGAAAATAGTTAGTAGTAAGTTTTGACAAAGCTTTTTTAGTACTACCTATAGTATTAATATGAGCTTTTCTAAGTAACTTTCTTCTAAGTTCATCATCTTCCTCCAATAGTTTTTGGAATTTCTCTTCTCCCCTAGCTAAAGTTTCTCCTTTATACTTATAAACTCCTCCGGAAGATTTTTCAATAATACCATTTTCTATGAGAACATCATCCAAACCAAAACATCTATCAAAACCAACTTCATGAAATTTAGGGTTAAAGTAAACTGGACATTTACTAAGTGTTGGTCTTGGTGGAGCAACCTTATTTTTAATAAGTCGGATAGTTACTAACTTACCTGCTCTACGTTCTTTACCATTTTGTTTTACTGTTATTGACCTACCTGCATAAAAAGCTGCCCTTATTGAAGACCAGAATTTTAAGGCAGCTCCTCCAGTTGTAGTTGTATTATCTTTACCAAAACCAACATTAAGAGCAGTTCTTAACTGATTTATATAAATCTGAGTTACTCCCAATCTATAGAATAATTCACTACGAATTCTAAAATACTTGTATAAAGCCTTAGCTCTACCTCCCATTTCAGCTTTACTTCCAACCATCTTAGAATCTATATTATCTGAACAGTCCATAGCAGCTATAGAATCTATAACCAGCAAAATTGGTTCATTATGAACTAATTGTGATCTTAGATATAAAGCTATATCTGCTACAGCATCTGATATATACTCTATTCGTGTATCATTTATAACTGTAACCTTATTGGGATCAACTCCATTAGTCTCAGCCCATGAATTCATCCAGGATTGTTCGGCATCTACCCATATTACATGACCACCTAGTTGTTGACAAGAATATGCGAAGTTATAAGCTATCAATGATTTACCAGAACTTTCTTCTCCGGCTACTTCCAAAATTTTACCAAATGGGATTCCACCACCAAAGGTATAATTTAAAGCAAAGAAAGTAGAGGGTAACCATAAACCAGATTCCTTAGTATCAGAAGCTAATTTAACTATATCACCATACTTCTTAAGTAAATCATTCTTAGTAGGTATCTTTAAAGAACTATTTTTAGCCATAAATACGATTACTTTAAAAGTTAACAAAGAGGGAGGAACAATTACTAGAACTATCCCTCCCAAACAAACGAATATATTAACTCACTGAAAAGAAGAATTAGATATCAGACTTATATCTCTTAGAACTAGATTTTACCTTCTTTTTGTTCTTAGTTTTTGAAGATTTTTTAGAGGGTTTTGATGTTTCATGATCATCCCCCTCATCATCTGAACTATCATTAAGGAACTTAGAAAGCATATCCTCCAATTCATCATAGGATTTTATCTGGTTCCTTACTATGCCTTCAAGATCAATGTTACCTCTGAACTTCTTATCAAGTTTTGAAGATTTACATGCTCTTACTGAATAAGTAGTATCTAACTTACCAGAACCAGATCGGCTAATTTTAATGTCATAACCATTTAGTGGATCGGTCATATCTCCATAATCATCCTCATCCAGATATAGGTCGATAATATCCTGATATACCGAAGATGATATAAGTACTCCCTTATCGTTTCCTTCATAATCTGGTTTTGTACCTTTCTCATCTTCATAAATAATACCACCTATTACGTATTTTCTCCTGGGTATGAGCTTTTTAGCTAAAGCCTTATCATCTTCATCCTTTGAGTTTTTCAATTCCTGATATTTATCCATAAATGGGCATGGATCACCAAAAGTAGCCGGAGATATTATACCACCAATTTCTGGATTAGGGTAGAATTGAATAATCTCTATACCCAGTTCTTTGTCATCTCCTGGAGATTTCATCCTTATTCGAGTTATACCCTCTTTAGGAAATACCAATCCACCGCCTCCGTTAGATCTAGAAGCCAACTGCTTCTTTCTAGCTAGCATCTTCTCTTTAGTAGAAGATCCATTTTCTGAAAGTTTCTTTACCATAATATTACTTATTTGTTGTTCTCAATATAAGCTATCTCATTCAATGATAAAATAGTTAAATTATTATCACTTAGCAGATGTTTAAGATCATCCGGGAATATTTCCAACGGCAATGATAGTTCCTTACCAGCATACAAACCATAAGTAATTATACTTCCTACTTTTAAGGTTTTTTTCAAAAAAGCCTCATCTTCGGTTATACTACTAATCTGGATGATTACTCCCTTTTTTGGTTTACTATTATCGGCATTACCCGGGATAATAATACTACCACTCTTACTTTCTCCTGTAGGAGAAAGTATCAACACCTTATTTTCACTTGGTACTCCATGACTGGATAAGATCTCATTGAAACGTAATGCTTGTTCAACGCTAATGTAATTTAAATTTATGTTCATAACACTTTATATTTAAGTAATTATTTATAGTTAAAAGTTCATCTTCCTTAGATTGGCATTCAAAGTTCTCAAAACCTCTATACGATTCTCATAAGCTCTACATAAAGATATAAACTTACTAGCTTTCTCACAAGCCTGTATGTATCTTTCGCAAAGTGATAAGTATTTAGAGTTAGTTTTGGATTTATTATCTACATAATCATTATTCCATCTAGCATTGGCTTCTTTATAGAATATCCAAGCATTAGAATAAGCTTTATCCCTTTCAATAGCTAGAGTATCTCTTTTCTTTATAAGATAATCTCTTACAGTACTCAATATAAACAAGTTAAATGAGGAATCTCTTAACTGAGTTTCTATATTATTCTTATCTATATGAAATTCTTTAGAGACATCTATATAATAGGTTTTACCCTCTACTTTTACTTTTACGGGTTTTATACCTATATCCTTTATATTATGGGTTACTACAGATTTTTTCATAGATCCTTATCATGTTTATGGTATATTGATTCATACTTGTCCATAAGTTTTGGAAATTTATCTGGATATTCCTTAATACTTATAGATTTATACTTCTTATGCTCTTGAAGGTATTCCTCTACTGAGAAATCTGGTTGAAGCATTTTGTTATAATCATATCCCGGGATAAATGGTAATTCTTCAGCCATAGTCCTACCAACTGAATAATCCATATCCATTTCAACATCATCAATCTGAAAACCGAAGTATGGCTCTGTTAAAGGGTTTTTAAATATTTGCCACATCTTATTTACAGTCCATACATTTATATCTTTAGGATCAGCATTATAATATACAGCATCATGAACTGTAGCAACTTCTTTCATATAGGGTAGTTTTCCTTGTCTCATATCCCAATATATAAGGATACTACCAAATAAGGTCATATCAGATGCTGGAGATTGACATGGGAAGTTTAGTCCCAATCTTACTGCATAAGCTTCCTCATCACTATTTTCAGAATATATTTGAGGTAATCTACGTCTTCTACCAAATAAAGACATAAGATATCCATGCTTCCTTAAGTATATTTCCTGTTTCTCTTTAAACTCTCTTAATTTTGGATGTTCATTAAAGTATTCATCCATTTCTTTTTGAGCTTCTTGTTTAGAAACTATAATACCAGCTTTTGGATCTGACAACTTAACTGCTAATAGATTTGCTCCGATACCATATATCAATCCAAAAGCAGTTTGCTTAGCATTCTTTCTGCGTATTTTCCAAAGAGTATGTTCAGGATGTTGTTCATCATCATATATTGCAAAAGCTTCATCATATGGTACTTTATATTTTTTAGCAGCAATAGCTAAGTGTGGATCTTGTCCTTCTGCAAATGCTCTTAGATAAGTTTCATCTCCAGATAGATGAGCCATCATTCTTAATTCTGCCTGAGAGAAATCGGATTCGAAGTATAATTTACCTGGTTCGGCTACTAATTGCTTCTTTATATTTGGGTCTACCGTAGTTTTAGGTATTTGCTGCATATTAGGTTCAGCAGATGATAATCTACCAGATGTAGTACCATGAATAAGATATCGGCCATGTAATCTGTGATCATCCTGATATTTTTCACTCCATCCCAAGATATAGGTTTTATACATTTTTTCCAAACCTCTTAATTCAAGTAGGTTATCCAGGAATATTGCTTTGGGTGAATCAGGGTTTTTTATCTTTAACCTTAAGTTTGATAGAGTTTCCTCATCCGTACTGGGTTTACCTTTATCCGTATATTTCAAAACTGGGAATTTAAATCCTTCATCACTATACATAAGTTGAGGTAAATCATTATTACTGTTTAGATTTACTCCTCTTGTCAGATCTAATTCCTTTTTAGAATTATATATCCCAGCTTTAATATTGGATATTTTAGTCAATCTATTAGCTATTTTCTTTTCATTAGAACTGCCATCTGATTCTTCTAGTTCTTCAATTTCTTTTTGGATAGATTCTATATAGTTACTTACTTTAGTATCTACTAGATATTTACTAAATCTTTTAACCTTTGGCAAATTATAAATATTCTCATAGGCTTTCTCTATTTTAGGTTGATAATCCTGTAAGAGTTTTTTATTAAATTCAGTATCTATATACAAACCATTCCTTTCAACACATTGAATAACCCTTGAAGCAGGCATTATAAGATTCCTGAATAAATTGTAAAATCCCAGTTTAATCAGCTTATTCTCTAAGAATATACATAACCTAAAAGTATAATCACTATCCTGACATCCATATTTACATAGGGGTTCTAATTCCTTTTTATCCCAGGGTATCTTATCGAAATTATCCTGTTTCTCATAATCCCCATATTCAGGTAAATATCTCCTAACCATACTTTTAAGATCGTTAGGCTTCTCTTCATTAAGAACATATTTAGCAAGCATACCATCTATAACAGTACCTCTATACCAAATATTATATCTATCGAATATCTGAAAGTCAAATTTTAAGTTCCAACCCAATTTAACTACTCTGGGATTTTCTATAATATGCTTACCAAAAATTAGCAAAGCTTTTCTCCAATTATATCCTTTATCAGTGTACTGTTTTGTCTGAAAATGATCTAAAGGGATAGAACAACCCATACCTGGTTGAAAACATACCGATAGTATAGTTGGTTTAAAGGTATCATTATATATGGGTTCACTGTTAGTTTCAAAGTCTACAGATGAATATCCAGTAGACTTACAAGCTCTAATTAATTTGTAAAGCTCTTTATAGTTTCTTATTATGTGATATTTAGTTTCCATATATAACAAGATTTAAGGGTGAGAATATTCTCACCCTATATATTTAATATTTATCTACTAATTCTGACAGATCTCTACTGAGCTCATTCCAGTCTTTTTTGTAAGCATGTAGAGAATCTATATTATGGTATAAGTAACCAGGTGTAATACCTATTTCCTTAGCCACATAATTCTTTAATCTCCAAGCCAAGTATACATCGTTACCGAAGTGTTGGATATAATCTGAAGACCTTTGATTATAGATCATATGAAGTACCTTTCCTCCGCCTATGTTCTCTCTTACTAAGAAGTGATAATACATTGAACAGGGTATTCTTCTAGAACCGTCAATATAATCCTTATCTATAGTTGTATCCCATACACTTAATATTGCTTTACGAGTATCTGGATCATCCTTAAGTAATTGTATCACATTGTCAATGTAATTATTCCAACCACCCTTATAAGAGGCTAAATCATTAAACCTCTCATTATAGGTATAATCAAATACTCCGTGATCATTACCTCTATCTACCAAGAATTGTTCCCAAAGATCTCTTCTTTCTTTCCAAGCTTCTCCTGGGTTTATAAAGTTTCTATTTATTCTCTCATTAAATTCGGCTTTAGCCCAATCATATGAATGAGAGAATGTGAACAACCAAACTGGATCACCCATATCTACCAAACAATAAGACTGAGCTATTATCTCCTTGGTTATATAATCCTCATTACCCTCAATGTCTTTATTCTGGTAATGTTTAGGTTTTACAGTAATACCGTAACTCCTTAATTCTCGGCCCATTTCGGACATGAGCTCGAATGAATCTCCAAATATTCTCATAGTTTTATTGATTTTTTATTGTTTATAAATAGCAAATCACCTATTCTTTACTGTTAGAGTTATTCTTAGCTTCTCTTTTCAGCTTAGCCAGATATTTTTTCTTATAGGCTTTTCTCTGTGAGAAGCTTATAATATTCTCGGGATAATCAATATCGTCTTCCTCTATTACTAAATCCTTAGCATACAAAGGTTTGTAAGTATATAGGTCCGGTCTAAGTACTTTAAAACTTCTAAAGTATACCTTGAATGAAGAGAAGTCCTTTTCATCTCCCTTCTTAAACTTATCAAATACTGACTTAACTTTAGTTACCCAGGGATTATCTATACCCTTTAATACCTTCTTAAGTGATTTATGAGTATGGTACATTATAAGAGTTTCGGTATTACCATACATCTGAGTAGCAAATACATTTAGCTGTACGGACTGATTAGGCCCATAAATATATTCTGCCATTCTCTGAACCAATAAGAAATCAAATATAAGCCTCTTAGTAATTTCTGAAGCTCTTAATACCATAGTTATTACCGGTATATCTTCCTGAAATCTTTTAGAGAATGTAGCCGATATTAGGCATTGCTTACCATTATCATGCTTATTATTGAAGATGTAACTTACATTATAATTCTGATTATACTTTACTTTTAAGAATCTTAACTTACTTCTAAGTAAATCTAGCTTGTTAAAATCAATATAATTATTCAGCAAGCTTGACCATTTAGAACTTGTATAGTTAAAACATCTACCATAATCAAATTCGGGATCAACCCAGGCTTTCCTTATTCGGATAAATACGTTATATACTACGGCTAATCCACTGTTTGCTATAGCTCCTTTACTAAATAATGATGGGTTTAACTGTAAGAAGTACTCATTGAGTTTTTCCCATGCCTCTTGAGAGGTAGAGAACTCCAGAGTATGTATATTCTCTGAACAATCCATGTTCTCTAACCCCTCTAATTGTTTATTCCATCCAGACATATTAATAATTCGTTTTTAATCTCCAAATGTTTAACTTATACTTCTTAAAGTAAAGATTGGTTATACTATAAGGATCAAATCCATACATCTTAAGAAAACCCATAAATAGATAGAAAGCCTCTACGATATAACTCTGAACCTCGTTTTCTTTGGTTAATACCTGAGTTTTCTTCCATGGTCTACACTTAAGATCATTTCTAGCCATATTAAGGCAATATGTTATACTAAATATGGCTAATTTCTCCGTTCGGTGATAACCATAATTCATACGACTAAATCCCGGGATATATTCACTATCGGAAGATGTTTGGTAATCTACTATATCATATGGAGCCGTAGTTACAGCATAATCATCCATCTTACTTATAAGTAAATCACGTCCAACAGCCATTACCTGGTTTAAGTTAGTACATACCTTAGTTACATGCTTACCTGACCATCTTAGTAAATCATCACTACCAATGTTCAAATAAAGAAGGATAGTCATCATGAATCCCAAAGCATCAGCCTGTTCTTCACAAGCATTTTGCAATGTATCCTTTATATACTGGGTGCTTTCATCATCCAACCTATCCATGTTCCATCCGATAGAATCATTGTTCAATAACTGATATACAATATCGGTAGATTCAAATCCCTCATTTAGTTCCTCTATAACCCTACTTATAAAATCCTTTATAACCTCCTGATTACGAGGTATATTGATATTCATTGGGTAATCAGGTAATTGTTCTATACCACTATCTTTATAAGCTTTAAGTTGTTCTTTAGCTATATCGAATATAGTTTCTAAAAAATTTAGATTATAAGGATCTATCGGTAATTTTTCTTTAATATTGCGTATATCCATAGCGATTAAAGTTTTTCAGTTGAAACTCCAGACCCCATACCGTTTGTTCCTCTATCACTCTCCTTTGATAGTCTATCATAAGATGTATCGGTAGTTTCCAATAATATACTTCTAATATAGGGTACATGTAAGAATTGTATAAGTCCCTTATTCTTAGCATAAGTAGCCATATCCAAAGTTATGGGCTTATCACTGATATTAGCTAATCCAATATGTATCTCCCCCGTATAGTCAGCATCTACTACTTCTGCAGTAAATATAAGACCATTATCGGTAGCCATACCAGATTTATTCTTAGCCAATAGACAAGTACCTTTGTCTACTATCCATACTCTTATACCTGAAGGAATAGAAACTCTTCCATTTGGTCTGATAACTATGTTATCCACTTCTCCAAGTAGATTAGTATTGATCAGACAATGACGGTATTTAATTATATCAGAAGGTTTTAGTACTGGCATAAAGAAATCTATACCAGCATCGTTCATACAGGCTCTTCTTGGACATTTTACTTCCCTTAATCTGGTGAAGTAAATCATATCTGATTCTCTAACTGGCTTTAAATCATCATGGAGATGAATTACATTATCATTTTTTCTTTTGCTAACCATGTCTTCATTTTTATTATTTGTTTCTAAACTACCATCTCCAACAAAATCAAGTCTACTAATAAATTCCTCTTTTCTCTTAGCCCGATTCTCTCGATTTTCTTTAGAGATAGCCTCAATATCTTTATAAAAATTAATATACTTATATTTCAGACGTTTAACTCTTCTTGTTACCATATAAGTCTCTGTATATTTTCCTTACATCCTTAGCAGGTATTTCGAATTTCTCAGAGCATTTATTTATTATCTCCCTACGAGTATATTCGTCTTTCCTCTTTAACCTACGAATGTATTTCTTTAACCCGGGTATATCTATTAGGGTATCGAGATCTTTATAGTGATTCTTATCCTCTAATTCCTTTCGAGTTATATTTAAGTTTTGAGACATTTTAAAAGCACATAATTCAGAATCGCCGCACATCTTACATTCTGAAGTACTTAGATCGTAATTTTTACCAAAACAAGGATCTCCATTAGAACCTATATCCTTTATGTTTATAGGTTCTAAGGGATCCTGTTTTGTAAGATCTAACATTTTTTTCTTTTTATTAGTCTTACCTATAGAACCCATAATATTATGATATCTTTAGATCATACTTATAGATTACGTGAACAATTCCGGACCACATACCGTCTTCTTTGCTTACCTCTTCATAGTATTCTGAACCAACCAGTGGACTTGGTAAACCATAGATAGTGTATAGCTGATTATTAAGCTTAGCATCTATCAACTGATTCTTAATACGAATGAGATCTTGAAGATTCAACAAGGATAGAGTTAATACCATGTTATCATATACAATGCTAAACCGGTGAATAGTAAATGGTCCAAGTTTAGAACCGCTTATACTGGTTACAAACCTAAAACCAGGATCAATAAATATATTATTGCATACATCTATCTGGTTATTCACCTGTTCGACCTTTTCTTTTAGATCTTCCTTACTCTTAGGATCTATTTCCAATTCGGTTACCTCACCACCTATAACATTGAAGGTCTCTCCGCATTTTTTACAGATAATGCTTACCTTATTATCTGAAGGACTAATTGTAACCCCATTTTCAGTACCGCATTTTGGGCACTTAAAGAATGATTTTTGAAATTTGCTCATGTTCAAAGTATTTAATTAATGTTTAACATTATATAATAGGTCGAAAGTAATATTTAATGTACTGGTATTATTCCATAGTAATATGATTGATCAGCTCTGATATAAGCTTGTAGTCTTTCTCTCGATGATAAGCAAGTTTCTTTGAAAGCATGTTTTCTAGATTTGCAAAGGGATAAGCAACAGTTCCCTCATTATCCAGTCTACTGAAGCTACTTCCCAGGATAACCGAATTATCATTGTTATCAATTATGATAAGGTTAATGATAACTCCCTTGTAATAGAAAGCAACATTATTGGTATTATAAGAGGGATCCATTTTAATATCGCTGGCATCGATAAGAGTTTGGATAGTAGATTTTATTGATAGGTATTCGGGTTTATTAATAAGTATATCCACGTCTCCCACCATATATTTATGCTTTTCAGCAAACTTAGGAAATTGCTTATATAAAGCAACTCTGCCAGTAATAGCAGTTTGTTCTGCAATACTGTTCTTTATTAGAATGTCAGCATAGAAGCTTTCAATAGCTTTGGTATACTTCTCTTTGGTAAAAACTTTGTTAAGCATAATTTTTATAATTTAAAGTGAAACAATTTATTTATATGCAAATATACTACATTTATTTTATATATGCAAATTTTATTTTATAATAAGCTGAGCTAAGTACTTATTGTTGTGGATTAGATCTTATCTTTTAGATCTTCCTTATTTTTGGGATTTATAGGTAGTGCCTATCTTCAGTTCCTGGGAACTGAAGATATGACATCATAGTACTTATGATTTATATAGGATACGAGTATTTATGCCTATTCTTCGAGAGATCTATAACCTTCAACCCCTGATCCATATAATAATTCTTTCTATGCCTACTATGCCTAGAAAGATATTTGCCCGGGTAAGCTAGATCATCCAAATAAACTCTACTCTTAGTTTTACTGGTTCTTACTAATCGTCCAAGGAACTGAATAGATTTTTCCTGAGAATCCATAGAGGATGCCTGTATCATACATCTCAATAAAGGAAAGTTTTTACCACGAGCTATAATGGTAGTGGATATTAGGATATCTATATCACCACTCCTAAATTTATTCATTATATCTACTCTCTCTTTAGTTGGAGTATTTACATGTACACAGGCAATTTTATATTTCTTAAGTTTATCTTTTAAGAATGTATAAAGATTTTCTGCATGTTTAACATATTTGCATACTACGAGAGCAGGAACTCTGCCGTATGATAAATTATATTTTAATCGGAATAATACCATTTGCCAATTACGAGTATTATTCGTAATCATATCATCATATAGATCCTTATAATCAGTATATTTTGATTCATAGTTACCATACCAATATTTCCCAGGAACTATCTTCACTATGGTATTAGTAGAATAACCCTTTTTAATGGATTCCTTTAAAGTGAATTTAGCTATTTCAGGACCAAAGAAAGATTCAAGGTTAAAGTTCTTAAGTTTATCCTTTGCTAACTTACTCATATAAATGGTTCCAGATAAACCTATTCTTACCCGGGTATTATATAAATGAGTTATAACGCTTTGATACATTTTATTGTTTGCCAAGTCAGCCTCATCTACTAATACCATATCAATTTTAGATAACTCCCTTTGATAGGTTTTTATATTCCGGGATATAGATTGAACCATACCTATAGAAAACTGAGACCAATTATTTACTTTACTACCCTGAACATAGGTTATATTCTCATTGGGTAGATATTTACAAAATTCATCTTTGGCTTGTCTTAACCAATCGGCATCATTAGTTATCAATAAAGTTTTCAGTTTCTTTTTAAAGGATAGATACAAGGCTGACATAATTAAACTCTTACCAGCATTAACTGTATAGTTTATTACACCAATAGGATAAGATATACCCAATATCTTATTGTTTATAACGGATTCTACGGCTTTAATTTGTTCTGGCCTTAGTTTATATTCTCCTATAGACCTTATAGATTTATCTACCTTAGGTATTGGTAACCTTTCATCTAATATCCTAAAGTCTTTATACCCATAGCTATGTAATAGGTTTACTATCCTGGGTAACATACCAATTTTGAATTGTCCTCTGGCAGAAATAAACTTCACCTTACCATCCCAATTAGCCATACCTCTGGCTCTGGTTCTTAAATAAAAGGCATTTGGATGTCTTATTGACAAATCATTGTATAATTTCAATGCCCACTTCTGAGGTATATCAACCTCTCCTACATTACAATTTTTAATAATTATCCTTCCCATGATTATTTTATTTTATCCCATAAACTACCTTCATCCTCCTCTTCTTCATCTGATTCGGATTCTTTGCCCATAAATTTATATAAATACTTATTATACCTTGCTATAGACTTATCACTAGTTAGTGAAGAAAGTTCCGGTATCCCATTACACCAAGATAAACCCTCAAATTGAGCTGTGATATAATCTGGATAGTTATATAACCAATCCTTATCTTTCAAGAAATAATACAACTGAATAAAGTATTGATACTTATTCATGTCTTTCTCAAAGGATTCTAGTATACCCGTTTTATCTGCAATTTTCTTTACATAATAATCGTGCATATCCTTTATTATCCTCTTATCCTCTGAGGATAATTCCATGTATTCTTTCTGAGCTACATAAGTTTCGGTTATAACCTCTTGCATAGATATAAGCCTTTGAACTAAATTATGGGCATTGTTCATTTTAGATATGCCTATCTCTATGTATTTTATAAAACCTTCCCGGGCTTCCAATTGGAAATCCTTACAGAAGATATTACATATCTGAGCTAACTTTTTGCAATTAGTCCATTCCCTTTGTTGGGTTTCATTTATTTTTCTTACTCCTCGATGTTTTAATTTTATACGGGTAGCATATATAATATCGGCTACCAAATAGGCATCTCCCGTATTTGCTAGTAATATATTGTTAACTTTCTTATCAACTTTTTTACTGTTAACTAATATACTTCTAGAATTTAAAGCCGTTTTCTTAGCATAAATTAACACATCTCTTACAGGTACATCAATCCCTAATTTATCGAAAATAATCTTCAACTGAGTACCCGTAACATGGATTGAAGGTTCTCTTTTCATATACTTTTTATTTATAAATATGAACTACTGTATCATAATGAGTTCTTCATAGAAATGAGTTCTTGATAGTCTTGGTAATGATACTTGTACACATAAGATAAAACTTTGTTTTTACCCAGGTCATTACAATCTTTACCATCTGGTAGATATACCACTTTTACCTTTTTATAGGCTACCAATTTTAAAGCCAGGTTTATAGCATAGGCTTTAGCATCTGGATCTAGTAAAATAATGAATCTTTCTACTGGAGACTTAATAAGTTCGTTTACTTGATAAGCACTTATAGATTTACCCATAGTAGCTATGGCATTATTTCCCATGGTTAAAGCATTAAAAGCTCCTTCACATATAAATACTTTATTATACATCTCTAAAGCATCATGATTATATATGATAAACTCTTTACCTAAACCAGTAGTATCCTTATTGGGATTAGAATATCTTGGACCAGATCCTAAAACATTCCTGGCATTATAATACCTAAGTTCATTACCATAAAAAAAGGGTATTATCAAATATCCAAATAGATTACCCTTGTTACAATAACCAACTCCTTGAGAAGATAACTGATCTATATCAAACCCTCTATGTATAGCATAATTCCTTATTGACCTAGCTAACTGGGATTTACCGAACTTAATATTTATAAACCCCTCTGGAAGATATACATCTTTCTTTTCGGCTAATTCTATCTTCTCCTCTTTAAACTCTAAGTCATTGAAGTCTCCCTTGTTTAAGAAATGCAATAGTTCTCCATAATTATCGAACCCCTCTATATCCATAATTAATTGAGCTGGAGAAGGGTGGGCATTACATCTAAAACAATTACATCTATACAAGGATAGGTTTACTCCTAACTTCTCTACCCTATGACAATATGGGCATACGGGTATTCTCATCCACCCATGTTTATAATCCCAAGCTCCTAACCTTTTTACAAAATAGGTCTTTAACTGGGATTTAAATCTATTGGTTATCTTCATGCTCTTTTAAGAAATTATTTATACACTTCTTTATTTTCTTAATATCTCTTATACTAAGACAACCTATTGAGGTATATTGCCATCCATTTTGACTTATACTTAAACAATATCCTCCAAACCGTTTTGTAATTTCTACTATTGGTAATCTCTTCTTTTTATCCATATTATATATCTCCACTAAGTTTATTACGTTTTTCTGGATCAGCATCTGGATTCACTTTCTTAGTTTTACCCTTGAGTTTTTCATCCAGTTTAGAACCATAAATCTGGTCATAATTCTTTCGTTGATCTTTGGTAAACTCTACTGCCCTTTGTCTATCTACATCTACCTTAAATAAAGCTCTTCCGAAAGGAACTCCATCTCGGTTAACTACTATCTCCAATCTTTGGATATTGTCCTTCTCCTCTTGAATAGTAGCATTTAGACCTAATATACATTGGGCATTACGAACAATAGATATAGCTCCAGATATGTCATTTTCCTCATACCTAGTTTCTCTATGTTTAGCACCTTCTCGAGTAATGTGGTTCGCAGTCCATATACAATCTAATTGCATTTCATCGGCTAAATTTTGTATATCTACATAGATATTGGATATTCTATCGAAATCCTCTTTATCCCTATTTATTGAAGCTAGCTTGGCTGCATAGTCTATCATCACTACCCTTATATCTATACCCTGATTACGTAATTTAATAATCATATTCCTTATATAATTACAATCGGTAATCATAGCAGGGACTCTATCGACTATAAACTCAACTCCAAATCTAGAAAGCTTTCTCATATGTTTAGCTTCCAGTTTATCATAGTCTCCAGAATATAATTCCTTTTTAGTTTTATTAATAGAAGACTGGATCATTCTATCCATGATCTGAGTTTTACCGTTTTCAGTGTCTATATATAAAACTGACTTCTTCATCCTAAGATAACCTCTTGCAGTATTAATTAGAAAGAAGGTTTTCTTAGCTTTTGGTTTATCTAATAATACTATTACTGAACCAGAAGGAAATCCGTTAGCATTGGTAAGTTGATTCAATTGTCTGAACGGAGAAGGTATTACATCTGGTTCAGCTTGACGTTTAAATTGTCTTTCTGTTATGTCCCTAATGAGATATATGGGTTCATCCTCTTGTTTAGGCTTAGACTTCTTAAGTATTTGATCTACCTTCTTAGCATATTCTTCATATTGGTCAAAGTTGTTCAGGTCAAAAGAATCATTAAGGTTCTTCATCTCTATATAGGTAGAAAACTTATAAATCTTATCTTGAATAAAGTCCGAATCTTTCAGTGGCTCTTCGTATAGGTTACGTATAATCTTAAATATATTAGGAATATCATCCTTAGTAACTAAATCAACGTATTCTTTAGATTCTAGTAACTCCTTCACTACCTCCTTTAATACATTTTGAGAAGGAACATGTAAAGTCTTCTTATAATACTTAAACAATGCCTCGGCTATTAAAGCATGCTCTATTAAAACTAGGTAACTGGGCTTAATACGTTTTATCATCAAGCCCATCTCCTTTCCCTGGATTAGAAACCTTAAGATCTCTAATTGGAAATCCGTACTAAATTCGAACTTAACCTTACTACGACTATTCATATTTCTTAATATTTTATTTACTAATAGTTATAAGTTAGTATAGTAGGTGGAAACCCGCCAGTACTATGGACTACTAATCATAGACCACCTTTCAATCCTCAGCTATTTTTATAAAAATATGTATATTTATTTGCATATATAAAATAAATGTAATATATTTGCAAAAATTATATTAAATAACCCGTATTATGAGGAGAGAGAGTTACAATGGTTCAGAAATACATAGACTAAAACCTATGAAATCCTATGATAACAAGGTTTTTATGAAAATGTATAATCTGTGTAAACCAGTAATTAAGAACCTGGTATATCACATAGATTATAGAAGATTTAACCTTACTCAGGATATCATAGAATCCTACTTCTGGGATAAGATGTTATATGTATTTAATAAGTACTATGATTCTTCTACTGAAGAACATCTTAAAGCTAGAATATTAGCTTCATTAAGTACTTATAAAAATAAGTTATTACGTTATGCTTATAGTGATAAAGCTTCCTATAATCAGAAGCTATCTAAGTTGGAGGATTTATTAGATAAGGATAAAGAAAGTTTAGATGATTCGGAAGATAATGAAGCATTATCCGAGATGTGGAACATGTTTACGGATTATATGTATAAGAATTTATCCGAAGATGCTAAACTTATATTTGAGTGTTTAGTTAGTCCTCCCCCATATATAAAAGAAAGAATCAAAGAGGGTAGTAGAATAACTAACATGATATTATTAGAGTTTTTTGATATGCCCCGTACTAAGAGTTCCCTAAAATATATTTCGGAAATAAGGGAGGATATAGATTATTGGTTAGATAGAGCTAAAAAAGATTTACACTACTAACACACAAAAATAGGGTAGAGATAATCTCTACCCTATTTTAATGATTATTTTTTACGTATCAATACTAACGTTATATGTGGAGGTAATATTACTATAGACTTCTGAGATGTCTGTGCTTCTGCCTTATCCTCGTTGTTTATGGGGTTAGTAGTATAACCCCATTGCCTATTGTCATCATCATAGTGTTTATGTAAATTGACATAAGTAGCAGAAGCCTTACCACTCCATACATTTATAGAAGGATCACAATCTCCGGTAGTTAACATTGGGTTATCTCTTGGACCTGATTCTCCACTCATAGCTACATCCTGAACTCCTAACATATGTTTATGCAAAGGCAGTTCTGACTTGTCTATAGTAAATTCATAAGTAGAATTAAATCCTCCAGTCTGGCCTGGTACATTAAAGTATATATTATCTTTAATGGTTAAACCACCCTCTTTATAACCTATTATAACTCGGCCTGCACCCTTATTATAAATCTCCCATCCATCGGGTATTTCCAATGATTCCCATAACATTATAGCTCCAGATGGAACAAGGGCATTCTTTAACTCATTCTGTACATACTCTTTTAAGGAAGATATTTGCTCATCTATATAATCAGTAACATTCTGACCTTCCTCATTATCCTCAGTAAGATTGCCAAACAAACCATCATACTTAGTTAAACAATCCATTACATATTTATGGATTGAAGCTGTATATGGTATGTTATTTGGCCATTTATGATTATATGGTATTAAGCTATAATCTACCATTACTCCATCTACTGACCTTCTACCATATATGCCTATGATAGTAGAATATATATCATCACTGGGCTTTTCACTACCAAGTATGTTTTCAAATACTAAACCAGATAACCCTTCATAAGAGAATACCGAGGTATCATATAGATCATGATAGGTATTTTCATTTTCCCATCCATCCCATTTAGTGGGATCTTTAGATATTTGATATAAGTTGTAAAATGATGTTTTACTCTGTACATCGTTAGAGGTTATGTTTATATTATCATGGTTAAGATAGTATGCCTCAAATGTCAGAGTATCTGGCTTAGCCTCAGTATCAGGTCTATGCTTAGCAAATATAACTATATCATATTCTTGGTCACTTCCAGTGTTATTAGAATTAGCCAATGGTACAGTTATATCTTGATCTGTAGCATGTAAGTATCCATCTGAGGTTATACATACGTTAATAGCTTTAACATTCTTGTTTATAGCTACATTATGGGATTTTACCAAAGAATTAATATAGTTTATGATAGCTCTATTATCTTCTTTAGTAGAAGCCGAATAACCTATGGTTACTACATCTCCACTTTTCTTAAAGTTATTGAATCCACATATTGGACCAATACCCTTGGATATACATATTGCCTGACTTAAATCCCAGGACTTCAAGATATTTTCGAAATTAAAAAAGGTTTTGTAACTATTAGCCATATCTCTTATTTATTAAGGTTGTGGTAAAAATCTAACTTTATATTATCATAGACCATTTTTATATTAGTATAACACCTATCTTCATTATACCCGCTCTCATTATATATCTCAGATTTCATAGATTCTGATACCTGTTTTACCCAATTATCAGTTTCTGTATAATGAGATAATTTGTTTGATTGATATTTATATACATCAAACTTAGAGTTGATATCCTCGAATAGGTTTTGTACTAATTGGTGTATCTTCTCTTCTGTTTTTTTCCTATTTACTATATTGTTCTCTACTAGTATCCTTTTCACTAACCTCATAGTATTTAAAAAGGCTAGATCAAATATTGTGTTTGAAGTAGTTTTTATTCTCAACTGAGTTTCAGGTATTAAACCCTCTGAGATATCTTCTATTATCTCATTACTCTTTTTAACAGTTTCATTCAGCTGATTAAGTTGAAAAGTGTAATTGCTGATAATACCATTTATCAAGTTTTTAAACCATACGAAACAGGATATCATCAATGCAGCAGATAGTAGTAAAAATACTGCACAAATGATTACGGTTACACCATAGTCATGAATACCCTTAGCTAATTCAATAGAGGCGTTGGTAGCCTGAGATACTTTGTCTAGACTACCAACATTTGTTAAAAATAGATTTACCATAGAATCATTTATTTAAAATTAAGGTCATATCAGAATAGAACTGGTCAGTTTTATATATTGACTTTAACTGTAAGTTTTCTTTTACTACTTCTAATTTATTCCCAATTGTACAAACTGTGTTTACTAACTCTTTAGAGTCTTCATTGTTATCTTGTAGTATAACGTTTAATTCAGTAGTATCATCACCAGAATACCTCCTTAACCATAAATTACGTACTGATAACGTCCAGTAACCATCTGAAGGACCCGAAGAAGTATTAATAGTATTGAAAAAATCAGTGGTATCCTCATCTATTTCTTTTGAGCCAATACTAAGAGTAATGGGTTCTGAGTTACCGTAGGATAATACCAAATCAATACCAACTAACTGGTACTTAGTACCGGGTATCATGTTTTTAAACTTTACAGTTATACCATAATCCTTAGTTTCTCCAGTATTTTCACTGAAAGATATAGTAGCAGTTATTTCAGGATTGCTATCGCATTTCCACTTATAAGTACCGAAATCAAAGAAACTAATAACTAATGGAGATTTACCAGATGTTGGAGATGGTTGATTACTCTCTGGGTTTTTCATATCAGCCGATACTAAACTAACATCAACACCAGATATATAACCACCTTCTCCATCAAGTACTTTTAAAGTAGTAACATTATGACTACTATCCACTACTCCACCAGATGGATCAAACTTCATAGAAGCAGGTTCTTTAGATGATGATCCACCTCCTCCAATACACTTAAATGTACTTTTAGATAATATACCATCATATTCTACCTTTATAGTAGTAGTACCTATAGTTAGATTATAATCAAACTTATAAGTATCACCATATTGAGAAATAGGTGATTCTACTGATACCCATGAAGATTCAGGTAAACTAACTATACCTTGATTACTGTAAATCTTAACCTTACTAATATCAACATCTTGCATATATTCTCCCTTAGAATTTAATACCTTAAATGATATAGTGATAGTCTTGGGAGAATCCAGTATTTCAGTTTGTGGTTCTATCTCTATGGATTTAGGTCTGATTACCTCTTTTACTGTAAAGGTAGCAGTAAGTGATGGGTTATCATTAGATTTAAAGGTATATATACCAGGACTGGTTGCTCTAAAAGTAATGGGTGAACCATTTAGTGAACCATCTGGCATTATGATTTTATACAGATTAGAAGTTATAGCCTGATCATTAGTGTCAACTAAATGTACATTAGTATCGGCTGTACCAGAACTTGGCATTTCGGCTTCTTTAGGTTCACATACTATACTTTTAATAGTCTGAGAAGAACTTAATACAGTAAATGTAGCCATAGCCTTATCCTTATCTGATTCTCCTATTTGATCTATTACACTAGACTTAATTGTATAATTACCTATTAAGCTAGTATCATTAGGTAAACCCGTACCTATAAGAGTTATGGTAGAACCAGATATATTTTCAAAGCCTGGGACTAACTTTCCGTCCTTATATAAATTATACTTTAAACTATTTGATACACTAGGTTTATTCGAATTAATACTTACTTGTATTGTTACTTTGCCATCTTCTGGTCTGTACACTACAGTAGAGGGAGTACAAGTAATTACCACTTGCAATGATAGATCTTCAACCTTTACTTCACAATTGGTATATAACCCAGAATACCTAGTCCAACCTATATAATTATTTTCTATGGTATCACCTATATTATAGGTTTTACCAGTATCGGTACCAGATACATTAGATCCTTGACCTGGGTCATAATCTTCTGGTAAATGATACTCTCTTATGGTATCCACATATTCTGATGGTTCTCCGTTTATACCTCCAAGTATTTTAAACTTTGCTACATCATCTTCTGAAGCTAATTTATATACAGCTTTAGTAGTCTCAGTATTCCAATCTCCTTCTAAAGGAGAAATCCAGTTTTTAGTATCAATTGGTGATATGTAACTTATCTTTATATCCATTGAAGGTATAGGAGTATAGTTAACATATCCCAATTTAGAGGTCAACTGAATAGTGTAACCATGATTTATATTACCATTCCTAAGTATATCTACTCTGAATTTCAAAGGAACATTACCAAACCCATCTGGGAATAGTTCATCAAATCCACTAGTAGTTGGTTCTATTTTTGGTACAGTATATTTTATATCTCCCTTCTCAAATAGGTTAATCTGACTTGGGTCCATATCATACCAATAGGGAGTTATCATATATACATATGGCCATTCATCTTTATCTTCCTCAGTATTATTAGAAGAACTACCGCTAAATAGTAATCTACTCTTAGATTTAACTACTAATCTTATACCACTAACAAATCTAAGTCCTTCGGTATCTTGTGATTCATCTACTGTTGGCCTTATTTTAAAGTTAAACGTACGATCTTCATCTGATGAAGCTATTACCTGAATACCCTGAGTATCTACGTTATTGTTCTTAAGGTAAACTGTAGATGGAGAAAAATCATATTTATATGAACCTTCGAATACTCCCCAACCCCTTTCTAATAAGTATGTACTTACGTTTATCTGATTTACATCGAGAGTACAATAGAAATAATAGGTTACTCCAGTAGATGGGGGAGTAAACAGATCTCCATTAGAGTATTCTTCAGTAGAGCCTATCCTTTTTATCTTTAGTAAATTGGGATTATTTACAAATCTTGGATCTTTAGTTTCTACTATAAGCTTTACTTTAAAATCAGATAGAGGTTGATCATTAGATTCTTGAGATGCTACATATTCGGAAGTATAATTCTCCACATCATCATCAGGTTTACCCATCAGTACTTTATAGGTATATTCAGGATAAGCCATAACATTATATGACCTGGTTGCTTGTTGATTACCCTTAGTATCTAATAGGTAAAACTTATAAGTACCTGGTAATTTAGCTTTATATGTATTACCAGATACTTCAAGATTACTAGGACTATAGTATACCTGGATATTATTATCTATAACTGGTTTTTCTTCTTCTACACTGTTAGATCCCCACCTTATAAAGTTACCCTTGTAATCTTCTATTTTCTTACGAGTTTCTCTAGAATGAGTAAGTACTTTAAAGGTTATAGGAGAACCTTCTTCATCCATAGTATAAAGGGGTAGGTCTTCATTATAACCGTCTACCTCTATGTTGAGTATGTAGGTATCTATACTTACTAACTTATTTATTTTAATTGGGTTAGTAGTATTATCGCTATATACATTTTTAAAGATATACTCTCCTGGACCATTAACTACATATACACCATAATCACTGTCTCCAGGACGTATAGCATTACTCCAAGTAATACCTCCATCCTTAGATACCATATATGGCTCATTTACTTGAGTATCTCCTATTATACCTACAGAAGTTACGGGTAATTCAAATGGCGATTTAAAGTAATCCAGATTTTCTGAATAGTTTACAGTTATGGTATGTTCTACAGATATATCATTACCTACCCATTTTATTTCATAACATACATTATATGGTATGAATTTATCTATGAAGTTGATTACAGATTGTTTAAAATCATTCAAACTATCAAAATCAGATAAATCTCCACTGTTTGGTATTGGTATATTGAAGGTTACCTTTATACACTGAGTACATCGATAGGTGTTATCAAAATAGGTATCCTTATCAGTTAAATTGTATTCACGGTCTAACACAGTAGCATGAGGCAATATCTTCTCAGTGTCAGTATTATAATCTCCTTTATAAGAGTAATTCTCTTTATACCAACCATCATAATCTAGAGCTTTAGTTGGATCTTCTATCAGATCAACACCAGAATCTTCTGTCCAAATGTCATATATAGAAAACATAGTTTTGAAAAACTTTTCAGTACCTCTCCACTTTAATAGTGTTATAGAGTACTTAATAATATCTCTCAACTTTTTATCTATGTCTTCTGTATTTGTATAAAATCCTACGGGTAAATTCTCTTTTAACCATAGAGATTCTTTGGCTGAAAAATTTGGGTCATCAAACCCCTTAAAATAATTAAACCATTTATTAGTATCTATGATGTATCTATTCGCATAAGGAATGCTGCCTAGCATATTCCACAAGTAACCCAAATAATATTTAGATGTAGTTTCTATGTTTAAATTATCTAATACACTAGATATTTCGGGAGTAATTACATCATCAAAATAGGTACCACAAATGTTTAAGAATTTTTCTAATATACCTTTACCATCGGAATCTTTATATGTATCATGAGATTTAAAATAGTAAGGCAAAAAATCTATTAAGTTCATGGCTATACTGTTTCGGTTATATTACAAGAAAGATTTTTCTCATAGAACAAAGCTACATTATAATTAGAAGCCTCATAGTCAGAATTAATGGCTCCCAAATAGATAGAATATTTGTATCCCATCTGTTGAGAATTTCCATTTACATTGATATAGAATTCATTATCATTCTTTGTATCCTTAATGAGTACATTACTACTCATATTTAGTTTATCTGAAATGAATCCTCCACTTTCAGAATAAATATAATAGGTATTAGAAGATAACACTTCGATGATATAATTCAAAGGAGTATTAGCCTTCTTAAGGTCAAAGCTGAGTATATCTATGGATGTACCGTATATTACTTTTGGCCATGGTGTTACATAGAACTTATTTATATGTAAGTAATCTACAGATTCAAGGTTATCTATCAGGGCATATAAATCGGATATACGTACACTATTACCCATGAGAGTACTTACAGGAGAATAAGCATTACCTAAAGCTTCTACTATTTGACTACGGATAAAACTACCCTTGTACCCTTTATTACCAGTAACGTCTATATCCAAATTTATGGATACTACACTAACCGATTTTACACTTAACCAAGTAGTTAAAGGAGATCTCAAAGAAATATATTCTTTTACCTTTTGACATAATCCTTCTGAAGCTACTGGGTAACCATTATCGGAAGTAACTGCACTTATGTAGATATTCATCTTTCTACCGCAGATATACTCTATATTAGCTTGATGTACTCCAGGGTACATTTCAGCTAGATCCTTAAAATCTTGCTTGGTTATGGCTACTTCCCGGGTATTTACACTTAAAGATATATGCCTCTTTAAAGTATCAAAATCTTCATAATCGGAACCTCCACTAGCAGGCAATGGGTTATTTATAGTAAAGTCTTTAAGTAAGTCTTCTCCATCATCCTGAGTATTACTACTGCTACTTATATACCCAGAACCAATATTACTCTTAGACCCATGAGTATATTTATAAGTAATGGTTACATCTGAACTGTGGTCTGTAGGTATTTTACCAAAGATGCCATCTCCAAAAACTATTATGGGTATACTATCCTGTATTACCACTTTAAAGTGATTATCTTTAGGACTTGAATTGGCGAATGAATTAACTAATGACCATTTCTCAGAACCTATGGTCAATTCCATACTACCTTCTACATAGTATACATCACCATTCAAATCTACTGATATGATATTATCATCTGGCAGTTTACCCATATTTTCAGTGTTATACTCATACTGAAATACTGATAAATAGGACATGGTTATACCCTGGGATATCTTATATTCCTTATCGGTATACCAAGTATAACCATAAGCAGTATCTATAAACTTACTGCCAACTGGTATCACAATATCTTTATCTGCTACACCTGTAAGTATAAGATCTGCAGAAGCCGATGTTGCACCTCTTGGTGAATAATCTACTAAGGCTGCATGTTTTAAAAGTGATGTGTATTTACGAGCGGTAAGTAAAAAAGTTTCTCTACCAAGATTATCAATATAAAAATGTAATACTTCAGCTATAGCTGAAAACATGGATATTATCAGTACTAAGATGTTTCCTTCTGATAAATCAGATATCAGTGGTTTATCTGGGTTGTTTGGATCTTTTATAGTTTTTAACTTATCCAATAGCTTTTGTTTAATATCACTAAAAGATCTTTCTAATGGGGTTAACCATTTATTACTTAGTGCCATAGTATAATGAGTTTAATGATTATTAATATTATCAAAATAAATCTCTAATGATTGTTGATCCGAACTTTGATCTATAGTGTATAAGATGTTTAAGAATATCTTGTCTCCTTTAAGATATCCTTCTACATCCTTGAATTTTATACGTGGCTCCCACTCTTCTATAGATTCACGTATAAACTGATTAGTTATATATAAAAGTAATGGTATCGAGGGTTCTTCTAGTGTTTCCCATAGCCTAGATCCATAATACTCTTGCCTAAATCTCTGATATATCTGGTGTTCAAATAAAGATCTAAGGTTATGTTTTATTAAATCGGGATCTCCAGAAACTGGATACCATCCACTGAGGTTTGGGTTTTTTGGGTTTTTAGTTATAACTATTGGAAATAGTACACCCTTACCTATTAAAGTATCATTTATGTTATTATCCATCATTGCTTTATTTTAGGATTTTCATAATCTGATTTATTAAATTTAGTGATAGGTTTACTAACCATGTTGTTAGTAACTCCACTAACACTTGTACCAGAAGTTACACCAGAATGTGTATGAGTATTGAAAGCATTTCTTAGTGTTTCTATCTCATTTACCAGGTTATTGAGTTTATCAGTTAACTCCTGTATCTTTACTAAACCTTGGTTATTGCCTTGATTAAATACTACGGTATCTTCACAATCTATAGAAATACGACCTTTAGTATATACAGTTACTTCTCCCGTATCTTCATTGATGAGGAATTTATGACCACTTTTAGTAATTATACCAAATACGTTTATATCCTTAAAATCTTCGGGTATATGTTTTGGATCTACCCATCCTAGATAATCCCAAACTGGAGCTCCAACATTTCCTTGTTGAAATAGAGCTATTACTAAATCGCCCTTTTTAGGTATAGGTTTCCTTGAACCAAATCCCTTAGAACCATAGTGAGATTTAGCAAAAGCCCAAAAAACATATCCTTCATTTATCTGATAGTTTATTAATTGTAACCTACCCATATTTAAAGGGTCTTTATTATCTAGTACTTTGCAAATATAAAAAGAATAATATCTACCAAAAGTTTCTAATCCTTCCTCTGATAATATGCTAAACCCGCCCATAATTTATCTTTTTACTAAATTTAATATAGTTAGATATCCATTACTATCTATATTATGAGTACAATCCCTGATATACCATTTACCAGACCATTTTGAACCAACATTATAGATATTAATGTACTTATAGTTAGTTAGACCTGGTTTACCAACTACGGTTAATTCACAAGTCTTTTCTAACTCAACCTGTTTAGATAGAGCATTTTCTAAAGCTCCAAGCCTATTACTCAAGCCTGATATCTGGTTAGCTATCTGGTTCTTAAGTTCATAGTTTTCTTTAAGGATCTGTATATCTGGAGATTGATCAGCAGATCTCATGATAACATCTCCAACACTTACTTGACCTTGCTTAGTACCTTCTACAGTATATGCTTCTACTCTTAAAGCTTTCTCCTTATATGTTTTGGGAGATACTCCAGGAGCCATACCTCCAGAACTGGTTACTATAGTAGAAGCAGACCTCTTAGTAACTGTTATTGGTTTAGAAGATATTAATACTTCTCCCGGATACAAGTAACTATTTGGATCCAACGGATCTGCTCCGGCTTTTACTGGAGATGTTCTAACTACCCTAGAAGTTTTACCTCTATTAAAGGGTTTACCTTTTAACCTGGTTACATTGTATTTTGAATTAAACAGTTTACCATGTTTTTTCTTAAAGGATTCTAAATCTCCACCTTCATAATAAAGAGTAGCATAATCTCTAAGGAACTCTAGATATTCTTGGGGATGCTTTTTAGCATACTCTTCCATTATGTTGTTTACAGCTCTTGGTGATAAAGCATTTACGTCCAGGTTATTAGATACATTACCCTTCTTTACATCAGATAATACCTTAAACCTTTTCTTTAAACTACCCAGATATTTTTCTTTATCTTTACTATTACCTATGTATTTTTCTGTTGGATCTCCAGGAGCTTTACTACCATATATAGTAGCAACCCGGGTAGCATCCCTCGGAGCATAATCTCTAATCTCTAATTCATACTTACTATCAGGAGATAAGTCCTTTATCTGATTATCTATAGCATCCTTTAACCGATTGTAAGCAGAACTAACTTGATCATTGTAGGGATCTTTAGGATTTATACGATTTACTCTCATAACGGGATTACCCGAAGTACCTCCAGTATACTTAGTCTGTAAACTAAATGAAGCTCTAATAAATTCTCCATTTTCATCTTTATAGGTATAATCTGGTACATCTGAAGTATCCTCGAAATCCCTATTATGTACATAGATAATACCCTGAATAGAATCTATATACCATGGACCTCCGGGTATATTCTTAAAGATATTATTCAACTGAGAGTATACATTATTACCAGCTACCCCATTAGATGTATTAAGTATAGCCCTTAAATCATCGGGTAACTGGTCTATATCTGGAGTATCATCCAACCCATTACTAAATAGGATTGTTCCTTTAGTGTTATCTATTATTGGTTTAGAAGCTTGTACACTTTGGAACACTGGATGATTAGCTAATTCTGTACTTAACATATTAAAACTTTTTAATGATTACACCAACATCATATCCACAACCTTCTTTAAGCCATTTTAAAAAAGTATCATTACCCGATAAAGGCGAATAAGGTTTTTTATATTTCATCAAATCTGATTTGTCCTTAGTAAGGATTGTAATAGTTACACCATTATTATCAAATACAGCATCTATTTGCCTTATAACAGTAGATAATATTGGGCTTGTTAAAAATGAACCATCAGGAAATATATATCCATACTGTATAAATATTTTAGAGTTTTCTTGTAGACCCGAAATATCTATGGTGTTTGGATCTTCGCTTCTGAATATAAGTTTACCTTCATTACCTGGGTTAGTATTTTTCCTAAATCCTCTAGAACTCCTAGAATTGGCCTCTTGGAAAGTATACCTAAAGGAATCCATGTATAGTCCAAGAGGTAAATTCGTTAAGGGATTTAGTATAGGCTGAGAAGCTTCATCAAATAAAGCTATGTATGGTGTACCGGTACCAACATATAGTGTTGGCTTTTCGGGTTGTTTACTAGATTTAACTGTTGCCATAGTATTAGATATTAGGTATCTTCAATATCATCCCTGCTTTCAATTCATCAAAGGGATTTAGAATCTTATTTAAATCAGCTATATAGTACCATTTACCAGAATCTCCATAATAAAAAGCGGCTAAACCTTGTAGCGTTTCCCCTTCCATTAGAGTATGTAATTTATAATCTAGAGTTTCATCCCAATTAATAGGAGCATATTCTTTTAGTGTTAAGTTATCTTCTGGTATTGATACCTGTATGTAGTCTAAAAAAGGACTATCAATGAAATTATCAGAATTAAGTATCATATTATTCTATGTTTTGGTTGTTCAACTTTAATCTACTTATACCATCAGAAGATATTATCTGTTCTGAAGTAGTATTGATATTGTTAACTCTTTTAAATACCAAAGATTGTACCGCTGTCATTGGATAAATATGATCTCCTATTATCATATTACCCTGATGGTTATCTCTTATATCTATAGCCATATCTTTGAGAGTATAAGAAGCTGAAAACAGTATGAACTTATATCCTTTGAATATGTCATTGTCTGAACTGTTACCAAACAGTAGTTCTAGTATAGGTGGACTAGACAGGTACCCATTGGATTTACTCCAAGATTCTAACAGCCTACATTTTAACAGTACCTCATCCCTATTATTAGGATCATTACAATACCAGGATACATCGAAAGATATAGTATCTTCAGAACCAGTATATTGATAGAAGGGGTTATTCCTTCCCATAGATTTTACTACAGCCCATGATGTTTCTGGCTGAACCTCTAATTGACTTGGTCTATTCTGTATCTTAAGTACTTGATACGGTGATATGGTACGGTTTATAATATAAACTCCTACATCTTTACGATGACTAAGCTTATATGATTGCCACAAAGGTATTTTACTGTGATCATAGTTATCCTTACTTACATCCACATATCTATAATCTAGGGACCTATTTAAAGGCCTATACATAGAATGATAAGCTCCGGCTATGGTCATATGAGACCTATCTGCTCCCAGTCTATTAGCTTCATTTACTATTGTAGATTCTGTACTTATTGGTGATAAGTAGGATCTACTAGTAGATCCTACTATAGCCAGGTGTGGTATACGGTTTGGGTTTACTATATCCTTTATTGAAGGTTCTGCCTTTGGTTTTAACCCATTCTTTACAAACCTATCTCTAATTATCTTAGCTCTCCACTCTGTCAAATTCTTATTAGACTGTACAGCTGATATACTTAAAGATACTATAGAGTTAGAACCTCTTTTAGTTATTTGACCTATTATAGTTGCCATAGTATTAAAATTTAATAAATTATACCTAATTGATCTAAGTCATAGGTTGAACCATCAGTAAGAGTTCCCACATCTCTACCATTTATAGTTAAAGCAACTCTGGTTACTCTATCAGTCATACCCTTAGCAGCTGCTACAACGGCTTCATCTCTTTTATAGTTAGGTATGAAATATGGGTTATAATTCGTTTTGAAAGGATCCAATATTACATAATCCCTCATATCCCGGGTTACTGAAAGATCTTTATTGGTACTAGTGTTACCAGCTATGCTTGATAACAGGTCTATTATCTCGGGCATAAAAGTAACCAAAGTAGCTACTCCCCAACCCCAACCGGGTAAGAATCTACCAAGCATAGCTCCTATTCCTGTAATCTTACTCAATAGTGAACCACCAAGTTTAGTAGCGGCTTTAGTAGTTGCAGCTGCTGCAGCACCTTTACCAGCAGCTGTTGCAGCGGCTTTAGTAGCTGATGTTGCAGCTGATGATGTACTACCTGACATGGCTTTGCCCAATATTAAAGCTGATAAGGTGTTATCTAATCCAGACATGGATGATTTACCATTCTTACCTTTCCTTTGAACCCATAAAGCTCCAGTAGCTGGGTTGATACCCATCTTAGTTATAAGACCAGAATTAAGTCCAACTAGTATACCCATTAATCTGGTGATATTACTTAGTTTGGCTTCTGTAGAAGTTAAGGCAGCATTTACTGAGGTTACTCCTGCTTTTAATGCAGTAGTACTACCTGCAGCAGTTTTAAACCCAAGACTTATCATCTTTATATTCATAACTGCCATCTTTACACCATTTACTACTAATCCCAGGGCTGATACTATACCTAAAAATTCTACAGTCTTTTTACCTACAGGAGTTTGTATAAAATCCTGAACTGTATCTATTATCTTAGTAAGACCTTGTACTAAAGGTGTAAATACAGTAAGTACTTCTCCTAAACTAACTCTTAAGTTCTCCCAGCTTGATTCTAGCATTGATAATCTACCAGCGGGAGTTTCATTGAATTCTTTTATAGTGTTGTCTACTCTACCCTGGTTTTCATCATATGTACCCATAATCCTAGCATAAGCATTACTGTTAGCCATATCTCTAAGCATAGTAGCTACAGCTCTAGAACCACGAACCTGGAATATCTCATTCCATAACTTTATTTTATCTTTATCGGTTACTCCATCGAAAGCCTTATTTAAGGTTTGGAATATAGTCTGTAAATCTTTAAGTCTACCTTGAGCATCAAAGAAATCTTTCTGATCCAATCCTAAAGCCTTCAATCCCATGTAACCTTTCTTCCTAGCTTCTGAAGCAGATAATGATAGGTATCTGATCATGTTGCCTAAAGCAACACCAGCCATTGAACCCTGGATACCAGAGTTACCCATTACACCGATAGCTGCAGCCATCTCTCTAAGAGATATACCTGCATTTGCAGCATCTCCCGCAGCATACTTAATTGATTCGGCCAAATCAGGCAATGACATGTTAGCATTTGTTACAGCTGTATAAATATCATCTCCAACCTGTTTTACTTGATTCATAGGTATAGAGAAGGTAGACATAATATTGGTCATCAAGTCTGCTACTCCACCCTTACCTCCTACGGGTGTACCCAATATAGTACCCAACTTAGCAATGGTAGGGATCATGGCTTTTATGGCTTCGGTTTTATTACCAGCCATTGCCAAAAATCTTTCTGCTGATGCTATATCTGCTGAAGTAAGTGGGGTTATCTCATTGACATCTTTAGCTAATTGTAATAATTCGTTCTGTTGACTATTGGTGGCTCCAGCTATCTTAGAAGCCATCCATACTTCTTTCTGTACTCCAGCTGAATACCTATAAGCATCAGCCATACCTCCAACAACAGATAAAGCAGCGGATGTAAGGGTTCCGCTGCTAGAGTTTATGGCTTGTTTATAAGTATTAACTTCACTCATCAATTGACGGAAGTCTCTAGATATAATACCAGCTTGAGTAGAAAATCTATTTTGTAGAGTAATGGCTACACCAATATCTACTAAACTTGATCCAGGATTAAACATGATTATTAGAGGTATTAATTTTTTTCTTTAAATCTTTTAAGGCTCCGATATAAGCTTCAGCTTCATCCAAAAAGTACTTCCTTACTCTGTAGGGAAGTACTAAAAAGGTGAGATAATCTAACCTTATCTCACCTCTTACTAATTTAATAAATTGAGCTGAAAGATCTAATCGGAGAGGCAAAAAAAACTTGGAACTCCCATGATACCAACTATACCCTTTTCTGATGGGTTATTTGGATTCTCTACTTCTATATTTGAAGTAAATACGGGATCTATAGCCGATACAAAATCTCTTATCTCCTTCATATCTCTTACTGAGAAGCATGAGAAATTGGTTACTCTCTCGTATTTACCATTTACGTTCAACTTAAGGTTCTTTGCAATAAGCTCTGAATTTCTGGTTCTCTTAGATTCAGGCAGATTTATGATGTATCTTTCACTTTCACCATTAAGTAAATCTATGGTTAACAGTTTACCTGAAGAAAGCGAAAACTCTATGTCTTTAGTTTTTATATGACCTTCACTATCACAATCTCCCGGGTAGTAAGGTAAAGCAAAAGGTTTACTATCAAGTTCTTCCTCAGAAGGAGCTTTGCTATAGTCTTCAAAAACTAACTCATTAAGATCTTGTTCAAACCCATAACTGGTACCATCATTGAATGTATAGTCAAATTCTACGGTATCACCCATAGAGAACATCCTATTTTTAATAAGGATATAATTTCTATCCAAAGCCGGAATAGCTCTTGATTGTTCTACGGTTAACTTACCTGATTTAGTAAAATCAGTAGATACTACTATGGCAGCTATGAATTTAGCCAAATTGGTTAAATCCTTACTATCTACAGGATTAGACAGGATATCCTCATCTGCACCGTTTTGTTCCCTTATGGTATACTTATAACCAGAGGGAGCCACTAAATCTAAAGTTCTAAGTTGAATGTCCATTGTTTTTAAAGTTTTAAGTGAATGAATATTTGTATTGTATAATAGTCTAAGGATTTACATAGAAAAGAGGTGAAACCAAAGTAAATTATGGTCCCACCTCCCATCCACCTAAATCCTTAATAAAAACAATTAAGTATTAGTATCGGTCTGCTGTTCCTACAGAAAATTCTATATTCTCTATAGTATTCTCCGAAGCAGTTCTATCGAAATCCATGCCGGTTATCTTAGTAGGCCATACCTCTTCATAATGATGAGTGTTTAATATGGTTACTCCATCTTCTGCAAGATCATTTACCTCTACTACTTCCCAGTAATCTTCTGGAACTAAACCTCCACCAAGTATCATATCTTGACAAGAGTTTAACCAGTCCCATATCCATGTATCTGAACCTGCAGTAGTAAGGAGTTTTTCTATTACTAAGTTACCTACAGTAACTCTACCCGCAGTTTTTACATCTCGGTTTATATCTCCATGAGTTACCTGGTCTATCTCTATATCCGGTAATGTAACCTTCTGACACAGGTACGGATTTATAGGGTGTTTTGGGAAAGAAACACTGAATAGGAATTTCTTTCTTGGATTTTTTACTTTTGCTCCCATATATAAAACATTTTAAGCGTTATCAGTTGAATCTATAGATACAGTACTTGAAGCTGCATCTATAGTTATTACTATAGAGATTTCTTGCATAGGCACTACATCTTTATACTTAAGTATAGCCTTGTATTTACCCTGCCTTACATCAGCTTCATTGTTTACTTCAAGATTAGAGTAGTCAGTTGCATATTGATCACCCATCCAGGTATACTCTGACATAGCATTCTGGTCTACCAAGCTATCAAGCTTCGGTTTTACCTCTAAGTAGATAGACTTCCATGTATCCCATATGTTAGGTTCCTCTATGTACTTCTCAAGTATTGGTCTAAGAGTTTTCTTGAGATACAAGTTAAGTCTAACTATAGACAAGAATCTTTCAGAATCCTGTTTAACCTGAGAAGTGAATAGATGCCAAAGCATAGTCTGCTTACCCATTGAACTAGTGTCCTTAATGACTATCATGTTGATATAATTATGGGCCAGTTCATTTAAATCATCATACCTAGAAGGTGATCCATAGTTGGGACATACTGGACCTTTAGCATCGGTTATAATTCCTCGATTAGCCCCAGCGAATGACTTCCATGGACCATAGTTACTAGCCGAAGAATCACCAAGACCAAGTATGGTACCAATTACATCACAACTCTGAAGTCTTCCGGATTCATTATAGTACTTGATACCACCTCCGAAATATGCAATATACTTAGAGTTACCTATAGTATTCATAACTTCATTTTGCCAAGCTACCATGTCATCAATTTTGGTTAAAGTCTTAGGTATCTCTATATAATAGGTGAATTCCTGCAAACTCTTTATTTCTTCGGCAATCTTAGTATGTATGTTGAGTTGATACTCCTTGTTGGTCTCTTCCTCTTCATCAAATACTCGATTGTACAATGATGAACAAGTTATCTGGTATACATCAACATAATCCTTGATGGTATCGAAAGCATTAACCCAATCATCTACTGATCCCGGGTATTCTGCATTTGGCAGTTCTTCGTAGTTAGGCTGTATAACTTGTACCTTCTCATTACCACTATTCCAATCAGTTACAGTAAGCTTATTGGTTGACTGATCATATTTCTTTATAGAATCTATGAGCTTATCAAAGCTTACTTCATCAAGATTACCCTTACTATCTACAGGCTGGAAGTATGATGTATTGCTTATAAAGTCATACAACATCTGATAATCTACAGTAGTAGGGTTAACTTCAGTAGAATTCTGATAAGAGAAGATGTTTCCACTTTCTACTTCGGTATTTGAGCTATCCTTAATTGAGTAAGTATAGTTTACTATACCCGAGGATTCTCTCTTTTTAAATGTTACCGTATAGGTATCATCTTTCTGTCCGTTGATCTTTACTCCAAGCTTTAGAGTACCTAATTCACCAAAGGTTAGAAGAGTAAATGTTGGCTGACCTGCAGCACTTGCAAGTTCAGTCTCATATTCATCGGCCATCAATACACCAGCACCGGGATCTGAGAAATTTCCTGGCTGTAGAGTTTCACTGGCACATACTCTTACTACTCGTAATTTAGAACCTAAAGCCAAAGCTTTCTTAACGTTTGAAATAGTACCATCTGGCATAACTTCATCACCATATATCCTTTGGAACTGTGGCCATGAAGTGATTATCTCCGATGGGTCATTAAACGGACCTTTAGTAGTTCTTGTTATTATACAAGAAACACCGTTTAACGGAGTACTTTCTTGAACATTGTTGTTCTCAAAAGTAAATTTAACTGAAGGTGAATTTGACATATCTTTGAATATTTAGTTACCTATTTAATAAATATCTTATAGTATTGTATTATTGTGGTATATGTACCTTAGTCATATCTGATTCACTCTTACCGTAAGCCCCTATTAAGGTAATTATATCATTAATAGGCTTTATATCACCATCTATGATATTAGAGTAATCTATGATACTATCGTTACAGGTATAACTGTATACCTTCTCTAATATACCATGCTCTTTATCATTGTAATCATAGTAATTGCCTATCTCTATATAAATATTACCTGTTGGCTGTACTTTCTGATTTACCCATTCATAGAAGTTATTCAGATATGGTACTAAATAACCTCTAGCTGGTAGTGACATATACATTATATTGTGCAATAACCTTAGGTCTGGCATATTATTGGCCACTAGATGAACATCTATGGTTATATCTTTAGTTTCAAAAGGATGTTCTACTCTATTATAATTGCCCTCGGTATTATTTTCTATGGCATATTTTTCCATACCAATCATACCTGGGTAATATGATTGTAGATCTAAGGTTATTCTTGGGCATTCTTTAGCTCCACGAGTTTGATTATTACCCACTCCAAATATGCTTACGAAGTTTTCAATATTGGCTTTATCTTTATTAAACCTATCTTCATTTTCTTGGGATATAGGTAGATAATCATCGGGATTCAAAGTTAAGCCCATCTTTATGGCAGTACTAAGTAAACTGGCATAAAAAGTTCTTTCAACAATCTCTTCAGAATTTACCATATTACTTAATCGTTAATTTAGTTTTATCACCCATACTCAAGTTATAAACTACAGAACCATAGAAACTTGTGTATCTATTTATAGCTTCCCTCAACCCCTTAACTACTTCCTTTTTAAGTCTCTCTTTACCTCCAGCTTGTTCATAAGCTGGTCTCCATAAGGGTCTAGCTGGTAAATCTCCATCACCTGAACCATACTCTAACATCCTAGCTATTTGAGCCATTGTCCTTTTACTTGATCCCTTTAGTCCAGACGGTCTTCTCAATCCTTGAGGTAATCCAACATATACTATACCGTTTTTACGGGTATTAATTCTTATATACCTAGCATAAAATCCTGATAAATACATTATTGGATGTGATCCCAAAGTTTTTGTAGTTGATTCTGCATGTGGTTTCCAACTAACTCCCTTTGGAGGAGTTCCCTTTTTTAAACACGTAGTAACTATCCTATAAAGTCTATCAGCAAATCTATTAGCACCAATACTATATCCTTGCAATAACAGTTTCGGTACATTATTTAAAAGATTTACTGCTAACTTATTTTTATTTTGGTTAACATATATCTTTATTTCCCCTAAACCTCTTAAGTCTATATTAGGTACTTTATTTGTTGCCATATAGTGTAGTTTATTTTAATTTCTAGAACTCTTCCCAGTTTATAGATATAAACTTATCATGATGTTCTCTATCCATAAACTTAGACCATTCTTTTAATATAAACCCCTTATATAAAACTTTATTTTCAATAAGTAATCGTAGGAGATTCATACAGGATAAAACTGAACATATAAAATCAGGATATAATCTGAAATATATCCAGTTAACTAAATAAGTTATATCACCTAATGATAAGTAGTCAGGTATATCTATACTTAAAGTATTAAGATGATTATTTATAGTATTGGGATACAATGGGCTATTAACCTTATCACTATGCAATAAACTAATGGCATATTCTGAAAGCTCAAGGTTAAATTTACCACCTACCCTTTTAAAATAATCATCAAAAGCCTTATCAGTACTATTGGTGTTTTTTTCAAACACTATATTATGTTGATCTTCTCTAATGGCAATAGGTAATATATCTGCACCTTCTGAGAGAATATCTGTTGTTGTAGTAGTCTCAGTTTCAGGGTTATCTATAGTCATATGATCAACGGGTTCCTCAATGGGTATTGATTCACGAGGAACCCTCTTTTTAATTATTACCATTCTACTCATAACTATATCTTTTGAAGTATTTTGGACATCATGTCTTTTAGTTCTCCCATATCATTCTTTAATTCCCCTACATTACTTTCTATCTGTTTAAACCTACCTTCGGTTTCTCTCTTCTGTTTAATAATAGGATTATGTTCAGCTAATACTTCATCACATAACTGAACTACCTTTTTATTGTAGGCTTCTCTATCTAACTCTCCCTGAGATTTATCTCTGAATATCTCCAGTTCTTTTAAAGCAACCTCTTTACTTACACATATTACGATATTATCTATTGTATATGAGACATCCTTTTCACTAAAGGTATATCTCAAACTGGGATTACGATTAGGTATACTTAACCTTAAATCTACTACTCTATCAGTCATACCGGGTATACTAGAATCGTAATGAGGGTCAGTACTACTCTCTACCTTTAATGGGAAGAGTGTTAACTTATCTTGATCTATTTGGCTCTTATCTATAATATAGATAGAAGCACCTTCTTTAATATCTTTAAATGTCATAATCGTATTTATTAGGTTTAGGTTATATAAAAATATAGAAAGCCAGTAATGATTAGTTACTGGCTTTCAAGTAGAGATTTAAAATTATGATGCAGAAGAAGAAGCACCTATAGATACTACCACAGAATCGTTGATAACATATCCATAAGCAGCACCATTGTTTACACATGCAACACCCTGATCAGTACCAACTGAAGTGATTGTAGGAGTACTTGATGGAAGAGCAGTCCTACCTTGGAAAGCTACCTTAAATCTTCCAGTATAAGGTATTACATCAGACTTACAACCACACTTACCGGGTACTACTATTTGAATGTACACTGTGATTGGTACAAATACTGTAGTCCCAATCAATACTGAATTGCCAACTTCATACCTTACAGTAGCATTTGGCTGATTATCATTAGCGATGCAAAAAGGTTTACAAAAGCTGGCTTTAAAGGTTATCATCTCAGATAACTGATTTGCTACTGGTGCTTCTGATAGCCCAACTGGGCTCTGGTAAATTTGCAAACGCGGCTGTGACATAATTCTAATGGTTTAAAGGGTTAAACATTAGAAATTACATCCATTTCCACATCCATTGTTGCATCCACATCCGCAACCATTGTTATTACGCTGCTGATACAGCAGGTTAGCAAATGCCTCTGTCTGTTCTTTCTGTGAAAGCTTGAACTTCAAATCCTGGATCTGATTAAGCTGTTCATCTCTCCAGTGAGAATTGATCATGTCCTTGAGACCCTGGTTACCCATTTCAATGGCCTTCAGGATTTCACATTTGTCCTGACCTTGCTGGTATCCAAGCTGAGAGAATCCTCTCTCCATACCAGTGTTGGTACGGTCAAAACCGAACTGCATGTTGTTGATTATATCCTTCTGTCCAAGCTGATTCTCATAGCCCATTTTAATGATAGCCTGCTGTGTCTGGCAGCAGCAGTCCTTAATAGCTGTAAGGATACCCGTATTTCCAAGGTTAACAGCATTGATTACACGTTCAGATGTCAAACCAACCCGACCAGATACTTTATCAATACCTGCACGGACATCACAGATAGCTCCCTGCAATGAATTGAAGTCACAGTTAAGGTTTGAAGCCAACTGATTGATAGCAGCAGCATTACCTTTTACGGCGTCCATAATCAGATTGCTGTTCTGGTTGTCCTGCATCTGAGTGCGGAGTGCCTGCAACTGATTCTGAACTTCGATGTTCTGCTGACCCTGACCATTTGCATCCCAGCCATTTCCGAAGAAACGATTAGCAAACATAAGCCATACGAGATAAACGAATGGGTTGTTCCATTCCTGGTTTGAACCATTTCTCATGAGAGCGGCTGCAGTAAGCATATCATTACCACGGTCACCACAACATACTACTCTATCTACGTCCATATCCATAAAAATAAAAATTTAAAAGTTAAACATTTAGTGAATTAAAATATAATGATCTCTCCGGAGGAAATCAATTTCTAGTTTAAGGGTATTTTAAAAACCTATCTAATCTTACTCTTCAGGGTATTAACTTCGTTTCTTAACCTCTGTATCTCTAATACCAATAGAGATATATAATCTACTGATTTATATCCATCAGCATCTTCTATAACAAGATTCTTAAGTCCAACCTCCTCTAAGTCTTGAGCTATGACGCCATAAGATTTGGTTTTGTTTTTGTCGGATATATAGTTAAATTCAAAAAATTTAACCTTTTTAATTTTGTCAGTATCCTCTACTATTGTAGAGATATTCTCTTTTAGCCTTATATCTGAAGTTTGAGTTACCTTTGTTGCAGTAACTTGACCATTTGAAAGTGATACTTCATTGATCTTTAATACTCCTGAAGAAGATTCAATTATACGGGATGTATAGTCTGCAGAAGATTTATTATAATGGAAGTCAATAAATGGTGTTGCATGATATATTTCAATACCTTCACCCATTAATTCCAAAGGAGCATTGTTTATTCTAAAACCACCGTTAAAGGCTACTGCTCCAGTAACAGTACCACCACTCAATGGTAAATATGTCTTTCTATTGTGAGCAGAATACAAACTACTTAATTGACTTGCTTGAGTTTTTGTCATATAGCCATTTCTTGAAGAAGTGGCATCAAGCATAGTGACTTGAATAGTTTCTACATACCCGGGATCACCAGTAGGATCATCATAGTTATGATACATTGCTACCAAAGGAGAACCGAATAAGAATCCTACCTTATTATTTTCTACTCCTATATCATGACTTAAGGTGTTGTTAGGAGAAGTTACAGATGAAGATTTGTTGAAGTATACCTTCTTAACTATACTCTTATCACCAACTAAATTATCCAGATTTTTCTTATCCTCAGCAGACATGGCACCTGCATTGGAAGTAGTGGCATTAGGAATAACTACTTGTTCTGATGTACATTGAGAAGTATTATAATTATTTCTAATTAAGTCTAGCCTTAAATCACCATTATATTGATTTGGCATGACCCCCAATACTGGGATATAATTTGATGTTCTAGTTCCATACTGGTCTGACCACATCAATTTATATTTATCAAATAATGATTTATCTGAAGTAGACATCAATCCATCTTGTGAACTACTGGCCAAACCTAAATCAGTTATATCAGATTTACTATGAGTATGATCAGCATCTGCTTTCTCATTTAATTTACTCTGTAAACTGCTTATATCAGATTTAGTAGCATAGTTAGACAGATCTTGCTTACTACCATATTTTACACCCTTAAAGAGGATTACACCTGTATCCTTAGCAAAGTATAAACCTCCTGAATGAGAAGAAGAGCTATAAGAGCCCTCCTTCCCCTCAAAGAATTTTAACAAAGCCATATTATACTTCTATTAAAGTTAGAGCAGATTCCAAAGCAGCAACTCTTGTCTGAAGTGAGCTGAGATCCGTCTGCTTGGCATATGTAGCAGTGATCACATTACCACTTGCATCCTGAGTAGCCTTTGTAGCTGATGTTGCAGAAGTAGCATTACCACTAAGATTACCCTTAAAGGTAACAGCTGTAAGAGTTTTCGTAGATGGGTTATAAGTAATACCGTTACCTTTCTGTACGCCCTTAGTTTCCTGTTCGGTATTACCAGCAGTACCGGCCAACAATACGTTATATTCACCGTTAGCAACATTTACTGCATTCTGAAGAACATTCTGGTCAGTCCAAGGTACAGAAACATAAGCCTTCTCACTGTTAAGTTTAACGGCATAGTTCTTACCATTTTCGGCATATCCGATCTGTATACCTCCTCGAACACCAGAAGCAGCCAATGGCAAAGAATAGTTATTGAGACTTTCTAACTTGGCCTTATCCTCTTTAGACATAAGACCTGCAGCTGCAGTAGAAGCCAGTGTCAGTGTTACAACTTTATTTGTACCAGAAAGTGTGTGGAAAGTCAATGTAGCATTGTTTGTACCTGCAGCCCAGTTAATGTTAGTTCCAAGAGCCTCAGTCTTCTTAGCATAAGTAGCATCAATGTTAAGACCTTCAAGAGCTGATACTTTGCCCTTGAGAGAAGCAATGTCTGTGGCATTCTGTTTACCCTTAGATCCCTCATAAGCAGTACCACTGGTTTCACCGAGAGCCAAACTAGCTGATATCTCTACTAGAGATTTTCCATCCCAGCGATATAGGATATTGGTTCTTGAAGAACTACCCGTAGCATCTGTTAGACGGAAGTTGTAGATGGTATCCTCTTTAGGATCTGTACCTCCATCCCAACTGTCCTCCAGTCTCTCATAGATTTTCTTGGTATCTATAACATAGTAACGATCACCTTCTGATACACCATCTGATGGTAGATTAGTGCTACTAGCTACGGCTTTCTCAATACCGAATACTCTAGCCATCTGACCATCAAGCTGAGATACAGGAATTTTGCCACGTTCATCCAAAGTAGCAACACCATTGGCAACTCCCATCTCACTACGTTTAACCTGAGCATCATTTGTAACATTTGAAAGCCCGACATCTCCTTTTGCCAATGTAGGGTTAGAACTGATTTTCTTACCATTGATGGTATACCCATCCACTGTACTCTTTACAGCATTGATAGCCTGCTGCTGAGCAGTAGATACCGGCTTGTTAGCATCAGATGTATTGTCCACATTACCAAGACCAACCATTGACTTGTTAAGTGTGATAGTAGTACTCTCAGAACCATCAGTATAAGTGATAGTCATAGTAGTACCACTGATATCTACACTCTTAACTGCCTTAAAGGACGTAGACATGCCATAGGTTATACCCTGGAATATGATTTCATGTGTATCAGTGGCAAAGTATACACCATACGGATAAGTGTCCTGTACATAAGAAGATTTCTTACCTACGATAAAATTAATAAGCGCCATAAAAATTTAAGTTTTTAAGTTAATAAATTAAATTACGAACTGTATAGTTATTGAACCATATAAATCGGTTTTAACCTTTGCTAAGTCACTCTGTATTGCTTCTATAGAACTAGTGTTATTATCTATCTTAGATCCTAACTCTAATTCCATATTAGCATCAGCATCTTTACGATCTTGTATCTCCTTTGCTAAAGCTGTATCAATATCGTTAAGCCTACCCTCTATACCAGTTACTTTATCATTGAACCTAGATTGTAGCTCTTCTCTAGCCTTTACCTCATCATCAAGATCGCTCCTTAGAGTACTAGTAGTATCTTCTAGGGCAGATACTCTTTTTTCTAGATCCTCGGAATCAGTAGTTAAGCTATCCAAAGTTTCCTTAATAGTATCAACCCTACTCTGTAATCCTTGGATAAGTTCAAGATTATGTTGTATATTAGCAGTATTGGTATTTATCAGATCTCTCTGTGAATCTATTCTATCACTTAAAGCTTTATCTGCACTGCTAAGTGTAGTATTAATATTATCTATAAGTGTCGTTAGAGATTCTCTAAGAGAATTTATTTCAGTAGATATCTTACTATCAAGTTCTTTATCTGCAAATTCTCTAGCAGATTTCTCACCATCGATATTAGATTGTAATTGTTCAACTTGATTATCTACCTTGAGATCCAACTCTTCCCTAGATTCTATCTCGGCATTTAACTGCTCGGTTATAGCGGCTAATCTCTTGGTTATAGTAGTAGCAAAGTTTGGATCATCACCCAAAGCTTTGGCTATCTCTTCAAGAGTATCAAGTACTTCTGGAGCAGATCCAATGATTTTCTCGATAGCAGCATTTACTTGTTCTTCAGTCTGATAATCCATATCATTCTCTAACTGAGACAATTTGGTTATCAGTTTAGCTCCATCTTCTATGTTATTAAGCTTTTCTAATAGCTCATCAGTAAAATCATTTTCTGATAAACCCTTACCTGGCTCTTTGTCTACCTTAT
>ERZ791744.150-NODE-150-length-82726-cov-3.446009_pt1 | contig 82726 bp, 76 predicted proteins | sample MGYA00510039_ERZ791744 | MGnify/ENA primary metagenome ERZ791744 (study PRJEB30046, sample SAMN00791969) | human gut metagenome | study: EMG produced TPA metagenomics assembly of the A metagenome-wide association study of gut microbiota in type 2... | reverse complement strand
GACATCTACCTTATACGCCGCAGTGCACATCCTCGCGGAGCATTTTTTACTTTACAGGAAAACAATTTCCTGTAAAGTAAAAAATCCCCGGGCAAAATACTTCTCTTCCCATAAGAAGCATTTTGCCCGGGATTCCACTTTTAAACTATGTAATTAGTCCTGATTGATAGTCTCATTTAAGATTCCAGTAATCTCTTTCATGGACTTTTCAAACTCTTCATCATTGTTGTTATTGAAAATCAGTAAATCATCTTTTACATTCGGATCATGCAGGTCTTCCGGAATCTCAAAGTTACAGGATGCAATATATTCATCCCAGTGCTCTAACTTCCAATCATCACGGTCAGATGCTCTGGTAATCATTCTCTCATGAACGATTTCCGGATCTGTCTGTACCCAGATTGTTACTAATGTAGCATCTTTCTTTGCCAGCTGGGCTTTCAGGCCTTTGATATATTCCATATCACGGATTTCTCTTGTAAATGGTGCATTGATAAGAACCAGATCTTCATACTCCAATGCCTCCAGTGCCAGATTTACGACACATTCATATTCATAATCACGAATGTTCTTCTCAAAGAAATCACTGCTTCTATTATATGGCTGTCCAGCCACTACAAAAATCTGTTTGGATAATGTAATTAAAGTATCCTTATCCAGATATACAATATGGTTTAATCTCTTTGCCAGTTCTTTTGAAATATATGTTTTCCCGCAAGCTGGCGGTGATGTTACGATAATCAGTTTCTTGCTCATTTCTACTTCTTCCTCCGTATTTCCTGTTCATTTTTCCCACTATTATAAAACAGGTTTTCCGATAGAACAAGGGGTTTTTTTTACTTTTTTTCCTATTTTTTCGTAAATATGCAATATTTTTTAAGATAATAACAGCCGTTTATCTTAGAATTTCTCCGTTGCCTTCGATTACTTTTTTGTACCAGTAAAAGGATTTCTTTTTGGTTCTCTTCAAGTTTCCTTTCCTTCATATCGTTCCAGTATAATTTCAAGGCTTTCATCTTTTTCCTCTTATCCCTGTACTTTTATATGGTTCTTGTCTGTCTCTGATAGCAGAACGGGTCTACCGGATTCTTTCCCCTAAAGGACGACTCGCCATTTATTTTCTTTACCAGCATTTCAACGTTAAATTCATTGGCTGTATATGCATTGATAAAGGTCTCTATCATCGGCACATCCTGCATATGATACGGATTTGCAATGGAGATAAACATGGTCGGAATCTCATGGACAAACCATGGTGCATCATATCCGATTGGTGGTCTCCCACTGCCGGTTTTCCGCTGGCACTGATGGCATCTCCTAATACGATGGTCAGTACCTTCTTATATTTATCCTTAGAAAGAGGCAGAAGATTCTGCTCATCCTTTACCAGTGTAATTGCTTTATCGGATACCTGATATGCCATGTCAATGTGCTTCTTACAACGCAAAATATCAAGGGCAGACTCGTCCGGAATCAGAGTATGCGATTTCTGTTTCTCATGCAGCTTCAAAGATGCTTTTGTTGCCAAAATATAAGTAACCGCCTCATTCAGACGTTCTTCTGAAATCATGCCACTCTTAACTGCCTCTAAAACAGTCTCGTAATCCTCTTTCAGATTCTTCGTAAATAAAAGCATGTCACAGCCTGCATTGATGGATTTCGGAAGCAGCTCTTTACGTCTTCCGGCACAGCCAAAGCCTACCATATTGGTGGCATCTGTAGTAATCATTCCGTTGAAACCAAGCTTTCCTCTTAACAATCCCTGTAGCAGTTCTTTGGATAATGATGCTATATGCAAAAAATGCCCTTTTTCCACACAAATTTAATTTGCACATTTATTTTATCCGGTGTATATTTTTACTGAACTGCCAAAAGAAAGAAGGTCGAAAAAATGGAACACATTGCAAGAAATGATGCTTTTGCATTACTGAAAAAATACAACAAAGACCCATTTCATATCCAGCATGCGCTTACGGTTGAAGCGGTTATGAAATGGTATGCCAATGAATTAGGCTATGGCGAGGATGCCGAATACTGGGGTATCGTGGGACTGCTTCACGATATCGACTTCGAATTATATCCTGCCGAGCATTGTCTTAAGGCTCCGGAATTGTTAAAGGATGGCGGCGTTTCGGATGACATTATTCATTCGGTCTGCTCCCACGGCTACGGCATTACCGTAGAATGTGGCACAACCATTGATGTGGAACCGCTTCACGAAATGGAAAAGGTTTTATTTGCCGCAGACGAATTAACCGGTCTTATCTGGGCCGCCGCACTGATGCGTCCATCCAAGAGCACGAAAGATATGGAATTAAAATCCTTAAAGAAGAAATATAAGAGCAAAGGCTTTGCTGCCGGATGTTCCCGCGAAGTCATCGAGCGCGGTGCCGCTCAGCTTGGCTGGGATTTAGAGAAACTGCTTACCATGACTTTACAGGCAATGGCGGCAACCGAAGATGAAATCAAGGCGGAAATAGAAGCGGAATAATTTTTTGTATAAAATTTTCTTTTTTGCTTGACTCCTACGTTACGTAACAGCTTAGACTATGTTTATCGAGAGGAGGAACTTTCCATGATGACAGTAAATGAAGTAAGTAAACTGACAGGCGTGAGTATACGCACCCTGCAATATTATGATTCCATAGGGCTCTTAAAACCAGATTCCTATAGCCAATCCGGCTACCGGTTGTATGACGATACAGCAATAGAACGGTTGGAACAGATTTTACTGTTCAAAGAATTGGAATTTCCTTTAAAAGAAATCAGACGCATTCTCGACGCCCCTGATTTTGACCGAGCCAAAGCATTGGAGCAGCAGATTGAGCTGTTGACCATGAAACAGGAGCATCTTAAGAATCTGATTTCTTTTGCTCGAAAAATAAAATTGTCAGGAGTGAAACAAATGGATTTTACTGTATTTGATACAACCAAAATGGATGAATATGCCGAGCGTGCAAAGAAACAGTGGGAACAGACAGATGCCTATAAAGAATACGAAAAGAAGCATTCTTCCACTTCTTTGGAAAAAGAACAGGATGCCTATAAAAATCTGATGCTTATCTTTGTAGAATTCGGCAGCTTAAAAGAAAAACCGGCAAATGCTCCGGAAGTCCAGAAGCTGGTAAAACACCTACAGGATTACATTTCCGAGCATTTTTACCAATGTACCAATACGATTTTAAGCGGACTTGGTTCCCTGTATGCTTCCGGCGGCGAATTCACCGAAAACATCGATTATGCCGCCGGAAAAGGTACGGCTGGCTTCGTTGCTAAAGCAATTGAAGTATACTGTGGATAGGGATAAAAAGGAAGGGGTCTGAATTTTTCAGATGCCCTTCCTTTTTGCTAATGATAAATCGTTATTTCTTATAATAATGTCCATCTATATATGATAGCACTTCAAAAACAACTAACAGTAATGTTAATACCTCCATTATGCTCATCTGTTTCACCTCATTATTTTTTCTATTAAGTTAAAAATATCAAATCCGATATTCCATCCACAATCATAAGTTCATCTCGTCTGACAATATATTCCTTTAAACACCAATTCAAACACTCTTTCATACACTTTTTAGAAACTAATACCTTATATGTTTTTCCAATTTTCAAACTAAAGCGCCAATATTTCCACTCATCGCCAGTATTTATAATATTAATATGTGGTTCCTTATATAATACTCTTTCCGGACTAACTTTTTCTAATTTTCTTCTTTCTTTATTACGATTATAATTTGCTATACATGTTACTCTCCCTACGATACACTCTCCAAGCAATCCTACTTTCCTGACATATAAATAATAATACTCATTCTCCTTGTAAATAAGATTTTCAGGTCTTTTTCCTAACTGCATCTCAAGTTCTTTTACTTTATCGTCAATTTTTTTATCAGTCCTATAAAAATGCTCTTCAAAATTTAATTGATATAACTGGCATAACTTCTTTGCAATACTTTCTGTCGAAACTATATTTTCTTCTTCTATTCGTTCCAAAGTTCTTACACTATATCCAATATTGTCTGCTACAACTTCTTTTGTTAAACCCAAAATTTTTCTCAGTTCCTTTAAATCCGCTATTGACTGATATACCGTTTTTTCTTTCATTTTCTTTTTTGCCTTTCGCTTAAATTACATTTAGCACTAACTGTTTAATATTATTTTAACAAAGTACCATAATAGATTCAACGACACGTTTTTTTTATCAAAAATGCTGTAAGTTCCTTTATTTTCTGGCTTTTTCATCATTGCGCTTGTACCGGATTTTATACTTCTAATACTTTTTTCATATTTTTTCGTCTTGCTCCTGCTCTCTTCCTATGTTAAAATGTGAAAAAGCATATATTATACAATCTATATGGCACTTTCTATAGTTCAAATCCGGTTCTGTTTAGGACCCAGCATTTCTGTATCTATCTATGCTTTTGATTCACTATTTAACTAAAAAGCAGGAGCGATACAGTATGGAAATAACTGCCATTATTCGATAGCAGGTAATCTTTTGCCACTGGATGTAATATTTATTTTCTATTGCTGCTTATCCTCCTGCCACACACAAGGAGGACTTGCCTATGACAGGAAAAGCACATGAAGCAAATGAAACAACGAAACGCGCACCGGTGGCGAACCGCAAATTTAAGGACACTGTTTTCCGGATGCTGTTTTCGAATAAGGAAGCACTATTATCCCTTTACAATGCAATTAATAACAGTCATTACACGGATTCCGGTGCCCTCGAAATTGTAACCCTGGAAAATGCCATTTACATGGGAATGAAGAACGATCTGGCTTTTATTCTGGACATGAATCTCTATCTATACGAGCATCAGTCCTCAATGAATCCAAATATTCCGCTTCGGGATTTATTCTACATCGCAGCGGAATACCAGAAGCTTGTGGATAAGAAATCCCTGTATTCTTCTGCACTACAAAAAATCCCAAATCCCCATTTTATTGTATTTTATAATGGAAGCACACCGATAGATGATTGCTATACCAGCCGTTTGTCAGATGCTTTTTATCATGTAACTGACAATCCATCGTTAGAACTTATTGTTACTACATTCAATGTAAACGCAGGACACAACACCGAGTTAATGTCCCATTGCCAGATATTAAAGGAATATTCCATTTATGTTGCAAAGGTTCGTTCCTTTGCAGAACAGATGCCTTTGGATGATGCCGTACAAAAGGCTGTCACCGAATGCATTCAGGAAAATATTCTGGCAGATTTTCTTAGGAAGAATCAGGCGGAGGTAATTGCTATGAGTATTTTTGAATATGATAAAGTTGAAGAAGAGAAAAAACTGAGAAAAGCCGAATTTGACGCCGGTGTTGAACAGGGATTAAAGCAGGGTGTTGCCCAGGGAATTGAGCAAGGATTAAAACAGGCTTCTACCGATACCGCCCTTCGTCTATTAAAAACAGGAAAGTTTGATGCGAAGGAAATAGCAGAACTTTGTAATCTTCCTTTAGAGGACGTTACTGCACTCATGAAATAACTTTTATATTACATAAATATTTGATACCCATAGAACCTGCCACCGGCAGCTCAAGAAACCCGCAGACCACCTGTTTTCAAACAGATAATCTGCGGGTTTCCTATTGCTTACTGGTACTTGCTGGTTGCCTTCAGTCGGGTCAGGGCACGGGATAAGGATGCTCTGGAATGATAGTATTCCTGGATGCTCTGCTTCTGCCGCATCTGCTCCTCGGCACGTTCTTTTGCTTCTCTGGCACGGGCAACGTCAATCTCTTCCGGATGCTCTGCAGTTTCTACCAGAAGTGTCACACGGTTGTTGACGATTTCCACAAAACCCATACCAACTACTGCATATTCCCAATTTGCAGTACCTTCCGGCTGAAAACGCATTTCACCTTCATCTATGGCAATGACCATATCCTCATGATGTGCTAAAATCTCTTTCTGTCCATCATATTCCGGAACAATCAGTGAACGGCATCTGCCGGCATAGAATACCCGGTTCGCTGCAATTATTTTTAAATAAAATGTATTTCCTGCCATATCTGCACCTCTTTATTCGAAAGATGTCACCAGGCGTATTCCTACACAGCATATGCTATGCATTCTGGTGTTCCATCTCTTCTGCTTTACGGATGACATCTTCTACTGTTCCTACGTTGAAAAATGCATTTTCCGGATACTGATCCATATCACCATCGATGATTGCCTTGAATCCTCGAATGGTTTCAGATAACGGAACGTAAACGCCCTTTACGCCGGTAAAGTTCTCTGCCACATGGAACGGCTGTGATAAGAACTTCTGAATCTTTCTTGCACGATATACCAGTAACTTGTCCTCGTCTGCCAGCTCTTCCATACCAAGAATTGCGATGATATCCTGTAACTCTTTGTATTTCTGCAGAATCTCCTGTACTTTCCGGGCTACCTGATAATGTTCTTCTCCAACAATGTCTGCCTCTAAGATACGGGATGTAGATTCCAGCGGATCTACTGCCGGATAAATACCCTGCTCTACAATCTTTCTGGAAAGTACGGTGGTCGCATCCAGATGCGCGAAAGTAGTAGCCGGTGCCGGGTCAGTTAAATCGTCTGCCGGTACATAGACTGCCTGAACGGATGTAACAGAACCGTTCTTTGTAGATGCAATACGCTCCTGCAATTCACCCATTTCAGTTGCCAGTGTCGGCTGATATCCTACTGCGGAAGGCATACGTCCTAACAATGCAGATACCTCAGAACCTGCCTGTGTAAAACGGAAAATATTGTCGATGAAAAGAAGCACGTTCTGGTGTTTCTCATCACGGAAATATTCTGCCATGGTAAGTCCTGTCTCAGCCACACGCATACGTGCTCCAGGTGGCTCGTTCATCTGACCGAACACTAAGGCTGTCTTCTCTAATACACCAGATTCCTTCATTTCTGTCCAGAGGTCATTACCCTCACGGGAACGCTCTCCAACACCGGTGAAAATAGAATATCCGCCATGCTCTGTTGCGATGTTACTGATTAACTCCTGAATCAATACGGTTTTACCTACTCCGGCTCCACCGAACAATCCAATCTTACCACCTTTTGCATATGGTGCTAAAAGGTCGATAACTTTAATACCGGTCTCTAAGATTTCCTCTGCCGGGTTCTGGTCTTCAAATGCCGGCGGTTCACGATGGATGACCCATTCCGGTGCATCCTTCAATGGTTCGCCACCATCAATTGCTTCTCCTAATACGTTGAACAGTCTTCCCAATGTCTGCTCTCCGACAGGAGTTTTAATTCCGCTTCCTGTAGCGGTTACTTCCATATCACGGCAAAGTCCTTCGCTGGAAGCTAACATAATACAACGTACCGTATGATTTCCGATATGCTGTGCCACTTCCATGATACACTTCTTATCGCCGTTTTTCACTTCAAGGGCGTCTTTGATTGCCGGCAATTCTTCGTCTTCAAATGAGACATCCACTACCGGGCCTAACACCTGTATAATTTTTCCTGTCTTCATGAAAAAGCCTCCTTATCACTGCCTCTTTTTCCGTTTCTGAGCTTTTGCTCCTGCAATGACCTCGGTTATTTCCTGGGTAATTGCTGCCTGTCTTGCACGATTATATAAGATATCCAGTTCATGGAGCATATCTTTGGCACTTTTGGTTGCTGCCTCCATTGCCATCATTCTTGCGTTCTGCTCGCAGGAATAAGACTCAACTAACGCTCCATAGATGAAACCAACTACATAATCCGGTACAATTCGATCCATCACTGCCTCCGGAGATGGTTTCAACGCCAGTTCCTCCATCGGAATATCTGCAGGCAGTTTCACGTTAAAACTTGCTTTCTTCAGTGGGAGCAGCTGTCTGATCTGTGTCTCCTCCTGAATTGCATTGACCATGCTGGTATAGATGATATAGACTTCATCTAACTCTTCTTTCCGATACAGCTCCAGAAGTTCCTCTGCAATATTTCTTGCACGGTTTAGTGTCGGATTCTGTACGGTATAGTGGAACTGCTTATCAATCTCAATTCCACGCTGTTCAAAATAGTGACGGCCTAACTCACCTAATACAAACAGTTTGTTATTTTTATGTGCTTTCAAATGCTCCTCTGCAAGCTTTAATACATTATGATTATAGGAACCTGCCAGTCCCTTATCTGCTGTAATAACAATATAACCAACCATGCGCTCTTCCGGTTTCTTATCTTCATTTGTCTTAAAATAAATATCTTCAATATCCGGAAGATGTCTTAAGATTCTGCTCATTTCTGACTGCAGTGTAAAGAAATAAGGTTCTGTGTCCGAAAGCATTTTCTTTGATTTCTTCAGCTTCGAAGAAGAAATCATATACATTGCATTGGTAATCTTCAATGTATCATTGATACTCTTCATCCGATCCTGAATTTCCTTTGCATTTGCCATAACAACACCTGCTCATTCCTATTGATTTCTACTGTCTTCGAATTCTTTTGCAGCCGCAATAATCTTATCGGTCAGTTCATCGGAAAGCACTTTGGTCTCTTCGATTTCCCTGCCGATTTCCGGATGCTTCAAATCCATGTATTCAAGAATCTCATTCTGATACTGTTTTACATTCTTTGTTTCTACTTTATCAAATACACCATGGTTTGCCATACACAGTGTCTCTACCTGCTCATGCAGGGAAAGCGGATTGCAAAGCGGCTGTTTTAAAAGCTCCATCAGTGCTTTTCCATGCTGTAACTGTGCCTTGGTCATATCATCAAGGTCAGATGCGAACTGTGTAAATACTTCCATCTCACGATACTGTGCCAGATCAATTCGGATACTTCCGGATGCTTTCTTCATTGCCTTGGTCTGTGCTGCACCACCGACACGGGATACAGACAAACCGACATTGACTGCCGGACGCATACCTGAGAAGAAAAGGTTACTCTCTAAGAAAATCTGTCCGTCTGTAATGGAAATGACGTTGGTCGGAATATATGCAGATACGTCTCCTGCCTGTGTCTCAATGATTGGCAGTGCGGTAATGGAACCTCCGCCCAATTCATCACTTAAACGGCTGGAACGCTCTAACAATCTGGAATGTAAGTAGAATACGTCACCAGGATAAGCTTCACGTCCCGGAGAACGCTCTAACAACAGAGAAATTGCACGATATGCTACCGCATGTTTGGATAAATCATCATATACGATTAACACATCTTTTCCCTGATGCATAAAGTACTCTGCCATTGCAGTTCCTGCATATGGTGCGATGTACTGCATGGATGCTGGATCACTTGCAGTTGAGGAAACCACAATGGAATAATCCATTGCATCATGCTTGGTCAGTGTAGATACGATTTTTGCTACACTGGACGCCTTCTGGCCGATGGCAACATAGATACAGATTACTCCTTTGCCTTTCTGGTTAATGATGGTATCTGTCGCAATGGAGGTCTTTCCGGTCTGACGGTCTCCGATAATTAACTCTCGCTGTCCTCTACCAATTGGGAACATGGAGTCAATGGACAAGATTCCTGTTTCCATTGGTGTATTTACTGATTTACGTTCTACAATGCCCGGTGCTTCCTCTTCGATTGGACGATAATCATCTTCCTTAATCTCGCCCTTTCCATCAATCGGCTCACCTAATGCATTAATGATTCTTCCAACAAAGCCTTCCCCTACCGGGATTCCAGCCTTCTTCTTTGTACGAACTACTTTGGTTCCTTCTTTGATTCCGGTATCGCGGCCGAATAAAATAACACCAATTTCATTCTGTCTGATATCCTGTACCATTCCTTTTACACCATTATCAAATACTACGATTTCGCCATACATTGCATGGTCGATTCCGTAAATGGTTGCAATTCCGTCACCGACCCAGATTACGGAACCGGTTTCACGACTGGATTCATCCCAGTCAAATTCTTCTATCTCGCTTTGGATAATCGAGATTATGTCTGCAGCACTAATTGCGCCCACAGGCTTCACCTCCCTGTTAATTTTCTTTCCAACTGACGTAAGCGGCCTTCATAGCTTCTGTCATATTCTTTATGATGAACCTTAATGATGTATCCGCCTAAGAGATTCTCATCTTCCTTTTCTGTCAGAACAATCTCACAGTCGGGATATTTCTCTGCAAGAATCTTTCTTGCCTCTGCTTCTTCTTCCGGCTGTGGTGTGCCTGCACAGGTCAGTTCTGCACGCAGGATATGATTCTGTCTGTCCCAATAGAGATAAAATGCATCCAGTATATCCTCCATCTCTCCGATATAACCCAGTCTGCACATCATCTTGGTATAGTTCACAAGCACCTTGGATAATCCGGCATCCTGATAAATTTTCTCTATCACGGCATCCTTCTTATGTATGGAAATCACCGGACTTGTGAGAACCTTAAGCAGTTCCGGTGTAAGCTCATAAAGCTCCCGGAGTTCATCTGCCTCCTGTCTTGTGGCACCCAGCCGATACAATACCTTTGCGTTATTTACTGCTTCCTGTGTCATGAGCATCACCTGTTTTCATAATTTTCCGTGCAGCGATGACTGCCAGTTTGGCAATCTCAGCCTGAGCTGCCTGCTGTGCCTTTTCCTGCTCGTTTGCAATATCTTCCTTGGCTTTTTCTAACATATGCTCAGTCTCTTCCCGGGTCTTCTCTACCGAGCGTGCATGTTCTTCTTCTGCTCTTGCTCTGGCATCAATAATAATCTGGTCTGCCTCCGTTCTTGCATCCGATAAGCGTTCTTCATAATCTGCCTTTAATTTTCTGGCATCTTCTTCGCTTTTCTTTGCATCGTCGAACTGCTTCTTTACCATTTCTTCTCTTGCCTCAATCACATTCATGACTCTCTGATAAAGAAATTTACGAAAGACTACATATAATACCAGCAGATTTACAACGGTCCATAAAATATTCCAAAAATTAATGCTAAGCATTTCCCGTACCTGCCTTTCTATAATCTTTCTTTATTATTTTAAGAAGAGGATGATTAACAATGCAATAACGAATCCGTAAATAGCAGTTGCCTCTGCCAATGCACATCCAAGAAGAAGTGATTTGCTGATTTTGCTCTCTGCTTCCGGCTGTCTTGCAATTGCATCTACTGCGGATGATGTTGCTTTTCCAATTCCAAGTCCTGCTCCAATACCTGTTAATACTGCGATACCTGCTCCGATTGCTACTAATAATGTTGATGACATAATATGCACTCCTTTTCTTTTCTACTTTTTTGTTTCTCTTTTTGTTTTTTTCTTCCCTATTCGGTTGCTTCTTTGACGAACAATGCGGTCAGAAATACGAATACATATGCCTGAATCAATCCGTCAAAAATGTCAAAATAACAGCTAAATACTGCTGGCAGAATTGCCGGTACTACCATTTTCAGCAATTCCATAATGACAAATGAACCTAATACATTTCCAAAAAGTCGCATACACAGCGACAATGGTTTGATAAAGACCTCCAGAATATTGATTGGAAGTACTACCGGCATCGGCTCTGCAAAACTCTTAAGCCAGCCCTTCGTTCCTTTCCTGCGGATACCCGCCATCTCAATCAATATGATACTCATCAGGGACAATGCTGCAGTAACATTCATATCCTTGGTCGGTGGTTTAAATCCCAGCAGACCGATTAAGTTGGCAATTCCAATATAGATTGCCACCGTCATAAGATAAGGAATATACTGCTTTCCATTCTCGCCTATGGTATCCCGGAAGAAGTTATTCAACCCGTTTACAGCCGTTTCCAGAATAATCTGTCTGCGTCCCGGATGTTCCACACTTAAGTTCCTGGTCAGGAGTATGCACAGCACAATAACTACTGCCATGATAATCCAGGTTACTACTACGGATTCATAAATGGGAATGCCTCCGAAAATCGGAATTGTAAATACCGTTTCACAGTTCAATTCTTCCATCAGGCTATTTACCAGAGCATCCATCTGTCTCACTTCCTTCTGCTGCTCTAAGGCATTTTTAAATCGTTAAAATTCTAACAAGAAAAAAATGCAAACGCAACCGTTTTCTTCCCGTGAAAATAGGTCTGACCATTTGCCGTTTTTTCGTGTAAATATTCCATATTCTTCTGCAATTTTTGCCAGTTTTTTGGTTGTTTTTTTATGCAATTTGTACACTTGCGTAAATTTGTATATTTTGACATTAAAAAAATGCAGAAATTTCCTGTTTTTTCACAAACATTTTCTGCATTTTTCTTATTCTTTATAGACTTTATACAATTTTAATCATTAAGCTTACTTCACCAGAATTCCGTGGTGTTCCTCCATATAACCGCCGAAAATAGCATTCTTATAGCCTAATTTCTTAAATGCTTTTACCGCCTTTTCGGACCGGCAGCTGTAACTTCCTATAATATAAAAAGATTTTTCCTTATCCGGGAATCTCCGCAAAATACGGTCTTCCGTTATCTTGTCCAGCGGAATATTCTTTGTTCCTGCCACATGTCCTTTCTGATAATCTTCCTTTGCCCGGCAGTCAATTATAATTGCATTTTCCGAAGTATGCGCTGCATTGATTGCTCCATTTACAGTCAGACGTTTCTTAAAAATACCCATTCTTCTGTTCCCTTCTTCTTTTGTTATGCTTTTGCCTGCATATAAATCCGGATGTTTTCTTCTAATAAATCCAGATCCACCGGTTTGGCAATGTGTGCATCCATCCCTGCTTCCATACAGGTCCGGATATCTTCCGCAAAGGCATTGGCAGTCATGGCAAAAATCGGTATTTTCGCTGCTTCCTTCTTCTTAAGTCTCCGGATTTCTTTCGTTGCATCATAGCCATTCATAACAGGCATCTTAATGTCCATTAAAATAATATTATATCGTCCTTCCTCCGCTCTTGCAAACATTTCTACTGCTTCCTTGCCATTTACTGCCCGGTCACAGTCTGCACCTTCCATTTTTAACAGTTCTTCCAATATTTCTGCATTTAAATCATTATCATCTGCTATCAGAAAACGCATTCCTTTTAATGTCATTTTCTCTTTTTCTGTTGCTTGTCCTTTCCCCTGCAATTGCTGCTCTTTTCTTGCCTGTTCGATGCACCGTTTAAAATTTGTCACAAAAAACGGCTTGCTTAAAATACTTTGAATTCCAGCATAACCCGCTGCTTCTTCTATCTCCTTACAATCATAGGCAAAAAGCAGTAATACTGTTTTCTCTCCCAGAATCTGATGCAATTTTTCTGCTGTAGTAACACCATCCATTCCCGGCATCTTCCAGTCTATAATTACAACATCCCAGGTCTTTGTTTTTCCGGCTTCCACAGCCTGTTCTGCCATATGAACCGCCATTTTGCCGGAATCTGCTGTCTGCACATCAATCCCAAACGGATGCAGCGTATCCATAATATATCTTCCTGATTCACTCTCATCATCAACCACCAGTACCTGGCTTATCTTCTGCAGTTTCCACCAGTTAACCTTCTCCTGGTACTTTATTTTCCGGAAATTCAAAATCACCTCAAAAGCAGTTCCTTTTCCAAGCTTACTCTTCACATGAATGCTTCCACCCATTAACTCCACCAGGCTCTTGGCAATTGGCATTCCAAGACCCGTTCCGGAAACCGGATTAACAGTGCTTTGCACTTCCCGGCTGAATGGGTCAAAAAGATTCTTAAGATACTCTTCACCCATCCCCTGTCCATTATCACTGATCCGGAACTGATACTGTGCAAAGTTTCCCTTTTTCTTTGGTACTTCTGTAATATCAAATACTATCTTACCGCCCTTTGGGGTATATTTTACTGCATTGGATAAAATGTTCAGCAGTATCTGCTTCAGACGTAATTTATCTGCTTCCACTTCTTCTGTTTCTATCCGATGTACATGAATCATGAATTCCTGCCCCTTCTCTCTGGTCTGTGAACGGATAATCATATCCAGTTCTTCCACCAGTTCAGCAATATTCGTGTTCATAATATTAAGGACCGTTTTACCGGCCTCAATCTTCGACATATCAAGGACATCATTAATGAGTCCAAGCAGATGTTCCCCTGAATAAGTCAGTTTTCTTGCATATTCCCGGACACAATCCGAATTTTCAGCATCTCTTGAAATCAGTGTAGCCAGTCCCATAACCGCATTTAAAGGAGTCCGCATATCATGGCTCATATTGGATAAAAATACACTTTTCGCTTCATTGGCACGCTCTGCCTCTGCTTTTGCCGTATTTGCAAACAGCACCGTCTCTTCCAATGCATTATTGACTTCTTCCAGCTTCTCTGCTGCTTTTGCCTGCTGCATTGCATTTCGTCTCGCGTAAGCTACCTTATTCTTTTCATTATAAATCCATAGAATACTGATACCCAGTGCTGCTAACATTGCAATGATAATGCAGGTCACTGTCAGCCAGATATGCAGCATCATAATCTGATAATCTGCCAGTACATTCTGCACAATCGTACTGTCCACTTCACAGGCTATCATATACTGTGTTCCTTTTAATGCACGATACGAAAAATAGTCGGACTCATTTTCACGTTCCAGGGTTATACACCCGGAGCTGCGTTCTGCATAGTCCGACTTCACTTTTTCATAATCTTTCTTATTCATAATCTTTTGTTCATGGTAACTATCAAACAGATTATAATTTATGGTTACTTCGCCCGGCTCATTATTAATGCTTGCATATGCCACTTCTCCGTTTTCATCCATGACATAGATATTAGCCTGTCCGTTATAAGCAGACGTTACAAAAAGATCGTTAATAATCTGTGGCCGGAATAGAAATGCAATTGCTTCATATTCTTCCCCATTGACCAAAAAAGAATCTACTGATTTTGCAATTATAAAGATTTCCTCTCCATCCTTCCAGGTACAGTACTGGGCAATTCCTTTATTCTCACCAAATAATTCTGACAATCCATCCTGCATCTGTATTCTGCCATTCAGTCCACGCATGCACAGATATTCACCTTCATCATTGACAAAGACAATATCCCGCACCATATTACTTTCCATAGAGTCAAAATAGTTCTGGTAATCTTTCAGTTCTGCTTCCCTTTCCCCATCCCCGAACATATATTTTTCAATAGAATCTATCTGTTCATAAGTAATCTCCAGACGGTTCCGGTAAGCACGCTCCATCTGTTCCATCAGTTCAGATAAACTCTGTTTACTGTTCTTATCAATGTATTGATTTGAACCCCCAAGGTCTTTTGACATCCAGCCAAATATCAAAGCCATAACCACAATACATACAATCAATACCGTAAAAAACCTTTTTTCCTGCTTTTCCTTTTTCATCCCGCATAATACCTTCCAATCTGTTTCAGATTATCAGACTGGTTCCTGCAAATTTTGTCGAAAAAGCAAGATGTCTCTGCCTAATTAAATCTTTCCTGAAGTCCGTTTTTCCCTTAAGTCCTCTACCAGTGCATAAACCTCCGGTCTCCGTTCCTTCAGATGTTCGTCTAACGCATGCCGGCGTTCTTTAAAGCGCTCTGCCAGTTCCGGATGTTCCTTTGCAATACGCTCATGTACTTCCCGTCGATGTTCCTCTAACCGCATAGCCAGCGTTCTTTCATCTTTACCGGAAATATTAACAATCTCTTTCAAATGCTCCTCTAAATGCTCCAGCCACTCATCTTCGTCCAGTTCTTCCATATGGGACCAGCTTCCATGTAACAGCTTTTCCACATCTCCTGTCTTTTTCAGCTGTTCTATCTGTGCCACAATCTGCCGCTCTATAGCATCTTCAGTTTCCGAACCAAATGCCCAGACAAATTCCTGCACCCGGTTATCCGCCCTCTTTCTTGAGGCACTGCGCTGTTTATTGTCTACACCGCCCTCCAGCGGATAAGGACGTTCATAACCCATATCCTTTAAAGCAATATGTATTGTTCTTCTTGCGCTGCCCTCTTCTATGATGTGTCCCAGACCAAGCTTTCGCATCTGTTCATTCAAATCTGCAATATGTTCTGTAATATAAAAACAGATACCACGTTTCTTAAGACCCTGATACAGCATTTCCAACTGATCCGCCGCTGTAATGTCCATGGAGCCGATAGCACTGGCATCTAAAATGACTGCCTTCGTATCCTCTTTTATATTGTCTTCAATGTCCCGCTTTAACATCTGCACATTAGCAAAAAAGAGATTACTGCTGAACCGGTATATCAGAACGCCTTCTATCGCATGTATCTGATGACTTTCTTTTAAATCCCGGAAATGGCGATGTCCCGGCTGGATTCCAAGAAAACATCTTGATGGCTTGGCAGTACGGATAATCATCTCAGTAAAGGAAAGTATAATGCCAATCAAAACGCCATTGATGGTTCCAAGCATCAGCACACCAAAGAATGCGCCTAAGAAAATGAAGAATTCTGTACGGCTGACCTTCAACAATCTTGCAGCAAGCTCAAATTCCGTTGCCCCAAGTAATGCAGAAATTACAATTGCCGTCAGCATCGGAATCGGAAGATAGCCGATAAATCCGGTTCCGCAAAGCAGCAATACCAGCATGGATAAACCGGCTATGATTCCGGTCAGCTGTGTCTTACTCTGATACTGTTCTCCCATTGCAGTTCTTGAAACAGAGCCATTAATAGGACAGCAGCCTGTAAATGCTGCCAGGAAATTTCCCATGGAGAATGCAAAAATTTCCTGATTATCATTCATTCGATATCCATTCTTCTGTGCGAAATTATTTTCTGCCAGAAGCGTTTCTGCCATAATGACCACTGCCACCGAAAGGCTGATAGTTACTACCTCTTTCATCGGAAGCATGCGGATATCCGGAATCACAAACTGTGGAAGTCCCGGTTCTACTGCAGACAACGTCTGGATTCCCCATTCCCTCACCGGAAAAAATTTTGTCATTACTGCTCCTGCTGCCATTAAAAGCACTGCCATTGGAAATTTCGGCATTACTTTCTTTGATACAAGAAGTATCAGAAGGGAAATGCCGCCTAAAATCAGTGATGGCAGATTCACCTTCGTCTGCCCGATATGCTCCACCAGCTCAATGAGTTCTCCAACGCCGGCGGTACCGCCCATTAACTTTGGTACCTGCATCAGAATAATCGTGGTGCAGATTCCGGTAATAAATCCACCCATAACCGGTGCCGAAATATAGTTCACCAGTTTTCCTGCTTTCATAAAATAAAACGCCAATAACCAGACTGCCACAAAGAAAGTAAGTACCGGCACTGCTGCAATTGCTTCACTGCTTCCACTCTCAATACCAAGTCCCACCAGTGCCGAACCGATTAAGGCTGCCGGTGCCGCATCTACGCCAAAAATAAACTGTGGTGAAGTCGAACACAGTGCAAATATCAGAATTGGGAAAATGGAACCATACAGACCATAGACTGCCGGAAGTCCTGCAATCTGTGCATAACCCATAGCTATCGGAATGGAAACTGCCATAATAATAATACCGGCCAGAATATCCTTTGGAAGATTTTTCTTATCATATTTACGAATGGTAGCTGCAAGTTGTATGCGCATATTATCGCTTCTTTCTACTATATTATTTTTTATTATACGGCAAATAAGATGATTGTACAATTCTTTTGGCAGCAGAAAGGACAGGCTCTTTATCCGTGCCTGTCCTTTCTGTTCTGGTTGTTCTAATTGTTCTGTTCTGTTTATTCCATTCTGATTATTCTTTTTTATTTCTGATTATTCATTTTCAGTTGCTTTCTTTCTTCTGAAAACAAACATTCCTCCACAACCTGCTGCAATCAATGTCATACAAACTGCAATTGCAGAATTATCACCTGTCTTTGGTTTACCGGATGTCTTTACGGTTGGCTGGCTATTTGCTGTTGTTGATGCATTTGCTGCTGTTCCAGCCGCACCACCGGAAGCTGTACTGTCACTTCCGGAAGTTGTACCGCCATTTCCGGATGTTGTACCACCATTTCCTGTGGCAGCCGTATCTGCCAGCTTTTCTGTGGTAATAAGATAAGTAGAGCAATGATTCTGTTTTACGGTCAGATATCCTTCTGAATCTACTACTCCCGCATCAATATTTAAAATCGTTCCATTGTCAAATAACCGGCTGTAATATAATGTCTTTCCGGCATACCGGGTTCCCACAAAAATACGAATCTGTGCTTCTGCCGGAAGCTGACCGGAATAATTATACTTAATCTGTTCAATGAAAATATTCTTATTTACTGCATTTGGAAGCATGCCCAGCTCACTGTAATCTTTTACAATCTTTACTCCAAAATCATAGCTGGAAACATTATCAACGGCTGACATGGTTCCTTTTCCAAAAGTAAAGGAAAGCTCATCATTGGATTTGATAACAATGTCCTTTGTCTGATTCTCTGCCAATATCTGCCGGAATCCATTGTCGGAAATAGCGGTATCTCCATCTGTTACATCCACTACGCCATTCACTACAACCTGCTTCGGTGTAAAGGACATCACATCCGCCCCGGAATATACATTGTAAACATTCTCTACTTCTTTTCCTTCAAATTCATAACCAGCCGGTAAGGTATCTTCCGCAAGCGCCCTGTTTTCTACAAGCTCTTTCATAACCGGATGTGCTGCGTCCATAAGATATCTGGTTTCCTGTGTATTATAATCCGTATAACTCATAAGAATCGGACAAAGAATCCGGTAAGAATTACCAGCCTCATAATAGGTTCTTCTATAAATAAAGGTGTCTCCCGTATCCTGTTTCTTTACCAGACAGGCATCACTTCCTCCACTTGCCATCGTAGTGGAATAATAAGCTGCTACCTCTCCATTTGCTGTATATGCCGAAATATCCGTAAGCTTATCTTCTACAGTTATTGCTACCTCTGCACCCAGCGTAGTGCATTCCTGCAATTTTTCAATCCGGTAGGTCTTATTTCCGGACATATCGGTTACTTCTGTTATAACAAACCGGCCTTCTTCTCCGGTTTTTGTATACACATCACTCTGGACCGGACTGATATCAGTTCCAAAATAACCACCATATACCTGAATCATTTCAAAAGGATGCTCTGCCTGAATCTTCATGTCATTAACCTGTCCCTTTGCCACAATCGGTGATGACGTATAATTCCAGGATGAACCAAACGGACATCCGTCAGTTCCACGATATACCGTTACTGTACTGTCCCCGGAAACCGTCAGCAGCGACTTGCCGCCTTCTGCAAATAATTCAATACCATCCGGATTCTTTCTATTTTCATTGACAGTAAGGCGTCCGGAACCGCAGATTGTCAGGGAGCCGCCCCAGCCGCCATGCCAGATTCCAAGATTCTGCAGCTTATTACTGCCTACCAGATTCAATTTAAAATCGTCTCCCATCATGTTGGTATAAAGTGCAACATCCGGATGGTCATAATTGGTTAAGGTCAGCGTATTGCTTGCCTGGTCATAAGACGCTCCGTCCACTGTATTTTTCTCATTGGTGGAAAATACAACCGTATCATTCAATTGAATATTGGCAAATGCAAACTCTCCTTCCATGCATGGTCCATTTGATGCCTGCACCGGAATCATGGACGGAACCATCATCAGGGATGCTGCCAGTGCCACTGCACCAATACATTTTAAAGCACGTTTCATTTTCATAAATCTATCCTTCCTTTCTTCGTATTATAAAAACACTATAAGGAAAACGATAGATTCTGTGCAGTCTACATCCGTTTCAAAATATGAGAAATTTATCTCACCCGGCTTTTTGGGGCAGAATTTCAATCTACAAAACCCGCACCAATAGCTGCCGGCAGCTTTTTACGGGTACCCGGCAACTACGAGAAACACGCTTTGCAAGTTTTTCCAATTATCGCGTAACCAAAAATCCCCCGAAACAGATTTGGGTTATTATTAACCGCCTGCTCCGGGGGATTCCATTTTTATTTTTATTCTGTTCGTATTCTACTAATCCTGCTTGCCTAATGAAGTCTTTCTTAATGCTGCCGCAATAATAAATGCATACACTCCACCAATCAGTGCGGTAACTACCTGAGTCAGTGAGAACTGAAGCTGCAATACCTTTAACATTGGTGCCATTTTCTCCGGTAGCATGTTCGGTAAGATAATAAGAGAAATTACAACTCCCATAAATAATCCTTTTAAGATAGAGCCGATTACAATAGAAACCGGGAATCCTGCTTTACTACCAAGCTTACCCTTAAGCAATGCTACACAAAGCACCAGAATGGCATTTCCTGCCATAATGCATGGAAACATTGCCGGAATGGCTGCCATTACCGGGCTTCCGGTAATAAAGAATGCAGTAACCGGTGTAATAATACTTAAAATAATTCCGCATGCCAGTCCCGCATACAATACAGTTAAGATTAATGCTGCATTGATAACTGGTCCTGTTATGTATACACTTAAATTTTTAAAGAACTGACTTGCAATACAGATTGCAAGCATAATTGCACTAACTGTAATTTGTCTGGTTTTCATTTTCATGATGTCTTTCTCCTCCTGTGCATCTATATTCGTAGGAACTGACCTGTTCCATACCAACGCAATCATACTCCAATGAAAGCCAGAATGCAACCGGATGATTTCTCATCTGCGATTCTGTAAACCATTTTTATAATTGTTCCAGTGTGCTCTTTACACTATTTGCGGCACTTAAAATCACATTGGACGATGCTGCAATCTCCTCCGTTGCTGCGGCAAGATTCTGAATCCGGTTACCGGTATCATTTACAACATTTGCCAGCTCATCTGCATCTTTGATAATCTCCACGATGGATTCTTTTACCTTTGCCTGGCTCTCTGTACTCCGGGATGCCGTATCCTTGGAATTCATGGCCAGTTTATTTATCTCATCTGCAACTACTGCAAAACCTCTTCCCGCCTCTCCTGCACGGGCTGCTTCGATATTGGCATTCAATGCCAGAAGGTTAGTCTGTGCAGCAATGGAGACTACTTCCTGATTATTCTCTGCCATAGATTCCAACAGCATATCAATCTCCTGCATTCTGCCAGTCAGCTTCTCACAGAATTCAGACACATTACCAATTTCCTCTGATACTGCACTGCATTCCGTCGCATTACTTTCGTTTCCATTCACCATATCATCCACAGAATCATAGAGTGATACAAACAAGTCATTGACTGTCTCCACCGTTGTTTTAATATTCTCCTGCTGTTTCTCCACTGCATCTTTTTCTGCCTTGATTTCATCAGCAAGTTCTAATGCTCTCTTCTTCTCTTCCTCTACGGTATCCTTTACAAAATGAATACAATTTTCCTTCTTATTGAAGCCATTATAAATAGCCAATGCCATCTTTTCACAGCTTTCATAGCCACAGCATTCACAGTCAATGCATCTTGCTTCCTTAGTCTTCTTGCCCATCTCATCATAAATCTGATTCAGTTCCTCTGTAGACGGAAGTTTATAATTACACTCTTCGGAGCAGTCTGTATATTTTCTAAGATAATTCTCCAGTTTTAATTTTGAGAACTGCTTATTTAATTTTGCAAGCCGCTGTGCCGGAGTCAGTTTCCTTGACCATGCACTGTTCTTCGTATTCTTCTTACAGTTCTCCTGTATCTGATGGATATTATATAAAGCTTTATCTGTTCCTGCAATTTCCTCTTCAACACCGGTTCCGTAAATACAACCCATTCCACAGTTTAATGCGTCAATGAATAATTCTTTATTCATGCCCTTTGCAATTTCTTCCTTATGCTCCTCTAAATAACGATATGTGTGTTTCTCTCCTTCTATCTGGCGTATATATACATCGTCCCCTAAGAACCAGTATACATTTTCCTTCAAGCCACCCGGCATCGGATAGATGGAACCAAGTCCATATTCAATTTCATCACTGGCAAATGTGCCTGATATATTATGTTCTCTTACATATTTCATCAAATGGTCAAATGTCACATTATACGATACATAGCCTTCTGTATCCGGGTTATGAATCTCTGACCATTTTGCAACACACGGACTGATAAATGCCAGTTTATCTGTAATTCCCATCTCCTGCTTTGCATAAATTGCGCTGCACATCATCGGACTGTGTACCGGGAATAACTTTGGAAGAAGCTCCGGTAAGTAGTGTTCAATATATCCCACAATTGCCGGACATGGCTGGGAAATCCCACCGGTAAAGTTGTATTTCTTTACATAATTAAGATATCCCCAGGTTGTAATGTCTGCACCGAAAGATACACTGATTATACGGTTCACTCCAAGATTCTTTAATCCTCCCAATACCCTCTCATAATCTTCAGGATAGTTTGCCTTGAACGCCGGAGCTAATAGTATGGATATTTTCTCACCTTTTGCAAGGTCTGCAAAGAATTGCTCCGTATCATCTTCAAACTCTCTTGCACCATGCTTGCAGGCATCCATACATGCACCACAGCCAATACACCTTGCCGGATCCACCTGAATCCGCTCTGTTCCATCTTCTTCTGTTACTGCCACACATGCCCCCGGACAAGGACACACGCGAATACATTTGTTACACCCAATACAGTTGTCATTGGTAAAAACCAGACTCATTTCAAGCACCACCCTTTACTTATATTCATAAGCTACCTTTTTTCAATTTCAACAAATAATATCCCATATTTGTCTATTTATTAATAATATTATTTCTCAATAAAATTGTCAAATTTTCATGTTTTTATATGATATATTCTTACGATTTCCCGCAATTTTCAACATTTTTTGAACAAGAAATAGCCCTTGCCTCTATTGTCCAACAGAAGTCTGTTGCTATTTCATCAGAAAATGCTCCCGCTCAGGGTATTGCTGCCGGAATGCTTCCAACGCAGCTTTCTGCAAAACAGCAAATTCCCTGTCCATATGAAATTTATGTGGCATTGTAAATGCAATTGCACTTATCTGCTCTGCAATTTTTTTAGCAATTCCTTCCTCCGACAGTTGTCCCATTCCAAATACTAAAGAGGTGAACCCTCTCCCCTTTTTACTCACATCCATAAATGTAAGAAACGTATTCTTTAATTCTGCCTGAAGTATCTCCTGTTCCACCCGGCTTCGGTTCTCTACATCCAGAAGATATAACCCATTTATGATTTCAACTGCCTGTTTCTTCCGCTGTCCCGAAAAATCTACTCCGGTACTTTCCGAAAGATATTTCATCTGCATCAGATAACCAATAAAGGTATCCTCTTTCTTTTTCTTCTTTCCATATCGAGCATATAAAAGCTGCTCCCGGAAAGTATCTCCTTCTGCTTGTTCCGTACACCCGTGCTTCTGCCATAGTTCCATTCTTTTTCCAGCATTAACTTCCTGATAAAAATCATTCAGCCACTTTGAATCTTCCTGCATAATATTTCCCCTTCGTCACTATTTTATAAAATCTTCAACATTACTGATGTCAACTTTACGATACTGGGATACATAGTATTTTTCTTCCTGCAGGCTTTGTACTTCCTGATTCTTTCCATCATAAATGTCCACTGCAAGCCTTGCCATTTCTCCAGCCTGGTCTTCCTTGTCATTATATACGGTTCCCTGCATGGTTCCATTCTGTATTGCCTCTAATGCATCTTCCAATCCGTCAATACCAAATATAATCGGCCACTCCTGCCGGTTATAACCGGCATCTTTATAAGCTTCAATTGCCCCTAATGCCATTTCATCATTGTTGGAAATAACCATCTCCACTTCGGTCCCATACTGACTGATAATCTGATTCATTCTATTTTCCGCCTGTCCCCTGTTCCAGTCTGCAAACAGGTAGCTCAGTTTTTCCAGATTGATTCCCTGTTCTATCAGTGTCTTTACCGAACTGTCTGTACGGCTGATGGCATCCTGATGTCCAGCCTCTCCCTCCAGTAAAATATACTGAATTCTCCCATCCTGATTCCTGTCAACCTCAGGATGATTCTTTATGTAATCTGCTGCAATTTCTCCCTGCATCTCGCCGGACTGTTTTGCCTCACATCCTACATAGTATAGTTGATTCCACTGCGACAAATCCTCCGGAACCGGTTCTCTGTTAAAGAAAATGACAGGGATATCATTCTGTCTTGCCAGTCTGATAACGGTTGTCGGATCCGTCCGGTCAACCAGATTTACACATAAAATATCACACCCGGCATCTATCATTTCTTCGACAATTTCATTCTGGGCTTTCTGATCATTATCTGCACTTCTGACAGATGTTATAATCTTCCGTTCTTCTGTTTCCCGCTTCTTTAACTCTTCCTTCAGTTCATCCACCGTGGCGTTGATAAACGGGTCATCATGCGTATAGGTAACTACACTCACCCTCAGTGTATTTTCTATCCGCTTTGTCTTCTGATTGCATCCGGGCAGCACCAGTATCAGTATTATCAGTGTTACCGTAACCGCCATTGTCCTTCTTCTTGTTCTACTCATATGAATACAAAAACCTTTCCAGATCTTTTGAATACAAATCTTCTTTATTGATTATTCTGACTTCTGTTTCACAACTGTTCATTTTGTAAAAGGAATGCCTTAGCTTTTTTGCAATCTCATTCATACTCTTATACCCCGTCTCATAATCATCTGGTACGACAAGACATTCTATATTCTGATTATCTAATAACACAATTGCTTTTTCACTGCTTCCAACTCCATAAATCTTTGCACCGTGATACTTATTTTCTTCTGCAGCCTCACCCACTTCTTCTAATGCCCAATTGTCCAGTATTACCAGATAATCTACCTGTTTCTTAGATGCAATAATCTCACTGGTGTTCTGGTTTCCCCTGGCATAATTGTACTCCCAGGAAATTTCACAACCACTTCCCTCCAGTCCATCTTTTAACCCTGCAATTCTGTTCACATTTTCCTCTGTCTCTGCCTTTCCAAGAATGACACCGATTTTTTTATTCTCCAGTTGTTCTTCATCATCCTGTATTAACCGCTCCGCAAGCATCTGACCAATCTTATAATTATCCGGTTTTACCGTTGCATAACCAGATGGCTCTTCTGCGTAGGTATCCTCATTAATCAGTATAAACGGTTTCTCCCCCTGCAGCCGGTTTAGCATAGTCTTTGTTTCTTTTCCCGGAGCCGGACAGATTACAAATGCATCTACATTATTCTGCAGTTGTTCATTAATCAGTTCTTCTTCATCCTCCATGCTTTCAATTAAATCTGTATTACAAATGATCAGATGCAGATTATTATTTTCCGCAGACTGTTTTAACCCATTCAGCAATGCATCCCATCTCTTATCTCCGGAATCTTCCACAATAACCGCAACTCTTTTCATAGACTCATTATCTGAAAAAATCCTGATTATAAAAAATGCAGCCAGTACAATAAGCATCAGTTCTGTGAGGATAAAGGTAATCTTATTTTTTTTCATCTTCTACCCTCTCTCTTTTTCTGTTCTGATTTTCAAGTTCTCCACGTTTTTCCTCTGAATAAGGAATTGCCGGGATATGTATTACAGCCTTTGTTCCTTCATCCGGCTCACTGTAAATTTTTAATCCATATTCTTTGCCAAACATCAGTTGTATTCTGGTATGCACATTGATAAGCCCAACTCCCGAACCATGCTTTGGAACTTTTTCACTATTTGTCAGAAGATTATCAACCACTTCCTGGCTCATGCCCATTCCATTGTCCTCTACCGACAGGAAAATATCATTCCCTTTCTGCTCACCGCGGACAATAATTTTGCCGCCCTCATCTTCATCCATATTTCCTACTCCATAATAAATCGCATTTTCAAGCAATGGCTGTACTACCAGTTTTACAGTACAGCATTCCTCTACGTTTTTATCAATCAGAAATTCCACCTGAAAACGGTCTTTATAACGAATCTGCTGTATGTTCATATAACTTTTGCTATGTTGTAATTCTTCCGAAATCCTTATCACTGTTTTTCCTTTTGAAAGACTGATGCGAAGCAGTTTTGCCAGTTCTGAAATCATAAAAACAGCTTCTTCATTCTTATTTGCCTCTACCATCCAGGTGATGGATTCCAGTGTATTATAAAGAAAATGTGGATTAATCTGGCTTTGCAGTGCATCCATTTCACTTTTTCTCCGCTTATTCTGCTGCCGGATAATTTCTTCCATCAATTGTTCTATCTGCTTATATGAATTTTGGACAGAATATGCCAGATGCCTTATCTCTGAAGCACCCCCTATATATATTTCAGTCTTTTCTCCTGTTTCATAAGACTTTACGGATTCATCCAATTTCAAAATCGGTTTCGAAATCTTTCTTGCCATAATTTTATTCACAACAAAAAGCATCATCAGAAGAATAATTGCCGTGGCAATTATATAATACCGGAACTTATTAATGCTTGCCGTCTGTACCCCCTCCGGTACAACTCCTACCAGTTTCCATCCGGTATAAGATAGACTGTTCACAACTATATTACTTTTTTCCCCATTCACAGAAATCTCATATGTACCATCTGCATAACCGGCAGCCGTACTGCTATCTTCTGTAAAAAATCCCCTGTCTATTTCTGCTTTTCTTGGGTGATAAAGAATTTCCCCATCATCTGTACATAAATAATAATACGTCTCTCCCGCTGCTTCATTCAGGTTATCTAAAACCTCTTCTATCATGGAATACTTCATATCAACCAGCAATACTCCACTGTCCGGAGTGTCACCATGATTCATATCCACAAGACTGCTTAAAGACACCACCCAGTTATATTGATATGTCTCATTCTCAAACAAATCCTGTATATGGGGTGTTGATATATGTATATTTTCTATCTCATCTATAGCGCTTTTATACCAGTCCTGCTCTGTTACTTTCTGATTCTTTTCTCTGGTAGCTACTGGTTCTGCTGCAATAATTTTCCCATCACTGTCATAAAGGGCCATACTCTGCAGCTTATCATTATTTACTTCATACAACAGACTGAACTGCCTGCTGAATTCCTGGTCAGAAATATCATATTCCTGTACGATATTATAATTAACAGCATTACAAATCTGTCTCATATTCCGCAATTCATTATTTACCTGATCCACTGTACTCTCTATCCGGCTTTCTGCATTGGAAATTGCGGTTTCTTTTACTGACATTTTAAAACGGCTATAAATCAGTAATCCCATAACTATTGTTGTAACAATGGTCATGGCAGAAAGAACTGTCATAAGCAGTGACTGTATATCCATCCAGGCTGAAATATTCTGCATCATATTTTGAATTGTATTCCTTTTTTCGTGCTTTTTCTTTCTGTTTTTTTTCTGATCCATACCTCTCCATGTTCCTATTCTGGTGATTTTCTGTATTTTGACGGAGATACTCCAAATTTCTTTTTAAACACATAACTGAAGTAATTTGCGTCCAGATACCCTACTTTTTCTCCAATTTCATAACTTTTATCATTGGTTTCTACAATAAGCCTGACTGCGACATCCATCCGGTAATCCGTCAGATATGTAATAAAGGATTTCCCAGTTTCTTTTTTAAATATAGTTGAAAAATACGAATTGGATACACCAAGCACTGAGCATACCGTATCCAGGGAAAAATCAGGTTCCATATAACGCTCTGCCACAACATTCTTTGCATCTGTAATCAGCCGCCTTGAAGTATTATTTCTTGCACTTTTCAACTTTTCACTAATTGCCACTGCTGCTTTTTTCATCCACTTCATCAGAGTTGCTTTATCCAGTTCCGGCACCTTTTCATAGAGATTTTCTTTTTCTTCAAAGAAATCATTAAAGTCCATAAAATTATTGGCGCAGAACCGGTAAAAAGCACCTACCATCTCCATAACTGATAAATGATACTGATTTACTGTAGCAGCACTTTTATGAAGTTTTTCCACTTCCCTCTCTACTGCTGACTCAATGTCTTTTACATTTCCAAGATAAATCGTTTTAAACAACTCATGCATTTTCGTATCTTCTGACTGTACGGCTACCGTCTGCTCCCGTGGAACTACTTCCGCAATATTTATAGCCCTTGCAGTTCCATAAAGAACCCGGTAGGATACTGCTTTTCTTGCACCTTCATAAGAATTACTGATATTCAAAAGACTATCGCAATATCTTCCAACACCGGCCGTTACAACTGCACCAATCACACGGTTCGCCCATCTGCAGAATCTATCGCAAAAATCTGTCAGTTCTGTTGCCTTATCTTCTGAATCAAGCGATACTATCAAAACTGTATTCCCAAGATACATAAATTCCTGACAGTTGAGTTCTGATGCAATCCTTTCCTTTATTTCATGCTCGACAGACATGGATAACAACAATGGATTCATTCCTTCCGGCACATGGTGCTCTGAAGTATGAAATACCACGCTGCAATAATAGGGTCCCTCCAGTGGAATCTGATAGGCAGATAAAAATTTCTCATATTCTGTCTCATTTACCCTGCCTTCAATTAACGAAACAAAAAAATTCGTCCTTAGCACCGGAAGTGCATCCTGGAAATAATTTTGCAGTTTTTTAACATTTAATTTTTCTTCTCTTTCCCGGTTTAAAGTCTCTTTCAATCTTTCCATGCAGTCAGATAATTCAACTGCATTTACCGGCTTTAACATATATTCTTCAATTTCCAGATGTACTGCCTCTTTGGCATATTCAAATTCATCAAATCCTGTAAAAATAATAATATGTATATTTGGATAATCATTATTTAACTTCTGCGCCAGTTCCAGGCCATTCATATAAGGCATTTTTATATCGGTTATCACAACATCCGGCTGTATATTTTCTACCAGTTCCAGGGCTTTCACTCCATTGGTTGCACTGCCTGACACCTCAAAGCCCAGTCCATCCCAGTCCATCTTATGCTCCATTGCCTGGATTGCTTCTATTTCATCATCAACTAAAATCACTTTATACTTTTCCATATGACGTTCCTCTTTCAGCATGTTCAGCTCTTTCTTCTCCTGCTCTTATTATATCAGACAAATGTCTTTTTCTGAATACCTGATATTGTTTAGGCCGTCCATTCATCTCTGGCGATGAGCGGGCGGCCTATGGTGATTATATATGAATGATTCTGATTACGAATTACTTATTTTTTCTGTACATATTTCAGACAGTCAAGTGTTACTGCTGCCAAAATGATGATTCCTTCGAAAATAAACTGAAGATTTGTATCAATACCCAGAATGGTAAGGGAATATGTAAGGGATGTAAAGATAAGTACACCAGTTACAACTCCGGAAATCTTACCAATACCACCGGTAAAGGATACACCACCAACTACGCAGGCTGCAATAGCATCCATATCCCATCCTTGTCCATATGCTGCACTACCGGAACCAACCATTCTGTTACATTCCAGCCAGGAACCAAATCCATACAGGATACCTGCCAGAATAAATGCTCCTAATGTTACTTTAAATACGGATATACCGGAAACTGCTGCTGCTTCAGGATTTCCACCAACCGCATACAGATTCTTACCAAATGTTGTTTTATTCCAGATGAACCATACTACGATAACTGCAACAACAGCCCAAAGGATAATTGTCGGGAATTTTCCAATCTGCGGAATAAACATAGCCGGGATTGCAGAATCAATAGCTCCGAAGGAAACACCTTTTGTTGCATATGTTACAAGTCCGAAAATAATCAGCATGTTTGCCATGGTTGAAATAAACGGATGCATCTTGAACTTCGCCATAAAGAAGCCTGCCAGCATAGAAAATGCTGTTGTAAGTACAATACAGACTGCCAATGCAAGAATTGCTCTTGCAGCAACCGGGATACCGGTAAAGTCAAAGATATGGCCAAATACACCACCTGTATTAATTCCGTTATGCATGATGATGGTTGCTGTTACCATACCCATACCAACCATACGTCCAACAGAAAGGTCAGTACCTGTTAAAAGAATCAGTCCTGCAACACCTAATGCCAAGAACATTCTTGGTGAAGCCTGCTGCAGAATATTTAAGATGTTTGTCGTTGTCAGCAACTGTGTATTTTTTACAACCGGTGTAATAATACATAAAGCAATGAAGATTAAAATAATGACAATATACAATCCATTTTTATAAAGGAACTGTGTGGTATTAAAGGTATATTTGTAATTTTCAAATTTCTGTGCTCTCTTCTGTGCAAATGTATATCTTGACATACGGAGTAAGTCAATCAGATGATACTTATGTGCATATGCATCATGCTTTCTGTCCTTAATCTCCTGAAGTCTGGACTCATGTGCCATCTGGGCATCAAATAATTTATTCTTATAAACATACTTCTCGTCTTTTTTCTCATCTGCATCGCTGAGTCTGCTCATATTCTGCTCATGCTCTGCTTTGATGGAAGCACATATCTTTTTGTATTCTGCATTTTCAGCTTCTTTCTCAGCTTTGCAGCTATCAGCAACTTTCTGATAGTAATCATTTTTATAATGTTTTGCAAGATAACCTTCTGCATCTGCGATAAGTTTTGATACTTTGTCTTTATTCGAAGACTCTACCGCTTTTGCCTGTTCTAAGGCTTCCTTGTCCTTTGCAATCATTCTGCTCTTTTCTTCTTTTGTTAAATTCTTATTTTCCTTTACGATTGCAATGTGATTTTTTAAGCTGCGCACCTTATCTGAACCATCCTTACGAAGTTCATCAATCTGTGCCTGTATTTTTCCTACATATTCATCAATCGGCTTCAAAAGCTCTGCCTCTGCAGCGGATGAAAGAATAATACTACTGTCTGCCATATCCAATGCTCCTTCCTGATTATAAATATTTCGCACTGAGTCTTAATAACTCTTCCTGACTTGTTTCCTTAGTATTAACAATTCCGGCAAGATGTCCATTTGACATAACACCAATCCGGTTTGTGATTCCAAGGATTTCCGGCATCTCAGAGGATACAACAATGATTGTTTTTCCCTGTTTTGCCATATTGATAATTAATTCATATATTTCGTATTTGGCACCTACATCAATTCCTCTTGTAGGATCGTCCATCATAAATATATTTGGTGAGCGCTCCAGCCATTTACCAAATATTGCCTTCTGCTGATTTCCTCCGGACAAACTGGAAATCATATCATCTGGTCCCATACATTTTGTATGCATGACTTTAATTTCTTCTGCCGTCGCACGAACCATATCATCATTGGAAAGTGCGAATCCATTTTTATAATGATTCATATTGGCGATTGTAGTATTAAATGTAATATCTGCTTTCAGGAAAAGTCCATTTGCTTTTCGTTCTTCTGTAATTAAAGCAAATCCATGATCCATTGCATCTTTCGGGGATGTAAAATTCATTACTTTTCCATTATAAATTACATTTCCTGCCGCTCTGGTACGCATACCAAAAATAGTTTCCAATAGTTCCGTACGACCGGCTCCAACCAGACCATACAGTCCAAAAATTTCTCCTTCTTTAATATCAAAAGAAATATTCTGTAATTTTGGTGCATACTTAGTTGAAAGATTCTGTATAGAAAGAACCGTTTCACCAGGCTGGTTATCTACCGGTGGAAAACGGTTATCCAAAGAACGGCCAACCATTGCAGAAATCAGTTCATTCATATTGGTATCTTTACTTGCCTTTGTCATAACAAGGCTGCCATCCCGAAGAACTGATATTTCATCACAAATTTCAAAAATTTCATCCATTTTATGTGAAATATAAATCAATGAAATTCCCTGTTCTTTTAACTGCCGCATCATCTTGAAAAGTTTTGCAACCTCCGGTGCTGTCAGCGATGAAGTCGGCTCGTCTAATACGATTACTTTGGAATGATAAGAAATTGCTTTTGCAATTTCACACATCTGGCGCTGTGATACAGACATTTTTTTCATTGGCTGTGTCAGATTAACAGTAATACCAAGTTTACGGAATAAATCGGAAGTTTCCTTTCTCATTCTTCCTTCGTCAATCATTCCCAATGAATTCTTCGGATAGCGTCCTAAGAACATATTGTCAATGACACTGCGCTCCAGACACTGGTTTAATTCCTGATGAACCATTGCGACACCATTTTCAAGTGCATCCTTTGGGCCAGAAAAATTAACTTCTTTTCCATCTAATATTATTGTTCCTTCGTCCTTTTGATAAGTTCCGAAGAGACATTTCATCATTGTCGATTTACCGGCACCATTTTCACCCATAAGTCCCATGATTGTTCCAGGTCTGACATTCAGATTGATATGATTCAGAACCTTATTTCTTCCGAACGATTTGCTCATGCCGTTAATCGATAAGACATATTTATTCTTATCCTCTGCCATAATTCTACTTCCTTTTCTTTGAAAAGAAGGACACCATTTTTATCTGATGCCCTTCTGTATCTATGCTGTTTTCTTCCAGGCAATAACCTTATTTTGAAAGAAGTGATGTATAAGATGATGCATTGTCTGTTTTAACCATGTTGATTGCAAATGCATCATACTCACCCGGGTTGCCAAGACGGTTTGTAATGTTAGACTCTGTCTGTCCATCACCACCGATATAATCTACTTCAAGGTTCAAAAGTTTGTCATAGTTCTGAAGAAGCGGCTGATAGGTTGAGCTAAGGAAGTTATCGGAAGCATTGTAAATATCAAGCCATACCTTCTTGCTTGGGCTCTTGCTTTCATCCAGCTGATTGGATACTTTGTCATAAACCTTGGTTGAGTCTGTGAAATCCTGATAATTATCAGCTGTAACAGCTATATTTAATGCATAGTAGGATCTTTCTTCTTCACTATATCTGTAATCTTCTCCTTCTGTTAAGCAGTTTCCTGCATCATCCGGAGTACCGATACCGGTATCAATGTCTACTCCATCTAATGCATTACGAAGCACTCTTAATGTCAGGTAAGCCTGAACATCTGCATGCTGTGAAATTGTTCCGCCATATCCCTCTGCGATAGCTGCAACAGCATCACTATTTGCATCGTATCCGAAGGTTGGTACTTTGTTATCTTTTGCCCATGCATTAAACATTGACATTCCCATACCATCATTATTAGAAACAACTACGTCAATCTGGTCACCAAAAGATGCGGTCCATGTTCCGATTGCATTTCCTGCTGTAGCTGCATCCCATGTTGCACCAGCAGAGTTCTTCATCTCCTGTGAAGCAAGTTCACGAATTGTATAAGTCTTTCCATCTACATCCAGTGTTGCATCCTGAACAACTTTTGCAGAACCGTCTACGTTTGTACCAGCCGGTGTTGAATCAATTGCTCCATTTGCATCTACTCCGGTTCCAAGTGCAGAACGGACACCACGGGTACGTGCAATAGAGTCGTTATGTCCGATGTCTCCGATTGCAAGTACATAACCAATTACTCCGTCTCCGTTACGGTCAATGGTCGCTGCATTTTCTTTGATATAGTCAAGAACCATCTGTCCCTGCAGTTCAGCACCCTGATTTGCATCGAAGCCTACATAATAGGTATCTTTGTTGTAATTTAATGCATCCATGTCAAGTTCTCCTGTGGAGCTGTTGGATGGCTGACGGTTAAACCAGCAAAGTGGTTTATCCTTGTTTGCTACGCTGCTGGTGCTTCCTGAGTCACCAGAGCCGCTTCCTCCGGAAGAGCCACATCCAACCATGGATAATGCAAGTGTTGCTGCCACCAATACAGTTAATAATTTTTTCCTTCTCATTCTTTTTTCCTCCTGGTTTGCAATTTGTTGATTTTGGTTTCTCCGAACCTGTCTCATCGACTAAATTCATTATAATCACAAACCAATCTGGAAAGAATAGAATTTTTTTGGATGAAATATCAAAATATTTTGATAATCTGTAATTTTTATATGTATTTTGACGAACAACTATGCAGCTGCACCATCATTCTGTTGGCATGTATGCAGGAATGCCTCTGCCAGCTGCTGGTTCTGCTGTGCCTGTTTTCTGATATGATTAACCACGAAAAAAGGCAGGAAAAATAAGGAAAGGAAACCTAAACACAATGCGATGGCACCGACTAATAAATCAATCGGAAAATACGGGACTACAAACCAGCCAAATTTTGCAATGTTCCATGCCCATTTTGCCGCTATTCCAAAACCACCCACTTTGCTGTAACAAACACAGCCCATAACAAATCCTATCATAATAAAAATCGGATGGAATGCCAGCACCATTCCGATACCTCCACAGACCGTTCCGGCAATTGCCAGTCCCCAGATTTTCTGAACCTCATATAACTGTGTCTCCGCTTCCCGTTTTACCTGCATTGCATAACCATAATCGTTACCAAATTCTACTTCTTCATAAAGATTTCTTTTTTCTTTTGCCATAATATTTTCCTCTTTTCTCCGATGTTCCACCGGTTTTTATTATTGTTTTCACTTATATGACGGAATAATATTATGGCAGGTTTTATTTTTTTAAAAATTTTTTTGACAAGTCCTTATTGCTTTCTTCCGATTACCTGCTTCCCACACTTCCTTTGTACTATGCACACAAGGCTTACCATACCGGAACGGCTGAAAGATTTGAGAGTCGCAGAAAAAAGAATGTCATTGCAGGAATTGTCTGATGCTACCGGCATCCCAAGTTCCACACCCGGCAACTATGAGAAAGATGAAAATGTAGATATGTCACTTGGCAATCTACTGACGCTTGCAGACTTTTATCAAGTAAGCACCGATTATCTTCTTTGCTGAACCGAACTACGTGAACATACAAATAAGTCAGTATCCCATCTGCATCTCAATGATGATGCAGTTCAAATACTGACTTATGAAAAATATAATCCACGGTTATTATCAGAATTACTCTCTCATGAAAGCTTCCATTATAAAGTTTAGGTTTCATGTACAATCGACAGCCCAACTTAACTATCTGCTTTCTACTATTGTATATGTTCCTGATTCAAAATTTACATATAATGTTGCAAATGCACTATTATATTCCCAGCGGATTTCCAGAGACCTCTCCCCTCCGGAGATTGCTACCTCTGCGCCTTCTGAAAATGCCTTATGGGTATTTCGCATGCGGATTAACGCAAGCTGTTTTTGAACCACATCTTTTTTCAACCCTTCCGTGATCTGATCAGTGGAAAGATTTGTCCGGTTGATTTCCTTATGTCCGGATTCTCCCGCGCGCTGCACCGCTTCATGGTCATTTTTTCCGGCAAACAGATCCAGATACCAGATCTGCGGTTTGCCCGGCATAAACATCTGGATTGCCCGCGCCAGAAGCATTTTTTCATCCGACTCTCCCAATGCACTGTAGTACGTGGCATTTACCTGATAATACAGATTCTTTTGTCCATGTAAATTTTTGACCATGCCTCCGCGGGATACAATCCGGTCAATTAGCGACTGGATCTCCTCTTCCGGAAGCAGCCCCTTTAAGTCCAGAAGCGGGATACCGTCGTGACAGCCGAGCATGTTGACCGTGGAGATCTTCTTTTCCACAATCTCCTTCGCCCATGCCGCAAGGTACGTTCCCCGCCGGTTCTCAATCGCATCAATGACCAGTCCCGGCAGGAAAAAGTCATAGGTTGCATAGCCTTTTTCTGCAAGTGTCTCATATATTTTTTCGTCATATGCCGCGTGGATCTCCGGCAAAAGCGTAAGTCCCAAAGGTTCTGCCAGTGCATGGATCTTTTGTAAAAGTTCCCACGTTTCCGGATCATTGAGAAAGTTTTTCTTTCCCGGTGTCTTCGGCGCATAGGCAAAGGCATCCAGCCGCACAATCGCCGCGCCGTAAGAGGCTATTTTTTCCAGTGTTTCTCGATAAAACTTCCACACTTTTGGTGACTGGATGTTTACATCCATCTGTCCGAGATACTGTCTGCCATGCACTTCCTGATAAAAGGTATTCCAGTACGGCACTTTTTTTCCATCCGGAAATTCCACCATCAGGATCGGCAGCCCGGGTTTGCGGAAAAACATCTGCTTCAGGCAGCTTTCATCCGGCTGGATATAGCCTTCCTTCGTCATGGTTCCATGCCCTTCCCAGAAATGGTTCCAATCGATGAAAAAATCGCGGTACGCAGAAGCCTCCCCTTTTTCCACAAGATCCCGAAACTGCGGGGACTGTGCGGAAGCATGGTTTAAAATAAAATCGAGTTTCAAATCAATTCCCATATCCTTTAACTGTTCAAGGTCTTTCCGGTTGGCAAGCTGCTCATTCAGGTCATAGTCAATCACGGAAAATCCCCGGTCGAGATCGGAATGGTACAGGCTCGGCAGAATGTAAAAAGAAGAAAATACATCCTGCAAAGCCTCAGTTTTCAGCAATGTTACGATATCTCCCAGATTTCCTCCAAGGCTGTCGGGATATGCATTGAGCATCGGTTTATGGTTCATAAACTCTTCCGTCCTTTCCCACGATTAATCCTGCATTTTTGCGCTGCACTTCAATTTTTTCCTGTTCCAGTTCTACCACGCGACAGATAAACGGGCTTGCGGCATTCTCATCGCGGTTTCTGCGGATGCGCCGCTCCCTGGTCTCCTCCGGGGAACTTTCCAGAAAGACGGGTAGATCCACACCATGTAAATCGTCACTGCCTCCGTGTGTCCACTCCAGAAGTAATACGGATATTCCGGAAAAATCGGTTTCTTCCGATGAAATCTCGCCATCTTCCCGTCCCATATGCCGCAATGTGATTGAATCTTTTCCCTCATGAAATGCCGCAAGCACTTCATTGATCCGGTCGAAGTCAATCTCTTTCTTTGTCCCGAGATATCCACGCAGTCCGTCTTCCCCGGCTTCTTTATACACACGCAGCCGCTCTTCATCGTTGCGTTTTGGAATCCGGTGTGGATAATCATCGCCCGAGAGCAGGTAACAGCCCCTGCCGTCATTTAAAAAATACTGCTGCAATGCCGTGGCAAGTGTTGTTTTTCCGGAACCGGAGCCACCATAAATACTGATGACCATGCGATTTTTGGTATTCCTCTCACACCATTTCTGTACTTTTTCGTATAATGCTCCAGCCTCTTTCAGCTCTGTAAAAACAAACTGATACGCCTCATATTCTCTGGTAAACGGCGGAAGCGGAATTCCCGCATGCATCAGTGCTGCACCGGAATACTGTCTGCCGCTCTGTTCTTCCAGATACACGGCATCCGGTTTTAACCCACGCAGGCGGACATAAACGGCTGCCTGATTTGCCTCTGCCCTAAGACGCACTGCGCTGACTAATGCATGATCCTGTTCCTCTGACACCGTCATCCATGCCGCAATTTCATCCATAAACGGATCGGACAGCCGCCAGTAGGTTCCCTCGTTAATGAGCGTTTCATACTTCTTGTATGTTTTAATCTGCTCCCGGATCTGCTGTTTTTCCTCATCGGATAAAAGCGCCGGGTTTAATTCGTAACCGAAGGTTCCAGCCATCGCCGTCACCCCTCGGGTGTGGAAACTTGTTACCCGTCCGGTCTGGTGGTTCGGCACCGCTGAAACGTGCGCCCCCATTACGGAAACCGGATAGAAAAACGACGTTCCGTACTGGATCCTTGTGCGGTTGATTGCATCGGTATTGTCACTACACCAGATCTGTGGGAAATAATAAAGCATTCCTGCGTCAAATCTGCCGCCGCCACCGCTGCATCCCTCAAGCAGAAGATCCGGATACCGGCTGCACAGGCGCTCCATAAAATCATAGACACCAAGCACGTAATCATAGGAAAGATTTCCGGCATAGACATCTGCCATACTGCGGTTCATATCCCACTTGACATAATCAATTTTTCCCTGATCCAGCACGGCACAAATCTGATCAAATACACAGTCGCGCACTTCTTTTCTGGAAAAATCAAGCAGTAACTGGTTTCTCGAGCGTACCGGCTTTTTCCCCGGAATCTGAATTGCCCAGTCTGGATGTGCCCGGTAAAGGTCGCTGTCTTCATTGACCATCTCCGGCTCAATCCAAATGCCAAATTTCACCCCCTGATTATGCACACGGGTAATAAGCTCTGCCAGGCTTCCCCCCAGTTTCTTTTCATTGACCTGCCAGTCCCCAAGGGAAGAATTATCATCGTTTCTTTTCCCAAACCAGCCGTCATCCATCACTACCATATCAATTCCAAGGGAAGCAGCTTCTTTTGCCAGATCCACGATCGTATCTCCCGTAAAATCGAAATATGCTGCCTCCCAGCTGTTAATCAGCACCGGGCGCTGCATATGTACATATTTGCTGCGGCACACATGGTTGCGGATGCAGTTATGATATTGCTGCGACAGTGCAGACAATCCGTCTGCCGAATAAGACAAAATGACTTCCGGTACCGTAAAGGTTTCTCCTTCCGCAAGCGGATAGGAAAACAGTTCTTCATTTAATCCGAGTAGCAGGCGCGTCTGGTTGAACTGATCTTTTTCTGCCTCACAGGAGAAATTTCCGCTGTATACAAACAGCATTCCATAGCAGCTGCCTGCGGTCTCTGTTGTTCCTTTTTCTGCCAAAATCACTGCCGGATTATACTGATGACTGGACGTTCCCCTGCGGCTGCCAAACGCAATGGTTCCATGCCCCAGCGGCGTACGCTCCAGATTGCGCTCCATGGCATGCTTTCCATAAAACCGCAGGACATCAAAATCTCCCTGTACAAAATCCAGACAGGCTGCCGCTGCCTTTTCGATCGTAATCTGCCCAGTTCCCGTATTTTTAATCTGGACGCTCCTTGTAATAACATCATTTTCTTCCAAAACACCATACAACAGATGAACTTCAACCTGTGCGTTTTCGTCTGCAAGGACAATTTCCAGTGTCTGTGCTTCCTCTTTGTCTGCCCAGACAGCCGGAAGTCCCTGTAACTGGTATTTGCCGCTTCGGATCTCATAACTTTTAAAAAGCAGATCTGCGCTTTCCACCCCTTTTTCATTTTTGATATTCAGCGCAATATTGCGGTAATCCCCAGTTCCAATGGAAGGATACTCCTGTGGCAGCGCATCCAGCGAATAGGTGCGGTCCATGCCCGCTGCATAAGGATTTCCGGAAAATCCACGGTCTGCATAGGTTAAAACATAATCCATGGGGCTGTTTGTTTTATCTCCATAGTACAGATGCAGCAGATATCCCAGTGAATCGACCTGCATCTGATAAGTTGTATGCACCGTATGCAGGTTAAATATTTTTTTATTTGGATTGTATATAATTGCCATAGAAGTCACCTCGTTTTATTTTTATCCTTTGACTGCACCGTTTGCCACACCGTTTAAAATCTGTTTCTGACAAATCACATAGAAAATAAGGATTGGAATCAGTGCCATAATATAGGAAGCAAATGCCAGATTGTAATTGGTTCCAAACTGTGTCTGGAAATTAAGCTGTGCAAGCGGCAGCGTATTCTGTCCGGTTCCAGACATGATCACAAGCGGTGTCATAACATCATTCCACGTTCCAAGAGCTGTCAGGATTGCAACTGTTGCATGCATTGGCATCATCATTGGAAAGACCACTTTCCAGTAAGTAGTCCATGTGCTTGCTCCGTCAATATCTGCCGCCTCTTCCAGCGCTATCGGAATATTTTTTAAGTACCCACTGTAAAGAAGGACGTTCATTGGCATATAAAATACCAGATACAACAGAATGACACCCGCGCGGTTTCCAAGTCCCATATGCGCCGTCTGCTTTACCAGAGGCATCATTAAGATGGAAAACGGAACAAACATTCCGCTGACAATATACAGATAGATAAATCGGAAACTTTTTCTTCTTGCCATGCCGCGTCCGATCACGTAGCCTGCAATTGAGTGGATCAGGATTGCCAGTACGATTGTTACCAGTGTGATCAGTAAACTGTTTCCAAGAGAGTGCCAGAAATCGGTCACTTCCATTGCCTGACGGAAATTTTCAAAACTCCACTGTTTCGGGAAAGAAAGTGCACCCGCCACATCGTTTGTCATCTCACTCGGTTTCTTAAACGCAATGATCACTGCCATATACAGCGGGAAAAATACCGTAACCGTCCCCAAAATCAGAACAATCGTAAGTACCCAGTTTGTTTTCTGTTTTTCTTTCATCATAGCTGCTCCTCCTTCTTATTCATGACTGTCATCTGGAAAAGTGAAATCGCCACGATCACAATAAAGAAAATGACTGCATTTGCACTCTGGAATCCAAACTGTCCGCCATCCATACCATTTTTATAAATCAGGTAAGAGATGGATTCGGTGCTCTGTGCCGGGCCTCCCTTGGTCAATGACATGATCTGGTCGAATACCATGAGGAAATTCTTTGTGCTCAGTACCAGATTGATCGTCACAAACGGCATCACCAGTGGAAATGTTACTTTCCAGAACTGCTTCCATTTACTGGCTCCGTCAAGCATGCTCGCCTCGTAGATTTCCTCCGGTACAGTCTGCAGACCGGAAATATAGATGATGGTATTCATGGCAACTGCCTGCCATACACCAACAATCAGCACACCAATCCATGCGTATTTTTCACTTGCAAGAATACTGTTCTGTAAAAATCCAATATGGAACACATTTCCCACAGTTGGAAGAATGTAAGTAAAAATAAAACTGAAAATATAGCCGATGACAAGTCCTCCTAAAATATTCGGTACAAAATAAATACCGCGCAGTGCACTTTTAAAACGGATTGCACTGTTTAATCCAACTGCCATGATCAGACTTAGCACATTTACCAGTATCGTTCCGGCCAGTGCATATTTAAACGTAAACAAATAGCTTTTTCCCACGCGGGAATCCGTAAACAAATCTGCATAGTTCCGGAATCCGACATAATCGTACGTTCCGTATCCTTTATAATTGGTAAAGCTGTAAATCACACCTTTGATCATTGGAAGTGTATTGAATGCAAAAAATAAGATCACAACTGGTATGATAACTGCCCAGAATGTTTTGTCCCTGTTTGACATTTTCTTTTTCATTGCGCATCCCCCTGTTCTTTCTGATAATCCTGTACTTTCCGAATCAGATCCCGGTTGTAGCGCTTCCAGTCGGAATCAAATTTTTTCAAAAACTTTTCCTGTGCATTGTCGCTTGTATCCAGCAGGAACGTCTGGATCATGGCATCCACACTCATCTCACTCGGATAATGGTGATCCTGATAATCTGCCATGCGGTTGTTTTCAATGTAAGGACGCATATCCTCGAGTGTTTCCGGAATTGCAAAATCCCCGTCTTTGCAGGCAATTCCGCCCTGATCATCCAGATAAATCTGAATGGTCTCATCGTCATACAGATATTTTAAAACTTCATATGCAGCCTCTTTATTTTTGCATGATTTCATTACGGAAAACTGCAGATCAATTCCTGAATTTAATACATTGTCTGATTCCTCATCATTTGCAGGAAATGTAAAAGAGCCGATATTCATATCCGGATTGACCGATTTGATCTGCGGGATCGCATAGCTTCCAATCGGATACATGGCAGCTTCCCCGCGGGCAAATGCTGTACATGCATCGTTATAACCATATGCATACGGATTTTTTTCTGCGTAATCCAAAAGCGCACGCATCTTTTCTGCTACCGGTCCATACGTATCGGAAAATGTGGTATTTCCCATATTTACCTGATTGCAGGTATCCGAATCGGTAAGTCCGACTGCCAGCGCATTCCACGGAGCCAGACAGGTCCAGGTATCTTTAAAGCCCAGATACAGCGGAAGTGTTCCGCTCTGTTCTATTTCATCACACAGTGTGGTAAATTCCTGCCAGGTGGTTGGAACTTTCCAGCCATTTTCCTCAAACATATCTTTGTTATATAAAATTCCTGCCGCGTTTGCCACATATGGAAGTGCATACGTGCCATCCTTTGGAATAAACTCCAGTTCCTTATCCATATCCAGATATGCCTGTTTTACGGTCTGGACTTCATCCAGATCGGAAATATCATCAAACAGATCTGCATCTAAAAAGTTGGAATAGTTGATGTCTCCTCCGATTGCGATGATATCCGGATAATCCTCCCGGATAAAACGTGTCTTTAAAATGGTCATTGCTTCGTTTGGAGATGAAATCGTCAGATGGATGTCATCATGTGTTTCATTGAACCGCTTTTCAATCTTTTCAAATGCCTTAACTGCTTCCGGTTTGTAGGAAACCACTTCGATTTCGGTTTTCCCGTCTGTCCTTTTTTCACTTCCGCATCCGGCAAGACCCATCATACACATGCCAAGTGCGAGCACCACCGCAACACTGCGGAAAATACTTCTTTTTGCCATATTCTTCTCTCCTTTTCTTAAATATATCCGCTTACCTTTTTGATAATCTGATTATAACATACCTTTATGCATCCTTAAATACCAGTTTTTTTTTAATTTTATACCCAAATGCAATATTTTGTGCTATAATAGATACAAATATCGCATTTTGGTATATACGGAGTGTTTTATGAGTAATACATTTTTTAATATTTTTCCAAATGAAAATTTTATCGATCTGTGCATGTATCAGTTTGGATATGAACAATGTGATCCCGGCCATTCATTCGGGCCTGCAACACGCAACCACTACCTGTTCCACTACATTCTTTCCGGAACCGGAACTCTCATGGCAGACAATGCAAACGGGGATACACAGACCTATTCCGTAAAAAGCGGACAGGGATTTATGATTTTCCCGGGGCAGATCAATACTTACATTTCCGATGAACAGCTTCCATGGGAATATATGTGGATCGAATTTGACGGCTTACGTGTAAAAGAGGCTTTAAGTGTCACAGATTTGTGCAAAGACGCGCCCATTTATCATTCACACTCCAAAGAATTACGGGAAAAACTTGCCGATGAAATGCTTTATATCGTCAATCATCCGCAGGAATCCTCCTTCCATCTGATTGGGCATCTGTATCTGTTTTTGGATTATCTGCTACAGTCGGCAAAATCGACAAAGCTGGTCTCCAGCGGACGCATGAGTGATTATTATATAAAAGAAGCGATCAATTATATGGAACAGAATTTTCAGAATAATATTTCGATTGAAGATATCGCTGCGGTATGTGGCATCAACCGGAGTTATTTCGGAAAAATCTTCCGCAACTCGATTGGCCGCTCCCCGCAGGAATTTCTTATGAACTACCGCATGGTAAAGGCTACGGAATTATTAAAGCTGACTTCCTTATCCATTGCAGATGTCGGCTCTGCTGTCGGATACGAAAATCAGCTTCATTTTTCCCGTGCATTTAAAAATATTTATGGTGTCTCCCCACGGGAATGGAGAAATCAGAACAAGTAACAATAGATAAGATAGATATCATTCCTATCAGTTTTAGATACCTTCTGATTAATGTCAGGTTTTGTACCCGTTCGCGGAAACATATCCTGTCAAAACGGAAACATGTCCACAGCTTCTGAAATCGCACATTCACAGATGCAAACAGATGCAATCTGTAGCAAAATTGACATCCATATCAAGGTCTTAACCACCCCAGTCTATGGGAACAAATCAGCATAAGGTCTTTTCTACCTATATAATGCAAGGCAATTTTACACTGCCGCTCCCTGCCACTGTCTCGACAGTTGAGACAGTGAAAGCCGCTCAACTTCTACACAATTCATCCGCTCTGAGCACAAGTTGGCCATTCACTCGCAGGGAGTTGAGTTGCCGGATTTCACCGTCTCGACCTGGTATCTGATCATCATTTTATCGGTATCACATATGCCCTAGCTTCCATTAGATTTGAACTATCCGGAAATTCCGAATAGTTCATTTAAACTGATTTGCGAATTGGGTAAATACTGTTTTTCCAATTTCACCCTGTGAATAACCGCTACCAGCAGTTATCCAAAATTATCGGATAACGGACCACTCTTGTAATTATGAGTTATTCGAATTTTTCGAATAACTGAATCCTGTTGCAGTTAAATGCTATAAATAAACCTTTCCTTATTTTTCAAGCAATTTTATCATTCGCTGAACAACACGTTCAACCTGTCCGGATTCCACTCTCTGATCAAAAGCACCATTGCGGAAATCATCAAATACGCACATCCGTACAAAGACAACCGCTCCTATCATATCGGCTACAAAAAAGCCAAGAATCCTATCCTGCTTGGTGTCTGTATCCATGAGAATGATATTAAACCAATCACAAATCAGATATACAAGTTAAAAGATTCTATTTATGGAAAACAGGACGAAATAAAGTCTACAAAACTTATTCGTGAAGCGACAATTACCAAGAATCGTACAAATAATAAAGCATATGTTGAGGGCATGGTAGACATCATTACCTCTTATGACGCTGCTATTTTCGCTGTAATTATGGACAAGCCAGATGAACCAATTATTGTTCCAGAACATCATCTTCCGAAGCAGTATTACCTTCTTTTAAAAAAGGTTGAGTTTTACTGTAACCATCATCACTATGGCAAAGCAATGATGATATTTGATGAGGTACATGAGGATGCTGACCGAAAAATTGCTGAGGCAATTACAGGTTTTCTGTTCAAAACGAAGTTTGGGCGTTCTTTCCATCACATATTAGAAATGCCCTTGTTTGTCAGCTCTGCTGTAACTCCTGCAGTACAGTTCGCCGATATATTTGCTGGTATCGTGAGACATTATTACGAAAATGAGCTCGACCAAAAAGAACCAGGAACAAAATTTCAGGAATGGCTTGTAGAGCTTTTCACCAAACTACATAATCTTACGGAAAACAACTTCATCCCCAAATCACATTATCTGGAATATGGCTTTCAGAAAATAGGAAAAAACTTCTCCTATCCTGTAAGCGAGAAATTTACTACTTCTGATAATGATGAAAACCTTTTAAGTGAAGAATTTTCTAATGATTTATCTGAATAATTTTTTGTTTGACTTCATACAAATATGGTGTATAATATTACTAAAGTCATATGTTGTTCCGTCTTGGAGCTGCGTAGGACTCGTAATATTAACAAAAGTGTCGCACTTGCAGTTTAGCAGGTGCGATTTTTTACACAAAGAAAAGACAGTAGGAGAACCTACTGTCTTTAGCCTCGAGAGTTCTATATACACTAACATTTCTCTTCGAGAATATTCTCTTGTAATAAATACTTTTCTCCTTCCAATTTAAAAAATACAAATTTCTTATAATCTTCTGGATAAGTATCAATGCCAGTTGTTAAAATGATTTGAAACGGACATTTGTTTTCATAATTATATTTATCTGCCTCTGTCAGTAATCAGCTTTCCATGATCCATCTCATACACTTCATCGCACAGCACTTCTATATCCTCTTTGTTATGACTTGCCAAAATAATAGATTTCCCTTCATCCTTTAAATTTAGAAGGATTTCTCTAACATCTTCCACGCCCTGATTGTCCAAACCGTTCATCGGCTCATCCAAAATCAGAATATCCGGATTTTCCATAATGGCCTGAGCAATCCCTAGTCTTTGACGCATCCCCAAAGAATATTTGCCAACTTTCTTTTTGCTGTTCGGATCAAGTCCGACTCGTTCCATGCTCTCCTTTATTTCTTTTTCCCCAATCATATTTTTAATACTTGCAAGATACTCCAAATTTTTATATCCACTATAAGAGCTGAGAAAACCGGGAGTTTCAATGATAATTCCTATATTATCGGCAAAATCTGTATCCTTGCCGATTTCTTTACCGTCTACAATGACTCTGCCGCTAGTAGGTTTTAAAAATCCTATCATTGTCTTAAATAAAACAGTTTTTCCGGCACCGTTTCTTCCAATGATCCCATAAATTTTTCCTCTCTCAAATTCTATGGAAACATTGCTAAGAGCAATATCTGAGCCAAATTTTTTTATTACTTTATCAACTTTTATAATGCTTTCCATAATCTTAAACTCCTTCCATTTCTTTGCCTTTCAGTAAATAGCTACCAAGCCAATAACAGGCAATAATGATTGTGCCCTGTACAATAATTACACTTATAATAGAGAAGCCGTACATATCTTCATATAAATTACTTTGTACATACATTCCCCATACTCCAAACATAAATCTCGCACTCTTTCTAAAACGGAAACCGCTCAGAAAAGTTAAGCCTTCTAATAACAATAGACCTGCAGGTATCATTTTTTTTATCCTTAAAGTTTCCAAAAAAAGAAATAATGCCGATAAAGTCATTGTATGAACTGCCCATAATACGAAAATCACTGACATTTCCTTTAGATTTCCTGTAAACATATGTAATACAAACAAATCAATCAGCTTGAACAGTGTCAATAAACTAACCGTTACAAATATTCCATTTAACAAGTTTCTCAAGAAATAATGTTTCCACCACTTCTGTATCCACCCATATCGAGCAATAACAAAACATCTATTCTGCTTATCCCTGTCAAGGCGAAAACTAATTATCAATAAATAAATACCTATCGGAAATAGCCAGCATCCCAAAGGAACTAACGGAAATGTATCCATTTCATCCATAGGAACACCTGCAAATAATTGAAAAAACAAAGACATTCCCGTCTATTCCTCCTCCATTGCATCCTTAAAATCTACCCGTCCAATTAACCACAAAGAAATCAACGCTAAAACCAATATGATAGTGCAAAACAAAACTACGACTTTCCATTGTCCGCCATTTCCATCTATGGCATATCCGGGAATTGCTTTTGCCATGAGAGATAAATATGTAACTCCCTCTTGTTGTAATAAGTATTCTGAAATTTGTATACCGAATACGAGCAATATTCCATAAATTTCTTTTAGCAAAAGATTGCACACATAAAGCAAAAATCCAATCAATACCAAATAAAAGAATAGAAGGATAAAAGTAATCATAAACGCCTGTGGTACTGTCATTGCTTGCATAACATTCACCCATGGAAATGAAATATTATATTTCACTCCTAAATGATTATTCGTATCCATCGCCAAATTATAAACCGGACTGCTCCACATATTTCCCCAAAATCCAAGCAATGCACTGACAGTTACCGATACAGCAGCTATGCTGGAAACATATAAAAATGCCTGAATCATAATATATTGCAGCATAGCTGCATCCCATTTTTTTCGACTGCTCCTACATAGCGACAGATATGTATTCTTTTTAATAAAAGGAGCATCTGATATAATCAATAACCAGCCAACAACAAGAAACAAAATACTTTTATGATGATGTTCCACTACAATGAATGCTTCCAAGACATTAACCGGTTCCCCGATATCCAATGCATACTGTAAAAACAAATTTAACCAGTATCCAAACAATGCTATTCCCAAAATAAAACCCATAATTACCCGCTTATTATGCTGTTCTTCCAAAAAAGTAGTTTTCGTCATGTAAAAGACCTGCTTTATCCTATCCATTTCGATACCTCCTTTTCAATCCCCACATAACTACAAGTGATATGAGCAAAATGTAAACACATTCCATAAACCCAGACAATGGATAATTGTTCAAATCATCCCCCCGCATAAGATAAATCGGATTCAGTACCGAAATTTTTCCTAACGCCAGCCACATAGCCTCATACAATACAAATGGTGCAATTAACGCCACATATTTATTGGGAAGCCATACTGCAAATGCAAGACCTGCCAATGCCCATATACATCCAAATAGAAAACCTAATATCACCTTCCAAAGAAAGATATACCACTCTCCATAGTGTTCTATGTAAAAAATCAATGTCGTTCCCGCCATAAGCCCCTCATCACTTCCTGTTGGTATTCCAGGAATTCCGAAACAGTAAGCAATACCCAAAACAATGATAAATGGGACAGCCAGCATAGTCCCGCCTGAAAGTGCGACCGTAACAATACGGGTAAGAGCAAATTTTCTCGGTAACATTCTCGAATAAATCATTTTTATATATCCACTGCTATACTCTTCACAAAAGGCAGAAGCATAAGCAAGTCCCGGAAATATAGCCGCAAACGGCGTAAATCCTGATGCTGCAAATACTTCCATCATAATAAAATAACTGCTTCTGCTCCTGTTAAGTGGCGCATGGAATGCTGCTGACACTAAAATCCATGTCACTACTAAAAGACCTGCAAAAAAACCTTTATTTAAGAAGCTTCTTTTCAAATCCTGTAAAAAGAACCCTTTCATAATTACTCACTCCTAACGATTTCTCCCGATACCGCATTCACACAAATACTCCATATAGATCCATTTTCCGTGAACGCTTCAGCTAATTCTTCATTCTTCGTCCATACAGACATAGGCGTATAAATATGCCATACGGGAACCAATTCTAATTTATTTTCATCTTCTTTATAGATTGGATAATATAAAAATTCAACTTCCGTCAGAACCGCTTTATTACTTCCATTTATTTTTCCACTATTCAGATTTGTTTCCAGAATCTTTTCAATCTGACTCCATGACAATACTGTCTCGCATTTTTCCTGCGTTTCCACTTTGCCAATACAAGCATCCAAACTTAAGGTTGCAATGCTTTCTTCACATATCCATGCTTTTCCTGACGGGAAAATTTCTCCTGACGTTATAGAACCAAATTCATGTACAATCCCCATGCCCTCGTAAGACGGAGTAAACTCAATTTCATAAAATGTGACGTTTTCTTTCTGATACTGCGTAATCTTGTAAATATCAATTTCTGTCATACCAATTAAGGAAAGCTTTGCCAATAATATTTTTTCAGCATTCATATAAACATTTTTACTATCTGCTTCCTTTAATACAGTTTCATCTGCAGATTTATAAATAGATGCGCACTTTTCATACAAAAGTTCATCCTGATAATATGCACCTGTTCCATATGAAAAACTTGCTGTCTTTTGTTCATCTGATAATTTATAAATAGGTGCATTTCCAAAGACCGAATATTCTGCCCGTTCTTCTCCTTGCTCGTTTTCTTCCTTAATTTGTTCCATTTCCTTTTGTGCTTCCTCTGATAAATCCTTAATATTCCCTGTTTCACTTCCTAAAAACTCTGTCAAAACGTCTTTTGTAAGTGTTTCATTTTCGCCAAGCACCATGTTATAAACATTCTGTGGAACATCCGGCATCTGTGCCCGAATTGTGATCACATTATCTCCAGTACCAATGGTACTGTTAATTTCCTGCATATCATTTTCCATTGCGCTTTCAGACTCATTCACTATTGCAGCCATTTCATCCTCTACGGAATCTTTTGCGTGAAGAATATCCCTGTTAGCTGATCTTTCCGGAGCTTTCTGACAGCCACAAATACCAATTGACATCAGTATCGTTACAACTACCAATCTAAAAACTTTATTTTTCATAATTGCCTCCTGTACGATTTATTATGAGCATATTATAAATGCAATTTTATCTTTTTCTTCAGCTTTGCGAAATTCGACCACATTATTGCCGAAATCAACCCAAAAGAGCTGTTACAAAATCATATCGCATCTTTCAGCATGAATTTGCAACAGCCCTCTGCTACATCTCTTTTACATACATCATAACATCCGTTTCCATAGAATCATTTTCATATATAAACTCTATATCTCCATGATACTTTTCTACAATTCTATGGACATTTTTAAGTCCTATCCCATGATTTACTTTATCTTCTTTTGTCGTTTCCAAAAAATTCTTTCTACCGCCTACAATTCTCTGGCAGCTATTACAAATATTCAAAAATAAAATTCCCTTATCAAGCTTTATCGTTATTTTCAGTTTCTTATTTTCTGTCTGCATAGAAGCATCTATTGCATTATCCAATAGGTTCCCCAAAAGTACATTTAAGTCGAACGAATGCAATCGCAACTGTTCTGGTATGCTGATTTTTGTTTCTACCACATTTAAGACCTCATTCGCCTTTTGTATCTTATAGTTTAACAAACTGTCAACCATATCATTTCCTGTCTTAACATACTCCTCCGGATTGGTCATAAAATTCTTCATAGAATCTAAATATTGATTTGCTTCCTCTACCTCTTTCCTTTGTATTAAGACTTGCAACGCTAAAATGTGGTTTTTCATATCATGTCTTAAAGCGCGAACTCGGTTTTGAGATTCCATAATGACTTCTAACTGGTTTTGGTATGCATATGTTTGTTGTTTATATATATCATTATCCCTTAAATGTATATAATTTTCTATCAGGATATTATATAAATAAAATACACTGATATTGATAATTAACATACAGCCGCTAATCAATATTGCAAACATTTTCTCAAGTTCTCCCAGCATTAGCACACTTAAGACAATAATACTCATTGCTGGAATCACCAACAGCAATAATGTCTGCTTTCTATCAAAAGCTATCTCTTTTGTTTCGGGTAGATAAGAAATATGATTTATAATCGTTGTAAAAATCAACATCAACAGAACTTGAACTGCCGGCTGCTGAAATTTTGCAATATCCCCAAAAACAAAAAGGACTATCAGGGAATTTGCCATATCCAAACTAAATAATACCAACGATACCCATAATCTTTTTTTCCACATTTCCTGATAAAAACAAGTAATTCCTATGATTCCTAAACAATTACAAATCTCATACACAATAGATACCTGGAATATGCTATACACTGTTGTAGTTAGCAGGCAATATATCCCCAAACCAATTTTTAATGATTTTTCCTCTATATCATCTGCTGACAAAAATACATCCATGACTTTCTTTAATAGCAAAACTCTAAGAACATTTACAATTAATACAATTATTGGACTATATGATACCATCTCTCATATTCGCTTTCTGATGCTGTATTATTTTACTTCTGGTTTCTTTTCTATACGGCTTACTGATATTTAAATTTTCACCATCTACCATTTTTACCATTTCATAAGAATATTCACTTACATATGCTTGGTTAATAATATAGGATTGATGAATCATCATAAAATCAGCAGGAAGAATCTCTGCTATGTTTTTTAACTTTCCATAAAATTCTTCCTTTCCATCTTTTTTTACAATTATTATTTTCTTATCCATGCTCATAAAATAAGCAATGTTTCTTATTGGAACTCTGAAAACAGAATTTTCTTTTTGGTATTCAAAATAGGTATCCGCACTGCTTTTTTGCTTTACGCTTCTTATCAGCACCTCTCTTATATTTTCGTTAGAGATAGGTTTAATCAAAAAATCTAATGGTTGAACCTTAAATAACTGCATGGCATAACTTTCCTTTGAAGAAATATATACGATATGCGTCTGCATATTCTCCATTTCGTTGCGAATAAAATTTCCTACTGCAATACCATTCTTTTGGACTAATTCTATGTCAAGAAAAAGCAGGTCTAATTCTATTCCCTTTTTCAAATCATTTTGTATGCTTTCCCCAGAATACCATACCTCAACATCAGCTTTTATTTCTATTTTTTTTGAAATTTCATAGATTTGTTCTTCCAAAACAGAGCATAAAATCTTATCATCATCACAAATTCCAATCTTATACATGGTCATTTCCTTTCAGTCAACGTAGCATCAATCACTTTCTTCTACCATCCTTAGGTTTTTGCGCTGATTTGGGTATCAGCCAAACCGTTCCCATCTTTACAGCACCTGGAATACGTCCGGCAGAACAATAATAATTTATCCAACGAGGTGTTACACCCCATTTTTCACCAGCTTCTTTTAATGTCATATAATCCATATCTATCCCTCCGAATGTTATTATAATTCGTTCTCTCGAACAAAGCAAGACTATACTCTCTATGCTAATATATCATTCAAGAGTTTCTAAAACAAACGTATCAAATTTCTACCTTTACTCCGCTTAGAGTGATACTTCCCGCACCACACAATCCTGCACCGGAAGCTCTGCTTACAGTCATGCACACACTTCTTGCACTGGTCATTATATTGTATCCTGTTCTTATCATTCAAAAAGAACACCCACAATCGTTTTTCTTTTTTTCCCATCCTCGCCACTGCGATACGCTCCTTCAAAATGTTCAAATTATGTAGCCTTTTTCCGTTTTTTATGCCCTCTAAGCATGTCAAAACATATGCAAGGCATATTTCTGTCACTTCATCAGGAATCGCTTAAATCGTCCATTTCCTGCCAGAAAAGGCAATCAGTGTTCAAACTGATTGCCCCTCAGATGTTGTGACACTTTCTTATTCCGTCTGTATCTGCTGAAATGCTTTTTCAAAATGTGCTAAAGCCTTATCCCTTTCTGCCCGCTGTTTCTTTGTCAATGACCGTTTATAATCTTCAAATTCTTCTGTCCCGTTGACCTTTGCCTTATCCACAATCCAGCAGAATTTCCATTTATCCAACAGGTGATGATACAAGTCCTCTGCATTGACGTAGCATTATAACTTTCCATATTTGCCAGCACCAACAACTGATTTAAATTTGCATCATCACGCACATCCCCCTTTTTACCCGGATTATTATTTTTCCATTGCTTTGCAGTCTGACCAAATAAAGCAACATTTAAAAGATCTGCTTCACTGGCATATGTATAAGCAATCTGTTCTGGTGTTAGCTCTAGTGGAATCAAATTTTCCTTCACCGCATCTGTGTGAATACGGTAGTTCACCTTTGATAAAGCCCTGTTCAAGTTCCAGTCCAATGAAAATCGACTATTTTCATCTTGTTTTAACCTGCGGTAATCTTTCATAATATACAGTTGAAATTCCGGAGAAATCCATGTAGCAAATGCCATTGCAATATCGCTATGTGCATAAGTTCCTCCACCATATCTGCCTGCTTTTTGACACTATTCCAATAGCATTGGTCTGTTCAATCCATTTGGTTGGCGTCATAACAAACCTGTTTAATCCCGTCTCACTTCTAACCGCCTCGAATTGCACACGGTTAAAATCTGGATTATGAAGTTCTTCCCAAACAGCCAAAAACTCAACTGTATTTCTGTTTCGCATCCAGTTCTGAATGACAAATCTGGGATCATTATCATTTCTATATTTTGCAATAGCTGTCAACGAAATATATTCATTTTCAAAATCTTTCGTGTAAATCCCAATATCAATTCCTTTTGCGTGAATAATTTCCCTAACTATTTTATTTGCCATCTCTATTCCTCCACCATGTTCTCCATCTGTTCCAACTTCTGCAAGGCTTTCATATACGCCATCAATCTTTTATACTGCGCATCTCCAAGGCTGTGAATCTGCTTTAAAATCTTAATATCCGACCTGGTAACTTCATAATCCATATCTGCATCTTTATATTCCGGATCAATTCCTTTTCCAGTCAAAAGCTGTTCGGGAGTAATCTCCAATGCGTCACATATAGACAACAGACAGTCCGCTTTGGGATTCGTCTTTTTCTTCTTCCAGTCACTGATGTTACTTGTTGCGATCCCGGTCCTTCTTGAGAGTTCCAACTGCGTTATGTTCTTCTGCTCCATCACACAAAAAATTCTTTCACTGATAATCATGATTTTTCCTCCACCAACATTCCGTACATATCCGTATTTATGATTTTCTCCATCCGTCTATACGGTTATAGTGTCATGCTACAACTTTTCTTTCAATAGAGATTTTTGTATTTCTGAACTTTGTTATATTCTTCTCTTTATATAGCTCCGTGTACAACTGTCTTATTCTTTCCCTACGAAGATAAAAATCCGGATCAGGCAAATTATCCAAGTCCATTGCTTCCGCATACTTTGCTACCATTTCTCCAATAAAATTTGCTAAATCACTCCAGGCATCTCTTTCTTTTAAAACCACTTTATTCTTAACCATAATTAAAATCCTTTCTGACATTGTCATTGAAATCCATCGTATCCCATCCATAGTGATGTTTCTTCACTTCCTGATAGGATAAGATAGATATTATTAGTCTTATTAGATTTTGATTTTTACTGTTCAAAACCTATAAATACCAAAAGTCTGTATGCGTCAAAATCAAAATTCTTAATTGTGATTTCTCCATCTTTTGTATTTTGATTTTTACGGTATGGCTATTTCTCAAAACATTTTCTTAAGGTACAGCTTGTTAGGTCTTCCCAATCCCTGTCTCTTCCGTTCAAGTGCTCCCACCTTTTCCAATTCATCCAATAACTTGCATGCCTTTTGAGTTCCACAATTCAAATCCTCGCAAATATTTTTTATTGAATAATAGATAAGCACCCTCCCTTGGTTGTCAATCCATCCATTTTTTATTGACAATGAAACTCGATCTAAAAAGAATGCGTGTAAAAGCTTTGCATCCATTGACAGTTCAATAAAGCATTCATTCTCTACCAGACATTTTGGCAGCTTGATGAAAGTAAAACGCTCCTCCCCGGTACAATAGTTATACTTCGGTTGAATATATACCTTTTCTAAATCTTTAGTGACAACTGTTGCCTTCTTTTCCCTCAAAGCATCTATTTCCCTTGCTATAACATCATACTCCGCATTTTTGTTTACGCACATTACAAGCTTTTCCTGCAATTCCGTCATTCTTTGGTCTATGTATTCAAGTGTTGCCGTAGAATCACCATTTAGTACATCTTCGATATTATGCTGTAGTTGGAATGATTGCTTCATGGTTATTTTCAACATAGTACTGAGGAACAATTCCATTATTAGCAACTCTCTTCTTTGTAAGAACATCAACCGTATAGGTCTTCTGTAAAAGAACATCTCCCATATACTTTTCATTTGTGAGAATTTTTCTTATTCCATCACTTCGCCATTTCATATTTCCGGTTGCGGTTGGAATACCATGCTGTATCAATACACAAAGCACAAGGTCTTGAATATGACTCTGTAAAGATAGTTATTACCGATGAGGTGGAAGAATTAGTAACTCACAATATCTTCTACACTGCTATCACAAGAGCCAGAGAATGCAGATATGGGCAGAACCTGAAAAAGCGGCTCTGCCCATTTGTAACTATTCACAAATCTTATATCAGTTTTTAACGTTTACACAAAACTTGAAACGGTCTCATATTATTTCATCGCATTTTCAAATGCTTGTGAAAAAATCTCTTCATCAAGGTCTCTTCTCAAATCTTTTTTTATTCTGAAACATTCTGCTTGGTATTTCTTTGATCGTCTCACCTTACTCTTTATTTTTGCGCTATTTGGAAAATCTTTAGAGAACTGCCCAAATGAAATTCTCCAGTATTTAGCCATCTCAAGAATCGATTCATATATTGCAAACAACTCTTTATCCGTAAAAACAGATGTATCTTTATTTTTTAGATATAGATGTAATCCTTTTTCAAATTCACGCCAATCGTCTTCTCTAATTTTTTCACTTTTATGGCGAATCCATTCAAAGATTCTTTCATCTTCTCTGTTTCCAACACGATCTAATATATCCTGCCATTGCCTCCATGATAGCTTTTCAACAATCTCTTGATCATATTGTGAAAGTCTATAGCACTGGCCATAAAAGCTACGCGTCTCCGCATTAGTGCCTTCGTTTCTTTTTCTATCTTCTTTTGTAGCAAAATTCTTTATCTCATCCCAGAACTTCCTACGTTCAGCAAATGATATATCATACTTTGTCAAAAGTTCTCCTAGGATTTTACCTAGATTATACTTGTATAATACACTTTTACCATATGTCTCTTCTAAATCAGCTTCTATCTGAGGAATTTCTTCTTTTAAAGCTTGAAGAATCTCATCTATAGTTGCAATTTCTTGAGATGATAAAAGTCCTTCATATAATAAATGCCCTTCAGCATCCAATCTAACTATATGTCCCATTCTTCATCACCTATGATTTCAAACTTTGATAATATACACTTTCAATTTTCTGTAAAACCTGCTCTGCCGCTTCCTGTGGTTCAAGTTCCACAAAGTCCTTTCCAACATCCCCGAACATATCATATCTTCCTTCAGACAGATACAATAGCACGAACTGTTTTAACATTTGCTCGCGCAGATAATCATGCTGAATGTCTGCATAATCCTCCAAATTGGTATACGCAGCATGTCCGATATTTAGCGTAATAGTTCTTCCATTTCCAGGAGTATTCCAAGATCTTCTGTAATCTTCCGGGGATTTTACAAGATTGATATCAAATGAATCTGCACTTCCGTGTTTTTCATCTGAATTCAAGAAAATTTTATAATGATAAAACGTAATCTTGTCACCTTTTTCATACTGTGAATCATCCGCATTAGCAATCAATCTTGCTCTGAGTTCCAACACACCCTCCGTTAGATATTTTGAATATATAGCCTCGTCAAAAACAATTTCTTTAACCGGATCCGTAACTACCTCTTCAAACGGAGCCAATACTCCTGTAAGCTGCACCACATCAATAATCTTAGGATTAGTAATATCGCTTGCATTATGAATACTGATATTAAGACGGTAATTTAATGCCTCATTTCTCTTATTCTCAATCAAATAGGTTATATTTCTTAATTTTTCTCCGAAGTTTACCCTACGACTGCTCTCCGTTGGAAAAATACATTCATGAAGAGCTAATTTAACCTCTTCCCTGCTATTATCTGGTCTGTCAATATCAAAGAAATAAGGTAATTCCTTCCGTTTTTCTTTTCCACTTCCTATTACTTTTACAGAAAGTAATATTCTATTTTCTGCGAACTGAACAGAATTATCCTTTGTAATTCGATGCTCAAAGTCAAGCTTTTTCACTGCACCAGATTCAATAGATATTTTGTCTTTTTTTATAACCGAAACAACCGAATCAGTTTGAGGGTTCACAACAGATAAGTTATATTCAAATCTCTTACTAACTGTATATGAACTACTCATTCTTACAGAAAATTTGATAGTATCCCCACCAGTTACTCTTTCAGAATTTTCTTCAGGGTATCTAATATTCTGCCAACGAACATCAAAATCTGCCCTCTTAGGTCCCTTGCCAAGATCCTCAAAATCAAGCTTTCTAAACAGTTCCTGAATATCTTCTTTTATTTGGTTTAATTCATCTTTTAGTTTCTTATCGTCGCTTTCTTTATCTTTAATGTATCCCCATTCAGTTAAACAAGTTGTTACTTTGCTTTGTGTATAGTTCTTGAGGTTTTGATATTGTAGCATCCTCTTTTTGCCTTTACTTACGCCAAAGTGAACTTTGTCTTCAATATCAGAGAGTTCTTCTTCCCACTGTTCATCAACCTCAATATATCCCCAATACTTACCATCTACTTTCTTAGGTATCTCTTTGAGATCAATCTCCCCGATTTTCATGCCTTTTCTATAATATGAAATACCTTGCCATCTATTACTTCCGTCATCAAAAACATATAATCCAAAATGCTTTACTTTATAACCTGATAGATATTTCTCTGGTGAAGGCAATTCATATGCATGAGTACATTGTTTAATATCGTTCGGAACGGTAATCCTATTCCCATTTACCGTAATGGCAGCATCATCCTTTAATCGCTCAATGATAATCCACCATGATTCTTGGATATCGTTTATAATAGTTCCATCATTTATTGCATTCACAAGTTCTTCTTTTGGTGAAACTATAATAACTCTCGTTCCAACGGTTGTTTTTTCACTAAGACCAGTTTCTTCAAAAATAAATTTCTTAGCTTCATCCCCTTCATAAGCAACAGATTCTACTTGGCCTTTTTTATTCACATTAGCCACGTATATTCCGTCTTCACGTAAAGAATCAAAATAGTAAGTATAATCTTCAGAAGCAACAGAGTACACACTCTTTCCTGCTCCATACAAACCGCCTCCGGTAGCATTACCACCAGAGTTAAACATAGATGTGAAACGAGATAATCTTTCTTCAGCCGGCAAGGTTTCTTCTCTTGCCATCATTTCATTAATTTCTTCTGCTGGAGTATTTTTACCAGTTAACCCCATTGTCCCACTATCTGATACAACAATAAATTTTCCTTTATTGTTTTCAATATATGAGATATCGCATTTCCAATTTTTCCAATTATTGGTCCGTCTTGCTCCTACAGCATTTTGTATAGCATCTTTCTGGAATCCATTAGGAAAATCCACTCCAGCATCTTCATATGCACCGATAATCCAATCAACGTTTCGCTTGTAATTTTGCGGAATAGGTGTAAGTCCCATATATACCCTCCTTAATCTAATGTGAATCTTGTACTTTTCTTACTTTCAATCTTGTTAAATTTCTTTCTTGCTTCTTTAACCTCAGATTCAATAGCAGAAAAGATTTTGTCCACATCCTCTTGCGAATAATCATACGCACTTGAATTAGAACAATTTCCAAGAAGTTGTAGCATATCAATTATTTTGTTAGTACGTGCTTCTGCAAGTCTCACAAATTTTTCTCTTTTAGTTTCACGTTCTTTTGCCATATAGTAACCTCCATTTTTGATATCTTAGCTACATTATATTTTTTATACGCGTTTCTGTCAATATTATTTTTCAAATATTATCAACATTTTTCGTATATTATTTTTCAAAGAACATCGAAGTACAAAAAATAGCCGTAGAATAAGTACAATCTACGGCTACACATATTGTTCTTTTTTAGATTTATTTTAAATATTTTAGTAATATTTCAGCAATACCCTTTGCCAGAAGAGGTGGAACAGCATTCCCAACTTGCTGATATTGGGAATCCTTTGTTCCTATAAACTCAAATGAATCTGGAAATGATTGTAATCTAGCAGCTTCTCTTACAGATATCGCCCTATCCAATGTTGGATGAATCCACATGGACTTCCTTACATTCACAACTGTACCGCTTGGTTTACTTGGATCCAGTCTCAAATAAATCGTATTCTGTGTTCTCTCTGGCTTAGAATAAGTATCCTTATCCTCAACATCCAAACTGTGAAAATTTTTCCCTTGCTTTATTTTTCTAAATCTGTCTAACGCCTTTTCTGTTGTTTTGGTAGTAATATGGTTTTTTACGCCCTCACTACCCGTTCTCATCAACACTGCATATTCACATAAGTCATCATCTTTCTTATATGGTTGCAACTCCTGTTTTTTATCATACCCAACTTCGTAGTCTGTCAAATCGGCGATTGCATCTCCGACTGTAGGAATCACTTCAGCCTTCTGTATCTCGCTATAGTCTAATTCCTTTCCTGTTAAATCATATATGTCTTTTCTAATTCCAAGCACAATAAATCTTCTACGTTCTTGCGGAACACCAAACCACTCCGCATTAAACACATTGCCCTTTTGTATATACTCGTTTCCGAGAATTGCATTCACGTAATCAATTACAGAATACGATTGAGTAATAAATCTTAATCCGTGCTCTACCGAATACTCATATTCCCCTATCAGTTCATTACTTGTTATTTCACGAATAAACTCTATCAATTTTTGTAAATCAACCACATAATCAAGATCAGTCTTTATAGTATCCCAATTTTCCTCTTCCAGCGATGTCAAAATTGTCGATAATTTATTCGTCATTATTATGGTTCCGTTATCTGTGGTAGCCTGATTCTCAGCTAGATATTCTGAAATCATTCTTTTAATAAGTGATGCATTCTTGATTAAAAAATTCGGAAGTCTTCTATCGTTACCTAAATTTTTTCTCAGAACACTTAATAAATGCTTTAATTGTGATGGTATATCATACGACACTAAATTTTCCTGTGGTAACTGTTCCAAATCTATATCAGCAAACACTCGGTCAGCCAATACTAAGGAATCCATTCTCTTCGGGATTTTAAATCCGTTTGCAATCAATGCTTCGATTTCAGCGTTGTCTTTATATGAATCATAGAATCTGTGTGTATCAGACTCTAGCATACTCACATTTTCCATAACAAATGCTTTCGGCCTTATCTGTTTAATCGCTCTGAAATATTCTTTCACAAGACTATTATTCATGCTAATAAGATGGTTTTTTTGTCTGTTTGCGTTAGAGAATCCTTGGCAAGGTGGGCCACCAATTACAACATCTATCTCACCTCCTTTTCTCTGGTTTAACGCGCCAAAATCATATCCTATCACATTGTTTATGAATTCAAATTTCTCTGCGTGTTTTGCAATATTCTGTTTATATGTTGCTCTGGCATTCTCATTTATCTCTGCTGCTGCAACAAGCTCATACTCCCCGGTTAAATAAAAACCATAGCTTAGGCCACCCGCACCCGCAAATAAATCAATAGTCTTAATCATCTGATTTACCTCGACCTTCTGCGCCAGTAACTCGATTCTTACTACGCACCCACGAGTCTACTTCGCTAATTTTAAATTTCCATTTCCTATCTATCTTATATCCTGGAAGCCCTTGAGTTTTAATCATTTTTTTTACCGTGTCTCTGCTACTGTCAAGATGTTTACATATTTCTTCCATTGAAACCCATTTTTCTTCAGTCATATCATCCCTCCAAAAACATCATTCTATTTTAACTCATATATCAGCAGAATTCAAGTGGATTTATAACTAATATTCACTATTTATTACTAATATCTACTAATAACGACTAAAATCATGATTGCATTTTATAAATATTTATTTTGAACCCCTTGAGGTTTCAAATCCTTGTTATCCATTCTGTAGTGTCAACTCTCCCTTGTAGATATGTTCTTACTTAGCTATATCTGAGCAAGAAAATAAGGCTTTCCGAGAGGCTCGTTATACTTTTTAACGATAGCCTTTCAGAAAGCCTTGTAATTACTACACTTTATTTACTTGTTAGGGTTCACCTTTGACATCAATACTACGCACTCCACATGCATACCAAATTAAAACATATCTCCACAAAACCACAGAAATATGATCAATAGTTATACAGTACTAATACTTCACGTGCATTCTCTTTCCCACAAAATATTAGTTCCATAAATTTTGCACCACCCTGATGTAAAATTTATTCTTTTTTCATACCGTCAATATATTCTTCATCTGTCTTGCCAGTTTCCAATGCTCGATATTCCTGATTTAATTCTCTCAACAATTCTTCTTCGCTTGGCAAATATAATTTATACTTTGAAGCAAAAATTTGTGTTTCATTTTCCGGCAATGTATATTTAACTACAGACTCACTCTTGTCTGCACATAACACAATACCTATCGGCGGATTATCTCCCTCATTCATAAGCTCTCGCTCATAATAATGAACATACATCTGCATCTGTCCTAAATCCTGATGTGTTAAGTCTCCAACCTTTAAATCAATCAATACAAAACATTTTAAGATGTAATTATAAAATACAAGGTCAATTCTAAAATGGCGTCCATCAAACGTTATTCTTTTCTGCCTTGCGACAAATGAAAAGCCTCTGCCAAGTTCCAAAAGGAATTTCTGCAAATGTGTAATTAACGCTTGCTCTAAATCACTTTCATAAAAATCATCATTGGGTGTCAGTCCAAGAAATTCCAATACATATGGGTCACGGATAACATCTTCTGGGCTTTTTTCCATCTCCAATGTCTGAATTTCTGCCGCAACCTGCTCTTTATTTTTACTGGATAATAGTCTTTCGTAAAAGAAAGAATTTATCTGTCTTTCAAGCTGTCTGGTACTCCATTGTGATTTTACAGCTTCCTGCATATAAAATTCTCGTGCTTTATCATTTTCCACACGCATCAAAAGCCGATAATGAGTCCAACTCAATTCGCTACGCAGTGCGTAGCCATTTGGAAATGTCAAATAAAACTGCCTCATATTTTTCAAATTGGCAACAGTAAATCCTTTTCCAAAATCTTGAGTCATTTGTTTCGATAATTCTTTCAATAAACCTGTCCCATACTCCGCCTTTTCGTTACCGCCCTGTTCTTCAATGATTGATTTTCCGATATTCCAATAGGCTTCAACCATTGCAAAATTGGCTGTTTGATAGACTTTATTTCTTGCTGTTATCAAGATGTTCTTTATCTCATCATAAAATTTTTGTTCCATAAAAACCTCCGCAAGACACCTAGTTTTATTTGTATAAATCCTTTCTCAATCGATTTACAAGTATATTAAATTGTTCCTCACTTTTCTGGTAAATAAATTTTTCTAATTCCTTGACAAGACCATCATCTTTTGAAATTAACTTCAACTTAGGAATTGCCATCTTCAAATCATTTATTGCATTATTTCTATTTTCATCATCTGATAGCTCTTGTATATTATACCTTGCAACTCCTAAAGAAAATTTCGCTTCGGCTGGAAAAAGTACAATTTGCGCAAATACAATTATAGATTCATATACTCTCTTTTTTTCCTCAAAAACATACTTTTTCTTATCTTGCAATGGTTGAAAAATAAATGTGGACAATATCAACGTTATTACAGAAGAACCTAATATACTAATAATTATGGAAATTACATTATCTATACTCATTTGCACCCCTTCCCTGCTACAATTAAATCACTTCAAAATGCTTCAACGCATCCTTTATCGCTTCCACTTTCTCCGCTGTCGGATGCTTCCTTGGCTGTTTCAATTCTTCTACCGCATTAGGAGCATCATACATCGGCAAACCTAAATCTCGTTTTACTTCTGCGATATATGCGGTATGTACTTTGAAGCCGTATTTTGCTTCTATGTACTCTTTAATCATCTTGTAGGTTACTCGCTCTTTTGGCTTATAGCTTTCTGCTCTCTTTTCGATATTATCAAGAGGATTTTTACCCTCACCCTCGCCAAACTCAACTTTTACGTTGATATGTCCGTCTGGCTTTTTGTGGGAAAGCAGTACTACCGTCTCAACATGTACCGTATGGCCGAACTGGTCTACCGGCTGCACCTTCACGAGGTCATATCCATGGCTGCAAAGATATTTCAAATCCCGGGCCAGGGTTGCGGAATCACAGCTTACATAGACGATACGCTGTGGTGCCATCTCACACATCATGGCAAGGAGGGATTCCTCGCAGCCTTTGCGTGGCGGGTCCACTACGATAACTTCTGCACGGGCTTCTTCGCCATGGGCGGCACAGTATGCCGGATAGACTTCCTCTGCTTTCCCAACAAAAAATTCTGCATTGGAGATGTGGTTTCGAAGAGCATTCTCTTTGGCATCTGCGATTGCCTGCGGTACAATTTCCACACCGTAAACCTTCTTCGCTTTCTGTGCCAGAAATAAGGAAATGGTTCCGATACCGCAATATAAATCCCAGACTGTCTCTTCGCCGGTGAGATTGGCATATTCCAAAGCTTTGTTATAAAGCACCTCTGTCTGCGCCGGATTTACCTGATAGAAAGACTGCGGAGAAATCTGAAAAGAAATCGTTCCGATATAATCTGTAATATAACCCTGTCCATAGAGAGTATAAGTCTCTTCCCCTAAAATCACGTTGCCCCGGGCTTCATTGATATTTACAGTAATACTTGTCATCCCCGGCAAATCCTTTAATACTTCGATAAAACTTTCTGCATGCGGCAGCTTCTTGCCATTGATCACAAAGCAGACCATCCACTCTTTTGTTTTTTCACCATAACGGATTAAGATGTGGCGGACGCAGCCTTTTCCGGTTTTCTCATCATAGGCACTGACACCATAGGCTTTCATGGTGTCTAAAATAAGGGACAGGATTCTTCCGTTGCCTTCTTTTCCCAAAAGGCAGTCCTGCACCGGAATAATGTTGTGGGTTCTGGACGCAAAAAAGCCTGCCACCAGGTTGCCTTCTTTATCATAACCCACCGGAAACTGTGCTTTGTTCCGGTAGCGGTAAGGCTCCTGCATGCCAAGTGTTGGTAAGACCTTTGGATTTTCAAATCCGCCGATATGTTTTAAGTTGTTGCGTACTTTATTTTCCTTAAACTTAAGCTGGCTCTCATAGGAAAGTGCCTGGATCTGGCAGCCACCACACCGCTTATGCTCCGGGCATGGCGGGGTTGTCCGCATGGTGGATTCCTTAAGAATTTCCATCAGGCGGGCATAGCCATAAGTTTTTTTCATCTTCATGATTTTGGCACGAACCATGTCTCCCGGCAGAGCATCCTTGATAAAAAGTGTGATGCCTTCCGTTCTTCCGATACCTTCGCCGTTAGTTCCGATATCGTCAATGGTCAGTGTAACAATGTCATCTTTTTTCATATTTCTTATATACTCGATCTGCGGATGTTCGATTCAAACAGACGGTTGAATCCCTGCCACTGAGTATCTCCTTCCGGTACGTTTGCCAAAAGCTCACGCATGGTCTCCATTTTTGCATCAATATTATCTGCATAGCTTAATGCTACAGCTTCCGGTAATGCCGGCTTCTTCGGAGAACCATACTCTAACTCTCCATGATGTGCCAGAATACAGTGTTCCATCTCATGTGCCAGTTTCACCGGGAAACCATCGATGGTCTTGATGCGCTCTGCAATTTCCATGGCTCCAATCATGATATGTCCTAAAAGCTGTCCCTCATCGGTGTAATCATTTTCCGGGAAAGTAGAAAGCTCTTCTAACTTTCCGATATCGTGAAACATGGCGGCACAAACCAGTAAATCTTTATTGAGAATCTTATAGTTGTCAGCAAAATAAGCAGAAAGCTTCGTTACGCTTAAAGTATGCTCTAAAAGTCCGCCCACAAAACCGTGATGTACGCTTTTTGCTGCAGAATGGAATTTAAAACGTTTTGCAAAATCTGCATCCTCGATAAAGAAACTGCCTGCTAGTTTCTTAAGATATGGATTCTCCATCTGCTTAATATATCCAAGTAACTGCTCATACATTTCATCTACATTATATTCGCTGACCGGAAGATATTCCTTTGGTTCATACTCTCCCTCTGTTGCTTTCCGGACCCGCTTTACATTTAACTGTAATGCGCCCTGAAAACTTGTGATATCTCCCACTACATTGATGTAATCAAAGCGGTCAAAATCATCAATTCCCACAGAGCCCGGCTCCCAGATTTTTGCATCCAGTGTGCCTGTTTTATCCTGTAAAATCAATGCTTCATAAGGCTTACCTGCCTTCGTCAGCGCTGACTGCTTATTTTTACAAAGATAGATTTCATTTACTCTTTCGCCTTCGCGTAATGTTTCAATATAATGCATAATTTTCCTCTTTCTATTTTAGTACACCAACGGTTGCAGAACATTCGATTTCTACATAGCCTGCTGCCCCCTGGCGTTTTATGGTAATCTTTACAACATCTCCCGGAGTCTGCCCGGATAACACATTCTTATATGCCTGCGCTGTCTCTACATTTTCTCCGGCAATCTTTACGATGACATCACCGCTTTGCAAGCCTGCCGCCATCGCCGGGGAATCAATTCCCACTGATTTAATATATACGCCCTTTGGTATGTCATATTCCTTTTCAATGTCAGATGTTACAGAAGTCAGTTTCAGTCCAAGATACGGAATATCCTGTCCATTGGAAAGCTTCTCGATAATGTCTTTCAACTGGGAAACGGAAATTGCGGTCAGCGTATTCTCATCGCCGCTGCTGTAATCCTGCATAACAATTCCAACCACTTCACCAGAGAGATTGACCAGTACACCACTTCCCTGACTACTGCCCACAATATCTGTTGTCAGTACATTGTAGTTTGCATCAAAGGTGGAAATGCTGTTAGAAGTCGATGTAATATTTCCTGTCAATATGGAGAAATTCGTTCCCAGCGGACTGCCCAGTGCCAGCACAACGCTGCCCTGTGTGGTCTGAAGTGAATTTCCAAGTACTGCCACTTTAATTCTGCCCAGAGTGCTTTCTTCGATGTCGGAACGTTTTACATTTAAAATCGCAATTCCGGTATTTCCGTCATAGTTTTTAAGCTCCGCTTCTACGGTGCTGTTATCAAGGAAGGTCACATGAATGGATTTTGCTCCGCTTATGACCTTGCGCTCTGTCATAATCAGAAGCTCCTGACCGGTATCCGCAATAATGACCCCACTTGCCTGTCCCTGTCTCTCATAAGGCGTGTTAAACCAGTCCACATCACTGGTCACACCTGTCACCGTAACAATGGACTTATTTGCTTCGCTTCCAATCGCATAAAGCTTACTCTGTAATTTCTGATATTCCTCCGGTGTAAGCTCTTTTAAGCCTTCTTCTACATCCGGCTCGTCTACACCTGTCTCCGTGGAATTTGTCTCTTCTTCCGTATCCGGCTGTACCTCTTCATCTTTCGGGATGCTCACCCTGGTATCCTCCGGCTTATTCAGCCACTCTTCCATCACCGGGCGCATCCATGTAAATACAAAACAGGATACAAGTCCAAAGACAACCGCAAGCACAACCGTAAATGCCGTTTTTAAAATAATACGTCTCTTATTTAACGGCTTGTTCTTGATTTTCTCTTTGATAAATGCAAATTCCTCTTTTTCATTTTCTGACATAGGGAATCCTCTTTTCTACTGTAAATACAACCAATTTTAATTATACTTTCTATCTGCCTATGTTGCAACATTTTTTAAAAAAGATGCCGGAATGTAAAAAACGTGCCAATTTCGTCATTTATCCGGAAACTTATTTTCAACCGCCCTTTTCACCACAATCGGTTTGGGGTATAATAGAAGCAGTGATTTTTAGTACATTTTACGGAGAATATTTATGAATCAAAAGGTTTTAAGAACATTAGAATATAATAAAATTGTAGAGCGGCTCGCGGAGTATGCTTTCGGTGCGGATACCAAGGAACGCTGTCTTTCCCTGCTTCCTTCCACCAGCCTCTCAGAGATTACCAATGCACAGCAGCAGACTAAGGATGCCATGAACCGCAGCCTGAAAAAGGGACGGCTTGACTGCTCCGGTATCAAACCGCTTTCTTCCGCCATCCGGCGTGTGGAAATCGGCGGAACCATGAATATCGAAGAGCTTCTCGGCCTCTGTAAATTATTAGAGACTGCCCGCCGGGTCAAAGCCTATGGCAGAAAGGAACGGGAAGATATTCCGTCTGATTCCCTAAGCGAACTTTTTGATGGTTTAGAACCTCTTAGTCCTCTTTGTGATGAGATCCGCCGCTGCATCATTTCTGTGGATGAAATCAGTGATGATGCCAGCAGTAATTTAAAATCCATCCGCCGTTCTATCCGCTCAACCGGCGACCGCATCCATGCGCAGTTAAACCAGATGTTAAATAACCAGAATGTCAGAAACTGCCTGCAGGATTTTGTCATTACCATGCGTAACGGCCGCTACTGCCTTCCGGTAAAAGCCGAAGCCAAATCCCAGATTACCGGTATGGTGCATGACCAGTCCTCCAGCGGTTCTACTCTTTTCATTGAGCCAATGGCTGTGGTAAATCTGAACAACGAATTAAAAGAATTATCCATCAAAGAGCAGGACGAAATTGCCGTTATTCTTGCCACTTTATCGGCAAAAGCAGGGGAATATATTCCTGCCATTGAAACCGATTATCAGATTTTAACAGAGCTTGATTTTATATTTGCAAAAGCAGCTTATGCCTTGGAATACAATGGAATTACACCGCATTTTAATACGGAACGGAAAATTCGTATTTTAAAGGGCAGACACCCTCTGCTGGACGCAAAAAAAGTAGTTCCTATCGACATTTCCTTAGGCAGCGATTTTGACCAGCTTGTCATTACCGGACCGAATACCGGCGGTAAAACCGTTTCCTTAAAGACTGTGGGACTTCTTACTCTGATGGGACAGGCGGGACTTCCGATTCCTTCCGGAGACCGCAGTGAGCTTGCTGTTTTTGACGATATTTTTGCAGATATTGGAGATGAACAGAGCATTGAGCAGAACTTAAGCACATTTTCTTCCCATATGACCAACATTATCCACATTTTAAAAGAAGCCAATGAACATTCCCTGGTTCTCTTTGATGAGTTATGTGCCGGAACTGACCCTACGGAGGGCGCTGCCCTGGCGGTTTCTATCTTATCTTATTTTCACAGTCGAGGCATCCGTACCATGGCGACCACCCACTACAGTGAGATTAAGATTTATGCCTTAACTACCAGTGGAATTGAAAATGCCTGCTGCGAATTTGATGTAGAGACCTTAAGTCCGACTTACCGCCTTCTCATCGGTATTCCGGGAAAAAGTAATGCCTTTGCAATTTCCAAAAAACTCGGTCTTTCCGATACTTTAATTGAGGATGCCAGAACCCGTATCAGCAGTAATGAACAGAATTTTGAAGATTTACTTTCCGACCTGGAAGCAAGCCGCATCACCATAGAGAAAGAACAGGCCGAAATCAACCATTACAAATCAGAAATTGCTGCATTAAAACAGCAGTTAAAGAACAAGCAGGAAAAATTAGATGAAAGCCGGGATGCCATTCTTCGTAAAGCAAAAGAAGAAGCAAACCAGATTCTGCAGGAAGCCAAAGATACTGCAGATGAGGCAATCCGTAATTTCAATAAATATGGCACTACCAGACCTTCCATTCAGGAAATGGAAAAACAGCGTACCAATATCCGGGAGAAAATGGCTGCCAATGAGAAAAAGAGCTCAAAGGAAAAAGATACTGCCATCTACAATCCAAAGGTTCCAAAGAAGCTTCGTATCGGTGACAGCGTAAAAGTATTAAGTATGAATTTAACCGGAACGGTACACTCCCTGCCGAATGCAAAGGGTGACCTCTTTGTGCAGATGGGAATTCTCCGCTCCCAGGTAAACATCAAGGATTTAGTACTAATTGAAGATGCTGCTCCGGGCAGCAAGAAATATGCCAAGACCGGTGCCGGAAAGCTTAAGATGAGTAAATCCGCTTCTGTTTCCACAGAAATCAATCTGATTGGAAAAACAGTGGATGAAGCTATTGCTCTTTTGGATAAATACTTGGATGATGCTTATCTTGCACATCTTCCTTCCGTGCGCATCGTACACGGAAAAGGAACCGGTGCCCTGCGCAGTGCCGTACAGAGTCATTTGAAACGACAGTCTTATATCAAGTCCTTCCACTTAGGAGAATTTGGTGAAGGAGATGCCGGTGTTACCATTGCAGATTTTAAATAAATCAAGTATATGAACTACGTAAAACAGAAAGGAAGTTTCCTATGGCTGCAAAACAGAAAATTTTAATTGTAGATGATGATGTTAATATCGCAGAACTGATTTCCCTGTATCTCACGAAGGAATGCTTTGATACAAAGATGGTTCATGATGGGGAATCTGCTTTGAAAGAATTTGAAACCTATGCACCAAATCTGATTCTTCTTGATTTGATGCTTCCGGGCATTGATGGTTATCAGGTATGCCGTGAAATCCGGGCAAAAGCAAATGTTCCGATTATTATGTTATCTGCCAAAGGTGAAATCTTTGACAAGGTTCTCGGACTGGAGCTGGGGGCAGATGACTATATCATGAAGCCTTTTGATTCCAAAGAACTGGTTGCCAGAGTCAAGGCGGTGCTCCGCCGCTACCAGCCGGTGAAGCAGGAGCCTGTACAGCCGGATTTAAAATGTGTTACTTATCCGGATCTGGTGGTCAATCTTTCCAACTATTCCGTAGAATATTACGGCAAAACAATTGATATGCCGCCAAAGGAGTTAGAGCTTCTTTATTTTCTTGCATCCTCACCGAATCAGGTATTTACCAGAGAACAGCTTTTAGACCATATCTGGGGCTATGAATACGTAGGCGATACCAGAACCGTTGACGTTCATGTAAAAAGACTTCGTGAGAAAATTAACGATCATACCGCCTGGAGCATTTCTACGGTCTGGGGCATCGGATACAAATTCGAGGTTAAAGAATGAAGAAACGACTTTATCTGAAGCTGCTGATTGGATATGTGATTTTTGGCATTCTCGGCTTTATTCTCGTATCCACCTTCAGCTCCCACTATACTTATGAATATATTGAAGATACCGAAGTTGACCGGCTTTACAAGGAAGCCAATATGATTGCATCTACCTATGCTTCAAACTATTTCAATGAAGATATTACGGTAGATGACTTGCATGACAGTCTTGCCACCCTTAGCACTTATCTTTCTTCAGAAATATGGGTCATGAATACAGATGGTGATATTCTGATTAACTCCAATGCATCTGTGGACATGGACCACCTGACACACATTGACGGATTTAATGTGGCAGATTTTGGCAGCAAATATTACACCACCGGTTCTTTTTATAATTATTATGACGATACGCATCTTACGGTATTTTCGCCGATTACGATTAATTACAGGGTGCGTGGATATGTGCTGATTCACCAGCCGCTTTCCGTAATCACGCACCATCATGCACATTTACTGAATATTATGTACCTGACTCTGCTTCTGATTTTTATCTGTGCAACCCTGTTACTGATTATCATTGGCTTCGAGGTCTACATCCCAATCCGCAAAATGATTAAGGGTGCTGATGCTTTTGCCGAGGGCAATTTCAGTTATAAAATTCCGGTACATAAAAATGATGAAATCGGCTATCTTGCCGCTTCTCTAAATTATATGGCAAACGAACTGAATACCCTGGAGGATGACCAGCGTAAATTTATTTCCAATGTCTCCCATGATTTCCGTTCTCCGCTTACTTCCATCAAAGGTTATGTGGAAGCCATGTTAGACGGAACGATTCCACCGGAGATGCAGGAAAAATATTTAAATATCATTGTTTTCGAGACAGACCGTTTGTCCAAGCTCACCCAGAGCCTCTTAGAGTTAAATAAATACGGCAGCCACGGCACAATGTTAGACGTCAGCGAATTTGACATTAACCAGTTAATTAAAATGACCTGTCTTACCTTTGAGGGAACCTGCAAAGCCAAACGGATTTCCTTCCACCTGATTCTTGCCGGTAAAACACTTTATGTAAAAGCGGATATGAGCAAGATTCAGCAGGTGGTTTATAATCTGATTGACAATGCCATCAAGTTCAGCCACCATGATTCTGAAATCACCATTGAGACCACCAAGAAAAGCGAAAAAGTATTTGTTTCTGTCAAGGATACCGGCATCGGAATTCCAAAAGACAGCCAGAACAAAATTTTTGAGCGTTTCTACAAAACCGACCTGTCCCGTGGAAAGGACAAGAAGGGGTCCGGTCTTGGACTCTCTATCGTAAAAGAAATTATTCAGGCACATGATGAAAATATCAACGTCATCAGTACCGAAGGAGTCGGCACAGAATTTATCTTCACCCTGCCGGCAGCCCAGCGTGAAGAGTTGTAAGGCAGTTTTATAAACCATCTATATAGGCTTTCCTGCTGCTTATTTGAATTATTTTACAAAGCTTTTAATCTTTGCATAAATGTTGTCTGCATCCAGCCCATATTTTTTAAGCAGTTCCACTGCCGGTCCGGACTCGCCGAACGTATCGTTGATTCCGATTTTTAAAACCTGAGTCGGAGCCTTCACCGCAAGTGCATCACATACCGCGCTTCCAAGTCCGCCAATCACGGAATGCTCCTCTACCGTGACAATTTTGCCGGTCTCTTTTGCTGCTTTAACAATCAGGCCCTCATCGAGTGGCTTGATTGTATGAATGTTAATCACCTTTGCCTCGATACCGTCTTCTTTCAGTTTTTTGGCAGCCTCAAGGCTATTGCTCACCATTGCACCGGTTGCAACAATTGTCAGATCCTTTCCCTCGCGAAGAATTTCGCCTTTTCCAATCTCAAATGTATAATCTGACTCATTGTGGATGACTGGAAGTGCCAATCTGCCAAATCGTAAATACACCGGTCCTTCGTACTCGTAAGCCGCCTTGACGGCTGCGCGTGCTTCCACATCATCCGCCGGGTTAATCACAACCATGCCCGGAATCGTGCGCATCAGGGCAATATCCTCGTTACACTGATGGGTTGCTCCGTCCTCGCCGACAGTGATTCCTGCGTGTGTCGCACCGATTTTTACATTCAAATGCGGATACCCGATGGAATTACGCACCTGCTCGAACGCTCTGCCTGCTGCAAACATTGCAAAAGAACTGATAAACGGAACCTTTCCGCATGTGGAAAGTCCTGCCGCTACACCGGTCATGTTCGCTTCCGCGATACCACAGTCAATAAAACGCTCCGGATATGCTTTCTTAAATACGGCAGTTTTCGTGGCAGCAGCCAGATCTGCGTCCAATACGATGAGATTGTCGTGCTCCCTTCCCAATTCAACCAATGCATCGCCGTAACTGTCACGCGTCGCAATCTTTTTTACTTCTGACATAATGCCTCACCTGCTTTCTCTAAGTCTTTCATTGCTGTCTCATATTCCTCTTTATTCGGTGCCTTGCCATGCCAGCCGACCTGATTCTCCATGAACGCAACGCCTTTGCCTTTTACCGTTTTTGCAATGATCGCAGTAGGCTGTCCCTTATGCTCGCGTGCTTCCTTGAAGGCTGCTGCGATCTCTCCAAAGTCGTTTCCGTTGATATTGATCACATGAAACTTGAATGCTTTAAATTTCTCATCGATCGGATACGGAGAATTGACATCTTCCACCGTTCCATCGATCTGTAAATTATTGTTGTCCACAATTACAACCAGATTGTCGAGCTTGTGATTGGCTGCCAACATAGAAGCCTCCCATACCTGTCCCTCCTGAATCTCGCCATCACCAAGCAATGCATAAACCCGATAATCCGCATTGGCCATCTTGCCCGCCAAAGCCATACCTACAGCTGCAGAAATGCCCTGTCCGAGCGAACCAGATGACATATCTACCCCCGGTGTATGTTTCATGTCCGGATGCCCTTGTAAGAAACAGCCCACATGGCGAAGGCCTTTTAACTCTTCTTTGCCAAAATAACCGCGCTCCGCAAGGGTGGAATATAAGCCCGGTGCTGCATGTCCCTTAGACAATACAAAACGATCACGATCCGCTTTCTTCGGGTTCTTGGGATCAATGTTCATCTCCTCAAAATAGAGATACGTTAAAATATCTGCTGCGGATAAGGATCCTCCCGGATGACCGGAATGTGCATAATACACTGCGGTCATAATATTTTTGCGCACCTCATTCGCTGTCTTCTTTAATTCTGATTCTGTCATGCTGACTCCTTTCTACCTGACACCCGTTGCCAGGCAATCGGCAATCAGTCTGGCAAAACGCTTTGCATCCCATGCAACCCTTCCTACATATAAGCCATCAATATCCGGCTGTACAAAAAGCCTAGTCGCATTCTCAAGATTCACACTTCCGCCATACAGTGCCGGAACAACATCTGCGGCTTCGCCGTACAGTTCTCTTAATGTCTCTCGGATCACATGATGCTTTTCCTGTGCATACTCCACTGGTGCTGGTATACCATTGACACCAATCGCCCATACCGGCTCATATGCAATCCATACTTTATCCAGATCCTCTGCCGCAATTCCATGCAGACCAACCTTGATCTGTGTACGCAGTACCTCATCTGCGATACCGTACCCTTTCTCTTCTTTCGTCTCGCCGATGCATAGAAGACCGGTAAAGCCGTGCTTCATCGCGGCGAGCATCTTCTTGTTTTCCTCAATGTTGCTCTCTCCAAAGACATGTCGGCGCTCGGAATGACCTACCATTACAAGGTGAAGGTCAAGTTCCTCTAACATAACCGGAGAAATCTCACCGGTAAACTGACCTTCATCCTCCCAGCACATATTCTGTGCACCAAGATGGATTTCGGACTGATCCGTACTTTTTGACGCTGTTTCCAAAGACGTGTAAGACGGCAGAATGAACAATTCCATATCCGGATTCTGCATGCAAAGCTCTCTCGTTCTGTCTGCCAGCTCCTTCAGATAGCTTTCCGTCTGTGCGACATTCTTATACATTTTTAAATTACTGCCAAAATATTTCTTTCGTTTCATATGCTTTACCTGCTTATCTATTCTGATCGTACTCCACAAACGCATCAACTTTCGGCTGTGAAACACATCCCTTTGCAAATTCGTTCTCGAAAAATGCCTCAACTAACAGTTCTCTTACTTTGCTTCCAGTTGTAAAAGCTCCCATGCAGATGATATTTGCATCATTACTCAAACGCGCTCTTTGTGCGGAATAAACATCCGAAACCAGTGCCGCGTATGCACCTTTTACTTTATTTGCGGAGATGGACATTCCGATTCCGGTTCCGCAGATTAAAATTCCTCTGTCGTACCCACCGGAAGCGACTGCTTCGCTGACCTTAATGGCCACGTTTGCATAGATTGGATCTTCACTTCCGAAATCCTCTACAGTTCCGTATCCCTTCTTCTCAATAAATGCTATAACCTCTTCTTTTTCTTTCTGTGCGTTTGGGTCGCATCCGATTGCTATCTTCATATTACTTATTCTCCTTTCACAAATTCTCTCATACTCTGGAAGATCAACCATGTTGAGGTTGCACCTGCATCCTGGAATCCCAATGCTCTCTCGCCGAGTGATTTTGCTCTGCCAAATCTGGCGATGCAATCCTTCGTATTTTCCACTCCGCGCAATGCGCCTGCCTCTGCCTCTTCGAGCATTTTCTCCAAACCTTCGGTGTAATGCTGCTGCATTGCTTCTACCGCTGGTGCCAGCGCATCAACCATTGTTTTGTCTCCGACGCTTGCCTTGCCACGCTCCTGGATGGCTTTCAGACTCTTCTCTTCCATTGCCTTTAAGTCCTCAGCAGTAAGGTAGTCTTTGCTCTCCGTACCAAGAGCACCTTCCAGATAAAGGCTTCCGAAGATAACACCGGAAGCACCGCCCATGCTAAGAAGCATTGCTTTACCGGCTTCCTCAAAGATACTGTATACATTTTTCTCGCCTTCCATATCAAGAAGCACTTCCTTCACATTTTTCATGCCAGTCGCCATGCCGATTCCATGATCGCCATCTCCAATTGCACTGTCCACCTCGGTCAGATACGGCTCATTCGCCAGAATCTTATCCGCGATATACAAAAGCATCTGTCTGCAGTCCTCTGCATTTAACTTCTCGTAATGCTTTCCTCTCACATAAGTGCTTGCTATCCGCTGCTTCTTTTCTTTCTTCTCTTTCTTTGGTGCTGTATCTTCAATCTCATCCGCCACTCCTCCAACAGGCTCAACCGCTCCCTTTGCGTAGAATGGACAATAGCATGGCATATCGTAATATTTCCTAAGTTCATCGTCCAGTTTCATCAATGTGATAGAAAATCCACCCATTTCCTGACTGGTACAGTAGTTATTTAAATCCGTGTCATAAATCCCGATTCCATCTTCTTTTAACAGTTCGTTTAACTTACGGAACACGATTGATAGTTCTAAAATTGTTGTGGAACCTAAGCCGTTGACCAAAACACATACTTTGTCACCACGCTTCAAGTCTGAATCTTCCATAATCTGACGGTACATTTTCTCTACCAGAACATCTGCCGGTTCCCATTTGGTTCTCTCTACACCTTTTTCACCGTGAAGTCCCATTCCGTATTCAATCTCGTCCTCACCTAATTCAAAGATGGGCTTGTCCGCTCCCGGAAGCTGAGCCGGTGCTGTGGCTACTCCGATTGTACGGGTATTGTCTCTTGCCTTCTCCGTAATTCTTGTTACTTCTTCAAGTTCTAATCCTGCATCACATGCAGCTCCGGCAATCTTGATCACAAAGACATCACCTGCGATGCCTCTTCGGTCTTCCCTTCGCTCCTTTGGTGCACTCGCCACATCGTCCTGTACACGCACATGTGCGGTCTTGATTCCTTTGGCATTCAGGAACTCTTCACCCATATCAAAATTCAGATTATCGCCTGCATAACAGCCATATACAAACAGAATTCCTTTGCCTTCATCAATGCTTTTTCCAGTTTCGTAAATATTCTTCGGATCCGGTGAAGCAAAAATGTTTCCACAGCATGCAGCATCGGCAAGTCCTGCTCCTACAAAACCGGAAAACATCGGTTCATGTCCACTTCCACCGCCGATAATCAACGACACTTTGTTTTTTCTTCTGCATCGGCTGATCACACTGTTTACTTCAGGATGTTTGTAATACATATGATGATACGCCGCAATAAAGCCTTCCATCATCTCCTCTACAATGTTATCAGGATCGTTTATAATCTTTCTCATTTCTACCTCCATACCAGATTTTAATAGCTGGGGGAGTATCCCGGATACTCCCCCAGTTTTTTAGAACCACCAGTTTGTACAGTACAATGTCATTGTGTTTGCGCAACCAATCACTGTAAACAGGATTGTATTCATGAGTGCTCCAATATAAACCTTTCCAGTCTTCTTATAGAATCTTCTGGAAATGATGGTGCACACAGTCAGGTTAATGAATAATGGCCATGTAAGCATTACGCGTGCACTATCGAGTCTTACAACTCCTTTTGAGATCAGTCCTGAGTACTGGTAAACCCAGATGCATACAAGACCAATAATGTTTGCAAGGCACATCAGTAATGTATTTAACCACTCTTTTCTTCCTGCCACCATATTGCAAAGGTTCTGACACAGTGCATTTGCAAAGTAGAATACTGCAACTAATGGGATAAATCTTAATGCAATCAGGAGCGATCCACTTGAAGGCCACTTGATCACATAGCTGATAAAACGGAAATCTACTCCGAAGAAGTACTTCGCAAAGCCTACAACACCATATCCAAATCCAATTGATGCAAGTACGATTAAAATAGTCTTACCTACATTGGACCTGCTCATCTTTAAGTTCCAGTCAGCAGGTTTTACACCATTCTTCTTACTAACCAGGAAATAACCGATTGCGAAGAATGCTAATCCAAGGAGTCCTGCCGCACCTGTCCACATACCCTGTTCTAATGTTAATCCCTGTGGCCAGATCTTCGTTCCGAAGAGTGATCGTGTCGCGAAATCTGCTCCCTTGTGGGCACCAATCCACTGCTCTAATGGAATCATGAATGTTGCCGGAAGTAATCCGCCTAATGCTAAGAATACCCAGTAAATTACATTTCCTTTGACACCCTTTGGTGCTGCCGGAACGTAGATGTCGCTTTCCTTCTTGGCAAGTAATGTACCAAAGAAACCGGTTGTTAATAAAATACTTGCAAGTGCATATACTGAGAGGAAGAATCCGATTACACCAATGGTATTAAAGAACCACTTGTACTGGATTGTAAGGCTTCCTGCATCAATGTAATTCGGTGCTTCAAAAGCATTCTGGAAGAAGTCAACCAGATTTGATGTTGTTGCCAATGAGTAATGGTTTAAAATATGTGTCTCATAAGGCTGATATAAAGCACGGATATATTTCTCCTCAGAACCCTGTACGGTTCCTTCGTAGATCTTGCCAACTTCAACATCATCGCCTTCCTGCAAATCATAATTATCAAGCTCGTTAATGAGAACTCTTGCATTGGCTGACTTATAGAAGTTTTGCGGTCCACCGGCTTCTGTCTGATAGTTGTTCTCATCTAACTGTCCGGCATCAATACCATAATCGACATCGTAGTATAACGGAATCTCGTCGCCGCTGTCCGGTGTGTCATCCGGATCATAATTTAAATGATCCTGCCATACACCATCAATGTTTAGCTGCTGATTTCCCATAAGGAATACTGCTGCTACCTGATTTACACCACCGTTTGCTTCCTGAATCTTGTTGTAAGCAAGGCAGGCATTCGCCATCTTACCGCCAAGAGAATGTCCTGTGATACCGATCTGATCCTTATCTACAAATGAAAGGCTGTTGTAAGCGTAATTTACAACATCACACATTCCTGATCCAGGAGATGTAGAAATATCCTCAAATGCAGAACCCGGGTTCGCGGTTACTGTAAAGAAAGCATCCATTGGGTTGTCTTTGTAGTTATCGGAATCTCCATGTCCGTCACAGTCCATGGACAATACAACAAATCCTCTCTTTGCAAGTTCCAGACAGGTGTAATCCTGTGTCTCTTTTGCATCGAAACTACCATGTAATGTTACAACACACGGTGCAGGCGTCTCAGCCGTTGCATTTTCCGGTTTGTACATTACGAGTGCTATCTTGTGTCCGTTTGCATCCTCAATACTAAAGTTCTGTACTTTGATGTGTCCAAAGTTCGTATTGACGAGACTTGCGCCGATCATACTGATCAAACAGATGATAAGTGCTACGACAAGCAGTCTCACATACTTTTTTCTGCTTAAATTTACCATATCGTTCTCCTTTACTTTTGTATATTGTAGTGCACTTCATACGTTGTAATTATTTTTTACCACGAATTTTTATGTACATCAAATCCAAATTTGTTAGTTTTTGAACAATTTCTAACATTTTTATATTTTTTGTTACTTCGCACATTTTCTCAATATTTCTTTATTTTCCAATATTTTCTTAATATTTTCATTTTATCAGTATAACTATTTTCCACAATCCAAATATTGTTTTTTTGTATATTTTTCATGAATCAAACATTTTTGAACATTTTCTAACATTTTTAAGTTGTATTATGTTATACTTTATACAAATAACTTGTGATTTTTTTAATGAGAGGTGAACATATTGAAGAAAAAGGAGCAACGAATCAATGAAATCTATTCCTTTTTGCAGGAATCACCTTCCCTATCGGTCAAAGATCTCTCGGAAATGTTAAATGTATCCGAGATGACGATACGGCGGGATCTGAAATATTTAAAAGAGAATAACCTGTTTGTGCGCAGTCACGGAATCCAGTTGCCGGTCAATGACAAGTCTATGATTACAAATATTGAAAGCGAATACACGCTTCACTCGGAACAGACGAAGTTTGCGAAGGAAAAACAGATGATAGGACAGTTTGCCGCGTCACTGATTCAACCGAACGACACCATCATCCTCGATTCCGGTACAACGATTGCAGCTATGGCATATTTTATTCCGGAACATATTAATCTGAATATTACATGTTATAACTACTATACATTAACGCAGCTTTTCCCAAAGGAAGGCATCCAGCTCACGTTAGCAGGCGGTCTGCTGCACAAGGCAGATCAGATGTTTGAATCTTCCTATGCCAATGAACTGATCAGAAGCCGCCGTGCCAGCAAGTTCTTCCTTGCTGCATCCGGTATTCACGAAGCACTCGGCATCACCTGTGCGCACAACTATGAAGTTCTGACGAAAAAGGCGGCAATGAGCTCTTCTCTTTCCACAATTCTCGTAGCAGACTCCAGCAAGTTTGGACTGGTACGTTCTGCTTTTGTTGCACCGCTCAATTCCGTCGATGCAATTGTCACAGACAGCGGCATTACGGATGAATGGAAAAACATTATTCAGGATATGGGTATCAAACTTTATATCGTATAGGAGGAGGATTTTTACCATGACACAGCATATAAATTTACCTAATTGCATCGTTGCGCAATCCGGCGGTCCGACCGTTGCAATCAATGCCAGTCTTGTGGGCGTCATCCGCGCATCTATTGGACATTATGGAACAGTCTACGGTTCGATCAATGGTATTCTCGGTATTCTGAACCAGCATTACTTAAATCTTACGGAGCTGGCGGCTTCCGGCAAAGACACATTACAGCGGCTTGCAACTACACCGGCCATGTATCTGGGCTCGTGCCGCTACAAATTAAAGGATTACCATGAAGATGCATCCGATTATGAGAAGATTTTTGCACAATTTAAGGCTTTAAACATTAAGGCATTTTTCTATATCGGTGGAAATGATTCAATGGATACCGTGTTAAAACTTTCCTCTTATGCTGACTCAATCGGTAGCAATATTCAGATTATAGGCATCCCAAAGACCATCGACAACGATCTTATGATTACCGATCACACTCCGGGCTTTGGCTCTGCTGCAAAATACATCGCATCTACACTCCTTGAGATTGCGCATGACACGATTATTTATCCAGTTAAAAGCGTTACGATTATCGAGATTATGGGACGCGACGCCGGCTGGCTGACGGCTGCATCCGCACTCGCTCGCAATTCATATTGCAGCGCGCCGCACCTGATCTATCTTCCGGAGAGTGATTTTAACACCGAAAGTTTTGTTGAAGATGTGCGTGATCTTCTCACCGTGCAAAACAATGTGATTGTCGCCGTCTCAGAGGGAATTCATGACAGTAACGGCAATTACATCAGTGCTGGAGAAAACTCTTCCGACACATTCGGTCACAGCCAGTTGAGTGGCGCCGGAAAAGCTTTGGAACTTCTGATCAGGGCAAGCCTTCCTGTCAAGGTCCGCTCCGTTGAAATTAACATCCTGCAGCGCTGCGCAGTGCATCTCTCCTCTGCCACCGATTTAAAGGAAGCGTTCTTATCCGGAGAGAAAGCCGTATCGTTGGCTCTGCAGGGTGTCACCGCTTCGATGGTCATTATGAAACGAACCTCTGATGCACCCTATACCATTGCATACGACTACGCAGAGATCAAAAATATAGCAAACGAAGCGAAATCCGTTCCGCGCGAATGGATTAATGCCAGAGGCAACAATGTCACGTATGAGATGCTTACTTATCTCACCCCGCTGATACAGGGCGAAGTTCCGATTGCATATCACAACGGACTTCCAAACTATATGGATGTATCACATCTTTCGTCTCAAGCACAAATTTCCCAGTAAACGATTGGATGCGCTCACCCTTATTTTTGATTTAGATATAGAAAATGCTCCCTCCTAAGTAGTAAGTGATTTTATTATTTCACTTATCTACCCAGAAGGGAGCATATCTATCTACTGTTAATTTAAATTCATCTCTTATTTTCCGCTCGGAAGATATGGGCGCAGACATCCTGCCATCTGTGAGATTGGCATGGACTGTAAGAATACACGACCCGGTCCGGTTACTACGGTATTGAATACTCCCTCTCCACCAAACATGATATTCTTAAGGCCAGGTACGGTCTGTATGTCGATAGAACAGGAAGAATCCATTGCTGCAAGATATCCTGTGTCTACGATAATTGACTGGCCAGGCTGAAGCATATACTCTTTGATATAGCCGTCAAATTCAACAAATGCCATTCCCTGTCCAGAAAGTCTCTGCATAATAAATCCTTCTCCGCCAAAGAAACCGGCTCCTACTCTCTTCTGGAAAAATACGGACAATTCTACTCCTGAAGTAGATGCTAAAAATGCTGACTTCTGACATACAATATCTGAACCTGGCTGAATCTCAAATGCCCGGATACATCCCGGAAAACTGGATGCAAATGCAATGGTTCCCTGACCATTCATTGCAGTGTATGTATTTAAAAACATACTCTCTCCACTAACCATTCTTCCAAACATTTTTCCAATTCCGCCGCCAACCGTATTCATCTGCATATTCGGAGACATCCAGGACATTGCTCCCTTTTCGGTAATCATCATTTCGCCTGACTCTAATTCACAGACTACAACCGGCATCGGTTCGCCTTCAATATTAAATCTCATTTCTAAACCCTCCTGCTGATTTGCATAACATTTTTATGAACCTTCTTCATTATAACAATATAGGAGTGGTCTGCCAATATATTCTTTCAATCTTTTATCCGTTTTCTGCATCCAAAATAAATAGCTCCTATGCCACTGCACAGTGCCAGTAAAAACCAGATGCCAACCGGAGTCATGTCTCCTGTTTTCACGGTTGCGGTCTGTGATGTGTTTCCTGCGGTGGTATTTCCTGTTGTTCCGCTTCCCGGCGTTGTTGTACCCGATGAAGTTCCGGCTTCAAATACCAGTGCATATGCCGAAAATTTATCAGTTGCAAAGGTTATGGTTCCACTTGCTGCATCATACGTTGCAGGAAGTTTTTCATAGGCACCATCATGCTCTCGAATCACATAATAAGTTCCCTGCTGGTTCTTCATCTCATCTTTTACCTGAAGGGTTACATTTAATTTCGCATTTAAATCGGTCAACTGCGTTTCCCATGCATCGTTGGAATTTCCTTTGTTTACGACCTGGAATAAATCCATGGAAAGATAGCTTTGAATCTCTCCATTTCCTGCCTGTGCCTGCATGCCACTCTGTATCTGATTCAGTTCTGTTCCACTGATATCTGCAATATTTAACTGAAGATTTCCGGAACCAATAATGTTTTCTGCATTTCCAAGGATTGCACCGTCTACTTTTGTACTTGTCGTATTTACTTTATCCTCTGACTTTGTAAATAATGCACTCAGATGTAAATCTGTTGCAGGCATATCCAACACAAAGGTACTTACCTGTGAATCCACTGCTGTCAACTTTCCACCATTTAAAGATGCGCTTAATAACTGATAACCATAATCCGGTGTAAACTTAATGGTTACTTTGGTGCCTGCTTTAAATTCGGCATAGCCAAAGTCTCCATCCAGTCTTGTGGATGCATCTGCTATATTTCCACCTGCCAGTTCTGCTGCATTTACCACAGTTCCATCCCCTAACTGTGCACTGATTATTTCCACGCTTCCATGTTCAATAACGCAGTCATTTCCAAATCCATGCTGTTCTGCTACTGTAAGGGATGGTGCCCATATAATATTATAATTACGGCTGCTGTTCGTAGTCAGTGCTACTTCAATCTGATAGGAATCTGCCGGAACCACTTCAAATTCCAGATTGTCTGTCGTTCCACCTAATGGAATTGCTGTTCCATTTACCATAATGGATGCAAATGCATAACCAAAATCTGCTGCAATTGCCACTCTGTGCTGCTGCGTCTTATCTCCAGCAAAGCTGCCCGATATATTCGTTCCCATTCCGGAACCAATCCTCATGCCATCTATCTGTAAGTCTCCAATTGCTCCTCCCACTGCAGTTGCTGTAACTGCAATTGTTTCTCCGGATGCCGGACCCGTTGTGGAACCACCGCCTCCGGATGCTGCAGTACGAAATTCCAGAATCAGTTCCACCTGCTCTGAGGCACTTACAGAAAATGCCTGTCCTCCCTCTGATGTAAGTATATTCTTGTCAAGGCTTGCATCCTGTGCACCATTTTTATTCACCTGACAGTGATTGATTATTGTATCCGTTCCACATACTACTTTAAAATGTACCGTATGATCAAGACTGTCATCCGGTCTGTTTATTTCTATTGGTGTATCATTATATGCAGTCTGGTTTACTTCTGTCCATTCAGCCGCCGTATCCCATTTATAATACACGGTTCCGGTCGCTGTGCTGTCCTGTCTTGCAATTCTGACCACTGCTTTCTGTCCATCAGCTTTTACAATCATGCCGGCACTTCCCATAAATAATGAAAATACCATAAAAAAGCTTAACAACCAGGAAATTTTCTTTCGCATCTTCATATTTTTTCTCCTTTACTTTCTTCTATAAACTGCCACTTCCACCGCACACGTTACAGGCTCCGCAGCCTCCCAGTACCACCAGCACGAGCAGACAAAGCAATCCTCTAATGGATTTTTTCTCACGTTTTTCCTCCTTCCTTTTCTGTCCTTTTACTATATGAATATACGCTTTTCCTACCTGTTTTGATAAGTTTACATTTGTCTCATGTTAGGGATTTTCCACGATTTATGGCTGTTTCCAGCTATAATAAAACTGAAGAAGCCCAATTCTCGACTTCGTCTCTGTCTTTTCATTTAAAGATGCCATATAACGGTACAATGCTGCTCTTGAAATATATAGCTGCTCTGCTATTACCTGCGCACTTTCATCAGAAGAAAGCAATAACCTTAACACATCCT